>Ga0185299_10001512_pt1 | contig 43744 bp, 45 predicted proteins | sample PaiPotPPA55metaG_FD_128002 | JGI IMG/M metagenome (GOLD analysis project Ga0185299, IMG submission 128002) | Iron sulfur acid spring bacterial and archeal communities from Banff, Canada, to study Microbial Dark Matter (Phase II) - Paint Pots PPA... ... | reverse complement strand
CAGGAATGGGACGAGCGTTACGCTGATCTGGTTCTCGGCAAACGCAACTGGCAGATCACAGCCGCCGGCGTGATGGCCATTGCGCTGGTGCTGGCCTTCGGGATGGTCTGGGTCAGCACGCGAAGCAAGTTCGTTCCGTACGTCGTCGAAGTCGACAAGCTCGGCTATGCGCTTGGCGCGCCGAGCGCGCTCACCGAGAACACCACTCGGATCAGCACTGACAGGATGGTTCGATACGAGCTGGCTGCTTTCATCCGGAACGCTCGCGAAGTCATCACCGATCCTGCAGCCGAGCACCAGCTGATCGGGCAGGTGTACAGCCGCGCGCGCGGACCGGCTTACAAGTTTCTCGAGAACTACTATCACGAGAACGACTTGGAACATGATCCGTTCAAGGTTGCTCAGCACCAGTCCGTCAGCGTCCAGATCGATTCGATCCTGCCGCTGTCGAAAGCGACTTGGCAGGTGCGATGGACCGAGGAAGCATCAGGCCTCGACGGGTCTCCCGTCGCCACGACTCACTGGGAGGCGGCGCTCGACACCTCGATCATTTCCGCAACCTCCGACTCCTCGATCCTGGAGAACCCGCTTGGCTTCTACGTGACGCAACTCAATTGGACCGAGCAGCGAAGTTAGGAGGCGATCGCAATGAACTGCACTGTCAAATTTGTTTGCATTGCTCTGTCGCTGACGCTCATCGCTTGCTCGGCGAAGCAAACACCAGCACCGCCTCCGCCGCTGTCGCTGGTCACGAAAGCCGAACCCCCTCCCGAGCCGGAGCCCGCACCACTCACTGGCGCTCAGATGCTCGCCCATCAGCCCCAAGAGGTTCAGGAGGCGGTCAAGCAACATCAGCAGGACGGCGCATGGCAGGTCTATAAGACGCCGCGCCGCGAACTCTACCCGTACAATGAAGGACAAGAGCCTGCAGTTGACTGCGCTCCACTGCGAACGACCGACATCCAGCTTGAGCCAGGCGAGACGATCACCGACGTTGCCAGCGGCGACAGTGAACGCTGGCTTGTGAAGCCAGCTTCATCAGGCGATCCGCGCAATCCGACTCCGCATCTTGCGATCAAACCCACGGAGGCGGGCATCGGCACCAATCTGACGATCTATACGACGAAGCACATTTACCACCTGATGCTGCGCTCGCGCGCCGGACACGAAATTCAAGAAGTCGCCTTCTACTATCCTGAAGATCTCCAGCAGGCGATGCAGGACGCCGACCACGCAGCCGCAAACGCGCGCGATTCTCAATCGCAGCCGGACGGAGTGGTCGCTTCTCTAGCTTCACTCGATCCGGGCGCTCTCAATTTTTCTTACGCCGTATCTGGGCCAAAGCTGCCGTGGAGGCCGGTCCGAGCATTCGACGACGGCACGCACATCTACATCCAGATGCCCCCGACTACAAAGTCGAGCGAAGCTCCTGCCCTGTTGGTCGCCGCAGGCGACGGCAGCGAGATGGTGAACTATCGCGTCAGGGGCGACTACTACGTGGTCGACAAACTCTTCGACCAAGCGGTGCTGGTTTCGGGCGTCGGCCGCGAGCAGGACCGCGTCAGCATCCGGTACACCGGCGCGGCGAGGTGAATCATGGCCACCGCAACGGCAATTGGACCGACCGGCCCTCGCGTTCACCAACCGCGCGGAGGCGGCGCACGACTGACTCGCACTCTGGTTATCGTCGCCGGCGTGGCAATCGCAACAGCAATGTTCGTGATGATCGTTGCGCTGCATTCGGACTCGCCGGATTCCAGCCAGGCAGTTCGAAGCGACGATGCAACAACCGTGACATCCAATGAGGAACGCGCTGCGATCGCGGAACTCGAAGCCAAGGCCAGAAGTCAGAAGCCACCTGATATCAAGTCTGTTCCACTTCCGCCTCCGTCGCCCACGCTGACTACGCAGGCTCCTGCCGTTCCACTACCCGCGCGTCCACCAAGCAGGCTGGCCGAGTTGCGGGAGGAGGAATATGTGAAGGCGCTCTCGGCGCCGCCGATGGTCGAAGCGTTTCACCACGGCGAGACACTGGAAGTTCCAAGCGTCGCGAGTCAGGCAGGGACAACCAGGCCGTACGATTTGACGATCACGCCATCTGGCCAGAGCAACGGCTCCAGTGCGATCGCGAGCGTCAAACCGGCGGAGTCTCCTTTTCTGATCACAGCAGGCAGCGTTATTCCGGCGGTTCTGATCAGCGGCATCAACTCGGAACTACCCGGACCAATTCTGGCGCAAGTTCGAGAGAACGTTTTCGACAGCGCGTCCGGACGATGGGTTCTGATTCCTCAAGGTTCGAAGATCCTCGGCTCGTACCAGGCGAACGCAGCGTATGGACAGGAGCGCGCCCAGATCGAATGGAAGCGGGTGATCTTCCCGAACTCGTCGAGCATGGACATCCCGGACATGCCGGGGGCCGACCAGGCGGGCTACGCGGGGTTCAGCGATGAGGTGAACAACCATTACCTGAAGACGTTCGGTACCGCGGCGCTCATTTCAGTCATCAGCGCAGGCCAGATGGTTGGACAGATGGGAGCGTTCGGCGGAGGCACCGGTTTCTCCGGCCCCTACGGCTACGGCTACTCGACGCCAAACCAAATGTCATTGCTCAGTGAGATGGGCGGCGCGGCGGCCAGTCAGCAACTCGGACAAGTCGCGCAGAGCAGTCTTCAGCGCGGAATGAACATCCCGCCAACGTTGGAGATACGACCGGGCTATCAGTTCAACGTGATGGTCACGAACGATCTCATACTGCCAGGGCCATACCGGAACTGAGGCGGAGGGCAGCAAAGTGGAAAGCGGACCCGAAAAGAAGACGCTCACTCAAAGCTATCTCACACTGACGATAGGCGGGTTCCTCAAGAAGGAGATCGACGCGTACGTCGAGTACGCCGATAAGGTCGGAGGTCAGAAGATCGATCCTGTGGAGGTGGCGCGGTTGATGCTGAGGCACTTCCTCGAGACCAACGAGGAATTCAGCGCGTGGCGCAAGACGCGCATCTACGAGAACTCACGACGACTGACACAAAGGAGCTGGAGAGATGAAGCTCAGACTCAAGGACAAGGATTTACCTCCCGTACAGTTGCGGCTCACTTTGCCCGGCAGCCTCAAGGCGTCGCTGGACGAATACGTCGGTTATTTGCACGACAGCTTGCATCGGGAGACGGACGCTAAGGAAGTCGCGATCGAGATGCTGAAACATTTCGTTGAGAGTGACCGTGACTTCAGAGGGTGGCGTAGTAGGCGGGAAGGAGGCGGCGAGCGGTTGGTGCAGAGGGAGGAGAAGAACGGGGCAACAGGGGCGATGCGGTCGTAGGGCAAGATAAAGGTTTTACCGTACAGTGGACGCCTTTCGTCAGATTCTCTTTCTTCGGCGCGGAATTTCTTCCCCGTACCGCATCGCCGTGCCCCGTACTCGAGCAATCGCCAAGCGAGCACTGTTTCCGGTCATCCTCTGTGCGGGAATCGCAGTACCAGTTTTAAGCTTCGAGCTTCTGGGATTGAGGATCGGTCTCACAGACAGCGCGTGCCCACCAGGGATCTATCGGATGGTTAAACGCGCACCGTCGCGCGGCGATTTGGTGCTGGCGTGTCTGCCAGACGCGATCGCACAGCTCGGCATCGCACGCGGCTATCTCTCACGCGGACGCGGTTGCGGCGACGGCATCGAGCCGGTCGGCAAACGACTAAGTGCGCTCTCCGGAGACTCGGTTGAAGTCGTGCCCGATTACATCGCGGTCAACGGCCAACGTCTGGAGCATTCGGCGACGCTTTCGCGCGATAGCAGCGGTCGATCAGTGAAGCACGTCGCGTGGGGTCGCTACACCGTGCCGACAAATCAGGTGTGGTTGTTCGGAACTAAGGACGCGCGAAGCTGGGACTCTCGTTACTTCGGGCCGGTGCCGGCGAGCTCGGTTCGAGCCGCGCTGGAGCCGGTTCTCACGTGGTGAGTTATGGCGGAAGGACTACACACCAGAGAGCAGGGACTTAGAGTCCATCATCTCGCGAATCTCGGCGGGCTCGTCGCGATTGCGGGGCTGGACCGCGAGCCGCCCGATCTGTTGCTCGGTGGATTGCTTGAACTTGCCGCGCGTCTGCCGGACCTTGCCGCTACACGCCGCGCCACAATCGCCTCCGCTGGACGAGCGGAACTCGACGCACGGGCAACCTCGAAGCGCGCTTGGAAGTCGTGGAGGCGATCCAAGGAGCTGCACAGCCTAACGCTTTCGAGCGAACACATCCGGCGCATCATCGACGCGCTGGGCGGCGACGAGCCATGCAATTCCGCTGAACTTCCGCGAATGATGCTGCGGCTTCTTGGCGAGGAAACGTCAGATGAGTGACCTGCTGCGGCGCGACCTTGATATGCAACCGCGCCCTCCGCATCGGCGCGGCGAACGGCATCGCGCGAGGCGATGGTGGCTTGCGATCGCGAAGAGACAAGGCCGAGCAACCAAGTCTCGGCGCATGAACACGCGACTTGGACGACGAGGCGCGGGCGTGCAACGCGAACCTCGCGCCTTCACGCAGCGAAGCGTGGTCAAGGTTTCGTACGCGCGCAACGCGAAGTCGGCATCGTGGGCCGCGCACGGACGCTACCTTGTGCGAGAAGCCGCGCAGCGCAAGGACGCTAAGGGACTCGGCTTCGATTCGGCTCGCGACGACATCAACCTCTCGCAGCTTCTGGCCGGCTGGCAGAAAGCGGGCGATCCTCGGCTCTTTCGGATCATCGTCTCGCCTGAAAACGGCGCCGAGATGGACCTCAAAGAGCACGCGCGAGAATTGGTAGCGCAGATGGAGCGCGATCTCGGAACGCGCCTTGAGTGGGCGGCCATCGATCATCACGACACCGACAACCCGCACGTCCACATTCTGATTCGCGGTGTCACCGAATCGGGCAACGCGCTTTCGATTGACCGCAACTACATCAAGTCGGGGATCCGGGACAGGAGCCAGGAGATCGCGAGCCGCAAGTTGGGTCTTAGGGTAGAGCGCGACATTCTGGAATCGAGAAAGCACGCTGTCATGCGCGATCAGTTCACGGAAATAGATCGCGCACTGCTCGGACGGGCTGACGCGCGGAACATTGTCACGTTCAATGACACGCCGCACCGGAACGATAGCGCGCGCGAGCGTGAGGCTCAAAACGTAGCCCGGCTCGGCTTTCTTGAGAGCATGGGACTCGCGCGGCAACTCAACCAACTTTCTTGGCAAATCTCACCCGACTTGGAACAGACGCTGCGCCAGCATCAGCTTTCGATCGACATCATCAAGACCAGAGCGCGGCACCTCGATCAGATTCATGATAGACGCGCGCCGCTCCACGTCACGGAACTGAAACCGGGCGAACAGGTGACCGGCCGGATGATCGGCACTGGCCTCGAGAACGAGACGACCGACCGGCGCTACCTGATGATCGAAGGCAATGACGGCAAGCTCCATTACATCCGTCAGACCCCGGCAATCGAAAAGGCGCGTGGAGAGGACCGGTTGAGAGTTGGCGAAACCGTAACCGTCAGCGGCAGGAAATTCGAGAAGAACGGAAGAAAGGTCACCTACGTACAGGTTGCCGAGCACGGAAAAGGACGAACACGATGATGACCCGTCAGTCGCTACCATACAGGACACCAGTTTTCAGCACCGTAGCCGAGCAGGACGTGCGCCTCGCCGCGATGGCCGCAGTCGCCTTCACTGCGGCGTTCTCGCTCGCGATCGCAACCCAACACGTTGCCGCCCTACTCGGACATTCCGCAGTGTTGGGCGCACCGCTCGTCAGCTTGCCTCTTGTCGGATCTCTATACCGGCCGTGGGGCATTCTGATCTGGGCGTGGGAATGGCAACACGTCGCCGCTGCCAAGCCGATGCTAAGCGCAGGAATGCGCATATTCGAATACCCAACCTTGATCGTCACAGCCCTGGCGATGATCGCCGTTCACTTGACCCGGCGCGTCGGAGCGCGAGCCAACGATTTGCACGGTTCAGCGCACTGGGCCGGCGGGAAGGAGATCGGCGCTACTGGACTACTCGACGCAGGTAGCGGCGTCTACGTTGGCGCGTGGCGAAATGGAAGGAAGACCTATTATCTCCGCGATTCGGGACCATCGCACGTCCTCGCCTTCGCACCGACGCGCACCGGCAAAGGCGTAGGACTGGTAGTTCCAACCCTGCTCAGTTGGCCCCACAGTGTCGTTGTCCACGACATCAAGGGAGAAAATTGGAAGCTCACCGCGGGCTGGCGAAAGAAAGGCCTTGGCAACCTCTGCCTGCGATTCGAGCCGACGTGCACTGACAGCACAGCAGCACGGTACAATCCGCTCGCCGAAATCCGACTTGGCCCCGAAGAGGTCAAGGACGCCCAGAACATCGCTGACATGCTGATCGATCCGGCCGGCAACGCCCCCCGCGATCATTGGGACCTGACCGCGCATGATCTCCTCACCGGCGTGATCCTTCACGTGGTTCACGCCGAGCCCGAGAAGACACTCGCTGGATGTCTGAAATTCCTAAACCCGCCGGATCGCAATCAGGAGAAGGCAGTCCAGGCCATGATCGATACGTCACACGGCCGCGAGATCACCCACGCCGTGGTCGCTGGAACCGCGCAGGCGGTGCTAAGCAAAAGCCCCAACGAACGCACCTCGGTCCTCAGCACAGCGACCCGTTGCCTAACCTTGTATCGAGATCCGATCGTCGCCGCGAATACGTCTGCGTCGGACTTTTCAATCGCCGATCTCAAGCATCACGACCGGCCGGTCAGCCTCTATCTCACAGTGCCGCCGTCCGACCTTACGCGTACTCGACCATTGATCCGTCTTCTGCTCGCGCAACTCGGAGCACGGCTCACGGAGGGCACATCTTCAGACGACCGCTTGGCGCCGATGCGGCGTCTATTGCTGATGTTGGACGAATTTCCTGCGCTCGGACGGCTCGATTTCTTCCAGAGCTCGCTCTCGTACGCCGCCGGCTACGGAATCAAAGCCTACCTGGTTGCCCAAGACCTGAGCCAGCTTTACGCCGCTTACGGCCACGACGAATCCATAGCTTCGAATTGCGCGGTTCGCGTCGCATACGCGCCCAACAAGATTGAAACCGCGCGACTGATATCCGAGATGGCTGGCGCGGCAACCGTCCGCCACGAACACCGCAGCTATTCGGAGAGTCGGACCACAGTGTCAGAACCCTCGATGCAGCGGCCGTTAATCACGCCAGACGAGACGATGCGATTGCCTGAGGAGGCGGCATTGATCTTCGCTCCGGGAAGTCCACCGATCTACGGAAGCAAGATTCGGTACTACCTTGACCAAGAATTTTCGGCTCGCGCGAAGCTCGCTCCGCCGCGACACTCTGACCGAATCGGCCGCAATCGCGAGTGGCCGGAGACTTCGGTCTCGAACGCTAACCACAAAAATGCAAGCACCGAAGAAACGGACGAGCGGCATCCAGCCACGGGGCCAGAGCGCGAGGAGCGCGAACAAGCTCTGAAGGATTCGAGCAAGGAGTGGTTATTCAAGTGAGAAACAACGCACGGGAAGTCTCCTGCTATTTGAGTATGGAGGAAGCCGCTCACTTCAGAGACGCGGCCGCCGCAAACAAAGTCTCGCTATCTCGTTACCTGCGCCAGTGCCTGCTCGACTACGAGCGTCTGATCGACAACGGCAGCCGAGCACCGAACGGCTTCGCGTTAATCGAGATGGAGCAGCGGCTAGCGCGCAGCATCGAAGTGCAGAGCCGGCGGGTCAGTTCGCTTTACCACGAGTTGCATCTCTTGTTCGCGATGGTCGACCGGCTCGCGTTCGTTTCGTTGGTACACCTGCCAGAGATTCCTGCCGAGCTCCGTGAAGGCACGCTCACAGCCGGAACCCGCCTCTATAACAACTGGCGTAGTGCGGTGATGGAACTGACCGAGAGCGGCACTGAAACCGATTCTCTGACCGCACAACCGACCGACGATGCGGCCAACGGACGACACCACCAACGGGAGAATGATGATGGGCTTGGCAGCGATCCAATCGACGCGGCTGGATGAGCGGCTTCGGCGCGAGCTTGGTACGAGCGTGCTCACCGCTCTCGACGACCCAGACGTGATCGAGATCATCCTCAATCCTGACGGGACGCTCTGGCTTGAATCTCACGGCGGAGGAATGCGGCCGGCCGGTGCAAAAATGCACGCCGTTCAGGCGGAACGGCTCATCGGAACCGTGGCGTTCGCCCTCAACACCGTCGCGAACGATCAACGTCCAGTCATCGAATGCGAACTACCACTGGACGGAAGCCGCTTCACCGGCTGGTTGCCACCCGTAGTCAGCTCCCCGTCGTTCGTCATCCGAAAACACGCTCGACTCATCTATACGCTCGACGACTATCTCGCCCACGGCATCATCGACGCCAACCAGGCAGAAGAGTTTCGAGGAGCCGTCGCTAGACGCGAAAACATCGTGCTCGCCGGCGGAACCGGCTCCGGCAAGACGACTCTGGCGAACGCCCTGCTTCACGAGATGGTTCGCCTCGGAAATCCTAACGAGCGCTTCATCATCATCGAGGACACTCTCGAATTGCATTGCGACGCGCCGAACGTGATGCAGCTTCATACGACTATCGCAGCGGACCTCACCTTCCTCACACGTACCACAATGCGAGCTCGCCCCGACCGCATAATCATCGGTGAAGTTCGCGGCGGAGAAGCGCTAGCGCTGCTCAAAGCCTGGAACACCGGCCATCCCGGCGGCGTCACCACTGTGCACGCCAATAGTGCAGCCGCAGCGCTCACGCGACTCGGCAGTCTCGTTCAAGAGGCAGGAGTACCGCCCCAGCCGGATCTGATCTCAGAGACCGTCAATGTTTTGGCTTTTATTACCCGCACGCCCAAGGGGCGCCGCGTGACAGAGATGGTTCGCGTTGAGGGCTACGAGCCCGCGTTCGGTTTCAAAATCAGTTCGATAGGAGGCCGTCATGAAGTCGATCATCGATAGGATCCATTGCTGTACCGATCAGTGGTTCAGCAAGCTGGGCTATGCGATCGCCGTGGCAACGATTCTGTGGCCAGCGAAAGCGCTCGCAACCACTGGAGTCGGGACTCTGCCGTGGGACGCGCCGCTCGCGACGATCCAGGGAGACCTGCAGGGCACCGTCGCCCATGCCGCGACAACAATAGCCGTGATCGGCTGCGGTCTTACCTGGACCTTTAGCGAGCACGGCACCGGCGCGCGGAAAATGTCTGCTGTTGCACTTGGAGGAGCGGCAGCGCTCGGAGCAACGCAGTTGATGACGGCGCTGTTTCCATTCGCGCCCGCGCTTTTCTAGTCAGGTAGCCGGATCGGGCGATGGAAACCGAGGTTCAAAGAACGCTGATCCATCAAGCGCTCACGCGGCCAGTGTTACTTGGAGGCGCCGAACGGCGGCTTGCGATCCTGAACTGGCTGATAGTCGCCGCGCTGATCTTTGGCGTTGGCCTACATCTATATACGGTCGCGATCGCGACGATCCTGGGCACCGCGGGTCACTGGGCGCTTCGACAGGCAGCTAAGTTCGATGCGCAATTGAGCGAGGTTTACATCCGGCACCTGCATTACCAGCGGTATTATCCGCCGCGTGCCGCGGTCACTGCCCAACCAGCGCCCGTTCATCCGGCAGTGCCGAGGCTTCGGAAGTACTAGAGGACAGCAGTGATGTTCAAAGAGTTCAGAAACCTTCGGCGCAAGTCAGATCGACTCGCAGGTTTTGCAGACCTCCTCAATTACGCGGCGCTCATCGATCCCGGCATAGCTCTATTGAAGGACGGCTCGCTTCTGGCCGGATGGCGCTACGGCGGTCCTGACTTGAACTCCGCAAGTTCCGAGGAAATGACGGCTCTCGTTCATCAGGTAAATGCCGGGCTGGCGCGGTCGGGCGACGGCTGGATGATGAACGTCGATCTCATCCGCAAACCGAGCATCGGCTATCCCGAGGCCGGAGCTTTTCCGGACCCCATTACGGCGCTGATCGATCACGAGCGGCGCCTTCACTATACGGAGGAAGGCCAGCACTTCGAGAGTCGCTTCGCGTTAACCCTCACTTGGACACCACCCACCGAGATGCAGTCGCGAGCCGCTGGCCTGTTCTTCCAAGGCCGCAGAGCAACCGATTGGGAGGAGACGCTCGATTTCTTCAAGCGCAGCGTCACGGAAAATGAAGATGCCCTGAGCGCCAGACTCCTCATGCAACGCATGGACGACGTTGCGCTCCTGTCGCACCTGAACTCCTGCATCACCGCACACCACGATCCGATCAGGTCGCCTGCCGAGGGTAACTTTCTCGACGTTCTGCTCGGCAATCATGAATTCCACGCAGGCTTCCAGCCCATGCTCGATGACCTTCACATTCGCCTGATTGGCCTGACTGGCCTTCCACTTCACTCCTGGCCCGAAGTCACCGCATTTCTGGATGAGCTTGCGATTGCGTACCGATGGTCGACACGCTTCATCTTCCTTGATCCGGCCGAGGCTGAACGGGCTCTTCGCATCCAGCGGCGCAACTGGTTCCAGAAGCGCCATGGGCTGTCCGGCATGATCAAACAAGTGTTCAGCAACGGCGCGTCGCAGAGCTTTGAGAACAAAGATGCGCTGGCTATGGCTGAAGACGCGGACGACGCGCTTGCCGAGGCGAGCTCGAATCGGGTCCGCTTTGGTTACTACACGAGCAGCATCATCCTGATGGACGAGAATCGTTTGGCAGCCGAGTCCAACGCGAGAGAGATCGCAAAGCAACTGCAGCATCATGGCTTCCCCGCTGTCATCGAACACGTCAACGCGAACGAGGCGTACCTTGGCTCGCTTCCAGGCCACGGCTATCGGAACGTCCGGCGCCCGCTGATTCACACGCGCAACCTCGCCGACCTCATGCCGACTACCAACGTGTGGCCCGGGGAGGAGGCCAACCCCTGTCCGTTCTATCCGGAGAACAGTCCGCCGCTGTGCTACGCCGCGACGACTGGCGGAACCCCTTTTCGATTGAACCTACATGTTGGCGACGTCGGCCATACCCTAATCTTTGGTCCGACTGGTTCCGGCAAATCGACGCTACTCGGACTCTTAATCGCGCAGTTCTTCCGCTATGAGAACGCGCAAGTTTTCTGCTTCGACAAGGGCCTATCAGCATTCGTGCTGACCAGAGCCGCCGGCGGCGATCACTACGATCTCGGAGAAAGCGAAATCTCTTTCTGTCCGCTTGCGAATGTAAACGACGATAACGAGAGGATGTGGGCGCAGGACTGGCTGGAAACTCTGCTCAACTTGCAAGGTGTGACCCTCCTTCCGCAACATCGGAAAGCGATCTGGCGTGCCCTTCAGCTACTGGGCGACAGCGGATCTGACGCCCGAACCATCACGGACCTGGTTCGACTGCTTCAAGATCAGACGCTACGCGACGGACTCGACTTCTATTCTCTTCACGGCCCGATGGGCCGTTTCCTGGACGCCGACAATGACGTACTCGGCAGCAGCCGCTTTCAGACTTTCGAGATCGAAGCGCTGATGGCGATGGGCGAGAAGGTCCTCCTGCCCGTACTCACATATCTCTTTCACCAGATCGACCAGCGCTTGGACGGAAGACCAACGCTCATCGTGCTGGACGAAGCATGGGTCATGCTCGCCAACGGTGCATTTGGTGCGAAGATCGAAGACTGGTTGCGAACGCTGCGCAAGAAGAACGCCGCCGTCGTGCTTTCCACTCAAAGCCTGGTTGAAGTCGCAAACTCCCCGCAGCGCGATGTGATTCTCGAGTCGTGTCCAACCAAGATTCTGCTACCTAATCCCGAGGCACAGAATCCGGTCACCGCCGATCTCTATCGCAAGTTCGGTTTGACCAGCAGGCAGATCGAAATGCTGTCGCTCGCCGTACCTAAGCGCCAGTACTACTACCTTTCGTCCGCCGGGCGGCGCCTCTTCGATCTGGCGCTCGGAGAGGCCACTTTGGCTTTTATCGGTTCGGGATCGAAGCCGGACATTCTGCAGGCACATCAACTGATCGCCAAACATGGAGATCGATGGGCGGGCGAGTGGCTTCGCCTCCGAGGATTGAACGACTGGGCGGAATATTGGAAAAGCCGCGATACCAGGGCCCGCGCGCCATTCACCGAAATTCTTTCTGTGAACGGAAATCGAAAGCTCTCCAAGGAGGAACTGCAATGGCACGACGCTTAGCGCTGATAGCCGTGGTCGTTTTTCTTCTGACGCCTCCGTCGTCGGTGCCCGCGCAGTTCGGCGGAGGAACGCAGATCGTCTTCGACCCGAGTATGTTCGCTCGGCAACTGCAGCAGCTTCAGCAAGAGACTCAGACTGTCTTCACCGAAGCGCAGCAGCTTCAGTACATGATCAGGAACACCACGGGCGGATACGCCGCGGTGTGGCAGTCGAGTCAGTCAATGCTCGACGAGTTGGGCGGGATCATTCAGCAGCAGGGCGGACTGTCGTACACTCTCAGTAACCTGCAGTCGCAATTCCAACAACAGTTTCCCGGTTACACGGTGCCGTCGAATCCGGACCAACAGGAAGCCAAAAACATCGCTACCACTTTGAACACCCTCAACGGGACTCTGGCGGCGGCCCAATCGCAAGCGCAAAATTTTGCCAACGAGCAGGCGCAATTCGGCGAGCTCGAAGGTATGAACAAGACCGCTGCTGGAAATTTGCAGGCAATCGAGGTGGGCAACGAAATCGCCTTGCAGCAAGTGCAGCAGATTCAGATGCTGAGGCAGTTGGTCGTCGCCATGATCAACGCGCAGAACGTCGTTGCAGCCAATGCAGTCAATCGCCAGGCGGCCGAGGATGCCAGCACCCAACAGTGGCTCAGCGCGGGACCGACTATACCGTTCTCATCAACCATGCCGAACAACGGTCTTAACGCCCCTGCCCAATAGACGGAAGGCCTCCTATGAAAGGACTCAAGTTTTGCGTACTGGCCGCTTTCCTTTTCCTCGGAGCCTGCAACGGCAAATCCGACGACACCAGTGCTCCGCTCGCCGCCCTCCAATCTCCAAACGCGGCAGAAAACTACGGAGACCAGTTCTGGAACGACCAACTTCAGAGAAAAACGGAGCTTTGGGGAAAAGCGCTCGGCTTTTGCCAGCAGGCCGATCACAAGTTCTTAATCAACTGTCAGCCGGTATTGGCAGCGGCTGCGCCTCGAGTTCCGTTCTCGACGACTATGCCCGCTAACGGCTTAGGCGGCGGACTCGTCCCGATCCCCTCTCCCAACGTGCAAGGGACTCATTGAGGATGTGCGATGAACAACCTAGACAATATCGGTCAGACGTTCCAATGGGCAGGCCAGCGTTACATGGCGATCATGCAGCCCTTTGCTGAGAAGATCTTCTTCGGCCTGGTAGTCATCGAAATTGTCATAACGTGTGTTCACTTCCTCACGGATCAGGAAGAGCCAACGCGCCTGCTAGCAGAATTTGTAAAGAAATCTCTCGCGCTCGGCTTCCTATACGCAATGATCGTGAATGCGCCGATGTGGTTCAGCGCAATCATCCAGGGCTTTCAAGAGATCGGGGGGCAAGCCGCCGGGATTCCCGACCTTAGCCCGAGCACAGTTTTCAACAATGGCCTTGCGATGTTTCAGACGATCTATCGCGGCTTCGGGAGTTTGGGATGGTTTCACCTCACGATCGCATCGCTGATTGCTCTCGTCGCGGGGTTGATCATGTTTCTATCGTTTGCCCTCATCGCCGGGCAAATGCTGCTCGCCCTTTCCGAGGCGTACATCGGCGTTGGCGGTGGCGTACTGATATTGGGCTTCAGCGGTTCTCGATGGACGATCAAATTTGCTGAGGGTTTCCTCGGTTGGATCGTCGGCGTCGGCATCAAGCTTTTTTTCTTATACCTGCTCGTCGGCGTGGGCATGACGATCATTGCTGGCTGGAACGCTGCTCTAACGGGATGGACGGTCGCTGACCCGACGCTCCCCCTGACCATCGCCGGTGGCGCGCTGATCTTCATGCTCCTCGCATGGACAATTCCAAATACCGCCGCTTCGGTTGTTGGCGGCGCGGTTTCCCTCAATCTAAGCCACGCGTTCGAAGCAGCGATGGCAGGTTACGGGCTGGGCAGAATTCTGACGAGCCAGAACGCCGCGGGAACTGAATCGGGCGCCGCATCGCAAGGTGGCCATTCCCTCGGTGCAAGCCTCGAAGCTGGCGACAAAGCCGCCGCTAACAACGGCGCTAGGTCTGCGTCAGCCCGACCCACGGTCCAACTACCCGCAAGCCCTCACGGAGCCGCTTCGGCTAGTCCGAGCCGAAACCGGACCGCTAAGCACGCGGCCCAAACCGCTCTCCTGTGAAGATCGAAAGACTCGCTATATTCGCGACCCAATAGCCAACTCAGTACAGAAATCGTGTCGGAACATCCGCATCAACCGCGGAATGTCAAAGACGGAAAGTTCTAGCGCGCTGCGGTGTCGCCATCAAGTAATGATCGCGCCATCAGGGCGAGCTTCATAGCGCAAGCGCCGCGGATTTCCCGACACATCTCCTATGGCAGCCGCTCCTTCACGAGACCCGTCTCGTCCACTATCTCCAAGGACGAGCCTCTCTTCAGCCGGTCGGGCAGGACGGCCAAGCAGCGCCCCTCAGGTCTGTCCTTGCTAGACGTAAAGAGAATCGCTTCGATTCTTCTAACAGCATGAACGACGCGCCCGAGAATCTGGGTTGGGGCTTCGTCGCCCTGGACTTGCCCCAGTATCCAAGGACCAGTCATCTCATCCTCCGTCGTTTTCAACGTCGCCAACACGCCGGCGTCGGTCAGATCCAAAACCTTCTGGAGACGGCCTCTGACCACGAAGTGAACGTAGGGTTTGCTCGGAGCGTCAACCACGCCCGAGGCCGTTATCCGGGACTCAGCTTCGATTCGAGCAGTCGCGGCGGTTGTCGCGACGTACAGCGTTTCGAATGTGCCACGCGGAGTAAAGCGGCCTCCAAGCATCTTTGCACCCAGCCCGGCCAGAACTTCTGTCTTCTTGCCTCCGGCAAGGTTTTGATGCACAAACCACAGATCTACGAATCGATGGAATGGGCCGTCGGCGCCAATAAGCGGCGCGCGCCGAAGCGCTCGTTTCAATTCGTCTTCAGCGAGCACTAGGTGGGCTGACCCGAAAGAGCGCCTCTGACGTAATCGGCCAAATCCTTGGCCGAGCCCTTCGTAAGAAGAGCCAGCGGGGCGTCTCCTCCGAGGTCAGGATGCGGTGCATTGAGCCACGCGCGCACCCGCGCGTCGGAACCCAGGAGCCTCCGCAGCGCAGCCACAGCAAATTCGATCTCGCGAAGAGCGTCTTGGGCGGCCCTCGCATGCGGCCGTTTCGACAGCGCCGACGGCGTTAGTCCGACCGCCTTCGCTAGCCCACTAACAGAAATATCGAGAGCCCGTGCCACGGAGCTAGCGTCGAGGCGGCCCGTCGCCTTATCGTGAAATTCTTCGACCATGGTTTCGTCCAAGCCGCGCTCCTTTTTCTTAATCCCCGCCTCGAACACTTGTGTCAGATTGGCAATCACATCGCCGAGGGCGCCCAGTGGAACTACCGCTGTCGCCCCTGCGCGATAAACGTCGGCGCTTGCCTCTCCAGAGAGCTTGCGGGTCGTTATCACGATTGCAGCGTTGGGGAATGCCCGGCGCAATCCCTTAATTTCGGCAAGTGCAGCTCCACGTTCCCCTAGACCCGCTACGATGAGATCGGGCGCGGTCTCCGGCTCTCCGCCCGCTACAGCTACAGCCTTTGCCACCGAAAGCTTCCGCAAACGGGAAGATCTAACGGCAGCCGTAACCTTTCCCTCGAACTCCGGCCCCTCGCTCTTCCGTGTGATATATAGCACGTTTAGCATTGACGTAAATGTGCCATAATTGAGCCGAATCGTCAACTTCGGCCTGAGCCGACAACCTTGCCCTTATCCCCCTTTTGCCACAAATTCGTCCGCGCAATTACTCGCGAAGAGGTCAGCACTCTCTGACGGTCCCGAATCGCAAGCGTAAGGCAAAGCGCTTTACTAGCAAAGACGAGCAGTGAGGATTTGACATTCGGTATTCAAATTTGGATATGTATACCGGATTACAAAGCACGAATTTCTAGCCTTTCTCAACGCTGCGCGCGATTTCTTCGGGACTTGGCCTCCACCACCAACCCTTTACCTGAACCTGCGCGAGAACACTCCGCCAGGACAGGCGCGCTGGGACCAGCAGGCTCGCCCTTTGATAGCCCGTATGCTAAAGCGCGGGCTGCTCGAATGGATTCCCTGTCCCGAGGCTCGCAAGAAGCATCCGACCAATCCCTGTGGCAAGGCGCATCTTGCACTGACCGCCCTAGCCAAAGCCCAACTCGAGGCCTGGAATCAGTTGGGATGCGATGCGCACACACACAGCCGGCATTGTCACGTGCGTAGACGGCGCTTCAAGCTGGCCGGCTAGCCGGACAGATCGATGGATACCGATCCGAAAGAACTGTCGTGCGCGCGGTATCGAGTCGTGTTCGAAGCGCGCGAGCCGCTCGACTTGCCGGGGTATCTCGGCTCGACTCTGCGCGGCGCATTTGGCCACGCATTCCGCGCGGTCGCATGTCCGTCGCGCATCGATGAGCCCTGCCCTATTCCATCGCAATGTCCATATCACCTGATATTCGAGACGTCACCGCCACCGGGCTCCGATGCCCTGCGAACGCATGAGGAAATTCCGCGGCCGTTTGTGATCGCACCTGCGGACTCAGTGCAGGCCGGAAGCGATGGGCAGGCCAGACGATTGTTCCGACCCGGAGATGAAGTCTCGTTCGAGCTGGCGCTGGTCGGCCGCGCTCAGCAATTCTTTCCATACTTTGTCGTCGCCTTGCGCGAGGTAAACAGGATCGGGCGCGGTCGTCAGGCGGTTGAGTTGTGGCGGATCGACGCCCTCGGTGCAACAGCGGGCCCATCTCGCGTGGTATACCTGGCTTCCGAGAACCTGGTACGAGGGTCAGCGGAGAGCATCAGCATCGAGGAGTGCTCCGGAGCCCTACGGCACGGGCCGCTCACGATTGAGTTCCTGACGCAGACTCGCCTCAAGCATGAAGGCCGGTTCGTAAGGCGGCCGGATTTTCAGATTCTGTTCCGCAGGCTCCTCGGGCGCCTCTCGTCGTTGTCGAGATTCCATTGCGGCGCGCCGCTCGAGGTGGAGTTTCGAGCGCTCATCGATCAAGCCGCATCCGTCCGCTTGCTTCAAGACGACACAAGGTGGACAAGGTGGCAGCGCTATTCGAGCCGGCAAGACCGGCGCATGGAATGGGAGGGAATCGTAGGTCGCGCCACCTACGAAGGCGACTTCGCTCCGTTCTGGAAGTTCCTGCGCTTTGGGCAATTTATACATGTCGGCCACGGCGCCACCTTCGGCTTGGGGAGGTATGCGATTTCTCGCTAGCAGTGATTCTCACGCGCACCATTCATTTAATTTTTCCTATCACGGACTGAAAAATGAACCGGTAATACGAGATTGATGTCGTGAGGTTCTGGCCCCGATCAGGAGGGGATTGAATGACAACCGTTGACCGAAAAGATCTCTATAGTTGATGCGAACCTGCAGGTCGAAGGGCGGGAGGTCAACTCCATAGTGACTGATTTCAACGAGCAACTTTATCGCCAACACTTCGAGAGGACTACGGAGCGGCAGCCTTTCGACTATCAAGTCGAGGTTGCGCGGCTGCTCTTCGGCGGTTGCAACGTCTTGCTCCGCGCGCCGACTGGAGCGGGCAAAACGTGGGCCGTGCTCGCACCATTTCTGTTCGATAGATGGAAAGCCCGGCCGACCCGCCTTATCTATGCGCTCCCACTCCGCACCCTAGCCCAGGGCGTTTTTGAAGAGGCGCGCAAAGCCGCATTCAAGCTAGCCCATAAGACCGTCGGGCCGTTTGTCACGCTCCAAACCGGCGAGGAGCCCAACGATCAATTCTTTGACCGCGGCACGGTCGTCGTCACTACTTACGACCAGGTGTTGAGCGGACTGCTCGACGGCCCGTACGGTCTTTCCGATCGGCTGCACAACATCAACGCCGCTGCGATCGCCGGTGCGCTGGTCGTCTTCGATGAATTTCATCTCATGCCGGCTCAGAAGGCTTTTCTTACTGCCGTCGCAGGACTTCATCTCTTCCGCGATCTCTGTCAATCGGTCTGGATGACGGCTACTGCGACCAAGCCTCTCGAGAAGGTGCTACGAGAGGCGCTCAACACTGCGCAAGTTCCCGCGACGCCCGAAGAGACCGATCGGCTTCATTCGGAATTACCTAGTGTACGCAATGTGAGTCGCAACCTGCAGGTCGAGAACTCAGAGCTCAGCGCTAGTGCGGTTCTGAAGTTTCCGGAAGGCCGCTCGATCGTACTCGCGAATACTGTGGCGCGAGCGCAGGATCTCTATCGGAATATCGCGCAGGCATTGCACGACGAGCACTCCGACACTCCGGTCCTTCTGCTACACTCGCGCTTCTTTAAGCAGGACCGCCAGAAGAAGGAAGCGGAACTGCGAAAGCTACTCGGCCCCGGTGCTAAAAGTCCCGCGATACTCGTCGCAACGCAGGTGATCGAAGCTGGCATCGATATCTCTTGCGATCATCTTCACACCGAACTCTGCCCCATGAGCTCATTGGTTCAGCGTGCTGGTCGATGCGCCCGTTTTCCTTTCGAGACTGGAATCGTCCATGTCTACAACTTGCCGGACGAGGCGCGGAGCTGGCTGCCCTACGGCGATCTCAATGACGAAGACCCTACTCTTGGTCGCACGCGTCAACTTCTGGCTAGAATCGGCTCGGCCGTAATCAATCCAAAAATCACCGCCGAATGGGTCGAGGAGGTACACGCCGCCGATGACGCTCAGGCGCTGCGGACGCCCTGGGTCTCTCGCGTGACTGAATGTGTCGATCGGATCCACCGCAAAGCGATCCTTCGAGACAGAAAGATCGGTGTCGCGGATCTGATTCGCGGAGATGACAGCGATTCGCTCCGAGTAATTGTCGCCTACGAGAAAAATCTTCCGGAGACGCCCGCCAAGCGCGAGGCAATCAGTTTGGCGCGATGGTCGCTCGCACGTCATCTCGACAGCGTCCGCGAAATTGGATGGTTCTGGGATAGCACAGGCGACGAACCGATCTGGAGGTCGTTGCGCAGCCCCGACGATTTGCGCTTGACCTATGCGCTCTGTTTGCGACCGGAATTCGCGCAATACACAGAAGACGCGGGCTTGATACTCGGCATATCTGGCGCCACTGAAAGCCCGCCGCGCGAGCCACCGCCGCGCCCCGGATACGCACCGCTGAAAGCCGAGACCTGGATCGATCACGCGCGCCGCGTCGCGGCGGAAACCGCGCGTCGCATGGATCGAGAATGTTCCCCCGATGGCTTCCTTGCCGTAGGCCTTTCAGCTCGCTACCAGCTGAGCCGCCCGGCCGTGCTTGAAGCGGCGCGCGCCTGCGCGCTTCTTCACGATCTGGGAAAGCTGCAAGCGGGATGGCAGGAATGGGCGCGGGCGGCGATGCACGCGAAGCGGCCGTCCTACGTATTCGACGCGCCGCTCGCGCATACCGACTTCAATTCCGATGATCCGCAGGATCGCCAGCGCGAACGCGAGGTCTCGAAAATTGCGCCGCGCCCCGCCCACGCTCCGGCCAGCGCATTCTACGGTCAAGCGCCAATAGTGGAAATGCTCGCCACCGCGCCCCCTGTACTACTGCGCCAATTGGCTGCGGCTTGCCTCAGCGCAATACTCGCGCACCATGGCGGATGGCTGCCGCCTCCCGAGAAGGGCGGAATCGGGATGGGAATTCAGAAGCTGGATGGCACTTGGATTGCCTCGCTAGGAGAACTTGACTTATTTGCGCTAGACCCCGAGGTCCGTTCCCTAACTAATGACTCAAACAAGTACCGGAGAATGCAAGAGCTTCTTAAGTGTGTTGAGCATCAGAAACACATGGCGAATTTTTGGCCTTTGATCGCGTATTTAACCCGTGTTCTTCGTCTTTCGGATCGACGAGCGACCTCGGAGCACTCCTGCGATGGCTGAGCTACCAAAGGAGTTTTCTGTTCCAAAGATGACCGGCACACACGCCGACATCTTTACGGCTGTTGGCCTTGCTGACCTTCTACAAGCGGCCTGCGACAAACCCGTAGAGATTCGTGACCACGGCTCCGCCTTCGGAGTTGACCTTGAATCGCTCTCCGTGCACTGGCAGGAACGCGTGCCACACTCGCCTGGATATAAGTTTCTGCTGGACGGCAAGGGTGGCGCTAGGCCGCCTAAAGCACTCGACATTGTGGATGTCCCCGCTGAGTTTGAGCGACAACGGCGCTATTTCGAGAACCTCAAAAATGCGAAAGGAAGGCACGTCGATCCCGAGATGCAGGCCACTATCCAGCAAGAAGCTCCTATTCCTCGCTGGCCGGTGCTCGCGTTGCTCATGCCCGGGAAGCTCAAGGCAATAGATACCTGGAACCGCGTTGCTCTGGCGATCTCAGATATGTCTGGCGACGAGTTCAAAAGAATTTTGGCCGTGGCACTTAGGAACATGGCCGCCGGACTTCCAGCAGGCGTTAAACTTCCAGCATCGTCGAGTGGATTGATCTGCCCTCCGCAAATCAAAGGTTTCAACGAACTAAAGCCTGCGGGTACGACCCGAGGTTCGGTGCCGGTCGATCCGTTTGTCGAATGGCTTCGCTATCGCGGTTACTGGCGATGCGCACACGCGGTATCGATGGGCGAATCCGCAAGGGTTTATGTCCCGGTACCAGGCAGGATTGCTATCGATGCGTTGAGCAACGTCGTTGGGAGGCTCGAAAAGCACGCCAGAAGTTCTTCTGGGCCGAAGTCAGATATTTTAACTGCCCTCGCGATCACGCGAATCCTGATCGAAGGCTCCGAGGAATACAATCAGCCAGGAACCGAGGCAATTGGGAAACTTCGGCTGCTACAAGGCGAGTCGCCTGCGGATATCATCTCGAGTCTATGTGTAACCGAATTCGTCAAGACCAGCAGCCAAGCGTACGGTGTGCGATCGATCAGCATACTTGCTATCCCAGGGTGGTTTGCAATCGAGTCGCGACAGCGTGCCGACGAATGGCTAGCCATTCTCGACGAGCATGAGCGCGCCATAAACGCCTTGCTTCCGCGCGTAAAGGGCAAACCAGTGATGCGATCCGAGGAAATCGCTTTACTGCTAAAGTACCGTGCCTTTCTGCAGCAGCGCAAAGATGCTGCTGTTCTTGCGTTCATTGAGTTTCTGGGCGCCTATGGGCGGTTCGTGATGAGCGAAAACGGAATCACTCGCGATGGACGTCCGCGCTGGATCCGTCGCTTCGCGGCTAATCATATAGAGAGGTTAATCATGGATACCGACAATACCATGCTGTCCATTGTTCATGACCAAGGCTTTCGAGCGATCGCCCGCGCGGTGCGGGAGGTAACGGTGCGTTCCCAAAATCGCAAAGCGCGCCAAGAGGAGGTGTGGCGGGAGATTCGCTACGAGTTGCTGCCAGACCTGCTGCGTACGCGTCAACTTCCCGGCAATAGTTTCGTTGAATGCGTGATGCAATTTGCCTGCAACTACAACCGCGAGAACTCGCGCCGGCGGGAGTCCGAGAGGAACCCAAAGGCAGCGCCTGCCAATATCAGCGACGAAGAACTTGCGAGTTTTATTTCACTGGTCGATGAACAACATGCACCCATCGTTGGCGCGCTCCTAGCTGCCTTCGGGTCGTGCAAGACATCCCGGGAGACCGACGCAGACACTTCTTCCGATGTAGACGAAACCGAAGGCCAAGCTTGAAAGGCCGAAGGAGACTTCATGACCGTCATCAACTCAATGTCTATCTCCGCTCGCATAACACTCAATCTTCACAGCCTAAATAATGAAGGCACGGAGGGTAATCAGCAGCAAACCCGAATGGTGCGCATAATAGATCAGAGGAACGAGAGCCAATACGTCAATGCAATAAGCGGAGACATGTTCAAACATATTCTGGTTGAACATTTGGTCCCCCTGCTCAAGGAGGCGGAGCAACCGCTTTCTGAACCTGCGGCAAGGCTGAGCCCCGACCGAATTACCGCTGACGCTGAGTTCAAGAAGAAGGCGGGCCAGACAAAGCTGAATGCCGACCTCCTAGACTATGTCCTGCAGCGATGCAGTCTGACTGATCTTGCTGGCGCTCTCTATGCTGAAAAGTCTCTGCCGCGTAAGTCCGTGGCCGAGTTTGGATGGGTCGTTGGCATCCCCGCAAAAGCCAACGGCGAGCGAATTACGACCACCGAGCAATTCTTTCACGTCAAGTATGCACCTGAAAGGGGAAAAGCAACCGGCGGAGATTCTGTCTCGGAAAAACAAGCGATCTTTCACCGTCCAACTTCGTCCGGCATTTACTCGCTCATCTGCAACCTCGACCTGTACCGGATCGGCCTCAACGATATCACCCGCCAACCAGTAGTGAGCAAACCCGACCGCGAACGGCGTGCGAAGGCTCTCATTCACGCTCTCACCGCGACCCTTCTGAAGCCCGCAGGCGCCCAGCGCAACACGCAGAATCCCCACATCACCAACTGTGAGGGCGTTGTCGCAACATCCTCCAGTTCCTTGCCCGCTCCAACTGTCAGTCCGCTCCACGATGGCTATCGCGACGAAATTGGGAAAGTCGCGGCGGTGCTCAATGGTATCCGCAGCGGCAGCGTTCAGGTCGTTCCATTCGACAGCCTTTCCGAAGGCGTCAAGGTGCTCGCCGATATCGCAAGCGCCCTCGAACTCCCAAATTAACGCCATGCCCAAAAAAAACAAATCAGTGGCACCGTCGCCTCCCAATAGCACGCCAGGCATTGCCCTCCTTGAAACCTCTGCGCCGGTCGCTGGAATTCCCGGCCCCGGCCGATGGCTGATCGCCGAGTTCCAGCCGACGGCGCTTTTCTCTCTCAAAATGAGCCTCGCCACAAGTTCGGTCCGTAAGACATTGCTCATCCCTACGCCGTATGCGATCAAGATGGCGCTGGTGGACGCAGCCTTTCGCGCCGGCAACGCCGTGACCCAATGCGAAGCCCTTTTGAAGGCGCTGGTCGTTATCGATGTTCGAATCGCGCCCGGTCTGCAGGCTGTGGTAACCCATACATTTGTCAAGGTGCGCCAAGCGCCCAAGGTACCAAACCCACGGGAACCGTATATTCCAGCAATCGCTTACCGGGAACTGGTCCATCATCCCGACGTAATGAGATGGGCCTTCGATCTTTCTGCATGCGACGATCTCGTCGGCGGCTGGATTGTTGAATTGCTCCCGCATATCTCCTACATCGGCAAGCGCGGCTCGTTTGTTCAGTTTCAACACTGCTGCCGGCGGGTCGCATTGGACCTCGACTTCACCCAGCCTGTGCAAATGGCTGGACAGTGGTCACCGCCCGCCCGTGCACATATCGCCCCCCTTGATGATTTCGGTCCCGACGCCGACATGGCAGTTCTAAGTTCCTATTCCGAGGGAAAGCCGAAGCGCGATCGTCACCGCAAATTCGTCGAAACGATAATTCCACTTGGAATTGTAAATACTGGACCAGGCTTCACGGAATACGGCAACAAATAGTTATATGATCGACAGCGTAGCTACCTGACCCAAATGAACAGCGTCATCATCTCCGACTATGGCGTGATGCTAGCCAAGAAGGGCGAGCGCCTCGTCATCCGCGGACCTAAACCGCGACTCGAACTGATCGACGGCGGCCCGCAACTCTTCCTTCCCCTCGGTATCGACGCGAAGCGCCCTACCCTCACCGTCCTCACCTCCGAAGGTCCCAAGACGCCACCTCTCCCGCTGCGCCGATCGTCGGCAGACGCTAATGGCGTCAAACCGCCTAAAAAGTCGCCCGACGAGATCGAGCTGCCGCTGTTCCGCGTCGGCGAGATCGTAATCAGTTCGCCCGGCGTCGCCATCTCCGCAGACCTTGTCGAAGCGTGCTGCGAACGCGGGATTCGCCTCTCGTTCCTCACGCGATCCGGCAAACCTTACGCGATGCTCTCCTCGCCAATGCTCACCGCGACCGTGATCACGCGGCGCGAACAGTTAGCCGCCTACAACGATTCGCGCGGCGTCGAGCTCGCCAAGTCAATCGTCCGCGGCAAGCTCGGCAACCAAGCCTCTTTGCTCAAATACTTCGGCAAGTACGCGAAAGAATCAAATCCTCCCGTCTTTGACGAGCTGAGTGCGCTGGCAAAATCGATTGTCAAAGGCCGCGCGGACGCTAAGCGCATAAATGAACATAATATAGACGCTGCGCGCGAAGCGTTGCTCTCGGTCGAAGGAGTCGCCAGCCGCACCTATTGGAAGGGCGTCCGCCTGCTGATTCCGGAGAATCTCGGGTTCGAATCGAGAGAGCATCGCGGCGCCCCCGATCCGGTAAACTCCGCTCTCAACTATGGTTACGGAATTCTCTACACACAGGTCTGGGGCGCGATCATGAACGCCGGACTCGAACCGTTCGCTGGTTTCCTGCACGTCGATCGGCCCGGCAAGCCTTCGCTGGTCCTCGACATGGTCGAAGAATTCCGCCAGCCGGTGGTAGATCGCGCCGTGATCGCCGCGATCGGTCGCGGCACCGCGATCGAGACACATGAGGGAATGCTGACGGATGATACGCGCCGGACTGTTGCGTCGGCGGTGCTGGAGCGGATCGAGAGCGAAGTCAACTTCCGCGGGCGGCGTTACAAGCTCAAGTCGGTCATCCAGATCCAGGCGCGCAATCTGGCGTCATTCCTGAGAGAAGGCGATAGTTACCGAACCTTCTCATTCAAATGGTGACGCATGCGTGGGCAAGATCTACTTACGTTCATCGTTTATGATATTACGGACGATAAGATCAGGCTCAGAATCGCCGCCGTATGTAAGGACTACGGCCTCGACCACATCCAGTACAGTGTTTTCAGCGGTCCGCTCGATTCGACGCGGCGAAACGAGATGTTCGCACGGCTCGACCATACGCTCGGAAACAACGAGGGCAAGGTGTTGATGCTGCAAATCTGCGAAAAAGATGTTGCGGCCAAGCGCGAAATCGTCCGAATCATTGATTTGGAATGAACCTCGAACATCATAATCCGCGGCACTTCGAGCTGACAGTTACCGATCTCAAGCAATGGGTGTACTGCCCGCGCATCCCTTACTACCATCATGTGATGCCGGTAGAGATCGCGCGCACCTACAAGATGCAGCGCGGCAGAGATGTCGAAGCTGCGGTTGAGGCAATGGAGAAGCGGCGCGGCTTTCGGCGCTACGGCCTAGAGCGTGGAGAGCGCAGATTCGGAGTCTGGCTGCATTCGGCAGCGCTCGAACTATCGGGCAAGCTCGACTTACTCATCATTACTGAGGACGCGTGCTATCCCGTCGATTTCAAAGACACCGAAGGCGGCGTCCGGTACAACCATCGCATTCAACTCGCAGCATACTCTCTGCTCGTCGAAGAGAACCTCACCCGCCCGGTGCCAATCGCTTTCGTTTACCTCGTGCCGTCTCGGCAGCTTGTCACGGTGCCGGTCGGCCCGAAGGAGAGGGAAGAAGTGACGCGCGCGATCGCGGAGATGCCCCGCGTAATCGAGCAGGAAAACATGCCCGGCCCGACGCCGGTCCGAGCGCGATGTGTTGCGTGCGAATTCCGCAATTACTGTGCGGACATATGGTGATCTTCGCAAAAGGAGGCCGATTTGATGCAAACCTGGCTGTTGCGAAAAATTGCACTGGCATTAGGTGCACAAAGCCGCGATTCTTCGAGGCAATTTCAGCGGCTTCAAACCGATCCCCGATGAGGAGGGGACTGAAACCTTTCGATGCGTGCATGACGTTCTAGGGCATGGTGCGGGTGCTTCAAACCGATCCCCGATGAGGAGGGGACTGAAACCCCGAAGCCGTCGCCTTGCGGAACGGCTGACCCGGTTGAAGCTTCAAACCGATCCCCGATGAGGAGGGGACTGAAACTGGATCGTCAGGAGGCAGCTGCAGCCGATTGCTTCAGCTTCAAACCGATCCCCGATGAGGAGGGGACTGAAACGGTAACGCGCGGAGGAGAGACGAATGGGCGGCGGGGGAAAGCTTCAAACCGATCCCCGATGAGGAGGGGACTGAAACGCTCCGAAGTGCGATCCAGGGCACGGTCACAACCCTGCTCGAAGCTTCAAACCGATCCCCGATGAGGAGGGGACTGAAACTCCTGAAGACCACGCGAAATCGCCCCGTGGCCGTCGCGGCTTCAAACCGATCCCCGATGAGGAGGGGACTGAAACTCAATCAGGACCAGGTGCTCGCGACGGTCAACGGCGCGCTTCAAACCGATCCCCGATGAGGAGGGGACTGAAACTCGAAGACGCGGCCAGCGCCGGCGCGAACAATCCCTGCTTCAAACCGATCCCCGATGAGGAGGGGACTGAAACACCATGAAAGTTTCGATGACGTGCACCGCGTTGCCGGCTTCAAACCGATCCCCGATGAGGAGGGGACTGAAACTAAATCCGCTCGACTACATCATCAGCGCGTTCGAGCTTCAAACCGATCCCCGATGAGGAGGGGACTGAAACTTCGACATCGGCCCGGTGAACGTGGGCACGCTGATCGCCGCTTCAAACCGATCCCCGATGAGGAGGGGACTGAAACATGCACAGCGCAACTTCTCCGGCGAGCTCCGAATCCTGCGCTTCAAACCGATCCCCGATGAGGAGGGGACTGAAACTTACCTAAACGACCTGGTAGCTTTCAGCAGTGGATGGCTTCAAACCGATCCCCGATGAGGAGGGGACTGAAACCTTGGAGCGTTCACGGTGAGGGTGTGAGTGCCGCTCGCTTCAAACCGATCCCCGATGAGGAGGGGACTGAAACTGTCAAAGCAAACTGATCCCCGGCTGCGCTGAGGAACGGCTTCAAACCGATCCCCGATGAGGAGGGGACTGAAACTCCTGGCCGGCGCGAATTACCCGAGCGCGGTCATCAAGCTTCAAACCGATCCCCGATGAGGAGGGGACTGAAACGCGACCTCAAGAATCACGAACGCGCCGGTGTAGGAAGCTTCAAACCGATCCCCGATGAGGAGGGGACTGAAACCAGCGAGAAACGGCATGCGGCACAGCGAGCACAGACGCCTGCTTCAAACCGATCCCCGATGAGGAGGGGACTGAAACGCATCGGCGCTAATAGGGGCCTACGCGGGCGGCTGGGCCTATGCTTCAAACCGATCCCCGATGAGGAGGGGACTGAAACGTGGCAATTAGAGCTATTGCTAGAGCTGCTGCATCAATGTGAGCTTCAAACCGATCCCCGATGAGGAGGGGACTGAAACCACGTCAAGCGGCTTGACTCGCTGGCGCCCGCCGCGCTTCAAACCGATCCCCGATGAGGAGGGGACTGAAACCAAGCTGCTTGAACACTGAGCGAAGCCCGGCGTGCTGCTTCAAACCGATCCCCGATGAGGAGGGGACTGAAACCAAATTAGAGCGTCGTTTCGCGAGGCTAGAGCAGGCGATCGCTTCAAACCGATCCCCGATGAGGAGGGGACTGAAACTGTCTAAACGTGCTCAGTCCGAAACGACTTCTTCGAGCTTCAAACCGATCCCCGATGAGGAGGGGACTGAAACTGCATTGCGCGCCAGCTGGTCCAGATAGGCCGGCTCGGGCTTCAAACCGATCCCCGATGAGGAGGGGACTGAAACACACTAGACACCCTAGTAGATAATGTTATCCAGCCGTGCTTCAAACCGATCCCCGATGAGGAGGGGACTGAAACCAAGAGGGGCAACGCGCGCTCCTCACGCATCCGACAAACCGCTTCAAACCGATCCCCGATGAGGAGGGGACTGAAACGCAAATCGAGGCGACGGGTGGATTCATTAAACTGATCCATGCTTCAAACCGATCCCCGATGAGGAGGGGACTGAAACTGCAGACGGAACCATCCATGCCGGACCGCCGCACGATCAGCGCTTCAAACCGATCCCCGATGAGGAGGGGACTGAAACCGTTGATTTGCGTTCCAGACGGGACCAAAGTCCCGAGCTTCAAACCGATCCCCGATGAGGAGGGGACTGAAACACAAATTGTCCATGCTGTTGTCGCCGCCGATCTCAAGCGAGAGCTTCAAACCGATCCCCGATGAGGAGGGGACTGAAACTTCGAGATCACGCTCGTTCTCGTCGATTTCAGCAGTGCTTCAAACCGATCCCCGATGAGGAGGGGACTGAAACGAGGGAAGCCGTGAACGACCAAGACCTTCATTTTCTGCTTCAAACCGATCCCCGATGAGGAGGGGACTGAAACTTAATTGATTGGGACAAAGGAGGTGAGCATTTTAGGCTTCAAACCGATCCCCGATGAGGAGGGGACTGAAACAGTGCCAGATATCGGTGAAGGCCTCGACTGCTGCGGTATGCTTCAAACCGATCCCCGATGAGGAGGGGACTGAAACATATCTTTGCCGCGTCCACCGCAGGCGGCACTGGGCTTCAAACCGATCCCCGATGAGGAGGGGACTGAAACTAATGGCTGGATGCACGGAGCTGTCAAGTCCGAAGCTTCAAACCGATCCCCGATGAGGAGGGGACTGAAACCAGACTTCGCCGATACGCGGCGCGCGGGTCGGCGTCATCGCTTCAAACCGATCCCCGATGAGGAGGGGACTGAAACCGAAGGTCGTTCATTTCTTGCCTTTCTTTTTGGCGCCGCTTCAAACCGATCCCCGATGAGGAGGGGACTGAAACAAGATGCCGGTGGTGTCGGTGGTGGCAGCGATGACCGCGCTTCAAACCGATCCCCGATGAGGAGGGGACTGAAACGTAGAAGATACACCTAATGTCTTGAACGCATCGATTAGGCTTCAAACCGATCCCCGATGAGGAGGGGACTGAAACGCCTAACAGCATGGTGCAACTGGTCAATGGAGTACCTATATGCGCTTCAAACCGATCCCCGATGAGGAGGGGACTGAAACGGATGCGATGAACTATACAAGGCTGCGAAGCTAATTCAACGCTTCAAACCGATCCCCGATGAGGAGGGGACTGAAACGACGCAAAGTATCCAACCTTCCACCCCAGCCATTGTTGCTTCAAACCGATCCCCGATGAGGAGGGGACTGAAACCTATCAAGTTATTTCGTGGGTTCCCGGTCAGATCGGGAGGCTTCAAACCGATCCCCGATGAGGAGGGGACTGAAACCCAGATAGGTCAAACGCCTTGTAAGGTAAAAATAAGCTTCAAACCGATCCCCGATGAGGAGGGGACTGAAACATCAAGATAGCCGTCGCTATCGAGCAACCCGGCGAGCAGCTTCAAACCGATCCCCGATGAGGAGGGGACTGAAACATTTGAAACAGGCGCCAGAACGATCCTCCCCTTCCTTTGGGCTTCAAACCGATCCCCGATGAGGAGGGGACTGAAACAGGATGGTCATCGTGGTCGAGGAGTTAGATCAGAATGAAAGCTTCAAACCGATCCCCGATGAGGAGGGGACTGAAACTTCGACGCGACCAGTTGGCCGTTCAATGCTTTCCAGCTTCAAACCGATCCCCGATGAGGAGGGGACTGAAACTGTAAGCGGCCATCTCCTGCGCTTCCTTCTTAGCCTGCTTCAAACCGATCCCCGATGAGGAGGGGACTGAAACAGTGAACTACGACGGCTTCGTCATGCAGATGCTCTCAGGGCTTCAAACCGATCCCCGATGAGGAGGGGACTGAAACTTGTCGCGGAAGCCTACGCGGTGTCGGTCCCGACCGTGGTGTGCTTCAAACCGATCCCCGATGAGGAGGGGACTGAAACGGCCTGCGAACACGGTGTTGGCGGTGGCCGAGCCCGCACCCGCTTCAAACCGATCCCCGATGAGGAGGGGACTGAAACTGACGACAACGGCTGCGTCGCGAAGCGCGCGCGGATCTCAGCTTCAAACCGATCCCCGATGAGGAGGGGACTGAAACCACGACCAAGGTGGCGATCAATGTCGCCGGCAACGCGAGCTTCAAACCGATCCCCGATGAGGAGGGGACTGAAACGTGACCAATGCCTGCCCGTCTGGACAAGTCGCGAACGGGCTTCAAACCGATCCCCGATGAGGAGGGGACTGAAACTATAGCATAACTTCGAGAGCGCCATCTTTGCCAACGTGGATGGCTTCAAACCGATCCCCGATGAGGAGGGGACTGAAACAACGTAAAAAATTAGCCAGCGCAGCTCGATCACCTTAAGCTTCAAACCGATCCCCGATGAGGAGGGGACTGAAACTAACCCGGAAAGCGGGTTATCGAGCGGCAGCAGCCTTATGCGCTTCAAACCGATCCCCGATGAGGAGGGGACTGAAACGCGCATCGAATACCGGCGCCGCTACCCTCGCGGTGAAGCTTCAAACCGATCCCCGATGAGGAGGGGACTGAAACCAAAGATATCTACTGTGTTGAGCGCGCCGGGACCGTGCTTCAAACCGATCCCCGATGAGGAGGGGACTGAAACTCAGATGCTTGCCCAGCACTTCGTCGTAGCCGCCCCAGGCTTCAAACCGATCCCCGATGAGGAGGGGACTGAAACCATTGGCTATGCGTCTGGTTGGAGCACCGTTTTTATGGCGCTTCAAACCGATCCCCGATGAGGAGGGGACTGAAACGCTCGACGGTTCCAGTCGGAAGCACGCCCGGAAAGGCTTCAAACCGATCCCCGATGAGGAGGGGACTGAAACGCGCTTGCGAGCGCGCGGCCGCGCGCGGCGAGATCGCGTAGGCTTCAAACCGATCCCCGATGAGGAGGGGACTGAAACGGTTTATCGCGTGTTACGAAGAGACGATCATCCTACCGGGCTTCAAACCGATCCCCGATGAGGAGGGGACTGAAACGTACAACTCGAAGGACGCATGCGTGACGCGCGAAGTGGCTTCAAACCGATCCCCGATGAGGAGGGGACTGAAACTCGAGCGCCGCGATCATCGCCTTGAACTCCAGCACGGCTTCAAACCGATCCCCGATGAGGAGGGGACTGAAACCTTTCTCGGGTAGCAACTCACCCTGAGAATGCTCAGAAGCTTCAAACCGATCCCCGATGAGGAGGGGACTGAAACCCCAGTGTAGCCGGCGGGCGGCGCCCCGAAAGGAATATTGACTGCTTCAAACCGATCCCCGATGAGGAGGGGACTGAAACCAACCCAACAGGGTATTCAACCGGGCCAGCCGTTCCGCAAGGCTTCAAACCGATCCCCGATGAGGAGGGGACTGAAACACTGCGCCGTGGCGCTTGGCCTCACGGCGACCAAGCTTCAAACCGATCCCCGATGAGGAGGGGACTGAAACTTTTGATTAGCGTGTTGCGCAGGTAGTGATCTTGCTGCTTCAAACCGATCCCCGATGAGGAGGGGACTGAAACCGTATAATTGGATTAGCTTTCATCTTCCACGCTTACTTAGCTTCAAACCGATCCCCGATGAGGAGGGGACTGAAACTCTCCAGCAACGGGCGGGACGCCTAAAATGGTCTGGCAGCTTCAAACCGATCCCCGATGAGGAGGGGACTGAAACTCTGCTGTTGCCTGGCCTGCGCCCATTGCAGGAAGGCTTCAAACCGATCCCCGATGAGGAGGGGACTGAAACGCGATGGAAGACCTTTGTTACCTCAATCTGAAGCACTGCTTCAAACCGATCCCCGATGAGGAGGGGACTGAAACATACAGTTGGTGCCCCCGAACCGTGCGAGCCATTAGGCTTCAAACCGATCCCCGATGAGGAGGGGACTGAAACACGTAAATGCCTTCGACCCCATGCGCGTTGCCGTTAGCTTCAAACCGATCCCCGATGAGGAGGGGACTGAAACCGCGTGAGGAGTGTGATTTCCCGCACCGTTGAAATGCAGCTTCAAACCGATCCCCGATGAGGAGGGGACTGAAACAAACCTGTTGCGCTCACACCGTTATCGACCGTCAATGGCTTCAAACCGATCCCCGATGAGGAGGGGACTGAAACAGCAATATCCCCTGATTATAGTTCAGTTGGGTTTGGCTGTGCTTCAAACCGATCCCCGATGAGGAGGGGACTGAAACACGATACGTATGGCCGCCTTGCCCTACGTTGAGTGCGCTTCAAACCGATCCCCGATGAGGAGGGGACTGAAACCGTACCCCCCCGGCCCTGCCTTCCACAGCCTGCTAGCGCTTCAAACCGATCCCCGATGAGGAGGGGACTGAAACTGGACGAGCCCCATCACAATCGCCTTGCCGACGTTGTAAGCTTCAAACCGATCCCCGATGAGGAGGGGACTGAAACAAGCAGACGAAGGCGACACCGCCCGCCGCAATGACGCTTCAAACCGATCCCCGATGAGGAGGGGACTGAAACGATGAAACTGATATGGCCCTAAAGCCTGTCCGCCGTCGCGCTTCAAACCGATCCCCGATGAGGAGGGGACTGAAACGTGAAAAACGGAACGATGCGCACGGGGTTGTTGGCGACGGCTTCAAACCGATCCCCGATGAGGAGGGGACTGAAACTCACCCACGCCTACGCCCGGCCCTGGCGTAGGACTGAGCTTCAAACCGATCCCCGATGAGGAGGGGACTGAAACGGTGCTCGCCGAAGCGGCGAGGTCATTAAAGAAATAAGTTGTCCCTTTGCCGACAAATGAATTCCGCGCACTCCATGCCTTTCAGTTCGCGCCGTTGTTGCCGGCCGTTCTAAGAGACGCCTACAGCCAGAGAAGAATCTTCACTGGCTCGCTCACGGCGCCGAGCTGCGTTATGAAGAACCGCGATTGGCTGCAGGTTTCAGTCACACCAGAGATGAGCGAACAACTCCGAGAATTTCAGGGAATGCGTCGAGTTGTCCGGTCGGTCGCTGTTAACTGGTGGCGACGAAAAACTCTTCGAGGTCTAGTAGCGTCTAGAGTCTGGTTTTCACCTCTACTATCGCTAATAATCTCCACGTCCAATGCAAGCAAAAAAGAGGATAAGCGTCATCTACCAGCACGATCTTGAACTCAGAGCCGAGGATATTCAGGTCCTCAACAACGCAGACGGCGTCGCTGCTTTTTTCAGCCGGCTCGGCTACGACACCAACGCTCGCACTGTGCAATCGCCCGGCAATCTGGGAATCACGGCCGACACAATCGTTCGGCGAATCAAGAAGATCGAGCTGATCGCTAACAACGAGGGCTTCTTTCAGGTCTATCTCTTTCAGCTTGTCAGCGTGACGGTCGCTGACGCTCGCGCGCTCGCCACGATCTTTCGCAACCGAGCCGGTAATTTCCTGCTCGTTCTAACCGCTGACTTTGACCGGCTCGATTTTGTCTTCGTCGAGAGAATCCCTGTCGATGGGCAAACTTCGACCATCGGCACGCCGCAACCCAAGGTCCGTCCGCGAACTATCAGCATTGAGCGTCGGAAACCCGAGCGTGTCCAGCTTCGCGTCCTGCGCCGATTCACTTGGACAGACGCCGACCCCTTCGCCCAGTACGAAAAGCTCCTCGCCGCTTACAGCGTTGCTTATTGGTCCGAAGACCATTTCAACAACCGTGCTCTGTTCTCGGACTACTTTCTCAAAGAGCGTTTGCCGAATTCTCCAGTTGATTTTCCCGAATGGACGGAGGATCCAAAACCGGCATACAAGCGCTTGCACGACATATACACGCGAGCGCTCTCTGGGCTTACAGGTAAAACGAAAGAGTCCTTGAGAAGCGAACTGCTCGAACCAGTCCTTACCGAACTGGGTTTCAGGATTCAAGCCGGCGCTAAGACCTCCGATCCCGCCGAACCGGATTATCGTTTGTACGGCCCCTCTGACGGAGATTCACCTGTAGCACTTTGCCTTGCTTACCCTTGGGATCGATTTCTCGACGGAAAGGACGACAAGCGCGACGCTGAAACGCCTGACCACAATCCCGGCCAGCGGGTCGTCAGCTTGCTGGAGAAGGCGGAGGCTCCATGGATCGTCGTGACCAACGGCAGACTCTGGCGCCTTTACTCACCGCGTGCCCAATCACGCGCCAGCAACTATTACGAAATTGAACTTGATGAGGCTTTAGGTCAGATCGCGCTTCATCCGTCGGGTCCAGCCGAGGGATTCCGCTACTTATGGTTGTTGTTCCGCCGCCCATCGTTCGAGCGAATCCCGTCGGCGAGCGAAGCCAAGCCGCGCTCCTTGCTCGACCGGTTATTCGACGGCAGTCAGCAGTACGCTGCCGAGTTGGGTGAAAGCCTCAAGGAGCGCGTATTCGAGCAGATTTTTCGTCTGCTCGCGGAAGGATTCGTCGCAAACATTCGTGAACGCGAAGGGCGGACGACCGCGCTCTCCCAAGAGCGTCTCGATGCGATTTTCCAAGGTGTTCTCACTTTACTCTATCGACTGCTCTTCCTGCTTTATGCGGAAGCGCGCGACCTGCTGCCGGTCCGCGAGACGCTGGAGTATTCCAGCGTCAGTATCAGCGCGATCAGGGGAGAGATCGGTGGCGCCGCCGGTTCCTTGCTCGACGCAGTCGCGGGCAAACTCAAGAAGCACTACCGCATAGACAGCGATGCTCTTTACGACAGACTGGCGCGGCTTTTCAGCGTAGTCGATCGGGGAGAGGCAGACCTTAATGTACCCGCCTATAACGGCGGCCTGTTTATCAGCAAGCCTCGCAAGGGTGATGACAGCGCTGAGGCCGCCGCCGCGCGCTTCCTGGCCGAAAACAAAGTACCCGACACGTTTCTCGCGCAAGCCCTCGACTTGCTGGCTCGCGACGAAGACCTAAAGACTCATCAACTCGTTGCCATCGATTTCAAATCTCTCGGCGTCCGCCAGCTAGGCTCAATATACGAGGGCCTGCTCGAATTCCGGCTCCGTATCGCGAAAGAAAAGAAAGCGATCGTCAAGGAAGACGGACGTGAGGTTTACGTCTCGATCAAGGATCTCGACGAGAGCGATCTCGAGCGCGCCGAGAAGCAGAAACGAATCGTCAGTAAGGGCGAGATCTATCTTGAAAACGACAAGGGCGAACGGAAGGCTACTGGCTCCTACTACACGCCTGATCACATCGTAAACTACATCGTCGAGCGCGCGGTCGGCCCCGTCGTGCGCGAAAAATTCGACGCTATGCGTCAGCGGTTACGCGAGGCCGAGCGATGGCACCGCGACTCCGTACAGGCGGCAAAAGCGAAAGGGGAAAAGCCCGCCAAGTATGAGACCGGACCGGCCGTCGAGAATCGCTGGCGCCAGCTAGTGAACGAACTCTTCGATCTCAAGATACTGGACCCAGCCATGGGTTCCGGACATTTCCTCGTCGAGACCGTCGATTATATCACGGACAAGGCTCTGGATTTCCTGAATTCGTTTCCCTGGAACCCCGTCGCCGCGCATCTGGAAATGGTGCGCACGACGATCCTCGACGAGATGGACGAGCAGGGGATCACAATCGACCACCGCCGTCTAACCGACGTGAACCTGCTCAAGCGGCACGTGCTCAAGCGATGCATCTACGGTGTGGATTTGAATCCAATGGCGGTCGAGTTAGCCAAGGTCTCGCTTTGGCTCCATTGTTTCACGCTCGGCGCGCCACTCTCGTTCCTCGACCACCACGTGCGGTGCGGAAACTCGCTTATCGGCGTCTCCGTCGCGCAGGTGGAAGATGAACTGCGCCAAGGCTCATTATTCGGTAGCCAATTTGCCGGCCTTCTGCTCGCAACTGATCTGATGCGGCATGTGGGCGAACTTTCGGACGTTACCAATGCCCAGGTGCGCGAGTCACGTGAAGAATACATGCGCGCCGCCGCTGCGCTCGCGCCATTCAGGCTCGTCTTGGACGTCTTCACCAGCCAGTGGTTTGCGGAGCAAACTCGGAAGCTTGCCAAACGAAAGAAGGGGCAGAGCGTGCCGGAAGTTGAGTTCCTTAAGAGTAAGACGTCCGAGCAGTTCGTCAAAGCGCCCAATGGAACCGCTGCCCGAAAAGCAATGGAGAGAATGTCCACTTCGGAGCGTCAGATTGCCGAGCACGCGCTCCGGATCTCAATTGGAAAGCGGCCGTTTCATTGGGAGCTGGAATTTCCCGAAGTCTTTTATGGCCCGCGCGCTGGAACTGAACGCACCATCGAACGCCTAGAAGGCGCGGGATTCGATGCGGTAGTGGGGAATCCTCCTTACGACGTTCTGTCCAACGAGGAGCTTGGCTACGACGTGTCGCAGGACCTTGCCTTCTATCGTTTGCAGAGCCTTTACGAACCCGCGATGAAAGGAAAAAGCAATCTCTACAAGCTTTTTCTCTGCCGTTCTCACGCGGCAACGTCTGTCCGCGGAGTGTTTTCGCTCGTTGTACCAATGTCATTGCTGGGCGACGAGCAAACGGTTGGGATTCGACGACTGCTGCTGGAGCGAGCAGGCCTTGTAGCCATCGAGGCTTTCCCTCAAAAGGACGATCCTCAAAATCGTATTTTCAAGGAAGCGAAGCTCGCGACGGCAGTTTTCGTAGCGCGTTCAAAGCCTATCGGAGAGCCGTTCAGCGTCATCACACATCCGGGCAGAAGCATTGAAGAAATAATGGCCGCGGCCAAACTTACGGCATCGGACTTGGCCCGCCTGAACTCGCACAATCTGGCTATCCCGACCTGCACTCAAAGAGACTTGGAGATTGCCTCGCTCCTAATCAGTCTTCCTGCAACCCGGCGATTGCGCGACTACTGTGAGGCTTTCCAAGGTGAAATTAACGAAACGACTGATGGTAAAAGAGGTTTTATTAGCTCTGATCCGGGAGATGGCCCTCTGGTCCTGCGTGGGTCGGCGATCTGCTTGTACGTTGTTAGAGAAGCTTCGCAGGGCGAACCAATGTATCTTCGTGAAGACAAGTACTTGAAGGGGAAACCGGATAGCATCAAGGCTCACCATCACCAACAGAACAGAATTGGTTGGCAGGAAAGCTCTGCCCAGAACAATTTTCGCCGGATCATCGCGGCTGCTGTGCCGAAGAAGACTTTCTGCAACCACAAGATCAACTACATTCCAGAGGGTGATTCGAAAGTCCCGCTGGACTTTGTTCTGGCTCTACTCAATAGCAAATTGAGCGACTGGTTCTTTCGCTTACAAAGCACCAATGCGGCAGTGAGTCACTATCAAATTCTCGACCTTCCAGCTCCGACGCTTACCCACGACGAGGTCCCCCTACGGGAATACAAAAGCTTGATGGATTCAGAACAATGGGAGCAGTGCATTGAACGACTCTGTCTTTCATCGGCGGGCGATGGAGTCATGAACACCACTACAATGAAGGCCGTGGCGGAAATGAGCCGCCATGTCCAAACTATAGAGGCAAAGCGGCGCCTCAAGAACCGTTCTGAGAGATCCCATCTCGCACCTGAGAGTCAGGTCATTCAGCATGCGATTGATACCGTACTGTTCAGCTGCTTCGGTTTGTCCAGCGAAGATGGGGTATACATCGGGAGTCGGCTCGCAGAGATGTTGTGAGCAAACGTAAAGAGGCAGAGGTCCGGGGCGTAAATTCGGTGCGTGTCCCATACGTAATTGACAATCAGGCCACCCGGCTGGCCGACGTTCTTTCAAGTCTGCTCCACGAGCATCACGGCAAGTCGCTGGATATCGCGACGGCGTATTTTACGGTCGGCGGGTTTGGTCTTATCCAGCCAGTCCTGCTTAATCTCGGCAATCTCCGCTTGATCCTTGGTGCAGAGCCCACGACTGGCGAGCAGATCGGTCTTCGTCCGGAGCCCGGCGTCGTCAAGGGTTTGATCCGGCGCGACCTCGAATCGCTGCCCTTTGATGAAAAAACGATGCGGCTGGTCGAGGACTTGATCGGGTTCTTGCGGCGCGATTCCGTCATGGTGCGCCTGCATGACAAAGGCTTCCTCCATGCGAAGTGCTGGCTATTTTATTCCGACCGTCCGGGCCAGCAGATGCTTTTTGACCGATTCCGTCCGATCCTTGCCATCGTCGGTTCGTCCAATTTCACGATTCCCGGCCTGACCTCGAATCGCGAACTCAACCTCACCCACAAGGTGCTGCTCGATCCCGCCGAGGTCGAAGACGCCGACGCCGCGCACGCGGTGTCATGGCTGAGTGATTCACGCCCGAGCGAGCGTATCACTCCGGTTAACCGGCAGCTTCTGAAGAGCGAAGTCGGAGCGCGCGCAATTATCGATCTCGAAGCGTGGTACGAGCGCAATTGGAACGACAGCCGTGACTTCAAGCAAGAGCTAATCGCGCTGGTCGATGCTTCGAAGTTCGGCCGCACGGAGTACACGCCGTACCAAGTCTACATGAAGGCCCTCTTCGAGTACTTCCAGGATGAACTCGGCGAGGAACAACCCGGACCGACGCGATCGGCAATCGACTTGGCAGAGTTCCAGGAAGACGCGGTCAAGAAGGCACGCAAGATTCTTTCGCGGTTTGACGGTGTGATGATCGCCGACTCTGTCGGATTGGGGAAGACGTGGATCGGCAAAAAGCTGCTCGAAGACTTCGCTTACCATATGCGGCAAAAGGCTGTCGTAGTCTGCCCGGCGAGCCTCCGGGACATGTGGGAGACGGAGCTGCGCGAGGCGACCATCTCTGCAACCATACTCTCCCAAGAGGAGTTGGGGCGTGACGGATTTGACGACGGTCCTTGGGCCGACGCGGACGTGGTTCTCATCGACGAGTCACACAACTTCCGAAATCCCTCGGCCCAGCGATACGCCGCTCTTGAGAGCGTCCTTGGAGCGAACGGCGGGAAAGGCCGCGAAGGCGCGCGCAAAAAGGTGATCTTGCTCACTGCTACCCCGATCAACAACGATCTCATGGACCTCTACAATCAGCTTTCTCTCGTGACGGGTGGGGACAGGAGCTATTTCGCCGCGAGCGGAATCGGAGATCTTTACAAGTATTTTCTGGCGGCTCGACGCTCAACGCGCCTTCGCGACGGTGCGTTTGCGCTGTTCAACCTCCTCGAAGAGGTGGTCATCCGGCGCACGCGCGCCTTCATTCGCACGGCCTACCCTGAAGCGACCATCGGCGGAAAGAAAGTGCACTTTCCTGAGCGGCGCCTCAAAACGATTCGATACGATCTAGAATCGACCTACGCGGGAATCTACGACGAAATCGTTTCCGGCGTGGAGAGCCTGAAACTCGCTCCCTACAATCTTGAAACTTACAAGAAAAAAGAGGTCGAGGTTGACCAGTTCGAAGCCGGCCGCGAGCAGGCGCTAGTCGGAATTTTCAAGAGCCGCTATCTCAAACGATTCGAGTCGAGTGTTGACGCTTTTCGCATCAGCGTCAGAAGAGCGTTGGCGTTCCTCAAGACTTTTGAGTCATTCATCCTCGACAAGCGGCTACTGCGAAGCACGGATTTTCATCGAGCGATGCGTTTTCTACTTTCCGAAAATGAAGAAGACGACGCGACACCGCGTTCTCTCGCTGACGAGATGGACGCGAACGATGAGGCGCGTCGGGCACTCGAACAAATGGAGACCGTGGATCATACAAAGTACGATTTGCGACGGCTCCATGAAGATCTTCAGCATGACGTTCAGGTGCTATCGGACATCTGGCAGCGCGTCAAAGATATCCGGCCCAAGGATGACGCCAAGCTGGCGAAGCTGAAGGAAATCCTCAGCGGAGAACTGCGCGGCAAGAAGGTCCTCATCTTCAGTTACTACAAGGACACTGCGCGCTACCTATACAGTCAGATTGGCAACCCAGACAATCCAAACGCAGCCGCGTTCCAAAGGCAGCTCGACGCGGTCAACATCAGGCGCATGGACAGCGGCGCCGATCCGCGTGAACGCTCCAGAATTGTGAAGAGTTTCGCGCCCAAGGCGAATAAGGCAACCGAGCTAGTCGCGGAGGATAAAGAGATCGATATTCTGATTTCCACCGACGTGCTGTCGGAGGGCCAGAATCTTCAGGATTGCGGCTACCTGATCAACTACGACTTGCATTGGAATCCTACCCGGATGGTCCAACGGGCTGGGCGTATCGATCGAATCGGGACCGATTTCGATCGTCTCTGGATTTACAACATGTTCCCTGACGAGGGACTCGAACGTTTGTTAGGCCTAGTCGAAAGCCTCTTTGACAAAATCGCTGCGATCGACGCCACGGGTTTCCTAGACGCGAGCATCTTAGGCGAGAGCGTTCATCCTCGGAACTTCAATACACTGCGACGCATACGGGACGAAGACGGCTCAGTAATCGAGGAAGAGGAACAATTCACCGAGCTTGCCAGCAATGAGTTCCTGATAAAGCAGCTACGCGAGCTGCTCGACGGCGGCGGACGGGAGGCTCTGGACGCATTGCCCGACGGAATCCACTCGGGACTCACGCGGCCTGGAGCGAGAGGCGTGTTCTTCTACTTTCAGGCTCGCCCAAACAATGGCGCCCGGCTCCATTTTTGGAAATACTACGACCTCAAAAATATTGGCGTCATCGACAATCGCTATCTGATCGCCAACCTGATCGCCTGTGATCGAGATACACCGCGGGTTGTTGATCCTGATGTCTTCGGTTCGGTTTTCGATCTGCAGGAGAAAGTCATCGCAAACATCCTCAGTTCGGTGGAGGAGCAGAAGGCTCGCGAAGCCGCGCCGCGCTCGATCGATCCCATACAGCAAACCGTGGCGACTGCGATTCAAGGTTTATTGAGCCATCCTGAAGTTGATCGTCTGCGTGCCGTCGAAGTGATCAAGTTCATCAGCCTTCCAATGCGCAAGACGCAAGTAACCCAGCTGCGAGAGGCCTTCAAGGATTTTCAGCGGGATAGCGACTTCCAAAGCCTCGTCGCTAAAATCGAGGAAATTCGAGCGAAATTCGGAGCGCCGGCCGCCGTCCAGCCGACCGACCACGAGTTGCCTGCCACCATATCCCGCGACGACCTTCGCCTCATCTGCTTCGATGTGATCTGCGCCTAGAGTCGGCCGCGACCTCAACATCCAAGCTCGCGACAATTAGGACACCCCATCCATAAAACGGACAAGCCGTGCAACGGAAACACGAGGGGATGCTCTGCCTTTCAGTCCCTGCGATCTCCACTTTCCGTATCGACTAGTAAACGACAATCGAAGTTTCCGGTCGCGGGCTCGTGCGGATAGCCCATCTGATTTGCGATCACCCGAGTCTTCCCGACGACGTACTGAACGCAATGATGCGTGTGGCCATGTATCCAAATGGTTGGCGAGTATCTCTTGATGAGCTCTTCCAAGTCAGAAACGAAAGCGCCGGTCAGATAATCGTTCCGAAATTTTGCATCCGTGCCCAGGAGAGACGGTGCGTGGTGGCTAACCACGACGGACGGACCATCGCACTTGGTGGCGAGCTTCGCCTCCAGCCACGCTCGTCCGCGTTCATGACACTCAAGCGCATCGGCCGGCGTGAAGCCGTATGGACGATTTATCAACCGATGATCATTCAGGAACCGTGCCGCCTTATCCATCGCGTCCGGACGGCGAGCGCGCCCAAAAGCCAAATAGTCAGTCCATAGCGTTGCGCCCAGAAACCGCACTCCCTCCAGCACCACTTCGTCCAAATCCAGAACATAAACCCCCGAGCCTCGCGCCACGGCCCTCATTCTCTCCAGAACGTTCAGCCGCTCTCCGTAATACTCGTGGTTCCCTGGCACATAAACAGCACACTTCTGAAGACGTTCGGCCTCTCGTACCGCCCACTCTACGCCCATGACCCCTACCCCGATATCGCCGGCGAGAACCACGACTTCTGCCTCGGTCTCCGGAATGCGCCATGAATAGGGCGGTTTCATCATTTCCAGATGAAGATCTGACAGAATCTGCAGTTTCATCGACTTAAGCGAATATCGTCGCTGTGCCTATACATCCGTCGCGCGCGCTTCGCCATTTCGCACGGAAGAACACGACGACCTGCTCGCGCGTATCCAAACTACGCCCCACACCGATCCCCAATCGCCAGAAAGCGGGCCTGCCTCTCGTTCACCCGTTACCCAGAAGTCTTTCCGTCCACCCTGATCATACCCCTCCCGTTTGCCAACAGCATGCCGCGGCGCTCCGCTGTGAGCCACCCCACGAGCGCTCCGTAAACTCTGCGTCGCGGCCCGTCCCCTTGCCCACCTGCCCATGCGGCTCCGCTTTGCGCCGCTCTGAGTAGTGGCGTTCGCTGCACTAGCAAGCCGCGCCAGATACCGTGTTGTGCAGCAAGTCCAAATTCCAGCGCGAAGGCCGGGCTTGGCCGCCGAACGCTTCGGCCTGAAATTTCTCACTTTCATTGTCCGGCCGAAAAAATGCGCCCGATCCTCTGCGGACTAAATGCGTCGCTTGATCACCAACAGAAGAACCAGAGGTATGAGCAGGCGCGCCGGCGAGGGTCTATTCTTCGTTCGCAGCGCTCGAGATTCGAGTGGCGCACATCATGTCGCGACTACACCCGCACCGCTGCGCACCTTTAGCCCGCCGACAGTCGAGCTATCGAGTGTATGTTTTGGCGGTCATCGGAGATCCCAAAACTTCAGCCTCTTCTGGATTGGATAGCCCGCCCTGTTCCAACCTTCCATGCCGCCACGCAGAACATATACTTGCTCGAAACCCGCTTTCGAGAGTATTTCCGCAGCGCTCGCCGAGCGCTTCTCGGTTCGTCAGATCGTTACTACCGCCGTCGCCGGGATCGCGGCCAACTCACCGATCCTTTCAAACAACTCCGCGACAGGAATGTTCCTCGCGCCCGCAATGTGGCCGAGTGGACCTTCGAACTCATCCGTACCGCGCACGTCTGTCAGTGTGATTTTGTCTCCGGCCTCCAAGCGACCCCTCAGTGTTGCGGCGTCGATGAACCCCATACCCTTAAGGCGACGGATTAGCCTCGGAAGAAAAGCGATGGCAGCAACCAGCGCGAGCGCAAGCACTGCTGCGCGTGTCGCTCCGGCCTGTCCCGATGCCGCTTGCCGCCCCGCATACCCGACGTACGTGTAGGTGAACGCGCCCGGAGCCATGCATACGAAAGACGTAACCACATACTGGCTGAGAGCGACCCGAGTGAGCCCGAAGGCGTAGTTCACCAGGTTGAACGGGAACAGCGGAACCAAGCGCACGAACGCGACGAAGCGCCAGCCTTCCTCCTCCACTCCGCGCATCAGCTGGCCAAGCCCTTTCCCAGCGCGTTCAGCAATCCAATCAGACGCGAGGTAGCGGGCAATCATGAAGGCGAGCGTTGCCCCAATCGTTGCGCCGGCAAGACTACACAGCGTCCCCCACACGGGCCCAAACATCGCGCCGCCGGCGATGGTTAGTACCGATCCGGGGAGAAACAGAACTGTTCCAAGCGCGTAGACGATTACGAATAGGATCGGAGCCAAGCGGCCGAAGCCCAGGAGCGCCCGATGCAACGACGAGGCGTCAATGAGATCCCGATGGAACACGGCATAGCTAATGGCGGCGAGTAATGCCACAGCGAGCATCAGACGGTAGATCACGCCACGCCTGTTCATGCTGCACGCCTCCAAGTGATCGCGTAAGCGCCCGCCGGGCCGCGGAACGGCTGCAAAAGCATTCGGTAGAGCCACAATTCGCGCGCTTCGCGGAACTGCTCGATGCCAATCGTCATACCGTCATGACCAGCGGCGGGCTGATCGCGGTAGGTCCCCAGTAGCCGGTCCCACCACGACAGGTTGAAGCCGAAGTTGCTGTTGGTTTCGCCAACCACGATCGAATGGTGCACGCGGTGCATGTCGGGCGTGACGACGAACCATCGAAGATAGCGATCGAGCCGCGCGGGGATGCGAGCATTTCCATGGTTGAACATCGAGGTTGCATTCAGCAGGACCTCGAAGA
>Ga0185299_10001511_pt1 | contig 43762 bp, 37 predicted proteins | sample PaiPotPPA55metaG_FD_128002 | JGI IMG/M metagenome (GOLD analysis project Ga0185299, IMG submission 128002) | Iron sulfur acid spring bacterial and archeal communities from Banff, Canada, to study Microbial Dark Matter (Phase II) - Paint Pots PPA... ... | reverse complement strand
AAGCACTACGACTTCGACGAGGATCGGGACGGCGAGCTCATCGAGGTCGGCCGGCCGGTGCAGGAGTCCGTGCCGATCTGGGTCGTCGGCGCGTGGCTGCGGCCGCGGTCGATGCGGCGTGCGGCCCGCTGCGACGGCGTCGTGCCCGAGTACTATCTCGACGGCCGCGAGCCCACCCTGGAGGACGCGCGTGAGCTGCGGGGTTGGCTGGCCGAGCATGGGGCGCGGCCGGATATCGACGTGATCGCCGAGGGCGAGACTCCGGCGGACGACGCGGCCGCGGCGAGCGCGCAGGCGGCGGCGCGGGCCGTGGCGGGGTGCACGTGGTGGCTGGAGACGCGTTGGCAGACGCCCGAGCACCCGCGGGTCAGGCTCGACGAGGCGCGTGAGCGGATTCTCGCGGGGCCGCCGCGGTCCTGATCCAGAGCTGCGGATCGTGGCGGAACGGAGGGCTAGGCGTGATCGGTGACGATCCGCCTGGCCATCCCGAGCACCCGCTTTGCGGGATCGGAGTGCAGCGGCTCGCTGTGTCCGGTCTCGGCGAAGCCATAATTCTGATAGAGCCGCCGAGCGGTCAGATTGTCTTCGACCACATCGAGCAGGAATCGGGCGTGTCCGGCCCGCTCGCAGTACGTGACGCAGGCATCGAGCATCGCTCGCCCGAGGCCGCGCCCGCGCGCGCTCGGAGAGGTCCACATATTGATGAGGAGCGGCTCGCGGTCGTGTTTCTCCGGGAAGTAGACGCCGCACATCCCGACCGGAGCACCGTCGAGCAGGCCGATGAACCGGGGTCCGCAGGCGACGTTGTCGCTCCACCAGGACCGCCAGTCCTCCTCGGTTCGAGCCTGTGCGCCGGCCAGGGTTTCACCGAAGGCATAAGGCGCGTCGGCCAGGGCCTCGAGGCGCAGGTCTCGCCAGATCAGCCAGTCCGACTCCGGCACCTTGTAGATACTGAGGCTCGACGCGCCGCCCGCCGGGTAACCCTCCGCGATCTCGACCATGGCGGCCATTGTGACGAGCGGCCCGGCTCCGGGGCAAGGAATTTTGCGAGCGGTGCTTGGCACGCGCCGAACGGAGATGCCCGACCGCTCTGACCGGATATGACTCGATCTATAAAGGTCTCCGGCAGGAGGAGATAGACGCCTCGGCTGGGGACGATCGCGGCCGGCGCGGTGGGCATCCTGCTGTTTCCGGCGCCGGACCTCGGCGTGTTGCTCGGTCCTCGCGCTCGCCGCCGTGCCCTCCGGCTGGGTGCTGATCGAGACCGTCCGTTCGTGGAGGCCGCTCGGCGTTCCCTGACATGGCGCGCACCGAGGCGGATCACGGTGCGCAGATCCTCGTCTACCAGTCGGAGGATACGACCTTTCAGGGGAGCTGGGAGCCCGCGCGGCACGCAAGTCTCGCCGCGGTGCGAGCTAGGGCCGCGAGCTGGCGTGGCTCGCGAAGGGGAACGTCGGCTCAATTGTCGTCGACGTCCCCCTTCAGGCTGCTGACACGCCCTACGACCGCTACGGCAACTACATCCCGCTACATCCCGATCGTCTGCGCGGGTCTCACGTTGATCGCACTCGTGGCCTGCATCCGGTTGCGCTTGCTCGCCAATCCGGTTACCTGACGGCTCAGTTCGCTGACGACGGCCACTCGGCCGTGCGCAGCGCGCGCTGCGAAAAGGCGAACGCGGTGACTGCGGCGAAGGCCGCGGCAGCGCCGAGCAGGACCGTCGCGGGGGAGGCGACCTGGAGCAGGCTTCCGCCGAGGGCCGCGCCGATCGGCAGGCCCACGCCGGCCAGCGTCATCACCGCGCTCAGCACGCGACCGCGCTGGTGATCGGGCACCTGCTGGAGTATCAGGACGTCGACCAGCACCTCCGCCGCCGGGATGGTGAAGCCGATCGCGGCCAGCCATCCGGCCATCCAGAGGCCGCCGAGCGGGAAGAGGCCGATCATCAGGAACGAGAGCGTGACGATCAGGCCGAAGCCGACGAGCACCCGGCCCGGGCGCAGCAGCGTGTTCAGCTTCGGGATGCAGGGCGCGCCGAGGACGCCGCCCGCCGCGAAGGCCGCGAGGATCAGGCCGATGGAGCGGGTGGGCACGCCCTCGTGCCTGGCCTGCACGATCAGCGCCAGGTCGAGCGATACGCCGACGAGGTTGATCAGCATGATGAAGAGCATCGTGCTGCGCATGACGGAGTGGTCCCAGATGACGCGCAGCCCGGCGAAGGGGCTTTCGGGCTCGGCGGAGGCGGTCTCAGTGGCGGCGGGCTTGGGCCTGCCGTCGAAGTGCACGGCGGCGGCGCAGATCGCCGAGACGCCGAGGCCGGCGGCTATGGCGACGAACGGCAGCGAGCGGTTGACCGCGTAGAGCACCGCGCCGACCGCCGGACCGATCAGTTGCGCGACCCCGGCGACTACTTGCTGGATCGAAAGTGCCTTCGTCAGCTGCGACGGCTCGGCGAGCGAGCGCAGCGCCAGGGTGCGGACACCGCTGAGCGGCTGGCAGACGCCGAGGACGGCGGCGATGAGGTAGACCTCGACGAGCCAGACGTGCCCGGCGGCGAGGGTCACGGCCAGCACGGTGGCGAGCGCGGCCCGGATGGTCTCGCTGACGATGAGCACCCGCCGCCGGTCGTGCCGGTCGACGAAGTTGCCGACCGGCACGGAGGCGAGTACCAGCGCGGTGAACTGGATCGTGCCGAACAGGCCCGCGAGCAACGGCTTTCCGGTGAAGCCGAGCACCAGCAGCGGGTAGACGACCTCGGCCATGGCGAGGCCGAGGAACGCGGTGAAGCTCCCGGCGTAGATCCCGCGCAGCCCCCGGTTGGCCCGCAGCGGCGTCGGCTCGGCCGTCTTGACCTGCGGCTTTTCGTGCTCAGCCAGCCCGGGCTGCTCGCCGTCGGCTGTCGTTGTCTCAGTCGTGCTCGTCATCTGTCCCTGCCCCTGTCGGTCGAAGGTCCCCTGTTTGCGCTTCGAGCATCATTCACGCATACGTGAATGATGCTGTCAAGGGAAATGGTCGCGCTTTCGTGTACCATCGCTGTCATGGTGAAGAGCGAGACTGCGGCTGTGGGTTCGGATGCCGGGGACGAGGCTGAGGAGTCGCTGCCGCTCGGCCCGCAGCCGTTGCCCGAGCTGATCGAGTTCCGCCACATCGACGACGCCGCGACGATGAAGGCGCTCGCCGATCCGTTGCGGATGAAGATCATGCGCGTGCTGGGCAAGCACGCGTTTCACGAAGCGCGCATCATGACCGTGAAGCAGATCGCCGAGGAGCTCGGTGAGCCCACGACGAAGCTTTACCGTCATATCAAGCAACTGCTGGCCGTGGAGTTGATCCAGGTGGCCGAGCTGCGCCTGGTGGGCGGCATCGTCGAGCAGCGCTACCGGGTCGCCCAGAAGGCCCTGGGCGTGAACCCGGAACGTTCGGAGATGGGCCGCGAGATGTTGATGTCGGAGGAACTGTTCGGCATCGTCGACGCGGCCATCGAGGAGTACTTCGCGCGCTATGAGGAGGCCCTGCGCTCGGGCCGGACCCACATGCTTCCGCAGGACAACCTCGACAACCCGCCGCACGTTCGCTCGGTCGGCACCATCGCGGACTGCCGCATGCCGCAGGAGAAGGCGGCCGAGTTCGCCGAGCGCCTCCAAGCCCTCGTCAAGGAGTTCACCGACCAGCCGAACGAGCATGCACCCGGCGCGGTGGACGTCAACCTCATGGCGATCTTGTACGCCACCGAGCCGGAGGACTAGATCCGGCGCCGCCCGGAATTGTCGGAGGGCCCCGGCAGACTCGGATCAATCGAGCTGAAGGGGCGACAGATATGAAGGCGGAGATCGAGCACGCGGCGTTCCACGAGGTGATCGGACGCGCGTCGAAGGCTCTCGCGACGCGCCCCGCCACGCCGATACTCGCCGGGTTGCTGCTGCGCGCGGAGGAAGGTCGGCTTCGTGCCTCCGCGTTCGACTACGAGATCGCGGTGCGCGCCTCCGCGCCGGCCGTGGTCGGCGAGCCGGGGTCCGTGCTCGTCTCCGGGAGGCTGCTGGCCGAGATCACCCGCGTGCTGCCGAAGCTGCCGGTCACGCTGACGACGGATGGCGCCAAGGTGGCGCTGACCTGCGGCGGGTACCGGTACACGCTCGCCTGCATGCCGCTCGCCGAATACCCTTCGCTGCCCGCGAGTCCGCCGACGATCGGTCGGGTGCCGGCCGCCGCGCTCGCCTCGGCGGCGGGCCAGACGGCGCTCGCGGCGGAGCGCGACGACACGCTCCCGTTCCTCACCGGCACCCGGATCGAGTACGGGCCCGAGCACCTCAGGCTCGTCGCGACGGACCGGTACCGGCTCGCCGTGCGCGACCTCGGCTGGACGCCCGACTCGGTCGAGGGGAACGGCGTCGCCCACGTCCCCGCGCGCATGCTGCTGGAGGCCGTGCGACTTTTCGAAGCCGATGAGCAGGTCGGGATCGGGCTCGATGAGGGGCTGTTCGGCCTGTCGGCGGAAGGCCTGGAGGTGACGCTGCGTCAACTGGATGGCTCATTCATCCGCTACGAGAGGCTCTTCCCCGAGGTGTACGCGGGCGGAGCGGTCATCGAGATCGCGTCGCTGGTCGAGGCGATCAAGGCGATTTCGTTGGTGGCTGAGCGCAACACGCCGGTCCGACTCGAGTTCGCGCCCGGCTGCGTGACGATCGGCGCGGGCTCTGGGGACCAGGCCGTGGCGAGCGTGACCATCGACGCCGAGTACGACGCGGAGCCGGTCTCCATCGCCGCGAAGCCGACTTATCTGCTCGACGGCCTCGGCTCGCTCGACATGCCGTATGTGCTGATGCGCTATCCGGAGAAGGCGCGGCCGGTCGTGCTCAGCGGCGTGGCCGAGCCCGGCGCTGATGCGGACAGGTCGTTCCGCTACCTGTTTATCCCCGTGCGTTCAGTGGCCTGACCTTTGCTGTCGGTGCCGGTCACTATCGTGGAAATACATACGCTTCTCTAACGTCGCGGTCGGTGGCGGAGTTCATCGCGATCATCGATTCTGGACCGGACTGTGCTTGTAGGCGAAGGGGATGATGTGAAGTCAGCGGAGACCGCGGCCGAGCCGTCGGGTAAGGCGGAGGAAGACGGCCACGGCGGGGGTGCTGCCGGAAGCACCGAGACCGAGTCGGGCGGCGGCGCGCGTTCCGAGCGGGAACTCGACCGGCTGACCGTGCCGCAGGGCCTCGCCGCGCTCTCGCTCGACGCGCTCGCTTCGGTCGCGTACGGACCCGAGGCGATCGTCGTCGTGCTCGCGGCAGCCGGCAGCGTCGGCCTCGGCTACACGCTCCCGGTCACCCTGGCGATCGTGCTGCTGCTCGGCGCGCTGACGTTCTCCTACCGGCAGGTCATCAAGGCCTTCCCGAACGGCGGCGGCGCCTACGCCGTGGCAGGACGTCATCTGGGCCGCCGGATCAGCCTCGTCGCCGCGGCCTCGCTGATCATCGACTACGTGCTCAACGTGGCCGTCTCGGTCTCGGCCGGCGTCGCCGCGCTCACCTCGGCCTTCCCGAGCCTGTACGGGGCGACGGTCTGGCTCTGCGTGCTCGCGCTGGTGCTGATCACGGCGGTGAACCTGTACGGGGTGGCCGAGTCGGCGAAGGTGATGATCGTGCCGACGGTCGTGTTCATCGTCGCGATCTTCGCCGTGATCATCGTCGGCCTGATCCGCTCGCACCCGGTAACTGAGCCCACGCATCCGGCCGCGAGCGCGGCGGCGAGCGTCGGCGTCCTGCTGCTGCTCAAGGCCTTCGCCTCCGGCTGCAGCGCGCTGACCGGCGTCGAGGCGATCGCGAACGCGGTGCCCACCTTCCGCAAGCCGCGGGTCAAGCGGGCCCAGCGCACCGAGGTCGCGCTCGGCGCCCTGCTCGGCTCGATGCTGATCGGCCTGTCCGTGCTCATCGGCAAGTTCCATGTCGCGCCGAACGCCACCAAGACCGTCCTCGCGCAGCTGACCGACGCGGCGCTCGGCCACAACATCGGCTTCTTCGTCGTCCAGTTCTCCACGATGCTGCTGCTCGCGCTCGCCGCGAACACCTCGTTCTGCGGCCTGCCGGTGCTCGCCTCGCTGCTGGCCAGGGACAACCATCTGCCGCACATCTTCGCGCTGCGCGCCGACCGGCAGGTCTACCGGCACGGTGTGCTGGTGCTCGCGGGCGCCGCGCTGGTGCTGCTGATCGCCTCCAAGGGCAACACCCAGGCGCTCGTCCCGGTCTTCGCCATCGGCGTGTTCATCGGGTTCACGCTCGCCCAAGTCGGCATGGTGCGGCACTGGTGGGAGGAGCGGGGACCGGGCTGGCAGGGCCGGGCGGCGCTCAACGGCTTCGGCGCGCTGCTGACCGCCGCCGCCACGGTGATCGAGCTCGTCGCCAAGTTCAGCGAGGGCGGCTGGCTGGTGTTCGTGGCGGTCCTCGTGCTGGTCCTGGTGTTCGAGGGCATCCACAAGAGCTATGCGCAGATCGGCCGAGCCCTGCACATCGGGGAGATCCCGTCCGCGCCGCAGCCCGAGCACACGCTCGTGGTCGTCCCGGTCGGCGCGGTCAACACCCTGACCCGCGAGGCGATCGGCGCGGCGCTGTCGATAGGCGACGAGGTGCGGGCTGTGACCGTGACCCATCCGGACGAGCAGGACGAGGCGGCGCTCGCCAAGCTGCACGCGGACTGGTCGGCCTGGCAGCCGGACGTGCCGCTGACCGTGCTCTCCTGCCACACCCGCTCGCTGACCAGGCCGATTATCGACTACCTGCACCAGGTGGAGCAGGCCTGCGGGCACGATCGTGTCATTGTGCTGATTCCTGAGATGCAGCTGCCGAGGCCCTGGCTGCGGCTGCTGCAGAACCAGCGCGGCTCGGTGCTCGACCGGGCGATCCGCCGGCACACCGATGTCGTCATCTGCCGCCTGCGGTTCCGGGTGGACACCGGCTGAGCGGGCCGGATCCCCGGCCTCGGGCGCGCCCGGCTACTCGCCGATGTCCTCGTACCAGAGTTCCGGGCGCGCGGCGATGAAGTCCCGCATCAGCTGGATGCACGCGGGGTCCTCCAGCAGGGTGATGCCCACGCCGTGCTCGGCCAGCCAGTCGTGGCCGCCGTGAAAGGTCGTCGCCTCGCCGATCACGACCTGGCCGATGCCGAACTGCCGCACCAGGCCGGAGCAGTACCAGCAGGGCGAGAGCGTGGTCACCATGATCGTGTCCCGGTACCCGCGCAGCCGCCCGGCGTTGCGGAACGCCGAGGTCTCCCCGTGCATGGACGGGTCGCCGTCCTGGACGCGGCGGTTGTGCCCGGCGCCGAGCAGCGTCCCGTCCCGGTGGAACAGCGCCGCGCCAATCGGGATGCCGCCCTCGGCCAGACCCAGCTCGGCCTGTTCGCGGGCGACGTCCAGCATCGCGGCGACGGACAGGGCCGCGGATTGAGGTTCAGTCATTGCGCCAGCTTAAGGGCGACCGGGGAACGGTGTTCGGATCAGGGAGCGGGTCGCGGGCCGAGCGCCTGCTTAAGGGCGATCGGGGGGATGGCGGTCGGATCAGTAAGCGGGTCGAGGGCCGACTCAAGGGCGACCGAACGTGGTGCCCGGTTCAGGGAGCGGGTCGCGGGCCGATTCCGCGCGCTGCCGAGATCACCGCGTCGGAAAGGGCCTTGAGCGCGGGCGAGTCGAGTTTCCACTGCTGCCAGTACAGCGGCACGTCGACCGCGTGGCCCGGCGCCAGATCGACCAGTGCGCCCTCCGGCAGCATCGAGGCCTGCTCATCGGGGATCATGCCCCAGCCGAGGCCGCGCGCGACGGCGCCGAGGAACGCGTCGGAGGTCGGGATCAGGTGACGCGTCCGGCCGCCGCCCTCGCGCTTACCCGTCAGGGTCCTGAGGAACTGGTCTTGGAGTTCGTCGTTGCGGTCGAAGACGAGCATTGGCGCGGTGGGCAGCGTTCGTTCGATCGGACCCGAGGAGAGCCAGCGTTCGACGAAGCCGGGGCTGGCCGACGCGCGGTACCGCATGATCCCCAGCTTCGTCACCCGGCATCCGGTCACCGCGTTCGCGTCCCTGGTCACGGCCGCCGCGACGCGTCCGCGCCGGAGCAGTGCTGCGGTATACGCCTCGTCCTCGCGCAGCAGTTCGAAGCCGACCCGCAGCGATGCCGGGACCTCGGTGAGCGCGTCCATGAACCAGGTCGCGAGCGAGTCGGCGTTGACCGCGACGGCGATCGTCATCGAGGCCTGATGATGGTCCGGGTCGAGACCGAGTTCGGCGGCGGCGTCGGCCTCCAGGCGGACGAGTTGGCGGGCGTAGCGCACGAGCACCTCGCCCGAATCGGTCAGCGCGATCGGCTTCGTGCGCGTCAGCAGGACCCGGCCGATCCGCTGTTCGAGCGCCTTGACGCGCTGGCTGACGGCGGACGGGGTGACGTGCAGCGCCGCGGCGGCGGCGTCGAAGGTGCCCTCGTCCACGGCGGCGAGCAGCGTGCGTACCTGGTCCAGCGGAAGCTCCGGCATCATGATCCCTTATGGTAACCAAGAAACATTAGCTGGACTGTCGGAGCGGCGGCTGGCTACGTTCCGGGTATGCGTCAAGACCTCCTCGCCCTGGTCGCCGGGCTCGGCACCGGCCTGTCCCTCATCGTCGCCATCGGCGCGCAGAACGCCTTCGTGCTGCGGCAGGGGCTGCGCCGCGAACACGTGCCCGCGATCGTGGCCGTGTGCGCGCTGTCCGACCTCGTGCTGATCGCGGTCGGCGTCGCGGGGCTCGGCGCGCTCGTCACCGTGCGGCCGGGTGTGCTGACGGTGATCGCGTGGGCGGGCGCGGCGTTCCTCGTGGCGTACGGCCTGCTCGCGGCGCGCCGTGCGCTGCGGCCGGGGACGCTCCGGTCGGCCGAGGCGGAGGCGTCGTCCGGCTCGTCAGTCCATCGCAGTGTTCTCACATGTATGGGCCTGACTTGGCTGAATCCGCACGTCTACCTGGACACCGTGCTGCTGCTCGGCTCGGTCGCGGCGGGCTACGGAACGCATCGCTGGGACTTCGCGATCGGCGCGGGTGCGGGAAGCGTGCTGTGGTTCTGCGGCCTCGGGTTCGGCGCGCGTTTCGCACGACCCTTATTCGCCAGGCCGATCGCCTGGAGGGTGCTGGACAGTGCGATCGCGATCGTCATGATCGTGCTCGGAATCCGCATCGCCACCCTGCGCTGACCGTGGCGGCGGGTCCCCGGGCCCGCGGTGGGTATCGTGTCCAGGTGCCTATTCCCCTTCCAGTCGAGGACGCGGTGTGAGCCGGACGGTGGAAGAACCGGGGCCCGAGGCCGAATCCCTGCGTGTGGTGGTCGCCGACGACCAGCGACTCGTCCGCACCGGATTCCGGATGATCCTCGCGGCCGACGGCATCGAGGTCGTGGGCGAGGCGGCCGACGGGGTGGCCGCGATCGAGGTCGTGCGGCGCACCCGGCCCGACGTCGTGCTGATGGATATCCGGATGCCCGAGCTCGACGGCTTGCAGGCCACCCGCATCATCCTTGGCGAGCCGCGGGACGCCGTGCCGGATGCGAGCGGCGCGGAGGCGGCCGCCGACTGGGTCCCCCGGATCATCATCCTGACGACCTTCGACCTCGACCAGTACGTCTACGATGCGCTCGCCGCCGGAGCCAGCGGTTTCCTGCTCAAGGACGTGACGCCGGAGCACCTGGTCAACGCCGTCCGCCTGGTGCGTTCCGGGGACGCGCTGCTCGCGCCGACGATCACCCGCCGCCTGGTGGAGAAGTTCGCCGCGCCGATCCCGCCGTCTGAGCAGCGGGTCGGCAGCGCGCACGCCGAACTGTCCGCGCTGACGGCCCGTGAGCTCGAAGTCTTCCGGCTGCTCGCGCGCGGGTTGAGCAACGCCGAGTTGGCCGGGCGCCTGCAGCTGAGCGAGGCTACGGTGAAGACGCACGTCGCCCGCATCCTGGCCAAGATGCAACTGCGCGATCGGGCCCAGGCTGTTGTCGCCGCGTACGAGACCGGACTCGTGACCCCCGGAGGTTCGGCGGAGCCGGGCGTATAGCCACGTCGCGGCATAAGATCCCGGCATGGCACTGGGGATTAGCGAACTTCTCAATCTGCCCGTCTGGCGGGCCTTCGACATCGACGACGCGGGCCGGATCCTGGCCGGGTACGACGGTTCCGGTTCACTTCAGCTGGTCGAACTCGCGCCGGACGGCGCCGTCACCCCGTTGACCGCGCTGCCCGGACCGTGCTCCGGGCGCTACCTGCCGGGCAAGCGCGCGGTGATCGTCGTGCACGACCAGGGCGGCGACGAGCGGAGCCAGCTGTCCCTGCTGAGTCTGGACCCGCTCCCCGCCGAGCCGGTGGGCCTCGACGGTCTCGAGCCGGTGGTCCGCGATGAGCGGTACATCCACCAGTTGGTCGACGTCGAGGCGGAGCGGCTCGTCTACGTGACCAACCGGCGCAACAGCGTGGACTTCGACGTCGTGTTGCGTTCGATCGCCGACGGCACCGAGACGGTCCTCTACGACGCGGGCGGCCTCGTCAAGTCCGTGGCCGTCGCACCCGGCCGGACCGACGGCGTCGTGGCGCTCGGCAGTGCGCAGCCGGTGTCCGAGCAACTGCTCGCGTTCGATGGCGCGGGTGAGGACGAGGGCAAGGGCACGGTCGGCGCGATCCGCGAGCTGACCGGTGCCGATGAGCACGCCCACTACGGGGACCCGCAGTGGCGGCCGGACGGCAGAACCCTGATTATCAGCAGCAGCCGCGACCGTGAGTTCGTCGCCGTCCTCCAACTCGATCCGACGAGCGGAGACTGGACTGAGCTCGTCGCCGATCCCGGGCACGACGTGCGCGGCCGGCTGTCTCCCGACGGCCGCACGCTGCTGGTCGCGAAGAACGTGGACGGCGCGGTCCGGCTGAGCCTGTACGACGCCGCCACCGGCGACCGGCTGCGCGATGTCGAACTGCCCGAAGAGGGCTGGGCCGTGCTGTCCCCGATCAATTCGCTGATCTGGTCGCCGGACTCGAGCCAGATCGTGCTGTCCTTCACCAGCCCGGTCGTGCCGGGCGACGTGCTGCGCGTGGACGTGGTGAGTGGCGCGGTCAGCACGGTCGCCTCGTCCACCGGGCCGCTGGAGGGCGAGACGTTGGTCCGGCCGGTCTCGCACCTGGTCCCCACGCCCGACGGCGAGCAGATCCCCTGCTTCGTCTACCAGGGCACGCGGCCGCAGGACCCCGCGTTGGTCGGCTCGGCGGTGCTGAACATCCACGGCGGACCCGAGTCGCAGGCCTATCGCGCGTTCAGCCCGGTCGTTCAGGCACTCGCCGCGGCCGGGCACACCGTGCTCGTGCCGAACGTGCGCGGCTCGAACGGCTACGGCAAGCGCTGGGTCTCGCTGGACGACGTGCGCCTGCGCCTCGACTCGGTCGCCGACCTCGCGGCCCTGCACGCGTACCTGCCGAAGCTGGGCCTCGACCAGGACCGCGCGGCGCTCTACGGCGGCTCGTACGGCGGTTATATGGTGCTCGCGGGCGTGGCCTTCCAACCGGAACTGTGGGCGGCGGGCGTGGACATCGTCGGGATGTCCTCGCTGGTGACGTTCCTGGAGAACACCTCGCCCTACCGCCGCGCGGTCCGCGAGCGCGAGTACGGCTCGCTGGCCGAGGACCGCGACTTCCTGGAGCAGGCCTCGCCGCTGAACCGCATCGACGACATCCGCGCCCCGCTGTTCGTCATCCACGGCGCCAACGACCCGCGCGTCCCGCTCTCGGAGGCCGAGCAGCTCGTCGCCGCGGTCACCGCCAACGGCGTCGAGTGCGAGCTGCTGGTCTACGGCGACGAGGGCCACGGCCTCGCCCGCCGCGCCAACCGCCTCGACGCGTACCCCAAGGCCGTCGCGTTCCTGGCCCGGTCTCTCAGCAAGAGCTGACAACGCGTGAGGACGCGGGTGGCCCCGGTCGTCGCGACGACCAGGGCCACCCGGCGCCTACCTCGGGTCGGCTCAGCCGCGCTTGAGCGGGGCGCTCGGGTCGCTGTCGGACAGGAACGCGGTGCAGCGCTCGGCCTCCTCGAGCTCGCCGATGTCGCCCGCGGCCTCGGCCAGCGCGCGCAGAGCCCGCAGGAAGCCCTGGTTCGGCAAGTGCGACCAGGGGATCGGGCCGTGGCCCTTCCAGCCGTTGCGGCGCAGGGAGTCGAGGCCGCGGTGGTAGCCGGTGCGGGCGTAGGCGTACGCCGTGACGGTCTCGCCCGCGTCCAGGGCCTCTTCCGCGAGCAGGGCCCAGGCCAGCGAGGACGCCGGGTAGGAGGCGGCGACCTCCTTGAGCGGCGTCCCCGCCGCCAGCAGCTCCTGCGGCCGAGGGTCGGCGGGGAGGAGGGTGGGCGGCGGGCCGGCGATCAGGTTCTCAGGCATGTGAGAAGTCTAGGCCGACGGCCCGCATGCGGCAGCCCGCGCCCTGCCTATGCGACCGCTTCGGCGAGTTCGCCCTCGTCGAGGGCCTCGAGTTCGTCTTCCGACGCCAGCCTGGCTTTGCGGTCGTAGTAGGGGACCTTCTTCACTGCGTACCAGGCCATCGGGATCAGGCCGAGTGCCAGGGCGCCGACGCCGATCCACTTGGCGGTGCCGCTCAGGCTGGACCCGCTGAGGTTCTCGACCAGGGTGAAGCCCATGAACGCCGCGCCGAGCAGCGGCAGGAAGCCGATGAACAGGACGTTCGACAGGGAGCTGAACAGCTGCTTGCGGAACGCGACGGTGACGGCCAGGGCCGCCAGGCCGTAGTAGACCGCGATCTGCAGCCCGATCGCGTTGATGGCGTCGGTCATGATGTTGCTGATCGAGCCGATGAAGCCGGAGGCGACGAACAGGGCGAGGCTGACGACCGTGACCACCGCGGTCGCGATGACCGGGGTGCGGCGCTTGGCGTCCACGGCGCCGAAGGCCTTCGGCAGGGTGTTGTCGCGGCCCATGGCGAACAGCGAGCGGGAAACCTGGATCAGGGTGGTCTCCAGGGTGGCGATGGTGGAGAGCATCACCGCGATGATCATGAGCTTGCCCATCACCGAACCGCCGACCGCGGTGGCGAGCGCCGTGGTGATGGCGGTGCCCTGGCTCTGGACGTCGTTCACCGAGAAGAACAGGTTGATGTCGATGGTGTACAGCTCGAACAGGGCGAAGACGATGAACACGCCGATGATGCCGCCGAAGTTGGCGAGCTTGGAGCGCTTGGACTCCTCGTTCAGGTTGGCCGTGACGTCCCAGCCCCAGTAGTAGAACGCGGCGACCAGCGCGGCCGCGGCGAAGCCGGAGACCCCGCCGAAGTGCGTGGGGGAGAACCAGCTCCAGGAGAACGCGGCGCCGTGCCGGCCGGACTCGTGGAACAGGGCCGCGATCCCCACCACGATGAGTACGGCGACCTCGATGCAGGACATGATCCACTGGGCTTTGGTCGTGATGGTCACCCCGGCGGCGACGATCCCCGCCATCACCAGGAACCAGACGGCGCCGACCGCGGTGATCATGCCGGTGGACCAGGTCTTGTTCTCGTTGAACAGCGAGAGGGTGGCCTGGCCGGCCGGGACCGCGGCGGCGACCATGAAGATGGTGGCCGAGACGACCACGGCCCAGCCGGAGATGAAGCCGAGCAGCGGGTGCAGCGCCTTGCGCACCCAGGAGTACGCGGCGCCCGCGTTCACGTCGCCGCGGCCGAGGTGGGAGAAGGCAAAGGCGATGCCGAGCATCGGTATTCCGCACCACAGCAGCGCGGCCGGGCCGGCTAGCGCCGCGACGCCGACCAGCACGGCCGTGCTGGCCGAGACCGAGTAGCCGGGGGCGGTGCCCGCCACGGCCATCACGATCGAGTCCACCCCCTTGAGGGCGCCGTGGGCCAACTGGGCCGAGCCTGAATCGGCGGGTTGCGCCCGCCGGTCCTGAACCTGGTCGCTCATGCGACGACTCCCTAAGAGATCCACCGAACTGCCTGCGCGACCTGTCCACGCAGGTCCGTCCGGGGAGTAGAACACCCAGGCGAGGAGCGCAACAAGAGGAAACCTCAAGTCTTTAGATAACTTTCTGTCTCGGACTTCCCCTACTCTGTGTCTATCTGTCAAGGGGAGGCGGGAGACATGAGCCGAGTGGCCATCTCCGTTCAGGGCCTGCGCAAGAGCTTCGGGGAGAAGGAGGCCGTGGCGGGGATCGATCTGGCGATCGCGGCCGGCTCCTTCGCGGGACTGGTCGGACCGAACGGCGCGGGCAAGACCACGTCGCTGTCGATGATGACGGGGCTGTTACGGCCTGACCTGGGGCGCATCCATATCGACGGGGTGGACGTGTGGGCCGATCCGCCCGCCGCGAAGGCCCTGATCGGGGTGGTTCCGGCCGAGGCGCGGCTGTTCGAGCGGCTCAGCGGCGAGGAACTGCTGGAGTACGCCGGTCGGCTGCGCGGCATTCCGGCCGACGAGTCCCGCCGACGCGCCGCCCAACTGCTCGACGTCCTCGACCTGGTGCCCGACGCGAAGCGGCTGGTCGCCGACTACTCCACCGGCATGCGCAAGAAGGTCGCGCTCGGCAGCGCCCTGATCCACAACCCGTCGGTGCTCTTCCTCGACGAGCCGCTGGAGGGGGTGGACCCGGTCTCCGCCGACGTCATTCGCAGACTGCTGACCCGCTTCGTCGGCACCGGCTCGACAGTGCTCTTCTCCAGCCACGTGATGGAGCTGGTGGAACAGGTCTGCGACCACGTCTCCATCATCGACAAGGGCCGGATCGTGGCCGGCGGCACCATCGACGAGGTGCGCGGCGGCAAGAGCCTGCACCAGGCGTTCATCGACCTGGTCGGCTCCCGGGCGAACGACGGGGAGGGACTGTCGTGGTTGGGCTCCTCGTCCGGCTGAAGCTCAGGCTGCTGCGCAACGCCCTGAGGTCCTCGCGGCAGGCCCGGACCTCGTTCATCCTCAGCACGATCGCGGCCGGCGTCGTCGCGATCGGCCTGTTCGTGAGCCTGGCCGCGCTGCGCGGGCAGGTCGCGGCGGTGGATCTGACGACGGTCAGCTTCACGACGCTCGCCTTCGGCTGGCTGATCCTCCCGCTGCTCGTCTTCGGGCTCGACGGCACGCTCGATCCGAGCACGCTCGCGCTCTATCCGCTGCGCACCCGGCCGCTCGCCGTCGGCCTGCTCGCCGCCTCGGCCACCGGCGCCTGGCCGCTCGCCAACGTGATCGGGCTGCTCGGGACGACGGTCGGGCTGGCCCGGGGCGCGCTCGGCCTGCTGTTCGCGGTGCTCGCGGTCGTGCTCCAGGTCCTGTTCTGCATCGTGCTGGCCCGCTGCGTCACCACCAGCCTGGCCGGGCTGCTGCGCTCGCGCCGCGGCAAGGACTTCGCCGGGCTACTGATCCTGCCGATCTTCGCACTCTACGAGGCGTTCGTGCAGATCGTGCCCAGGCTGACGGCCGAGGGGAAGCTCACCGCGAACAGCTTCGGCGGGATCGACGCCTGGATGCGCTGGACGCCGCCGGGACTGGCCGCGCACGCGATCCAGGACGCGTCGACCGGACACGCGGCGACGGGCCTGCTCCGCCTGCTGCTGCTCGCCGCGATCATCGTCGCGCTCGGCTGGCTCTGGATCCGCGAGCTGGACCGCGCCCTGGTCACCGTGGACGCGACCACGCAGGCGGCGGCCGTACGCAGCACCGGATTGCCGTTCGCGAACCGCGGCCTGCTCGGCACCGTCGCAGCACGCTGCTTGGTGTATCAGCGTCGTGAGCCGGGCGCGAAGATCTTCTGGGGCCTGATCGTCATCATCGTCGCCGCGTCCTCGGCCAGCACCCTGCTGACGCCCGCGTACCTGGGCGGACTGATCGGCGCCGCGGGATTCGGCGCGGCGTTCGTCGCCATCTTCAACGCGGACGCGATCGGCATGCTCGGCCCCGCCTTCGGCTTCGACGCCGTCGCCCTGCGCGGACGCAAGTCGCTCAGGTCGTACTTCGCCGGGATGGACCTCGCGCTGGCGGTGATCGCGGTCCCGTTGTTCACAATCGTGCTCTTCGCCCTCGCGACCATCGCGAAGCACCCGCTGGACGGCTTCCTCGCGCTGGCGGTGAACCTGGCCGGGATCGGCGCGGGGATAGGCCTCAGCAACGTCCTCGCCGTGCTGCTGCCCTATCCGGTGGAGAAGCGGCCGGGCAGTCCGACGCCCAAGGCGATCGACGGCTACAAGGGCCAGGTCCTCGGCGCGACCCTCGGCAGCCTGCTCGGCACGGCCATCCTGCTGACGCCGATGGTGCTGGCCGTCGCCTTCACCGGCCACGTCGCCGACGGGATCAGGATGCCCGCGCTGCTGTTCGCCGGGGCCGTGTACGGACTCGGACTCGCCACGCTCGGCGTGCGGACCGCGGCGCGGCTCGCCGAGGTCCTGATCCCGGAGCTCACCGAGGTGGCGCTGCGCAGCCGGATCTAGCGCGGGCCGCGGCAGTCGGAGAAAAACGCCAGGGCCGCGGACCCGGGGCATTGGTCCCAGGTCCGCGGCCCCTACCTGTGTGGCGACAGGTGGCTTGCGTCGACTGTTCGAATCCTGGCACAGCCGGGCCGCGGGCCCGTTCAGGCGCGGCGAAACGGCCGTCCGGCAGGCGGCCGAACGGCCTCGTTCGGCCGATTGATACGACTTGCGGACCCGACCGGGACGGCTAAGCGGGCCGCCGCCCGTGGTTGGCCTTATGACGCCGGCGGGCCTTGCGCTTGTTCGTCTTCTTCGACACGGCGGACGCCTCGCTTTCCCGCCCCGATCACGGGGGCGGATTCCGGGCTGTTGCCCGTCCCGTACCCATCCGATTGATCCCTATTCGAGCCTTGCCACCGCTTGTAACATCACGGCATGACCTTCTCGCTCACTGTGCTCGGCGCCGCCACCCCGTATCCGTCCCCGGACGCCGCCTGCTCCGGCTACCTGCTGCGCGCGGGCGCGGCGAAGGTGTGGGTGGACGCCGGTTTCGGCACCTTCCAGAACCTGCAGCGGCACCTGGACCCGACCGAGCTCGACGCGATCTGGATCTCGCATCTGCACCTCGACCACAGCCACGACCTGCAGACCGCGTTCTACGCCCTGGCCTACGGGCACCTGGGACTCAAGTCGCCGATCCCCGTCTACGGTCCTCCCGGCTGGGTGGCCAAGTACTTCGGCGAGCACGCGGGGTTGTTCAGCGACGTCACCGAGGTCTTCGAGATGCACGAGATCGCGGAGGACTGGACCGGCCGGGTCGGCGACCTCAGCCTCTCGGTCTGCCGGGTCGAGCACTCCCAGCCCGCGTACGGACTGCGCGCCGAGTACGAGGGGCGGGTGCTGGTCTACTCCGGCGACACCGCGCCGAGCGACGCCCTGGTCGAGCTCGCGGCCGGGGCGGATCTGTTCGTGTGCGAGGCGGATTTCGACTCGCCGGAGCAGCGCACCGAGTACATCCTGCACTCGACGCCCGAGGAGGCCGCGCGGATGGCCGTCGCCGCCGGAGTCAAGAAGCTGATGGTGACGCACGTGGCCTACACCCTCGGGATCGAGGCGGCCACCGCGCGCGCCGCGGCGGCCTTCGGCGGGCCGACGATTTCGGCGCGGGACAACGAGACGCACCCGATCTGACGGCAGGTCAGCAGCTACTATGCAGTTCAGCGGGTTTTTCCCAGCTACTCGCAAAGACTTGGTATGGGTGGCGCGTCAGGGGCGAATCGGGTGAACCGAAGCTGAAGCCGGACCGTTGGGGCGAGCATGGGCGGACGTATTCGCCCCCCAGCTCGCGAAGGAGTTTCCGGTGTCGCACAAACGTAAGGCGCCCACCACGCACCGAGATCAGGCCCAAGCCGGGGTCCGCGCCGACCGATGGCGCTGGCGTCGGAACAAGCTCGTCCTGGTGATCGCCGCGGTTCCGCTTCTCGTCGGGGGAGCGGTCACCGCGGCGATCGCCGCTCCGACCGCCAACCACAGGCACCCCCATCCGGTCACCTCCGCGTCCGCGAGCACGACCGCGTCCGTCACCGCCTCGGCGAGCACGAGCACGAGCACGACCGCGTCGGCGACCGGTTCCGCCAGCCTCACCGCCTCCGCGACCACGTCGGCGTCGGCCACGGCCACGGCCAGCGCCACGACCACCACCGCCGCCCTGGACATGAACTGCACCATCACGGTCCCGCCCGCGCCGCTCACCGCCAGGGGCCTGGCCACGCCGTACACGTTCACCGCCACCGACGCCGCCGCAGGGCCGTGCAACGAGGCGAACATCGGGCAGACCGCGTTCGTTCAGGCCACGATCTACAACCCCGCCACCGGCGCGCTGTCCGTCTACGATCCGCTGGTCATCGACGCGGGCACCACTCCGGCCGTCGCCCCGATCGTGCCGGCGCTGCCGAACGGCGCCGTCGTCGGCATCTGGTTCGGCTACAACGCGAACAACCTCACGCTGCACGCCGCGGGCAACGGACTGGCTCAGGCCCGCTGCGTCAACGGCCTCGGCACCTCCGTCTTCACCCAGTTCGCATACTGCAACGCTCCCGCCTTCTTCGCCGCGGTCAACCGGGGCATCTCCCAGCGCAGGGTGAGGGTGCCCGCCCTCGGCACCGCGAACGACGGCCAGGCCTGCCCGACCACGCGCTCGTTCTTCATCGTCGACCAGGACCAGAGCGACAACGTCACCACCCAGTACCTCGCGACCGCCAACGGGAAGACCGCGCAGAACACCCCGGCGAACGCGGCGAAGCTGGCCGGTGCCACGGTGCTGGCCAACCCCAGTGACAACGCCCTGGTGGACAACTTCGTCGACCCCTCGCTCGGCTGCACCCCGTGGAGTGCGACGAACCTCGACGGCGGCGGCACCGCGACCTCGCTCGGCCTCGACGAGATCCAGGCCAACGCCTTCCAGGCCGCCCCGTCCGCGATCGTCCCGCTAAACGATCCCATGACGCTCGTCGCCGGGGCCTTCAGCACGACGAAGACGAACCTCTACCGGGCCGGCGTGGACCAGTCGAACCTGCCCACCGGCGAGACGCCCAAGGCCTACTGCCAGGACATGGATTCGATCCAGACCGCCCGGCTCAAGCTCGACATGCAGAAGTTCTCCGCCGCCGGCAGCCCCGACACCGCGGCCGCGACCAACCTGCTGACCTTCCTCGCGCAGCGTCTGCAGGCCTCCTTCGTGAACCTCAACTGCGCGAACTTCGGCCTGACCAACCCGGTATCCTCCGAAGTGACCAACGGCGCGGGCGCTGTCTCCAGCGTCGTTTTCGCGCAGTAAGGCCACTGACCTGGAGGACCGTCCCACATGCCCCGCCCTTCGGTGAAACTCACCGCGACCGTCATCGGCACCCCCGATCCGCACACGCTGGCCCGCTTCTACGCCGATCTGCTCGGCTGGGAGTTCGGCCGCGAAGAGGACGGCTGGGCCACGGTACGCGACCCGGAGGGCGGGGCAGGCCTGTCGTTCCAGGCCGAGCAGCTGCACCGGCGCCCGGTATGGCCGGGCAACACGGTGGATCAGCAGATGATGATGCACATGGACTTCGAGGTCGAAGACCTCGAAGTCGCCAGCGCGCACGCGGTCTCGCTCGGCGCCACCGTCGCCGAGTACCAGCCGCAGGACGACACGATCGTGCACTACGACCCCGCCGGCCACCCCTTCTGCCTCTGGGTCGTCACCGACGACTACCAGGACGACGCAGAGGGCTGACGGCGGGCGTCGGGCCTTCCTTAGCAGGCTTACGAGGCGGGGATGGTCAGCAGTATCTCGCCCACCGTCGTGACCACCTGGAAGTTCTTGATGCTCGAGGACTGCATGGCCACGCCGCCCGGGATCGTGGCGCTCTCGCTCAGCAGCGAGGGCGCCCACCACGTGCTGGCGACCGACTTGTTCCCCTGGCCGTCCTCGGCGTAGAGGATGCAGTCGTTGCCCGGCTTCACGCCCTTGAGCGTGATCTGGACCCAGCTGCCCCAGTCGGTCGGACGGTACTGCACCGAGCCGGACACGCCGTCCGCGGCGTTCGTCGCGCTGATCGTCTCGATCCCGGCTTCGGGCGCGCCCGCGCTCGGGCGCGTCCCGGCGTAGATGCCGAAGGCCGCGGCGGCCACCAGCACGCCGGAGATCAGCGCGGCGGTCGCCGGACGCATCGGGCGGTCGGCCCCCCGCGCCCGGGACGGCCTGGTCGAGGCCCTCGAGCGCGGCGGACGGGCGGTCCTGCTCGACCGGGGGGCGCTCGGCGCCGGGTGGAAGCGCACGTCTGACGGGGTTTCGGCCGCGGCGGGCAGTCCGGCCCGGGTGCGCAGCCGGTCCCACATGGCCGGGTCCGGCGCCTCGTCGGCCGCGTAGCGCTCGGCCGTGAAGGCCTCCGCCGGAACCTTCGCCAGCAGCTTCACCACCGGCGCCAGTTCGGCGTACTCGGCCTGGCAGGCCGGGCACTCGTGCAGGTGCCGGCGCATGCGCTCGGCCTCGTCGGCCTCCAACGCGCCCAGCAGGTACGGGCCGAGATCCTCGCGCCACGGATGTGTCTGGTCGTTCATCGTGTCAGCCCCCTTTCGGCAAAGGCCGACCGCAGTGCACGCAATGCGTAGTACGTGCGGGATTTCACCGTGCCGGGGGGCACCCCGAGCACCTTCGCGGCCTCGGCCACCGAGGCTCCCCGGTAGTACGTCTCGATGAGCACCGAGCGGTGCTCCTCACTGAGCGAGCCGAGCGCCTCGGCCATCTGCAGCGCGTCGAGGGTCTGCTCGTACGCGTCCTCGCGGGGGTCCGGCACCGAGCCGGCCCAGTCCTCGCCGAGGCGCTCCTCGCCGATCTCGCGCGGCCTGGCCTGCCGGGCGCGCATCGAGTCGATGATCAGGTTGCGGGCCACGGCGAACAGCCAGGCGCGCACCGAACCGCGGTTCGGGTCCAGCGCCTCGGGGTGCGTCCAGGCGCGCAGCAGCGTCTCCTGGACGATGTCCTCCGCGGCCTGCCGGTCGCCGTGCAGTTGGCGCAGCACGTAGCCGAACAGCGCTCCGCAGTACTCGTCGTGCAGCGCGCGCAGGCGCTCTTCGTCCGCGTGCGCGGGCTTATCGCCCGCGCCGCTAGACGTCCGGGCCCTGCCGAAAGAGCGTTTCACCGGCTCCGCTCCGGTCCGGGGATGTCTGGGCTCGACCATGGTACCCGGCAACGGCGGGGCGCTGAGGATTAGGGCGCTCCCGAGCGTACTCACACTCCGGAGCACGCGTCGCGCGCCGGTTCGGTTCAAGCCCTCACCCGAAAAGACAATTCGTCTTGACAAGAAAAGTTGTCGGTGCGAGGCTCGTGCCATGCAGGAAATCGCCGTGATCGCCGAAGCGGAGGCCGCGCGCAGCGCGCTCGACCCGGTCCGCGCCCGGCTGCTGGCCGTCCTGGCCGAACCGGCCTCGGCCAGCAGCGCCGCCAAGAAAGTGGGTCTGAGCAGGCAGAAGGCCAACTATCACCTGCACGAGCTGGAGCAGCACGGGCTGGTGGAACTGGTCGAGGAGCGCCGCCGGGGCAACATGCTCGAGCGGGTGCTGCGGGCCAGCGCCGCCTCGTTCGTGATCTCCCCGGCCGTGCTGGCCGAGCTGGCGCCGGACCCGGGCCGCAGCCCCGACCAGGTCTCGGCCCGCTGGCTGATCGCCCTCGCGGCGCGGCTGCTGCGCGAGGTGGGCGAGCTGGTGCGCGGGGCCCGGGCGGCCGGCAAGCCGCTGGCCACGTTCGCCGTGGACGGCGAGGTGCGCTTCGCGTCGGCCGCCGAGCGGGCCGCGTTCGCCGAGGAGCTCGGCCTCGCCCTGCGCGAACTGGTCGCCAAGTACCACGACGCCGAGGCGCCGGGGGGGCGCGACCACCGCGTCGTCATCGCGCTGCATCCGAGCCTGAAGCCAGCTACGTCAACCGAGTCAGAGGAGCAGTGAGCACCATGTCCAAGGAATTCGAAGTCCGCCGCGAGGTGGCGATCCCCGGCACGCCCGAGCAGATCTTCGCGGCCGTGACCCGGGAGACGGCCGCCTGGATGTTCCCGGTCGAGGAGGCTCCCGGCGTCGGCGGCCTCGGCCCGGACGACCCCAAGGTCAAGGTCTGGAGCCCGCCCGAGCACGTGAGCATCCGGATGGACGGCCCCGACGGCTTCTTCAACGCGCTCGACTACCTGATCGAGGCGCGCGAGGGCGGCACGGCGCACCTGCGCTACGTGCACAGCGGCGTGCTGATGACGGACGACTGGCAGGCCCAGTACGACGGCATCGGCGCGCACACGGACTTCTACCTGCACAGCCTCGGCCAGTACGTGAAGTACTTCGCCGGCCGTCCGGTGGAGTACCTCGGCCTGGCCGGACCCGCGTCCTCGGCGAAGGCCGGTTCGATCGACGTGCTCAAGGCGGCGCTCGGCGTCGGCCCGGCGAGCAGGGTCGGCGACCCGCTCTCGCTTGAGGTGCCCGGCTTCGGCTCGATCCAGACCGAGATCGACTATCTGACGCCGCACTTCGTCGGGCTGCGCGACTCCGGCGCGCTCTACCGCTTCTTCGGCCGTGAGGCGTTCGGCGGCACGGTCGACGCGTCGCACCACCTGTTCGAGCCGAAGGTCGAGCGCGCGGAGGCGACCGCGGCGTGGCAGACGTGGCTGGCTGGAGTCTTCGCCTGACGCCTAGTCAGGGCCTGGGTGCGCGAGGCCGCACGATTCGCGGCACCTCGCGCACCGCTTCGCCCACCTGCCGGATCGCGTCGGGCCCGACCCGGCAGCAGCCGCCGATCAGCCGCGCCCCGGCGTCGATCCAGGAGCGCACGAGGCCCGGGTCGAACGTCGACTCCTCGCGCCACGCGCGGGCCTTGGCGTCCCAGGACTCGCCGCTGTTCGGGTAGACGACCACCGGCTTCCCGGTGACCGCGCTGGCGATCTCGACGGCGGCGAGCACATCCTGCGGGGCGCAGCAGTTCACGCCGACCGCGATCACCTCGTCCACGTCGGTGGCGAGCGCGAAGGCTTCGGCGAGCGGTTGGCCCGCGCGGGTCTTGCGGCCGGCCGCGCTGAAGGAGAGCCAGCAGGGGACGCCCGTGCCGCGCACCAGATTCAGCAGCGCCTCGGCCTCGTCGGCGTCCGGGATGGTCTCCATCGCCAGCACGTCCGGCATTGCGCCGACGAGGGTCTGCAGCCGGAGCGCGTGGAAGGCCTCGAGGTCCGCGACGCTCAGGCCGTACCGGCCGCGGTACTCCGAACCGTCCGCCAGCACCGCGCCGTACGGGCCGATCGACGCGGCGACCCAGCGCCGCGTGTCCGCCCCCGCCGCGTTCGCCGCGAGCTGGGCCTCGCGGGCCAGCTCCACGCTCCGGCGCAGCAACTGCGCGGCCTTCGCGTGCTCGATCCCGCGGGTGGCGAAGCCCTGGAAGCTCGCCTGGTAGCTGGAAGTGATGACGACCTGCGCGCCGGCCGCGTAGTAGGCGGCATGCGCCTCGGTGATCCGGGCCGGGTCGTCGGCCAGCAGCCGCGCCGACCACAGCGCGTCGCGCAGATCCGCGCCCTGCGCCTCGAGCTGGTTCGACAGTCCGCCGTCGAGCACGAGGGGGCCGGCCGCCAAAGCCCTCGCGAGCGAGGTGCCGGTGCTGGTCTCCGCGCTGCGTTCGGTCGCCACCGCACTGCCTCCCTGCCCGGAGCTGACCCGGTCCGATGTCCTATCACTTGATGGTAACGCCGGAGGATCATGGATCCGGGCAGGGAGGCCGAGCGTGTCAGCAGAGCCGGGATATCCGTCAGACCCGGCAGAGGATCTCGGAAGGTAGAGCGTGTCAGGGGCGGGACGCCGGTCAGACCTGGCAGAGGATCTCGCCGTGCGGGATGCACAGCCAGCCGTCCTCGTCCGCCGCCCAGTCCAGCCAGCCCTGGGCCAGGCGCCGCAGGTCCTCCGGGGTGGCGAAGCCGCCCTCGACCGCGACCTTGGCGAAGTCGGACTTCACCGCGCGCTCCGCCCACAGGCCGCCCCACCACTCGCGCTCGGCTTCGGTGCTGAAGCACCAGGTCGAGGTCGTGGCCTGGACCCGCTCCGGGTCGAAACCGGCCCGCCTGGCCCAGGACTTCAGGTGCCGGCCGGCGTCCGGCTCGCCGCCGTTCGCCCGGGCCACCTGGCAGTAGAAGCGGCTCCAGTCCTCGAGCGCCGGGCTCTGCGGGAACCAGAAGAACGCGCTGTAGTCGCCGTCCCGCGCGGCCACGTAGCCGCCCGGCTTGCACACGCGGCGCATCTCGCGCAGCGCCTGGACCGGATCGCCGACGTGCTGCAGCACCTGGTGGGCGTGTACGACATCGAAGGTGTCGTCCGGGAAGTCGAGCGCGTGCACGTCGCCGGTGACGAACTCGACCCGGTCGGCGACGCCCTGCTCGGCGGCGGTGATCCGAGCCTGCTCCAGGACGCCCGCCGTGTACTCCAGGCCGACGACGCGGCCCGGCGAGACCAGCGTGGCGAGGTCGGCGGTGATGGTGCCGGGGCCGCAGCCGATGTCCAGCAGGGTCATGCCGGAGGCCAGCCGCGGCAGCAGGTAGGCGGCGGAGTTCTCGGCCGTGCGCCAGGTGTGCGAACGCAGCACGGAGGCGTGGTGGCCGTGGGTGTAGGTGGCTGTCTCGGACATCGGACTCAGACTCCTTCGTCGGCATCGCTCTGCCGCGACCCTAGCAGCCTCGTCCAGAATCCGGTCAATATCGTCTCGGAATGTGGTCAGTCTGTTGGGGGCTGCAGCCGCGCCCGCTCGCGCACCAGCGCGTCCAGTGACGCGAGCAGGGTGCTGCGAACCGTCTCCTTGTCCTGGCCGAGTGCCGTGAGGATCTTCGCCGAGGTGTATTCGGGGTCGCGGTAGAGGGCGAGCAGCAGGTGTTCGGTGCCGATGTAGTTGTGGTCCAGCTCCACCGCCTCGTCGACCGCGCCGCGCAGTGCGTCCTTCCTCTGCTCGGAGGACGGGATCGCCCCGACGGTCTCCTCCGGTTTGCCGGGGTTGCGCTGGAGGAGTTGTTCGAGCGCGGCTTCGCGGGTCACGCCGAGCCGGGCCAGGGCGAGCGCGGCGAGACTGTCGGCGGGCTTGAACGTCGCCACCAGCATGTGTTCGGTGCCGATAGTGGTGTGCCCGAGCGTTCTGGCCAGGTCGATCGAGCCCTGCACGACGACTTGGGCCTTGTCGGTGAAGCGGTTCATGTTCGGGGTCGAGCTGATGAACCGCTTGTGCGCGGCCTGCTTGCTCACCCCGAGCGCGGAGCTGAGCTCGGCCCAGGACATCCCGGCCTGGCGGCACTGGAAGACGAAGTGGTCGAGCAGTCGGTCGCCGAGCGTGTTCAGGCTCGCGGAGAGCTCGGCCGCCTTCGCCAGTTGGCCGAGCGGGTTGCTGTCGGCCACCTCGGCGCGCACGGACTGCACGAGGTCTTGCAGGTTCGGTGTAGGAGTCATGGGTCAACCGTAGGTTGACGGTTTCCATTCGTCAACCCTGAGTTGACGCGCGTTGAGTGGGTGCGGTGGATGAGTACAGTGGGCGCGTGCCGCCTCGAGACTTCTTCGCCGGAAAAGCGCTCGACGTGGCGCCGGAACTGCTCGGCTGCCTGCTCACCTCGCGTACGTCGCAAGGTGCGGTCACGGTTCGGATCACCGAGGTCGAGGCGTACGCCGGGGCGTTGGACCCGGCCTCGCACGCGTACCGGGGCCGCACAGCGCGCAACGCGGTCATGTTCGGCCCGCCCGGCTACGCCTACGTCTACTTCATCTACGGCATGCACTTCTCGGTCAACGTCGTCTGCATGCCGGAAGGGACGGCCGAGGCGGTGCTCGTGCGCGCGGGGGAGGTCGTGGACGGCTTCGCGCTCGCCCGCTCCCGCCGGCCGTCCACGCGGAAGGACGCCGACCTGGCCTGCGGGCCCGGCCGCCTTGCCTCGGCCCTCGGGCTCACCCGCGAGTTCGACGGCGCCGACCTGTGCGAGCCGCTCGGGCCGCTGACGCTCGAGCAAGGGAAGCCCGTGGACCGCGCGTTGATACGCTCCGGTCCGCGGGTCGGCGTGAGCCGCGCCGCCGATCTGCCCTGGCGCTTCCACCTCGCCGGCGACCCCACGGTCAGCTCGTACCGCCGTGCGAAGGGTGCCGGGCCGGCCCCGAAAGCTGGGAAAAGTTAGCCTCTGAGCTGCGCGGATAGGTTCGCGTTAGTGGGATGTGAGGCGGCCTTGGCAGTCTGTTCCTCGTCAGGCAGTGCGAGGCCTGTCGACTAAACAGGGGAGTCGACAGTTCGCGCGGGCCCCGCGATGAGAGGGCGACTGACGATCGGGCACCCCCACACCGTGCCCGGCCGTCAGCCGCCCCCTGTCGTTCTCTTGTGCTCAGCCCTTCACGCAGATCAGCTGACGCAGTTCCGCCGCGATCTCAACCAGATCAGTCTGCGCCGCCATCACCTGCTCGATCGGCTTGTAAGCACCCGGTATCTCATCGATCACACCGGCATCCTTTCGGCACTCCACACCCGCCGTCTGCCGCTCCAAATCCACCTGCGTAAACGACTTACGCGCCTTCGACCGGCTCATCAGCCGACCCGCACCATGCGAGGCCGAGTTGAACGCGGCCTTGTTGCCAAGGCCCTTGACGATGTACGAGCGCGTACCCATCGAGCCCGGGATGATCCCGAACTCGCCGGAGCCCGCCCGGATCGCGCCCTTCCTCGTCACCAGCAGTTTCTCTCCGTCGTAGACCTCCTCGGCCACGTAGTTGTGGTGGCAGGAGATCGTCTGCTCGAAGGTCGGCTTCGCGGCCTTGAAGGCGCGCGCGATCACGTGCTGGAACAGCGCCATCATCACGGCCCGGTTGTACCGCGCGTACTCCTGGGCCCAGAACAGGTCGGCCCGGTAAGCCGACATCTCAGGAGTCTGGGTCAGGAAGACGGCGAGGTCGCGGTCGACGAGGCCCTGGTTGTGGTCCAGCTTCCGGGCCACGCCGATGTGGAACTCGGCGAGTTCCTTACCGACGTTCCGCGAACCGGAGTGCAGCATCAGCCAGACCCGGTCCTCGGTGTCGAGACAGAGCTCGATGAAGTGGTTGCCGGAGCCGAGCGTGCCCATCTGGCTCAGCGCCCGGTCACGCCGCGCGTGCACGGCCGGGGCCAGCGCGTCGAACTCGCGCCAGAACTCCGTCCAGCGCACCGAGTCGAAGCCGGTCAGCTTCGCCGGAGCGATCGGCTTGGGGTGACCCGCGCGCCCCACCGGGATCGCCCGCTCGATCCGGTCACGCAGTGCGCTGAGATCCTCGGGCAGGTCGGCGGCGGTGAGCGAGGTGCGTACGGCGGTCATCCCGCAGCCGATGTCCACGCCGACCGCGGCCGGACACACGGCCCCGCGCATCGCGATGACGCTGCCGACCGTGGCGCCGATGCCCACGTGCACGTCCGGCATCACGGCTACGCCCGCGACCTGCGGAAGCGTGCTGACATTGTGCAGTTGCTGAAGCGCCGGGGCCTCGATCGAGGCCGGATCGGCCCAGAGCCGTATGGGTATCGCGCCGCCTCCGGGCATTTCGTACATGGGCATGCTGAAGTCCTTGTCAGGATTCGAATGGTTCGGAAAGAGGGGTACTGCTGATCAACCTGCGTAGACGGGCGCGGCGAGGTCCGGGTGGGGACTACTTGCCCGGCCGGGACAGGGAACTGTTACAGCGGAGCGCGGATGCACGCGACAACATCGCCGAAGTCCTCCTGTTCCACGGTTGATGGATCGGGCCGGTCCGCTCCACACGGACGCTCAGCCGCGCCGAGCTCCATTGAGCCATACGCCGACTGACGGAGCAACGGATTATTCGGGTCCCCCGGCCGGCATCGCGGCCCCTGCCGAAAGCTCGGATGTCTGTGGTAGAAACGGCACTCATGATGCGTATCGCGCTGCACACCCGGGTCAGGGCCGACCGAATCGCCGAGTACGACGCCGCTCACCGCGAGGTGCCCGGAGAGCTGACGGCCGCGATCCGCGCCGCCGGGGCGAAGAGCTGGTCGATCTGGCGCAGCGGCGCCGAGCTGTTCCACCTGATCGAGTGCGAGGACTACGCGCGACTCATCGCGGAACTGGAGACGCTGCCGGTGAACATCGCCTGGCAGGCGCGGATGGCCGAGCTGCTCGACGTGGCGCACGACTATTCGGCGGACGGCGCGGCCGCGGGCCTGCCCGAGGTCTGGCGGCTGCCGGAGGATTGAGCCAGCACCGCCGTCCTGCCCCCCATCGGATGGACGGCTACTTCCCGGCGATCGAGAGCCCGCCGCCGTTCGGCAGCGTGGCCACCAGCAGCGTGCTGAACTTCTCGGTGACACGTCCGTCCGGAAATTGCTCTGAGAGCAGTTCGCGCTCGGTCGCGAGGAAGGCCTTCCGGGCATCGCCGAGCGCGGCGATGTACGACTTCGAAGCCAGATTCGACAGGTGCGTGTCCATGGTGACAGTGCGTTCCCAGTCGTAGGTGAACGTGTGCACCGTCAGGTCGTCGGGCAGCGCGATCCGCTCGGACATCTCGGTCGCGGAGTATCTGTTCCAGTGCGGTCCGGCCACGGCCGTGATCCGCTCCGCCTGCCCCTGCTCCCAGCCGGAGTTGCGGTCCGTCTGATTCCACCAGAGCGCGAGCACGCCGCCGGGCCGCAGCACGCGGCGGATCTCCGGGAACGCCTGCGCCGGGTCCATCCAGTGCCAGGCCTGCGCGTACGTGATCAGGTCCGCGCTCTCGTCCGCGAGCGGCAACGCGTGGCCGCTGCCCTGCACCACCCGCACGCCGGGGGAGGAGGCGGCGAGCTCGGCGATCATCGCGCCGGACAGCTCCACCGCGGTGACCCGCGCGCCGCGCTCGGCCAGCTGGCGCGAGGAGATTCCGGTGCCGGCCGCCACGTCGACCACGCCGGCTCCGGCGAGCCGGTGGCCGAGCAGGTCGTCGAGGGTGTCGAAGAGCTCGGAGGGGTAGGTGGGTCGGGCCGCCGCGTAGTGCCGGGCCGTGGTCTCGGTGTCGAACTTGGACTTGTCCGCCATGCCCGCCAGCGTACTCGATCATCCTCCGCGCTGATCAAGGGCCCGCGCGTGGATCTCAGGCCTATGCCTCGGTCGGCAGCACGCGGTAGTGGTACTCCTGCGCGGTGGTGAAGCCGAGCTGGCGGTAGAGCGAGAGCGCGGGCTCGTTGTGCGCGAACACCTCGAGCATGGCGTGCTCGGCGCCCTGGTCGGCGGCCCACTCCAGCAGCGTGCCGAGGATCAGCCGGCCAAGACCGCGTCGCCGTGCCCCCGGGTCCGTCTCGATCGCGGCCAAGCCGACCCAGGACCCTGACTCCCCGGCCAGTACCGCACGTCCGATGGATAGCGGCTCGCCGGAGTACTCGTCGTAGATGGTGGCGTAGTGGTACCGCTCGCCGGAACCGAGGATCTGCTTGGCCCGCGGCGGAACGGTGCCCGCGCGGTAGAGGCGCAGCCAGCGGTCCTGCGGCCGCTCGGCCGTCGAGACGGGGACGTTCGGGTGCTCCTGCTCGGCCAGGATCTCGAGCGCGGGCGCCAGCGGGGCGGTCTGCCGAAGCGCGCCGTCGTGCCCGGAGCCGCAGCCGTATGCCGTCAGCTCGGCGTCGAGCGTACTGTCCACGACCACCTGGACCTGCGGGGACAGGCCGCGCTCGGTGTACCAGGCGCGGACCTCGTCGAGGGCCTCGGGCAGCGGGCGACGCAGCGGGCCGAGCGGCCAGGCGGAGTTGGCGCGGTTGGTGAACCCGTCCCCGGCGCGCAGCTCCCAGCCGTCCAGGGATTCCGACTCGAGGAAGCCCCAGCACGCCGCGGCGACGGCAAACAGGCCGTCAGCACTTGTCCTTGCGACAGTCATGCGCTTGATCGTACCGGGAGCCGCGGGCGACGATCCGCTGGAGCAGGGAGCGCAGCAGTTCGGTCTCGGCGGGGGAGAACCCGGCCAGCAGTTCGGCCTCGGCCGCGGCCGTGACCTTGCGCAACTCGCCCAGCCTGGCCGCGCCCTCGGGCGTCGCCCGGATCAGCTTGCTGCGACGGTCGTGGGGGTCGGGCACCCGCTCGACCAGGCCGGCCGCCTCGAGATCGTCTACCAGGTAGACCATCACCGTCCGGTCGAGGCCGAGCTGCTTGGCCAGCTCCGCCTGGTTGCGCGGCGTCGGCTCCGCCGCCCCGCACAGCGCGTCGAAACCGCGCGGCCCGTGCGGCAGGTCCCCCACCGCCTCGCGCATCACGCCCAGATGGGCACGGAAGCTCTCGGACAGCAGCCAGGCCAGGCTCTGCTCGGAGCCCTCTGGCGGTGCTGCGGGACGGGTTTCCGGCATGTCACCAGGGTAACGCACTGTGCGAGCCTGGCAAACAATCTGTAGCACAGATGGTCTTGGTTGTAGATGAACTGTCAGGGGAGTGCGACGGTGGTGAGTTTTCGCGGCGCGAGCGCGGTGGGCGCGGGCATGGACCGTGGTTGCGCAGTCCGGTAATCTGCTCGTCTATCGAAAAGATCTGCGTGGAATCATAAAGGTGATCTGCATGATAGATCCGAACCACCTGCGGACGCTTCGAGCTCTGGCCGACCACGGCACCGTGGTCGCCGCGGCGGAGACGCTGCACCTGAGCCCGTCCGCCGTGTCCCAGCAGCTCAACTCGCTCGCCCGCACCACCGGCTGCACCCTGCTGGAGAAGCGCGGCCGCGGCGTGGTGCTGACGCAGCCCGCGAAGATCCTGCTCGAACACGCCGACGCGATCCTCGAGCGCTTCGAGCAGGCCGAGAGCGACATGCGCAGCTATCAGCAGGGCGACACCGCCGTGCTGCGCATCGGCGGCTTCTCGTCCTCGCTGCAGAGCTTCGTCTCCGAGGCGGTCACCACCGCCCTGCACCGCAACCCGGGCTGGAGCATCCAGATCGACGAGGTCGAGTCCGAGGAGTCGATGGCCATGCTCCTCGACCGCGAGCTCGACCTCGCGGTGGTGATGATCGCCCCGAACCGCCCGCTGCTCGCCGACCGCAGGATCAGCCTCGACCCGCTGCTCGCCGACACGTACCGCGCGGTCGTCCCCGCGGTCCACCCTCTCGGCGCGCTGGACGAGCTGGACCGGCTCAGCAGGCTGGCATACGAGCCGTGGGTGCTGTCCCGGCACTGGACCTCCACGCACGAGATCGTCATGGCCGCGTGCGCCGTCGCCGGCTTCCAGCCGAGGGCGGCCCACAACACGACGGACTTCGCCGCCTCGGTCGCGATGGTGGGCCACGGTCTGGGCGTCTCGGTGATCCCGATGCTCGGCCTGCCGCGCATCGTCCCGGACACGGTGAAGATCCTGCCGATCCGGGTGGACCCGCCGACCCGCCACGTCGCCGTCGCGGTCAGAAGCGGCTCCGCCCAGCCCGGCTCCCCGCTGGCCCAGTTCCGCGCGCTGCTCAAGCAGACGGTCTCCTACCTGGCCGAGCCCATCACCCTCGCCGAGGCCGTCGCCAGCGCGATCGCGGACGCGGAAGCCGCGGAACACGAGGACGGCGGGCCGGGCAAGTCGGATGAGTCAATCGAGACGAGCAAGGCGAAGGCCGACGCGAAGATGGATGAGGTGAGCGCTGAGAAGCGCGCTGAGGCGCCTGTCGACGAGGACGCGTCGGCAACCGCCGTCGAGGTTACTCCCGAGGGCGCTTCGCAGAGCTGAGGTCGCAACAGCCACGTAAGAGCTTGCCACCTGCGGATGGACGGATTGACGCCGTCTGTCCGCAGCCTGGGATTGCAAGGGAGGAAAGACCCACTCCCCGCCATAGTAAATGTATATCGCACCCGGGGGCTTGCGGCAAGGCCCCCCTTCTGCCGCAGAATCATCGCTCGAGGCCGGATCCTTCGGAAAAGGGGATGTTTTCGGTATATGCGTTTATTGGTCTGGGTGTACGCGGCGCGTAGGTGCGTCGAAGCGGTGGCGGCGACGGGCGTGGCAATGGGGACGGGAGCGTGGGTGTGAACGGGCATGCGGTGGTGATCGCCGGGGGCGGGCCGACGGGACTGATGTTGGCGGGCGAACTGGCCTTGGCAGGGGTCGATGTCGCGATCGTGGAGCGGCGGGTCACCCAGGACCTCGTCGGCTGGCGGGCGCTCGGGTTCCAGTCACGGACGATCGAGGTGCTCGATCAGCGGGGGATCGCCGAGCGGTTCCTCTCGCAGGGGCGGGTGGCCCAGGTCGGGGGCTTCTCCGGTGTCCCGTTGGACATCAGTGACTTTCCCACCCGGCACAACTACGGGCTCGGCCTGCCGCAGCGGTACATCGAGCGGATTCTCGCCGAGTGGGTCGACGAGCTGAAGGTGCCGATCTATCGCGGGACCGACGTCACGGGGTTCGTGCAGGACGACACCGGCGTCGACGTCGAACTGTCGGATGGCGGTTCGCTGCGGGCGGAGTATCTCGTCGGCTGCGACGGCGGACGGAGCCTGATCCGCAAGGCGGCCGGTATCGAGTTCCCCGGGTTGGACGCGTCGATCAGCGGTCTGATCGCCGAGGTCGAGTTGGACGAGGAGCCGGAGTGGGGCATCCGCCGCACGTCCGCCGGCTTCTTCGGCTTCTCCAGGCCGGAGCCCGACGGGCCGATCCGGGCTCAGGCGGCCGAGAAGAACATCGGACGGACCGGCGAGCCGACGCTCGACGACCTGCGCGAAGCCATCGTCGATTGCTACGGGACGGACTTCGGGCTGCGCAGCGCCGCCTGGATCACCAGGTTCGGCGACACGACCCGGCAGGCGGCGTCGTACCGCGAGCGTCGGGTCCTGCTGGTCGGTGACTCAGCGCACGTACATGGACCGCACGGCGGCCAGGGCCTGGGCGTCGGTGTGCAGGACGCGGTGAATCTCGGGTGGAAGCTGGCCCAGGTGGTCAAGGGCACGTCGCCGGAAAGCCTGCTGGACACGTACCACGCCGAGCAGCACCCGGTCGCCGCCCGCGTGTTGAGGAACACGATGGCGATGGCCGTGCTCGGCGGCGCCACCGAGCGCGTCGATGCCTTGCGCGACATCATTTCCGAGTTGTTGAGCATGGACGAGCCGCGCAAGCGGATGGCCGGGATGCTCAGCGGGCTGGATACTCGCTACGACTTCGGCGAGGGACATCCGTTGCTCGGGCGCCGGATACCTGATCTCGACCTGGTCGCCGCCGATGGCCCGCTGCGGGTGTTCACGCTGCTGCATGAGGCGCGGCCGGTATTGCTCAACCTCGCTGAGCCCGGGACCTTCGACGTCACCGTCAGTCCGTGGGCTGCTCGGGTCCAGCTGGTCGATGCGAAATACGCCGGTGTCTGGGAGCTTCCGGTGCTCGGCGAGGTCGCCGCTCCCACCGCCGTGTTGATTCGGCCCGACGGGTACGTCGCCTGGGTCGGGGACTCGGCCGACCAGGGGCTGCGTGACGCGCTGGCCACCTGGTTCGGACCGCAGTCTCAGTGATCTGACGGATTCTCAGTGATCTGACAGATCGGGGTGTGGCCCGCCGATTCGACGGCGGGCCACACCCCGATCAGGTCGGGCGGATCAGGAGCGTGTGCACTCGTAGAGGGTTCCGGCGCTGCTGCTCGTCGAAGCCGAGCCGCCATAGGCGCTCGCGGCCACGGTCGAGCAGCCTTCGCGGACCCAACTCTCGATCTGCGAGACCGTGGAGTCGCTCTTCGCGCTCGTCCCGCCGAACGCGGCGGCGAATCCGCCGGCGCCGAACGTGCCGGTCGCCGACTGCGCCGGGAGGACGACGAATCGCACCTCGCCGAGCTTCACGTACTGCTCGAACTGAGCCAACGTCGGGAACGGCGCCGCGCCGGTGAATCCGCCCATCGGCAGCACGTCCGCGCCGGTGCTCAGAATGTACGGGCTGGCCACGTCCCAGCTCGTCACCGTGAGGGTGAAGCGGGCGCCGTCGTCATGGGCCTCGGCGTAGTCGAGCAGCCCCCGCTCCTGTGCGGTGAGCGTGGTGCTGCCCCCGCCGAACATCGCCGCCATGCCGCCGCCAGCGCCAGTGCCACCGCCACCGTCGGCGGTCCCGAGACCGCCGAAACCGTCCCGACGCGTTCCGGATCCTGCCGAGAAGCCCCCGGTGGACGCTCCGTCGCCGTAGCCCGCGTAGCGAGCGCTTCGGCTGGTCCCGCCGGCCGCCGTGCCGAATCCGGCGAAGCCGCCGCGTCCGCTCGTGCTGCTCGGCCCGACGTTGCCCATCACGCTGCCACTCGACGAGGCGATCACCGACGCGGCCCACGCCCCCGGCGCCACGACCACGGCCAGGACACCGGCCACACCTCCGAGCACCAGCGCTCGCCGCCCCACGGCCGGTCGCAGCAGCGCGGTGAGAAGTGCGGCGACTGCCACGATGCCGAGGACCGCGAGAACCGGGATGAGCCAGCCGCGGTACGTCGGATAACCGTTGACGAGGTAGATCGCCCAGATGTCGTTCGCCGCGACCGCGAGGGGGAGCAGCCACGCGCGCCGCCCTCCGGCCCGGAACGCTCGCCAGAGTTCTACTACGCCTGCGCCGCAGACCGCCGCGAGCGCGGGGCCGAGGGTGACGACGTAGTAGGTGTGGATCTCGCCCTCGCTGTAGGCGAGCCCGTAGATCACGAGCCAGATGCTCCACATGATGAATCCGGCGCGGATCGCGTCGGTGCGCGGTTCACGGCGACGGAGCCAGAGCACTGCCACGATCGAGACGATTGCCAGCGCGTAGAACCAGCCGACCTGGCTCGCCGCGGTGCGCTCGAACATGGACATCAGGCTGGCCTGGGAGTTCATCCCGCCGCCGCCCCTGGCCCCGGCCCCACCACGGTAGGACGCGGCAGCCGTGGAGACGGTGGAGCCGCTGCCGGATCCGGTCGTCAGTGCCGCATGCCCGTACGTTCCCGAGTGGGTTGAGGCGCTGCCGCTAGCCTTCGTGGTTGTGGTGTGGCTTGTAGCGGCGAACTGGCTGGTGACGGAGCCTACGCTCGACGGGCTGATGTTCAGGAAGCCGAAGCGGGTCAGCGCGTTGTAGCCGAAGACCATGCTGAACGGGTTGTTGTTCGTCGTGCCGTCGATGTAGGGCCGGTCGGCGGCCGGGGTCAGCGCGACGGCGACGATCCACGCCACCGAGACGGCCAGCGTGACCACGCCCGCGACCGCCACGTGCAGCAACCTGCGCAGGAACTTCGGCGGAGCGGCGAGCAGGTAGGCCACGGCCAGTGCGGGCAGCACCGCCCACGCCTCGACCATCTTGCACTGGAACGCGAGTCCGACCCAGACTCCGGCGAGCACGAGCGAGCGTAGCCGCCCGCTGCTCACGGCGCGCTGGGTGGCCGCCGCGGCGAGCACCAGGCACATCGTGAAGGCGCTCTCCTCGTTGTTCAGCCGGGCCGCGCCGACCAGCGCGGGGGTGAGTACCAGGAAAGCCGCCGCGAACAGCCCGGCGGCCTCGCCGGCCCAGCCGCGTACCAGGCGATAGGTGACGATGACGGTGACGAAGGCCTCGACGACCTCGGGCAGGGTCAGCGCCCAGGGGTGGAAGCCGAAGACGCGGGCCGAGAGGGCCTGCGGCCACAGGTAGCCGGGGATCTTGTCGATGGTGATCGAGTTGCCCGGGTTGAAGGACCCGAAGAAGAAGGCCTTCCAGCTCTCCGCCATGCTGCGCACGGCCACGGTGTAGAAGGGATTGTTCGTAGCGGCCCCGATGCGCCAGAAGTAGACAAGGCCGGCGCAGACGAGAATCGCGGGCAGGATGTATCTCGCCCGCCGCCCCTCGCTCGAGGGACGTCGCAGGGTGAGCTTGGATCCGTACTCCACCGCCCTGACGACAGTCGCGTTGATCGATGACATGCCCTCAGGATTTGAGAGAAGGCTGAAGACAAACTGGGCTGTCCCTGAAGGTGTCGCGAGTTGTGTAACAGTTCAGCGATAGCGGCGGTAATATCGGAATCTCATTTCATGTGATTCAGCTGTCGACCTTCCCCTCCCACCTGCGGTTTTGATATCGGGCCCGGAGGTCTTCCGGGACGCTTCGCCCTGGTGTGGTTTATGTCACTCTTCGCCTACCGGCGTTTCTCGGTGCGCTGTTGCTAAGGGGATCCGATTTACGTTGGCCACGCGTTTGAATTTCGTTTCCCGCGCGTAACTCGACGCGTCCCGGTCGCTCAGCCGAGGCCGACGCCGCCGAGCACGTCGAGGTCGGCCCGCTCGGGTGGTCCGGCGAGCAGGGCGATGACCTCGGCGGGTTTCGGGCCGTTGCCGGAGTCGGAGGCGAGTGCCCGCTGCGCGCTCTCCTCGTCCTGCCAGGCCTCGATGACGCGCACCGAGTCCGGGTCCTTCGCGTCCTGGGCGATCACGTAGAGCTCGCAGCCGGGGAAGCCGCGCAGGTTCTCGGTCACCCGCAGCAGCAGGTCGGCCAGTTCGCCGCCGCGGCCGGGCTGGGCGGTCATCTTCATCAAGCGACCGAACATGGTGGGCTGGCCTCCGGAGGTCTGCGCGGGAGCCCGATACCGGTGCTGGGCTCGGATACTCTCGCGCTCGGATAGGTACCTTTTCGACGGTACGTGATGCCTCCGACATATGCGGGGAAGGCCGAAAGCCCCGCGCCACGGCCGGAGCCGCGGGCACGGGGCCGCAGGGTGGAACAGGGTGCCGCTCAGCCGCGGGAGAGCTCCAGCAGGCGCTTGAGCGGGTCGAGGTCGAAAGGGGCATCGACACCGAGGATCACGTGCGTGGCCCCGGCCTCGAGGTACGCGTCCACGTCGTCGATCCGGTCGTTGCCGATCATTACGGTGCGGTCGATCTCCTTCGGGTCGCGGCCGAGCTTCGCGCACCACTCGTCGAGGATCTCGACCTTCTGCCGGAAGGTCTCCGGGTCGCCCATGCCGTTCCACAGTTGGGCGTACTCGGCGACCAGGCGCAGGGTCACCTTCGGGCCGCTTCCGCCGATCATGATCGGCAGGTCGGCGGCCGCCGGGTTGAGCTTGGCCAGCCGCGACTTGATCCGCGGCAGCGCCTCGCCCAGGGCCTTCAGACGTCCGGGCGCGGTGCCGAATTCGTAGCCGTACTCGTCGTAGTCGCGCTCGAACCAGCCGGAGCCGATGCCGAGGATGGCCCGGCCGCCGCTGATCTCGTTGGTGGTGCGGGCCATGTCCGCGAGCAGCTCGGGGTTGCGGTACGTGTTGCAGCTCACCAGGGCGCCGAACCGGGCGTTCTTCGTCGTCGCGGCGATCGCGGCGAGGATGGTCCAGCACTCGTAGTGCGGGCCGTCGGGCTCGCCGAACAGCGGGTAGAAGTGGTCCCAGGTCCAGATCGTGTCAACGCCGAGCGTGTCGGCGCCGATCCACGCCTCACGCAGCTGGTCCATGGTGCAGTGCTGCGGGCGCAGCTGGGCGCCTACCTTGAAACGGGCCATCGGTTGCAGTTCCTCCCAATGAGCTCGGCCAGGGTCAGCGGCCGAGGTGCGGTGGGGTGCGCGAGATGTGTGTACTGGGTCGCGCAAGAGAATCCGTCGATCAACAGCTCCACCCTACCGCCGCCCTCCCCGCCGCCGATCGCCGAGGTGATCTTAGGCAGCCACTGCTCCTCGCCGATCCGCCGGGAGAGCGGCTCGTGCTCGGCGCGGAAGCCGAAGGAACCGGCCAGGCCGCAGCAGCCCGCGTCGAGCACGTCCACCGAATAGCCGAGTTGTATGAGCAGAAGACGGTCGGCCTCGGCGGCTTTGGCGGCCCGGGCGTGGCAGTGCGGGTGGATCAGGACGCGCGGTTCGGAGCCCTCGTCGGCCGCCGGGGTGAGCGGGGAGAGGTCGCCGGGCGCGAGGCTGAGCAGGTGTTCGGCGGGGGAGCGGGCGAGGGAGGCGAGCTTGGCCGCGCGCGGGTCGTCGGGCAGCAGTCCGGGGAGTTCGTCGCGGAACGCGGCGAGGCAGCTCGGCTCGGGGACGACGATCGGCACCTCATTCGCGATGTACTGATCCAATGTGTCGAGCAGTCCGCGCAGCGTGCGCTTGGCCAGCTTCAGCATCCCGGCGTCGTAGAGCGGTCGTCCGCAGCACGCCCAGTCGCTCGGCACGGCCACGCGTTCGCCGACCTCTTCGAAGATCGCCTGCCATGCCTGGCCGACATCGGGCCGGTAAGCGTCGGTGAACGTGTCGGGCCAAAGGACCATGGTCGGCAGATCGGGGAGCTCCGCGCGACGACTACGGAGCCGGCGGCGCAGCGTCTTGGCGGCGAGCGCGGGGGCGGGGCGACGGGTCGTGACCCCGGCGAGGCGCTTGACCAGGGCGCTGATCCCGGGCGTACGCAGCGCCACGTTCGTGAGCGCGGGCACGCGCGCACCGATTCGGACGATCCACGGAGTGAGTGCGAGCGCGTACATCGCTCGCGGACGCACGCGGCGCCGGTAGTGGTGCGCGAGGAATTCGGCCTTGTATGTCGCCATGTCCACGTGCGTCGGGCAGTCCGTCGCGCAGCCCTTACACGCCAGGCACAGGTCCAGCGCCTCGCGAACCTCCTTGTTGCGCCAGGTCCGCTGCGTCACCTCGCCCTGGAAAAGCTCGACGAGAAGCTTGGCCCGGCCGCGCGTCGAGTGCTTCTCGTCCCTGGTCGCGCGGTAGGACGGGCACATCACCCCGGTGTCGTCCCTGCGGCAGCGGCCCACCCCGACGCAGCGTTCCGCCGCGTGCTGGAGCGATCCCGCGTCGTCCGAGAGGGCGAAGAAGCCGCCGAACGTGGGCTGAGCGAGGTTGTAAGACGGGCCGTAGCGCAGATTCGTATCGAGCGGGTACGCGTCCACGACCTTGCCCGGGTTCATCCGGCCGCGTGGGTCGAATACCGTCTTGACCTGCCGGAACGCGTCCACGAGTTCGGGCCCGTACATCCGCTCCAGCAGTTCGCCGCGGGCCTGGCCGTCGCCGTGCTCGCCGGAGAGCGAGCCGCCGAGCGACACGACGAGGTCCGCGGCCCGCTCGACGTACCTGCGATACGCCCGGAGCCCGGACTCCGTGTGCAGGTCGAAGTCGTTGCGCGTATGCACGCAGCCCTGGCCGAAGTGCCCGTACCACGCGCCGGAATAGCCGTATTCTTCCCAGAGCTCTGAAATCGCCCGCAGATATTCGCCGAGCCGTTCCGGTGGGACCGCGCCGTCCTCCCAGCCCTCCACGTTGTGGCCGCCGTCCTCGCGCAGCGCGGTGGCTCCGAGCCCTGATTCGCGGATGGCCCACGCGCCGCGCTGCTCGGCGGGGGAGACCAGCAGCCGGTGCTCGACCTCGACTGGCAGCGAGGCGATCAGCGCGTGGGCCGCGTCGTGCGCCTCTGCCTCCGTCGATCCGCCGACCTCGGCCAGCAGCCAGCCGCCCGAGCCGCGGACCAGCGCCTCGTCGACGTCCGGGACCAGCGGCAGCTGTTCCAGGTTGAGGCCGCGCGAGCGCATCTGGCGCACCAGCGTGACATCGAACCCTTCCAAACCCAGCAGCGGCCGGGGCAGCCGGGTGGCCAGCACCGAGGGCACCGCGTCCGCCGCCTCGAACACGCTCGGGTAGCCGAGAATCAGCAGCCGACGATGCGCCGGGCTCGGCGCGAGGCTGACCACGGCCTCCGTGACCAGCACGCAGGTCGACTCGGTGCCGACCAGCAGCCGCGCCACGTTCAGCGGCCGGTCCGGCAGCAGTTGGTCCAGGTTGTAGCCCGAGACGCGGCGCGGGATGTCCGGGAAACGCTCGCGCACCAGGTCGGCGTGTCGACGCCCGATCTCCCGCAGCGAGCCGAGAATTCCGGCCTCGGGCGCGTCAGACCGGACCAACGCGGCGTACGAGGCGTCGTCGTATTCGCCGAACTCGTATTCGCCACCGCCGTAGCAGGCCACCCGCAGACTCAGCACGTTGTCAACGGTCTTGCCCGCGTAGAGCGCGTGCGTGCCGCAGGAGTTGTTGCCGATCATCCCGCCCAGCGTGCACCACGCGTGCGTCGCCGGGTCCGGGCCGAAGGTCAATCCGTGGGCCTCGGCGGCGCGCCGAAGATCGTCGAGCACCACGCCCGGCTGCACGCGGGCCGTGCGCGCCTCCGGGTCGATCTCCAGGATCCGGTTCATGTGCCGACTGAAGTCGAAGACGACCGCCGCATTGCACGCCTGCCCCGCCAGCGACGTCCCGGCCCCGCGCCCGAGCACCGGCACGTCGTGCTCCGCGCACACCGCCAGCGCCGCGACCACGTCCTCGGCCGAGCGCGGGAAGATCACGCCGATCGGGATCTGCCGGTAGTTCGAGGAGTCCGTCGCGTACACGGCGCGCGTCCCCTCGCCGAATTCCACGTATTCCCCGCCGAGCGCCGCGCGCAGCGCCCTCTCCAGCCCGCCTGCCGCCGTCGAAGTGGACATATTGGCGATCTTAGCTTGAGATTTGAGGTCCATTAAGATCGTTGTCGGGGTTGTCGCATGATCGTGTGGCGGTGAGCGCGGCCACCTGTCATTCTTCGGATCTGTCTAAGGAATCGAAGAGGGCAGGTGGCCGCGTGGGTTTGATCCTGCCACGCACGCAGTGCGTGGTCGAGTCGGAGGGTGGGGTCGACGGGCCGGGGTGTTACCGGTTGCGGCGGTTGCGTTCTGATATTTACGGGTGTTTCACGCGGCGGGCGGATGCGCTGTTCGACTTGTGTGACGCGATGGCGTGTGCGCCGGGGTCGGTGGCCTGTCCGGTTGAGCTCTCGCTCGAGCCGGAGTTCAGGCGTGGGCACGCGATGGTCTACGAGTCGTTGGCGCATGGATTGGTCGATGCGGGGCGGCTGCGGCGGGTGCTGGTGGAGCGGTTGGCGCCGGCGCGGGCGGGTGAGCCGTTGATGTTCGCGGTGGATGTGACCCCGATCCCGCGTCCGGACTGCCGGTATGTCGACGGGCTCTCGATGGTGCAGGTGCGCGGGGCCGGTGGGGACCGGTTGATGTCCGGATGGCCGGTCAGTGTCCTGGTGGGGCTCTGCTGGGGCGTCTCGTCCTGGGTCGATCCGCTCGAGGCGCGACGTATCGAGCCCGGGGGCGGGTCGAGCCAGGCGGCGCTCGCGCAGATCGAGGGCCTGCTCGATGATCTGACGGTCACCGGCAGGTTTCGGGTGGGGCAGGTGGCGCCGCTGGTGATGCTCGACGCCGGTTACCCGGTGGTGCGCCTGGCCCACGCCTTGGCCGGCCGGCCGGTGCAGGTGATGGGGCGGGTACGCGGGGATCGGGTGTTCTACGGTCCGCCGCCCGCGCCCGACGGCGCGGTCGGGCGCGGCGCGCGGCACGGGGCCAGGTTCGTGTGCGCGGACGCGGCCACGCATCCCGAACCGGACGTCGAGATCACCGCGCACGCCGAACAGTACGGGCGGGTGCGGGTGACCGCCTGGCACAACCTGCACCAGGCCCTGACGCGCACGGGGCCCTGGAGCGATTTCCCGGCCGGGCAGGGATTGCCGATCCTGCCCGGCACCCTGATCAAGATCAACGTCGAGCGGCTGCCGCGCGGGGCGCAACCGAAGCCGTTGTGGCTGTGGCACACCACGCCCGCGGGCACCACGGCCGAGGTGGACCTGTTGTGGAAGGCGTACCTGCGCAGGTTCGACCAGGAGCATTTCCACCGGTTCGCCAAGGTCCGTCTCGGGCTCGCCCACGCCCGGCTGATCTCGGCCGATGCGGCCGACCGGTGGAACGCCGTGGTCCTGGCCGCCTACGCGCAGCTTCGGGCCGCAGCACCCCTGGTCGCTGATGAGCCACGGCCCTGGCAGAAGAAGACCGCCCCCGGAAAGCTACCGACACCGTGTCGGGTCCGGGCGGGATTTCGCCGCCTCCGCGGGCACCTGGGCACCCCCGCCGGCGCCGTGAAACCCACCCGGCCCGGCACCGGACGGCCCCCGGGTCGTAAGAACCCGCCCAAGCCCCGCGTGCCGGTCTACAACAAATCGGACATCACGCTCATGGCGAGCCTCGCCCGCGCCGCCACGCCACCATAACAGCGTAGCAATAACAGCCTATTGCATCATCGAGGACGCCAGGAGTCGATCCCACCGACCTCAAATCTCAAGCTTAGCTTGAGATTTGAGGTCCATTAAGATCGTTGTCGGGGTTGTCGCATGATCGTGTGGCGGTGAGCGCGGCCACCTGTCATTCTTCGGATCTGTCTAAGGAATCGAAGAGGGCAGGTGGCCGCGTGGGTTTGATCCTGCCACGCACGCAGTGCGTGGTCGAGTCGGAGGGTGGGGTCGACGGGCCGGGGTGTTACCGGTTGCGGCGGTTGCGTTCTGATATTTACGGGTGTTTCACGCGGCGGGCGGATGCGCTGTTCGACTTGTGTGACGCGATGGCGTGTGCGCCGGGGTCGGTGGCCTGTCCGGTTGAGCTCTCGCTCGAGCCGGAGTTCAGGCGTGGGCACGCGATGGTCTACGAGTCGTTGGCGCATGGATTGGTCGATGCGGGGCGGCTGCGGCGGGTGCTGGTGGAGCGGTTGGCGCCGGCGCGGGCGGGTGAGCCGTTGATGTTCGCGGTGGATGTGACCCCGATCCCGCGTCCGGACTGCCGGTATGTCGACGGGCTCTCGATGGTGCAGGTGCGCGGGGCCGGTGGGGACCGGTTGATGTCCGGATGGCCGGTCAGTGTCCTGGTGGGGCTCTGCTGGGGCGTCTCGTCCTGGGTCGATCCGCTCGAGGCGCGACGTATCGAGCCCGGGGGCGGGTCGAGCCAGGCGGCGCTCGCGCAGATCGAGGGCCTGCTCGATGATCTGACGGTCACCGGCAGGTTTCGGGTGGGGCAGGTGGCGCCGCTGGTGATGCTCGACGCCGGTTACCCGGTGGTGCGCCTGGCCCACGCCTTGGCCGGCCGGCCGGTGCAGGTGATGGGGCGGGTACGCGGGGATCGGGTGTTCTACGGTCCGCCGCCCGCGCCCGACGGCGCGGTCGGGCGCGGCGCGCGGCACGGGGCCAGGTTCGTGTGCGCGGACGCGGCCACGCATCCCGAACCGGACGTCGAGATCACCGCGCACGCCGAACAGTACGGGCGGGTGCGGGTGACCGCCTGGCACAACCTGCACCAGGCCCTGACGCGCACGGGGCCCTGGAGCGATTTCCCGGCCGGGCAGGGATTGCCGATCCTGCCCGGCACCCTGATCAAGATCAACGTCGAGCGGCTGCCGCGCGGGGCGCAACCGAAGCCGTTGTGGCTGTGGCACACCACGCCCGCGGGCACCACGGCCGAGGTGGACCTGTTGTGGAAGGCGTACCTGCGCAGGTTCGACCAGGAGCATTTCCACCGGTTCGCCAAGGTCCGTCTCGGGCTCGCCCACGCCCGGCTGATCTCGGCCGATGCGGCCGACCGGTGGAACGCCGTGGTCCTGGCCGCCTACGCGCAGCTTCGGGCCGCAGCACCCCTGGTCGCTGATGAGCCACGGCCCTGGCAGAAGAAGACCGCCCCCGGAAAGCTACCGACACCGTGTCGGGTCCGGGCGGGATTTCGCCGCCTCCGCGGGCACCTGGGCACCCCCGCCGGCGCCGTGAAACCCACCCGGCCCGGCACCGGACGGCCCCCGGGTCGTAAGAACCCGCCCAAGCCCCGCGTGCCGGTCTACAACAAATCGGACATCACGCTCATGGCGAGCCTCGCCCGCGCCGCCACGCCACCATAACAGCGTAGCAATAACAGCCTATTGCATCATCGAGGACGCCAGGAGTCGATCCCACCGACCTCAAATCTCAAGCTTAGAGGGCGTTTTGGTATGTTATTTCACCCGAACAAGGGGCATGTCGGGTGAGGCATTCGTCCGGTTCATGCGTCTTGCCGGTAAATGCACCCCGCGGTCCGGGCGGATGACTGCCCGGTTCGTCATGACTATGCCCTCGAC
>Ga0185299_10001509_pt1 | contig 43827 bp, 44 predicted proteins | sample PaiPotPPA55metaG_FD_128002 | JGI IMG/M metagenome (GOLD analysis project Ga0185299, IMG submission 128002) | Iron sulfur acid spring bacterial and archeal communities from Banff, Canada, to study Microbial Dark Matter (Phase II) - Paint Pots PPA... ... | reverse complement strand
TGAACTACTGGCGGAGCCAGACGTCGTGCCTTTCATCTCAAGAATGAAATCTTTGCCGGCGGAACGGGTCGCGATCATTGGCCACTCCTACACCATGGATCTACATTGGTCCTCGCCATCGGCTTTCGTGCCCATCGTTACCGCCATGTTCGCGCAAGAAAATTCGAGCGTTGAGTTCCGGCAATTTCAGGCGGGGGGACTCACATCTTCGAAGGCATATAAGAGATTCTACGAAGAGGCCCTAGCCTGGAAGCCGACGATCGTGTTGCTGGTCCTGGCCAACCGCACAGACGAGGACCGCAACGATTTGCGCAAGATGGCCGAAGGATTTACGGCCGCTGGCACGCGAGTCTTGATGTTCGACAATCTGTTCAGCAACGACGATTCGGATGCGGACAAGCAGCAGACCAATCTTGCTGCTGCGCATGACGCAGGAATAGACATCATTGAGGTCTCTTCGGTTCTCCGGTCATCGCCGGATCGAGCGCGATTTTCCTGTCTCGATCATATCCACATGACCGAACCCTATCACCGGCTCATGGCCAAACAGTGGTTGAGGGCGTTACTCGAGGCCTCGATGCCCCGCTAAGAATTGAGCTCAACCGGCGTCGCCGAAGTCAGAAGCGACGCGGAATCCTCATCGAGATAAATCGTAGTTCTCGAATGAGTGCGAAGGATAGAAGACGGGGCCATGGGACTGATCTCACCTTCGAAGCAAGCGGCAACTGCCTGCGCTTTTCTTTTGTCGGGGACGATGGCGATGATCTCTTGGGCTTTTAGAACCTGTTGCACACTCATGGAAATGGCTTTCTTCGGCACGTCGGAAAGGCTCGCGAACCAACCTTCGCCGAGTTGCTGCCGGCGGCAAGCTTCGTCCAACTCGACGATAAGATATGGGTCTTCAATTTTGAAATCCGCAGGCGGATCATTGAATGCCAGATGTCCGTTTTCGCCGATGCCAACAAAGGCTACGTCAACGGGAGTACTCGCCAATGCTTTGCCGACCTCGCGCACCGCGGAACCCGGATCGGTCTCTCCATCGAGCAAGTGGCAACGCGTCATTCCAGTCTTGTTGATCAGCCGGGTCAGAAGAAAACTGCGAAAGCTTGCCGGGTGCGAAATCGGCAACCCGATGTATTCATCGAGATGAAACATTTCCACGCGCTTCCAATCGATGCCCGGGATAGCGGTCAGGGCCTCCAGAAATTCAAACTGCGCCGCTCCGGTAGCGGCGATGATTCGTGCTGCGCCTTTTTCGGAAATCGCCTTCTGAATGAGAGTTGCAGCTTGAGCTGCAGCGGCGCTGGCCAGGGAAGGCTTGTCTTTGAAGACTTTGATGACCATATGATTCCGATGACGCAGAACTATCTACTCGATCAAGTGTAGCCGTAAGCGGGCATCTTTGTGACCGGCGAAAGGGATTCGCAACACGCCAGAACGGTCCGTTTCTGTGCTTGCTGTCCATAAGTGGACTCCCTGGAATAATCCTCCCCCCCAGGTTTTTGTTTTCCCTCCGGTGAGGTCGAGTTGGTATTTTGATTCGGGCTTCAGGCCGGTCACGATTAACGTTTCGCTGTCCACATCTGGGACCGTGACCTCACCACTGACAACAGGCAACTCGGTGGTAGTAGCAAACAGTACCAGAGCCTCACCCGCGATAACCGCGCCAGTCAGATTGACGCCGTCTGCGAGTTCAACCTGGCGATTCTTGGTGTCACCCTTGTCTCCAATCTCAAGCACATTCAGGAACAAGTCGTCTCTATTTGGCTTCGCCGGCGAAACCTCGACGCGCCACGCGCCGGGAACAACATGCAGCATGTTTGACGGCGAGATGCGCTGAAGATCATCGCCCCAAAACGTAAGCCACATCTTGTGCAAGTAGGGGTCGGTTGGCAGCGGCCCCCCTTGCGCATCCTCAATCGGCCAGTTTTTTCCTGTGCCCCAAGCGCCCCCGAACTCATCGCCTGGCGCCCAGAACTCCCAGCCCGGCCCGCCACGCTTCACTATTTCCCGTTCGCGCGGCAGAAGAGTATGGACCAGCAAGCGCCCGCCGCCATCTTCAAACGTAAAACGTTCTGCGGTCGAATAGGATGTACCGCCATGACCTGCGTCTCGGCCCTGATCTTTGGCATCGACCTTGGGCTCGTTCACTCCATGCAACAGCCATACTTTCTTATAGGACGGATCCTTACTGCGCACGTGGTCGAAGACAATCAATACGTCGGTGTGAGGGATGTAGAGAAGTTCTCGGGTGAAGAGCTCAAGCTTCGATGGGTTGTAGGCGTGGCTGGCGTCGCCTTTCGCGTATTGAAATTCACCCGGAACGTAGTCGGTGACGTCCATGTGCGCCAGGTCCCACAGGTCGCGCGTGCGGTCCCAGTCGTCGCGGCTGCGGATCGTGTTCCAGTAGCGCGATGAGTCCATGCGTTGCCCGCCGTCGTTGGCAGCGGGCCAAAGATTCTCCGCCCAGAAGAATGGCTCGCCCGGCTTGTAGATGAGCATCGTGTTGTGCGCAATCGTCCGGCGATAGTAGTTCAAATAATTCGGGCTCTCGGTCTCGGTGTAATCTGCCGCGCTGTCGATGGCCAGATATCCATGATGAAAAATCGTGAACTGGTTTTGGTCCAAGTGCTGATGTTTAGATAAATAAGGTCCAGAAGTGAATTCGATCCACGTCGAATCCGGGCCCCATCCATCGCGCATTACCAAATCGCCTACTCCACTGAATAGGTGTTGGCGCGGAAGTTCCGCCTCACTGGCCAGTGCAGGATCTCGTGGAGCAACTTGCGGATCATCCCAAAGAAATTTCAGTATCGGAATGTACCAGTTCGGGGTCGATGGCCAACTACTTTTTCTCAGCATCCATGCGGCGTAAGGATCCTTGAATCGATTGACGACGTAACCGAGAACATCATTGTCTTGCGCAAGAAAATAGGGCCATTCGTTGTCACCGCGGCGGGAGGTGGTTCCGTCGGGAAGAGTCTTATAGAGATATGTTTCCTCGTAATGCCAATAAGCAGTAAAGCGGCGCGCCGGATCGTCTCCACTAGTGGTGCGGCGAAGTTCGGCCAGCAACGCCATGGGCAAATAAGTGATGCGCATGTAGTCCATCGACTCGTGGTAGCCGCCTTCGGGGGTGATGAACTGGCTGATGTCGAGCACATTATCAAGTGAGCGGCGAGCACGTTCTCGCAGCGGAGCAGATCGCGCTTCGGTCGACGGATGCCCTTCAATCGCCGTCAGTGAAAAAGTCGCGAGGGTCAAGAACCGCGCAACGTAGTTGTGATAACTGACCAGCGAAGGGTCGGCGAGCGAGTTGTCCTGCAACATTCGTTCGGCCCCATTCAGGAATTCACCTGCGATGCGATCTTTCAAGGCGCCATCGAAATCCTTGTAGTCATAAAGCCAGTCGAAGGCCAGCGACCAGCGAATGTAGTCCATGTAGGTCCGCGATCCCACGTTCTCTGGCGGATGTGTGTGTCTCATCTCATCAAGTGCCCGATGCGCGAATGCGTCATCACCTGTAACCAGATAGGTTAGGGCCCAGCCTGCAATATCGTTTGAAGGACGCATGCCTGCCGCGTATCGAGCGCGCAAACTTGTGAGCCCTGTAAAGGGATCATCCTTCCCAATCAGGAGCCGCGGCCTGGTGATTTTCTGCTGTGCTTCAAGCATGGTGCTGGCCAAAAGAAACGTCGTCACCGCGCAGAGAGCAATGAGGCGAGTCGAAACCGGGATGAAAGAACTCACCGTTTTAAATTTCATAAAAGTTCGGGCCTCACAGGACGGAGATTATAGGACTAGAGTCAATTCGTCTGGCAGAAATATCTTTTTTCGAGGCTGGCACCCTAGTGTCGCGTTCCACTAGACTACGCAACCATGACCATTCGTATAGGCCTGATCGGCTGCGGCGAACATTCAGAAATCGGCCATGCGATTCCCCTTGCGCGGTATGCCGCAGCGCATCCTGGCTCTATCGCGCTTGCAGCCGCCTGCGATCTCAAACGAGGACGCGCGGAAATGTTTTGCCAACAATATGATTTCGTCCGGGCGTATCAGGATGCCGACGAGATGCTGGCGAAGGAGCAGCTTGACGTTTGCATCGCAGTCACACCGGTCGAGCGCATCGCGGAAATCGGCATCAAGCTGTTGCAAGCGAAGATGCCTTGCGTTGTGGAGAAACCGCTGGGCAACACGATCGGCGAGGTACGAACTTTGCTTGAAGTCGCCAGAGCGACAAACACGACCAACATGGTCTCCGTCAATCGCCGCTTCATGCCCCTTCTCGTCCAGGGCATGGAGTGGGCCAAAACTACCGGCCCCTTACAATATGTGCGCTGCATTATGCTGCGGCATGCGCGCGCCGAACCGGAATTCCTGCGTCAAACCGCCATTCATGCTTTGGACGCGGTTCGATTTATCGCCGGCAATGTAAGCGCTTTTGAGATTCGACATCTCCGCATGTCGCCGCACTGGTATGCCATTGATCTTCAATTCGAGAGTGGAGTTCAGGGCCGGATCGATGTTCTCCCCACCGCGGGCATGCTGGAAGAAACCTATGAACTTATAGGAGATGGTTTTCGATCGGTCATCACTTCCCCCTTCGGTCCGCAGCGGTCGTTACGGTGCTATCAGGAAAACCGCCTTCTGCTCGAGGAAATAGCCGGTAGCGACACGCCCGAGGATGTCATCAATGGTTTCTATGGCGAAGTCGTCGAGCTAGTCTGGGCACTGTCCAACCAGCAGCGGCCCCAACCTTCCATTGAAGACGTCTTCCCGTCAGTGGAATTGTGTTTTGAGATAGCGAATCGCGCCGAAAGAGCAGCACCTCGGTAGTTCCAGCCAAACCATAAATCACTACGGTAATTTTTCCGCGTTGCCCGGCCCTCCAACAGGATACAACCGCGGCAGCCTCTCTTGTAGCGGCGGAAGCGGTGGAAAAGCCATATGCGGCTCGCTCTGATACCAATAGGCGACCGAGAAGTAATCGTCGGAGCGGGCATTGGCATGGCCGTGCTCGATCGTTGCGCGTAGCGATTTAGTGAAAGGAATCGGAGAGTCGAGGTGAAACCTGTAAACCGAGGAACGACTTCCGGCTTTGGGCTCGCCTTTCACAGGCGCTCCAAATAAATCGTAGGAAAATGCGGTACGCCCAAAGCCGAAGGCTCCCAGGAAATAATCTTCTGAACCCGTGCCATTGATCGATGGGGTCGCGGCGCCGTCAACGAAAAACATATCGTCACCCTCTCCCCACCAATCGTCCTGATTCTGCAGAACCGACATGGTGATGCCCACAAAGTGCCCTCGCCCGCGGGCTTCCATCCATACATAATTGCCTTCGCCATTGGGGTTTTTCTTATCGTCGGCCAGCGGATCGTCGTCGTTTTTCCATTGATTCGTCCATCCCTTTGCAGGAGCGGCTTGGCGATACTGCGCGTGAAAATACAACAAGTCCGCAGGCAATCCATGCGAGTAAGATTGGTAGTCAACATTGAAGAACACGGCATGGACCTGGTGATTGCTTTCATTAGTCAGAGTGATTCGGGCGCTCTTGTTGAATGGCATAGGAAAAAAGCAATTCAACGCTCGATCCGGCCCCACCGCTAACGGAATCGAGTTGTAGAGAAAATATTCACCCAGCCCCAGTCCGAAGAAGTCACCAAGTGGCGCCTCCACACTCGGGCTACTTTCGGCATCCCAATACATGCGGAGCACAAGGGCCTTCAAATTATCCGGGCTATCGTTGGTTAGCGTGATCCAAATGTGGGTAATGATTCCGGGGCCGGAGTCTTCTAGAAGTGTCAGCGTTTCGCCGGCCGGAAGGCGGCGCAAGTCGAAGTTTCCTCCGCTGCGGTCGTAACTCGATGCCCGCTTCTGAGCGTAATCTTTTTCCTTGGGTAGATTAGCTAACCAGTCTGAGCGATTCTGACAAAAACCCGATGCTGCTACAGCCACGACGAAGGCCGAGACCAAGATTGGAAATTTGCGCATGCACACCTCGCTGAGAGAGAGCGGCGTTCCAGACTCGACGTCAGACCAGGACGACCTCAATACCTTTTTTGCGCAGCGCATCTGTAAATTCTTCTGGCGCACGGACGTCGGTGATCAAACGGTGCACGTTTTCAACTGGCCCAATACGGAAAAGGCTGCGCCGGCCAAGTTTGGTGGAATCGGCTACTACCGTCACCTCTTTGGAAACCCGCATCATCAGGCCGTTGAGTTGCGCTTCCAGAACGTCAGGCGTGAACGGACCGCTGGCCAGGTCAAAACCATCGACCGCGAGGAACAATCGGTCGGCGTGGAGGTCGCGCAGCATAGCTTCGGCTTGCGGGCCCACGAAAGAGTAAGAAACCGTGCGCAGTAGTCCTCCCAGCATGATCAGCGCAATCTCTTGAGCATCCGCCAGTTCATTGGCTATGTTGAGTGCGCTGGTCACCACCGTTGCCTTAAGCTTCGCTCGTTTCAGGTTCTTGGCAATTTCAGCCGTGGTGGTGCCGGAATCGAGAATGATGGTTTCGTTCGGCTGGACGAGCTGGGCGGCGGCTTGTCCGATTCGAGCTTTCTCCGAACGATGCAGCGTGGCCTTCAGTTTTAGCGGGTAGTCCTGGGTCGGCTCGTAACGGACCGCCCCGCCGTGAGAGCGCAGTACGAATCCATTTGCGGAGAGAGCATCGAGGTCGCTGCGTGCGGTCACCGCGGACACCGCAAAGCGCCGTACCACGTCGTGAATCGTGACTTGGCCGGTCTGTTCGACCAATTCCAGTATCTTGCGCCGCCTGCCTTCCGCCAGCAGTCGAGAATTGTTTGAGTGCGCCATAAAGGCAAGGGAAGTCTATTCGGTGACCGCTGAAACGGTCAAATTATGCCTTTCGCCGACTGCTAGTCGTCTTGCTATTTATTTCCTATTGCCTTGTTTTTTCTTGTTTTTTTGCTTGCGGATTGTTTCTTTTTCGTGATACAAGTCCCCAGTTGCCTAATTCTAACGTCCGCGACGGAGTGTGTATGAAGCTGCGCTCTCACTTCCCCATCCCTGCCCTTGTAGTAATCACGATCTTTGTTGTCTTCGGCAGCGTCTTCCTCCACGGTCAGGGTACAGACCTCGGTACCATTCGCGGAACTGTTACTGATTCCAGCTACTGATTCCAGCGGAGCGGTGGTTCCCAATGCAGAGGTAACCATTCTCGATCTTGGGACGAATACGCCGCGCAAGACGACGACAAATTCAAAAGGCGAGTATCAGATGTTTGGTCTCCGATCAGGCACTTACAAGGTGTCCGTTACGGCTGCGGGAATGAATACCGAGGACATAATCGGTGTCGTGCTGAATGGAAGCGACGTGGTCAGTGCGAACGCAGTACTTAAAGTTTCAAGTGGCCATGAATCAGTTGTGGTTACCGCCGAGGCTCCTATCATTGACACCGAAGACCAAACCATCAGCGACACGATTACCAGCGCGGCGGTGATTGACCTTCCGCGCGACAGCCGTAGCGTATTCTCGTTCCTGTATCTCAACCCGAACATTACGCAGGCTGGAACTGACGGATCGTTCAAATACCTGGGTGCTCAAAGTTACGGCGCAAGTTATTCGGTTGATGGCCAGCGCTCGAATGGCGGCATCTTCGGCGAGCCGACCAGCACCCAACCGACTCTGGAAGCAGTCGGGGACATTAATGTCCTATCCAACGACTTTAGCGCTGAGTACGCGGGGATCGCAAACATTCGGATTACTACGAAGCGCGGGGGCACGGGGTATCACGGCTCCGCGTTTTATAACAACAAGAACTCAGCCCTCGCGGCTTGGACCGTCCAGGACCTCATCGGCAAGGCCAACTTCGCTCCCACACCGTTCCAGAGCCACTATCCCAACCCATTTTTCAACATTACCGATATTGGCGGGTCGGTGGGTGGTCCAATTAAGGGTCTGAACAAGACCTGGTTCTTTGCAGCCTATGAGAGAGACTGGGACGTCTCGCCGGTCAACGTTCAATCGAACACCTTACCTCATCCAAGTATGTGGACGGGAGACTTCTCCCAGGTGAACGACTCCATCAAACCGGCTGTGCCTGCTGGCACGGTGCTCACACCCACGGAGATCGCCACCGATACCGTCGGCGGGTTGGGACAACAATTCATCACTATCCCGTCACGTCTGCTCAACCCTACAGTGCAGAGCTTAATCAGTACTTACTTTCCAAAGATTGGCCTCTCGGCGCCCATCAATCCCAAGACCGGCCGGGTTCCCGGATATCAAACCTTATTGCCGGGGCGAGAAGTGCAGGATTTGGGGACCCTGCGCGTGGATCACGACTTCAGCGACGACAACCACTTGTACGTTGTGTACAATGCTGCCGGCCAAACCACAGCCAACAGTCTGGTGCAGGCACCGTACACCGGGCTCGGCCTGACCCAGAATGATCGCAGGAACGACACCATCTCCGTTTCCTTCACCCACGCATTCAATTCTCGCATCGTCAACGAAGCACGCGCTGGATTCAATCACCAGAAACTGCGTCGCGACAGCAACAGCACGTTGGGAGGCTTTCTCTCCAGCATCGGCTTCGATCAATCCGATATCGCCGCGTACGCGGCGGTGGTGGGGACTCCTGAGCTTGCGACGCACGGCCACCCTGCCATCAACTTCAGCGGAAGGTATGCCACTTTTCAGAACGGCGGGCGCAACACCGACCGCCCCCTCGATCAGGATTTGGCGACCTTCGGGGACACGCTGACCTGGGTGGTTGGTAAGCACAATCTCAAGACCGGGGCCGACTTCGTGCGCAACGCTGCCGTCGATGGATTCGCAGTGAACCGGGGCAACCCGCGAGGCTCGATGACCTACACCGGAACCACCACGAATCCGTTTGCGAAGTTTCTGCTTGGATTAGCGCCGGCCAACGTCTCCTATATCAATGCGCCGCGGCCTCCTATGGACGTTTATAACTGGGAACAAGGCTACTTCTTCCAGGATGATTGGAAAGTATCCTCCCGACTAACTCTAAACTTGGGCTTGCGTTATGAACTGGTGACGCCGTTCATCGAGAATAATGATCTACTGGCCAATTTCGATCCCAACTTCGTCGATCCTACAACGGGACTAAAGGGCCGTTTCATTGTGCCTTCCTCCCGGACTCTGCCGTTCCTCGATACGCGAATCAGCGCACTGGCGCCGGTGGTTACAGCCAGCCAATCCGGTCTTGGTATTGGTCGAGGTCTCGTCCGAACCGACAAGGACAACCTAGCGCCGCGGGTTGGCGTTGCATTCCGCCTTACTGACAAATCAGTACTGCGAGGCGGCTATGGATTCTATTATCCAACCTCGGCTGCTCAGGGCATCCGAGATCCAATAGCCACCAACCCGTTCAATCAATCCCTCACAAAAAAAGCCTCTCCCGATCCTCTGCAGGGCTGGCCAGGCTTCCAGCATGGGTTCAGTCCGTTGACGGGGGGAGATATCACCACGGGCTTTGGCGGCCTGCCCGCGATCAACGCAGTTCCGGTTGGTTTGCAACAACCTCGAATCCAGCAATACAACGTGACCTACGAACGCGAAATCGCGCAGGATACTTCGATACGTTTCTCCTATTTGGGCAGCACACTGAGCGGACTGATCGCGGGAGTGGATTTGAACGAACTTCCTGCGAATAACATTCCGTTTGGGACTACGGTTGACACCACAGGCTCGGGAATCGCAGATGGGGCCACCCCGTGTGATCCGATCGTTGCCCAGAACTGCACCTACTCCGCCGCGGATTTGGCCCGCCAGCCCTTTCCCGGGCTGGGCGATTTCCTGCTCACCTACGGCAACTTCGGACATGGCCGCTCCAACGCCTTTCAGACTCAACTTGAACACCGCTACAGACACGGGGTGCTGCTGAACATCTCGTACACCTATCTCGACCAGAAGTCCACGGGCCTCGATACTGGAAACTCGAGCCTGGGCGGTATTGCCTACAACCCATTCCAGCCCAACCACGATTACGGGCAGGAGGCTTTCGTTCCCAAGAATTGCGTCGTGGCTTATGGTGTGTTTGACTTGCCGGTTGGGCGGTCAAAAAAGTTTGGTTCCGCAATGTCGAGTTGGGAAGACACCATCATCGGCGGCTGGCAGACGACCTTCAACATGTTTGCCAAAACCGGAACCGGCTTTACTCCATTCTGGATTTGCGACGACTGCGCCCCGATTACGCCGGGGAACGTCGGCGTGACTTCGGTTGACGCCAATGGCGACTTCAATTCCGAACCATCTTTTCGAGCTGTAGTAGTCGGCAACCCCAATCGTCGCAGCGGCAATCAGATATGGGACCCGAACGCGTTCACGTTTCCCTCAATAGGCTCGGACGCATTCAACAATCCCAACGTCGCGAAGCGGAATTTGCTGATGGGGCCGGGTACCTGGGGAGTTAATCTCGGGGTGCACAAAGACTTCCACTTCGGAGAAAGCGTGATTGCCACGTTCGGCGCTGATGTGGACAACCTGTTCAATCACCCCTTGTGGTCTCCGGATAACAACTACGGCGGCGGCGGCGGGCCATTTGCTTTGCTCGGAGATTTCCAAATTCGGGTAGACCAGACGCAGGGACCACCCACTCCCAAATTGCTTCCGATTGATCCAACTCAAGGGGACATTACATTCGTCAATCCCGACTTCGGTCGCCTGATCAATACTTTCACGCAAGAAGGAGTGGACAGCCGCCGCACGATCCGGCTGCGGTTACGAGTTACGTTTTAGTGAGGCTGTCCGATCAGCAAATTTATCGGCTCGGAGTTCCCGATAAAGTGATCCGGGCGCTCCCTCGGCATTCGATCGTGAACCTCACACTCGGCTACTACATCAACCACAAACCCAGGACGTCATCGCAGCGATGGGCAAATTCGAGGCAGAAATGGCTTCTCAGTTGGGGACAGTAATGGGACAGTAAATCCGACAACGGGCGCAATGCCCAATCTGAAATAGCACCTCTGAAGAGATTAGGATGGCGCCGACGGGCGGACTTGAACCGCTGACCTGCCGATTACGAATTCTCGGCGGCGAACGTCTCTAGCCTAACCCCATTTGTTTTCAGTGGTGCGAATCTACCCAAAATCACCTGAATGCACCTCAGTTAGCGTTCAGCGGACATCTACGGGACACTGAAACGGAGAAACGGACACTTCGAGCAGTTATCTTTGAACGGCTGCTCGATGATTTTCTCAACGTCCAGGAAAGAGACGAAACTGTGCCTCGTACTCAGCGAATAAGTCGCGGTATATTTGCCTTGACCCCCTAAAAGAGTCTCTAACAAAACTTCATCTCACCGGCGACCTCAACGGTCTCGACCCCTGGTCCCGAACCAGATTCAAACACCTATTGAAATTTCTAGAATTCGGCGGTTCCTAATTGATTGATGCTGAGCCTGTTGCGGCGTGCTCTCGGAACTTTATTGAATTCTGTTGAGCTTGGATGCTCTCGCGCCTCAAAATCGTCTAAACTGCGCGGCACCCCTCCAGCAAATCGCTCTTGATCGTTCCGCGCGTTGCTATGACAGCAATTTCGGGAAACGCCTCTTTGCGCGCTCCTTTCTCATTGCGTTGAGCTGATGGTTTGTTTGCTCACGGTGTTCGGGCGCGAAGGCATCGGCGATTGCGGGCCAATTCTCCTCGATGATTCTCATCTGTTCGGTTATTGGTAAGACATCCTCGCCGCGACCCTTAACCAAATCTCGAATGATCGCGGAGTCATACCACTCATTAGGCCGACCTACGATGTCCGCAATGTCGGCGAACCAAATACCTCTTTCAGACCAGACCCGCACGGCGATTTTGTCGTTTCCGTACTGCGCGAGTTTTTCGCCATAGCGCGGGACCGTTCCGCGGCGCTGGCACGACAGCCCCTTTTCCTTTAAAAAGTCTTCAAATGCCGGGAATTTCTCAGACCAATCCAAGAACTTCAATTCCTACCCCGGCGGAAGTAATTGCGTCCCGTTACAACCCCTCTTGTACCCGCGATTCAGCAAATGTTGAATCTCCTTTTCCAAGGTGCTGCCAGGCCTGACCTTATCGATTGGTGTGACGAGACCAAACGAGCCACCCTTAGCGACGATTTCATCTAGGAAAGCTTGGTTGTCAGCCCAATTCCAGTCGACGGGGTCGGGGTTGTTTGGATTCGGCGGACCCGCTCATGGAAAGTTTGTTACCTTCGGCGTCACGCGGGGATGCATCGCGGTCGCTTCGCCCGTGTCGTCGATCACGTGGCTGATCGCACCGTGATCGCCCAGTGCTACGGTAATCATGTCGTGGAACCTTACCTGCGGACTCTTCGGCGTCTCGATTCCCCGGGTCAGTAGGACGTACGGATGCTCGAATACGCTGTACACGCCCAGCCCCCACGCCTCATGACTCGTTACTCCTTCCGACACCTTGTACGACGCCCAGCCGTTCACCCCTGGCGCACTCGTATAGCTTGCTTGATTTGGAGGATCGTAAGGAATCTCGGACTGATAAAAATACGTTCTCCCGCCATTGCCCTTCCACAACACCTGGAATTGCTGATGATGTTCCACAAACAGGCCGTAGATCGTGACATTGTCTCCATTCACGACCAGGCCGTTTTCGCTGGTATTCAGATCCCAGCCGATTCCATCGCCGTGGTCTGCTCTCCAGATCCACGTATGGTCCACGATTGTGTTATTGCTGTTGATTCTGAAATTAACCTTGGCCCGGCCAACTCCCGCGCCGCCCACCCGAAAGAAAACGTCGTGCAGAGCGATCGGATCCTTCGCATGGCGCGCCCGGCTTCCCTCCGGGCCGATTTCCAGCAGCACCGGAGATTCGCTCGGTCCCGCATCGAAGAGCAGCCCGGCAATCTCGATTCCGTCCGCGTCGGCTGTCGTCATCGCCGCAGTGCCCTTCACCGGACGCAGCGTCGCGTACCCCAGCCCGAGCACCACCGTATGCGGCCGCGTCACACGAATTGGAGCGGTCACTTCATAGATGCCCGGCGTCAGAATCAGGTTCTTGCCTCGGGCAAGCTGCGCGTTGATCGTCTCCGCCGTGTCCACATCCGGACGCGCAATATAAAATCGCGCAATCGGAATCGTCTCTCCCGCCGTCTCTCCGCCGCGCCACGTGATCCCGACGGTGTCGGTGCGCAGGGCCGGAATCCGTACGCTGAATTCGCCTGCATCGTTCACCTGGAGGAAGGGCTTCTCGCGCACGACAGGGGTTTTGTCCACCTTGGTATACGGCGGTTCCGGCCATGCGCCTTCCGGCGGATGCACCACGCCGACAAATACCATGTTCCAGTTCGAGCCCGTCCAACTCTTCCAATCGCAGTTACGCGAGATCCACTGCTGCTGGATCCCGGAATCGACATTTCCATCCACGAGGGAATCCGACACCCAACCGCCGCTGGCCCAACCATGATGCTGGTGCAGCACCAGGTCGCCGCGCACATGCATGCGGCGCAGCGACACCGCCTGCGAGACTGCCCACTGCATTGTGCCTGCCGCCGGTCCTACCGAAAATCCTTCCGCTGCCCTCCAGAAGGTCGTGGTCGCATTGTTGTGCTCATGATTCGCATCCGCATGCACGTTGCCCGCAATCCGCGTCGCGTCGGGCGACGCGCCCAGCCCCATTACTTCGGTGTAGAAGCCCACCGGCACGTCCACCGAATAACTTCCGGGCAGGAAGAAGAGCGCGTTCCGCTGAAGACTGAACTCGTTGTGCTCCTGGACCGCATATGCGGCGTCGATCTGCCTCTGGATCGCCTGCGATGGCATTGACGGATCGAAGATCAGAACATTGGGTCCGAACTCCGGCTTCGCGTGCTTTGCCGCAGGGGCCGGCAGAGCCGCCGCCAGCAGCCCCGCCGTGAAGCCTAACAGTCTTAGGAGCCGAACCGCGCGCCTACCAGACATAGGTCCCCACCGACTCGGCGGGTAACGCCGTTTGGAAGAACTTTGCGTGGTATTTCACTGCGAAGGACTTCGGAAAATTTCCCGTATTTGAAACCACCAGCACCACCTTGCGCTCCGGCGTCAGAAAAGCGACGCTGGCCAATTGCTCCATCTCGCTCGAAGCCACCCGCACCGAGCCCGGCGGCACGAACTGCGAGAAATGTTCGACAACATAATAAGCAACATTCTTGCGTGCAGAATCGCCATCCAGAGTGATCGCTCCGGAACAGCCCGTGCATCCACCGTTGTTGGTATGTGGCCCGTTTTGCGAGTCGGCCGCCAAATTCCACAGCAGCACGTTGCGGCTCCAGTTTCGCGTCGCGCCAATCATGACCCCCCTCACCGGCTCGGCAATTCCCAGCGGCCCTTCGCCACGTCGCCCGGTCACCGACTGCTCCGTCATGTACAAATTCTTCTTCGGATACGCATCATGCACCTGTGTCAACACGCTCGTCTCGCCGCCATACAGGTGAAACGCCGTCCCCTCCACATACTTGCTCGCCGCCGGATCGCCCAAAATCGATAGTGGATACGAGGGCACGTCCGGGTTGTGATCGTAGAGCAAAATCTTCGTCCGAATTCCCGCCTTCTCAAACGCAGGCCCAAGGTATTTCGCAATGAACGTATCCTGTCCCTTCGCAAACATCACCATGCTGGGCGTGTTCTTCGGATTCAGCGGTTCGTTTTCGACCGTGATCGCGTCAATCGTAATTCCTTCCGCCCTCATGCCCTCGATGTACTTCACGAAATACTTTGCGAACGCGCCGTAGTATTCCGGCTTCAGTTCGCCGCCCTTCTCATCGTCGTTCGTCTTCATCCATGGCGGAGCCGACCACGGCGATCCCAGGATCTTAATTCCCGGCCGAATCGCCAAAATTTCCTGCAGCACTGGAATCACATCCGCGCGGTCCGGCCCCAGGCTGAACTTCGCCATCTCCGGGTCGGTCTCGCCCGCCGGCAGATCCTCGTAGGAGAAGACGCGCTCGTTCATATCGGAGGCCGCAATGCTCACCCGCAAGTAACTCACTCCGATGCCGTTGTCGCCGGTCGCGAACAGTGTTTTCAGCAAGGCCGCCCGTTGCGTAGCCCCCATTCGCATCAGCAGTTGCGCACTTCCTCCCGTCAGCGCAAAACCAAAGCCGTCCATTGTCTGGAAGTGCTGCACGTCGTCCACCGTAAGCACCGGCAACTGGCCTGCTTCCGAGGAAAAGTGCAGCGAGTTCGTCTGCAGTGCTACCAGGGCAGCCCGGTCGGGCGTGGTCAGCCACAGCCGCGCCTCACTATCCCTGTCCTGTTGCGCATTCGACGGCAACGAAGAGAACAAGAGTGCACAAAGCGAAAACAGGATCAGTATCAGCTTCATGAGACCTCCGATTTACGAAAGGCCCTGCCTTTTTTGGAAAGACAAACGATTAAGTTAATACGAAAAAACACCCGTGGCACGATTCGCCAACGATAAGAGCAGGGTAGAACCGCGCCTGTCAACCCGAGCTAGAGGGCGTAGATTGATAGCGATAAAACGCGCTTGTGAACAGTAACCCAACTTCTTTTCGGATGGTGCTAGTTCGTAGAGCTTACCGTCCTTGATTCGCCAGAGAGGCACACTCCTCGCACACTGCGTGGTCGAGAGAGCAAGCATTCATGAGTTGATTGAGGAATGGACGGCTAATCGGCCGTCAGTCGTCGATCCTGGTTGACCCTTTCTCTCCGTTGCACCACCAATGCGTTGCTTGAATATTGTCTGGATGGTCGTCCAGCCAGGCCCCTCCCATTCCTTTCGGATCCCTGTGGTCAGGCACCATATCGTTGTAATCCGTGAATTCCTGATGGCAAATTGCGCATAGCCGGTTCTGCTCAGCAATTTTGCGATTGAGAAGCTTTCGCATTTCGGCGGGAGAGCGGAGTTCCCGGTATCCCCTCGGATGATGCGGGTCTTCGACGCGGCGAACGCCTGGGTGTAATCTGGTCGGCTTTCGCATTTGCTCCCGGCCACAGCAGAACAACGAGCGGTGAATCGGACAGGGTTCGTGGCGACGGAGTTTCATGGCGGCCTCCTGTGGAGCTGTTGAAATTGCGGGAGAGCTACGGGAAATGGAGGCCGGAGTGGGCGGCGATCCTGTTATTTTGTTCTGTTGACTTTTGCGAAGTCTTGCCGAGACCGTGATGCTTGCCGACGCTCCACCGCGACACGCAAACCGTGCAGGGTTTCTGGAAAGTGATCGGTTCCGGAATCTCGAGGTGCCGCAGAACTGGAGCCTGACCCTGATCGCAAACTCAATCGAATCGACAATGGCGCCCTTTACCACTGTGTGCGGGGAACAGTTCCGAAGAGTCTGTTCTGGACGCCGATAGCGGGCGGCCGCTGGCGGATCAACTGGCCAATGACGAATCGTGGTGGGTGAGCTTGGGCCGGCTTCAATCAGGAATCTTACCTGTGCTCGATTCGCCGGAATGTCAGGTTGATCCGCGGTTGGTCGACATCAGGTTCTTTTGGTACCTCATGCTTGAAGTTTGTCTGAGTCTTTCCCGCCATAATAAACAAGCTACCGTGGGATAACCGTTCTCGAAAGGCAACAGTTCCATTTTGCCCTTTGAGACGAAATAGGCGTTCAGCTCCCAGGCTGATAGAAGCGATCACCGGGCCCATTTCCGGCTCCGCATCCGCATGCAGGCAGACGCTGTCATTTCCGTTTCGGTAAAGATTGCAGAGTACGGCGTTATAGCCCAGCTTCGGCAAACTCAAATTGGCATAAGCCTCTGCGGGAGTGGCCTCTTCGACCAGAGTCCTCAACGAGAGCAATTCCGGAATCCAAGCCAGCGGCTTGTACTCGCGGCGCGAATATGTGTAGTTGGTTCCTGCGTCGCCGTAATAGGCCTCATCGCGAGGCACAGTATATTTGAATGACGATTTGCGCCGTTCCCAGGCGCACTTTGTCCGCAGCAAATTGAACAGGGTCGTCGCTTCTTCAGCTGAGAGGAAATTCTTATCGTAGTAGATTTCCGCTCCTGGGATGAGAATGGTTTCCATATTCGTGCTACTCGAAAAGAGCGGGTTGTGCAGCAGTCTCTTCGGCTTCTAGAAAGTTGCTCAAACCGACGCCGACGAGCCGATAACGTTGCTGTGGACCCAGGGCCACTCGTTCTCGCAGTCTCAGCGCGATGTCCGTCAATTCCTCGCATGAGGATGGAGGAGATTCGGGCGTATGGTTGCGAGTAAGGATCGTGAACTCGCTGGTCTTCAGTTTGAGGACCACCGTGCGTGCTATGCGTGATTCCTTGCGCGAGGCAGACCAGAGCTTTTCTGCAAGGCGCCGGATCATGGGTTCGGTTTCTGCCAATGGCACGTCCTGCTCAAAGGTATCCTCAACGGATATCGATTGCGTAGGCCGGTCCGAGATGACTTCGTTATCGTCGACGCCTCGGGCGAGCTCGTACAGCCGGAGACCATAGCGGCCGAAGTGCTGCTCCAGCACCTGTGAATCCAGCCTTTTTAAATCCCCAACCGTTTGAATTTTAAGTGTGGCCAGCCTCTCGCCAGTCACTTTACCCACACCGGGAAGGCGTCCCACAGGCAGTGGAAATAGAAACGCATCTATATCGTCGGGCTGGATAACGAAGAGTCCATCGGGTTTGCGCCAATCGGACGCGATTTTTGCCAAGAACTTGTTCGGGGCTACGCCGGCTGAGGCGGTCAAATTCAGCTCCTGTCGAATTTGTTCACGGATCGTGCGCGCAACAATCGTGGCGGTCGGCAGGCCAGTCTTGTTTTCGGTGACATCCAGGTACGCTTCGTCCAGCGACAGTGGCTCAATAAGGTCCGTGTGACGTTTGCAGATCTCCCGAACATCCTGCGAGACTGCCCGGTAGCGGGTGAAATCTGGAGGCACGAAGACTGCGCCAGGACACAAGCGTTCCGCCCGCACTGCGGGCATGGCCGAGCGCACTCCGAAAGCCCTGGCTTCGTACGAAGCAGCACAGACGACCGAACGTTTAGCCTGCCAAGCGACAATTACGGGCTTGCCGCGCAGGTCTGGGTTGTCCCGCTGCTCGACGGAAGCGTAGAACGCGTCCATGTCGATATGGATGATTTTGCGCACAATGAATCTGGTTACAATACTAATTCCAGGCCAGGCGGCAACGTGACCCGCTACATCCATGCCTCGGTGCACTGCGGCTGCTCAGACGTGGCGTTGGATTCGCGATGTCACTCGATCGCTTCAAGTTGCAATGCTCTCGCTCTTGAACGATCTTTGGCGAACTCTGACACGGAATGCTAGTAAAAACGGGGGGACGCAATGCCCGAGTCTATTGACTGGCCGCGGACGCACCCGCCTAAACGACGGCGGCGCCGCTTCTTTCTGATCATCGCTGTCCTTGCAGGCATCTTTTTCGGTGGCTGGACGTCGTTGTCGTACTACGTGGACGTGCTCTGGTTTGGGTCGCTCGGTTACGGAGACGTGTTCTGGAAGACAATCCGCGTTCAGTCGGGGATTTTCACGGCCTTTGCAGCCGCCACGTTTCTCATTCTCTACGGATCGTTCTTGGCTCTCAAACGGGAGTACCTCCCCGACTTGCCAAGCGGGCAAACGATTATGGTGGGTGGACAGCCGCTGAGATTGCCGGTCGAACCCGTCTTGCGGCTAATCGCACTTGTTATTTCCCTGGCCATTGCCATTGCGACAGGCGCGAGCATGATAGCGGAGTGGCCGACACTCGCGCTGTTTTGGTACGCACCGCACGCTACCGGGGGCGTCGCGGACCCGATCTTTGGCCGGCCACTGAACTTCTTTTTGTTCACCCTGCCGGCATGGCAGCTCCTCGCCGGCTGGCTGCTTACTCTGGCCGTCATCACCTGCCTACTGGCCATCCTCTTCATCATCATCACCGGTGGAGCCGGTGCGCTCGCCGGGCGTCGCAGAAGCTATGTGCCACTCCCCTGGCGTGGGCTCTCCATCGCGTTTGCGTTTCTGTTGCTGGTTCTCGCAATGCGGGTTTATCTCGGCAGGTTCGAGCGTTTGTTCGAGGACCACACGATCTTCGGTGGAGTCACTTACACCGATGCGCACGTCATGCTCACAGGGATGCTTATCGTCTGCGCAGCGCTCGTGCTTGGCGCGGCAATCGCAGTCGCCAATGCCATCACGCTGCCGCGCGGGAGCTGGCTGGTCGCAGCGGTCCTTCCGGCAGCGGTGTGTTATCTCCCTCTTCAAATAGTCGGATGGTACGTCAACAGCTTTGTCGTCAAGCCGAACGAACTGGTCCGCGAGCGGCCCTACATCACCCACAACATCGAACTGACGAGACAAGCCTACGGATTGGACCGGGTCTCGCAGCGTGAATTTCCCGCTGAGACAGACGTTGCGGCCGCCGACCCTGCAAATAATCAGGCTACGCTCCAGAATATCCGGCTGTGGGACTGGCGCGCCCTCCAAGATACGCTGCGTCAGATTCAGGAAATCCGCACCTACTACGACTTCCCTGATATCGACATTGACCGCTATGAAATCGACGGCACAACCCGTGAAGTGATGCTCGGCGCACGCGAACTGAATGTCGAAAAACTTCCTGAGAGTAGCCGCAATTGGATTAACGAAAAGCTGATCTATACCCACGGCTATGGCATCACCATGAACCCAGTCAATGGGTTCACGCCGGAGGGGCTGCCCACGCTTATGTTGAGCAATATGCCCGTCCAGAGCACGGTGCGCAGTCTGACGGTGAAGCGTCCAGAGATCTATTTCGGCGAGCTGACCAATACCGACGTATACGTGAAGACGCGGCAGAAGGAATTCAACTATCCACAAGGCGAAACTAACAACCTGAATTCCTATGAGGGCAACGGCGGCATCGTCCTTGGCCGCTTCTTGCGTCGCATCATCATCGCTCTCAACCGCGGTGACCTGGCGAAGCTGCCGTTCAGCGATGACGTGAACCAGGATAGTCGGCTGCTAATGCGGCGCAACCTGCGCGATCGAGTATCGGCACTGGCGCCCTTCCTCACTTACGATCCCGATCCATACATTGTGCTCGGCGACGATGGCCGTCTCTCATGGATCATGGATGGATTCACAGTTTCAGACAGCTATCCATACTCCAACCATTACCACCTCGGCGACAATTCCATTAATTACATGCGGAACAGCGTTAAGGTGGTCATCGACGCCTACGATGGCACGACTACCTTTTACGTGTTTGATACGGAAGACCCGATCATCGCAGCCTACCGCCGAATTTTCCCAAGCCTGTTCAAGGACGCGGCGCTGATGCCATCCGGGCTGCGCAAGCACGTTCGCTATCCCGAGTTGCTGCTGAAACTGCAAGCCGAAGTGTACGGGCTGTACCACATGACGGATCCGGAAGCATTCTACAACCGTGAGGATCTGTGGACCGTCGCTACCGAAGTCGGCATGAGCGAAAGGGGTGAACAAACCACCCAGCCGATGCAGCCAAATTTCGTGCTGATGAAACTGCCGGGCGAAAGCGGTGTAGAGTTTGTAGAAATTCTCCCATTTACGCCCGCCAACCGGAATAACCTGATTGGCTGGATTGCCGGGCGCAGTGACGGTGCGCAGTATGGCACGTCTGTGGTCTATGATTTCCCGAAGACGAGGCTCGTAGATGGGCCGCTGCAAATCGAAGCGCGCATCGATCAGAACGCACAGCTGTCCGGACAGTTGACGCTGTGGAATCAGCAGGGCTCGCACGTCCGGCGCGGGGCCTTGCTGGTAATTCCGTCGGGGCGTGCGCTCTTATATGCGGAACCGATTTATCTTCAGGCCGAACGGAGTCCGATGCCGGAGTTGCGCCTGGTGGTGCTCGCGCTCCAGGATCGGCTGGCGTACGGGCCGAACTTCGAGTCGGCAATGGCGGCTCTTTTTGGCGGAGCGGCCTCCTCGATGAGTGCCTCGACAACGAGTGGCGGCACAGTTCCGGCGGAGGCGGCGCACCGGGCTTCGCCATCCACCGTACCCAAGCCAGCAGCCGATCTCAACGCGCTCATCGCGGAAGCCGCCAGAGACTTGGCCGATTACCAGCGCCTGACCGCTGAAGGCAAGCTCGCGGAAGCTGGGCAGAAGCTTGAAGACCTGAAGCGCGCGCTCGAGAAGCTGCACACTCCGAGATGATCTGATTGCGATTCTGCGCTCGTCTCAGCTAATCTGGCACGATTCCATATTTCACGTCGAGAAAATTCTTCAAGGCGCTGGGCAAGCAAAGGGCCAGCTCCTGCCATGTCAAAACCTTGCATCTGGCGCGCAGATCGGCGGATTGAATGCAGCGCAGAATACCGTACCAGTCCTCGAGCAAGTCAGGCCGACGGGCATCGAGCAACGTGCAGAAATCGAGACCGAGGGCGTGGGCCGCGAGGACATTGCGAATGAGCTGGTACGAGATGTATTTCTTCTTAGCCCTCGGGAGTTGGCGACATTCGAATACGTCTCGAAGATCTCTGTAATGTTCGACAAGTTCGGCACGCTGGATCTGAAAATCGCCCTCGGTGAGTTTCGCCTCAAAAAACAGATTCCCGACCTTCACATCAATTTCGGTACGCTCTGTTGCGTCACTGAGCAGCGGGACGCGGGGCATGAAACCAAATTCGGGGACACTCCCGGCTTCGAGTCCGACCATTGCGCAGACTTGTGTTCTTCGCGTCACGCCCGGGTAGCAGAAGATGTTCATCAGCAACGCGTCTGAACTCAATGAGGAATCGAGTTCGCGCCACAATCCCTCCTTGGCAGGCAGCGCACGTCGGCCCTGGGTGTGAACCTTCTGCAATCGTCTTCGCCACTCTGGTCTCCTTAAGATTGCCCTGTAGCTGGCTGAAATGAAATTTCCATGATGCCGGCCGCATTCCGACTCCTGATAGACCACCACCGGCAATTCGCCACAGCTTGTCACGTGCGGCAATAGATTTATTGAGGCATAGGAGCGGTTTCGCGCGATCAGTTCCTGCCGGAGAGCCGAGACATAGCAACCGCGGCCGCTAGGCACGTCTTTTCTCACCCTCGTAGCCTCGCCTGGATCATCTCGGCCAACCGAATGCTGTCCGCGATCTTCGAGTACACGATCGGCGATGACTTGATCTCTTCCCTGCTCAGTCGCACCGCAGCGATGAGTGACGCCGCGATCAGGAGGACTGCGTTGGGCCGTTTCTCCTCCTCATTATTGGGCTTTCCACGTTCAGAACAACTGCTACTCGGCCTGGGTGGCCCTTTGAACACTTCCGCCGGGCTGTACCTGTATGCAGCCCAACAGCATGAGCACGTTACTGTCACAGTGTCTTGAGGAGGCGGTTCAGCTCTCTCCGGCTCTGAATGGTCGATGTGCGGGTCGATGGCCCGGCAATTGATCGTGCAGCCGCACTCCTTGCACTTCACGACCCAGGCGCTGGGGAGTCCCAGATTCAGAACAGTCATAGCCGCATTATAGGCGAAGAAAAGGAGAACGTAATCTCTCTTCCCTTCCCCTCCCTTCCCCTCGAGGAGAACGGGGATCCACCCGCTTTTCAACTATCCAGGGTTGCACGCGACGGGTTTCGTGCCTCTGATAAACTGACGCACCATGTGCGGCCGCTATCGCCTTACAGCGAAGGAGCGTTATATTCGAGACCACTTTGGTCTCGACGAAGATCCTGCCTGGACACCACGCTGGAACATCGCTCCGACGCAGCAGATCGCGACTATCCGCCAGCACCGATCCGAGCCCAAGCGCATCTTTGGCCTCATGCGCTGGGGCCTCATTCCCTACTGGGCAAAGGAACCGTCCATCGGTCTGAAGACGATCAACACGATGTCGGAGACCCCCGCGGAGAAGCCCGCCTTTCGTGACGCCATGAGGTGGCGTCGGTGCCTGATTCTTGCGGACGGGTTCTACGAATGGAAGAGATTTGGCCCAAAGAAAAGCAACCATACAACTTTGGAATGGCAGACGATTCGCCTTTCGCATTCGGCGGCCTGTGGGACCGCTGGCTAGATCAAGACAACGAGGCGATTGAAACTTGCACGATCCTTACGACGAAATCGAACTCGCTGGTCGCCGACGTTCACGATCGGATGCCTGTGATGCTGAGACCAGAGCACTACGATCTTTGGCTAGATCCCGGCATTACAGATTCCAAGCGTGTCGTGGATTGTTTGAATCCGCTCGACGCCACGCTGATGAAGAAATATCCAGTTACTCCGCACGTAAACCGCCCTGAGAATGATGATCAAGAGTGCGCGAGAGAAATTCCGATCGCGGGCCCTCCACCCCAACTGTTCTGAACTCCAAGATGCTCCCGCAAATCAGTAAATTCGTAGACATCCCATAGATTCGGGACCAAGCACATGGTTGCGGTACTTCTTACGAGGAACACCTACTCTGCGCTCGCGACATCGGTCCTCGTAGTGCATGCGCTCTTCGTCCGCGGCGGCTAGTTGCAGACCCTACGATCTGGGCGATGGAGGGAGCGATTCTCGACCGCTTAATCAGGGTCGATGCTTTCCACGACAACTTAGCCCCCTGGCTATCCAGTACCGCCTACCCCGCCCCCAACTTCGAAAGGGCCATCTTCGCTGCATGATAGCCGCACATTCCATGCACGCCACCGCCGGGTGGAGTTGATGATGAGCAGATGTAGATGTCCCGCGCTGAGGTGGCATAGTGCCGCCAGCTCGGTCGAAACAGAAATTGACGAATATCCAGAGCGCCACCGACGATGTCGCCTCCGACCAGATTGGCGTCCATGGATTCTAGATCTGCCGGGGAAAACACGCGGCGCGCCAGGATGCACCCGCGAAACCCGGGAGCGAAGCGCTCGATCTGACCTTCCAGTTTTCCCAGCATGTCTATGTTTGATCCATTGGGAACATGGCAATAGGCCCACGCAATGTGTTTGCCATCCGGCGCGCGCGAGGAGTCGAACAAGCTTGGTTGCGCCAACAGAACAAACGGCCGGTCCGCATGCTGTCCGTCTCGAACTGCCTGCTCCGAGGCGGCGATCTCCTCAAAGCTCCCGCCCAAATGCACGGTAGTGGCGCGCAGGCATTCGGAAGCTTTCCAGGGAATTGGGGTACTGAGCGCGTAGTCCACTTTGAAGACGCCAGACCCGTAACGATAGCGTGCCAGCTGACGTTTGTAGCTCTTCGATAGCCGGTCCCCAGCGATCTTGAGGAGTTGTCGCGGGGTCAGATCACAGAGAATTAGGTCATAGTTCGACAATGTCGCGAGAGATTCGACCCGCGATGACGTCTTCAGCGTGCTTTCCAATGTCGAGAGATACCCGCACAGTGCGTTGGTGAGCGCCTGAGAACCGCCGCGTGGAATCGGCCATCCAACCGCATGCGCGGCCACAGCCATCAGCATCCCCATCGCTCCGCTCAACGGCTCGTCGAGTGTGAGAAAGGAGTGGGCCGCAAGACCAGCAAATAGTGACCGGATCCGCTCACTGTGGAAGCGGCGAGCAATGGTTCTAGCCGACAGGAGAGCGGTCATACCGAAGCGCGCCATCAGCAAGGGATGTTTCGGAAGAGTCAGGATCGGACGCATCACCTCCGGAGCGAAATCCGTCCATTGCTCAACAAACGGTCGCATGAGCTTGACCCAGGTCTCGCCGTCTACGCCAAGCGCAGCCTTCGCATCCCCGAGATCACGTTCCAGCATTACTGCGGTTCCGTCATCAAGAGGATGCGCCAGCGGCGCCGGCGAATGGACCCATTCCAGACCATGGTCAGGCAGGGGAAGTGACGAAAAGAATGGTGAGCCCGCGCCTAGCGGATGTACCGCTGATCCAAAATCGTGCTGGAAACCGGGCAGGGTTAAATCCAGTGTGCGTACCGCTCCGCCAGGCGTGGTCTCCGCCTCTAGTACATCCACGCGCAATCCTGCCTGGGCAAGAACGATGGCTGCCGCCAGTCCATTCGAACCAGCACCGATGACACATGCGCTACGCTTCATTGCAAAACTATTTTGGAAACCATCAGTACTTCGATGACCATATGCTCGATCAGGACTTATTGCCGCGGCTGCACCGTGGGCCACTCGATGACCTTGATTTGGCCGTCAGGCTCTCGCTCCAAGGTCGGCGCATACAGCCCTAGCAGCTGTCTCCGCCACCACATCCCGGTTGCGCGCTTTTCTTCTATGGTTGCGAACCAGTATTGCCAAAGCACGGCACGAATCTGACGCGGTGGCTCACGCGGGAAAGGATTGTCTGCAAACAGCGCGAGGACATCTTGGCTGTTCGAAAGCAGCCGTGCTTCCGTGTTCGGAACGATCGGATACTCACGCCACGAACCGAGTGACGCGAACCACAAATTCCAGTCGAACCGAGGCTGATACGGCGCATAGATCCCGGGCGGCTGATTAACCGCCTGGGGCTTATAGCGAAATGGATATGTCACCCAATTCTGGCCGTCCGTGGAGCCTTGAAACTCGATTTCATATCGACCGCGGGTCATCACCGCGAAAAGGCCGTACTGGTTGGCAATCCGAAATGGCTCCAGCGCAACTATCGGGGAGGTGGGTAGCGGCACTCGCGCAAACATCCATAACAGTTCCGCAGTGGTTGAGTAGAAAATCCATAGCAGCATTACGGCGCTGGCAGCAAGCTTCAGCACATTCCAGTGTGCACGAATGCTGCCCAACGATCGTTCAGTATCCGCGTCATTCCCGTTCTTTGCCCCGGACACAGCCACAACCAGCTTCTGTCTCCACCTTGCTGGCAGACTACTGAATGCGAAGCGATCATCCAGCAGCAACGCACCCATTGCCAGAACCAGGTAGTTCAGAAATGTGTAGTTGGCCGTCAGGATTACGCCGATCTGCCAGGGCGTAACGATAAAGAAGTAGATAACCCGCCAGCGTCGTGGCAGAAAAAACATCCAGACAAGCCCTAGCTCCAGAGCCAGCGTGGCATAAACTGTGCTGGCATGAAACCAGTGTGGCAAGTGCTGCACGTACCAGCCGATCCATGTGGGCAGGGGCCCGTTCTGGTAGTACTCGTCCATTGCCGTGAAGTGCCGCCACTCGGGGTCCCCGCTCAGCAGCTTCACCGCGCCGGACTGGAAATAGATGCGAAACCACTCCCACTGCAGTAAGAACCAGCTGGCTCGCGAGGCAGGATACATTTGGTCTAAGCCGGGACGCAATCCGGGCGGGGCAAAGAACAGCGAGATAAATCCCGCTTCGAGCAACATCCCATCCGACTGGTAGCCAGAAAAATCCTGCGCCGCGCTTACAAATGATAGAAAGCATACGAAGCAAACCACGAGCATTCCGCGCGGCCACAGATTCAGTAGCAGCAGTACCGAAGCGATCATCCCCGCCCAGCACAGCACACTCAGCATGACCGGTCCGCTCGAGAACCAGAGCAACGTCGGCGCATACCACCAGCGCTGCCAATGTCCGAGTGATTGTGCAACCGCTTGAAGGTAGTTCCCAGCGGGCAGAATCCCTGCTGGGCCGATGAGCCCGCGGACCTGAAATAGGAGAGAGAAGAATGCAGAAAAGTAGATAATGCCGAGAGCGCGCAGGAAGAGCCAGCGTGGAATCAGGCGGTCCGCTGCTCCGCGCCGTCCATCAAACAACCAACCGATCGCGGACGCACCAGTCCAGTCCATGATCGGGCCAATTATACAGAGACAATCTGGGAGATCTTGCGAGACCTCAGCCTTCGCTTTGGCACAGTACCGGCCTACGGGCTACTCCTCGGCTTTACTTTATGCGGCGTACGCTTCCGATTTCGCTGATCAAACCTGCGGCCGCGGAAGAGCATTTCCAGCGTGAGTCCTCGGCGGCAGCATCTTTTCTAACAATGCAACAATCATCTCGACTCGATGTTCCCCAGCAGATCCTTCCAGCGTATAAGAACGCTCGAAGGCGTTCGGCCCTTGAATCTTCATCTCGAACCGGTCGTTCGCCTGTGAGCCCATCAGTGACACTTTCCAGTCTCCCGCCCTGTCACTCAGGACATGTTCAATCGCAGCAGCGATTTCCGAACCGGTGGCAGGATCACCGGTATTGTGCATCTCGACCACTATCGCCATAACGCCTCTCATTGTAACGAGGCAATGGCGGAACCAGGATCAATGAAAGACGTGAGGGCGAAACGGCCGGCCTTTGAGCACCGGCTCGCGGTCACAACAGACCAGCGAGTGCTGGAGGGGTACGATTCATTCTGGCGTAGTTTCATAGTGCTCCTCGGACAGTGGCCGTAGCGTCCAACGGACGGCTGGAGAGCTTGACATTGCCCTTGGCAGTGCCATCGTGGCCACTTCCGTTACATTGGTGCGTTTCACATCCAGTGATGAGGACAACGATGAATTGTCCAAAGAAGTCTGAGCGGCTGTCGCGGGGGCCGTTGCATCCGGCGTCAAAAGAGACAGGTCGATTGTGGTATTGCCGACTGTGTATACGGAAAAAGCGGTTCCGGGTGGAATAGAAGTTAGTCCAAGTCTCCATGCCAGAAGCTCGCAACGTTGGATCGCCCATCGCTTGCACTCAAGCGTGCAGCTTCGGATTTGCGGGTAAGTAGGTGAAGGTGTAGGCTTCACGAAGTAACTACTCGCAAGCCTACCTTCAATGGAGTGCTGATGAAGGACGCATACAAAGTTTTGCAACAAAAGGAAGGAGACCTAGCCCGTGTCCGCAAGGAAATTGAGAGCTTGACCATCGTGGCCTCTTTGCTTGCCGATAGCGAAGGGAGTTCCGGTGATCCGGGCAGCACTTCCGGGGGTTCAAACAAGAAGCCGTCGAGTTCTGCGAGCGAAACAATTTCCCCTCACTTCGACTCAGAAATAGATGATGGCCTGTTTTCTTCGCTTGCGACGTCAGGCTCAAAATTGTTGAGCGCATTGAAACGCGCAAAATAGGCTCTAGGGGGTATCCGGCCTTTCGGCTGCAGTCGTGGTTTGGACAAACAGAAGCTATTCAACGAAACTGTTCCGGCTTCAGGCGGATTTCTTGGGAAGCACGCTGAACTCTATTACCTTCCCGCGCTCTTTCGGAGTGATCCGCTCGTCGTCCCTGCGACGAAAGTTGCTCGGTATGTAGAACTCTATGATTTTCGCCATGCTTGGCCTACTTCGAGCAACCCTGCCACTCCCAGCCGCACTGACAATGGATAGAATCGCTGAGCCGTAATTTCTGCAAAAGCGCTTTGCAGAGAGCACATGAACGCATCCACATAATCTTTGCTCCTGCTTAGTTGGACTCAGCAGCGCGAGGTGGGGATGTCGGTCAGTTGTTACTTGTTTGTTAGGAGATTGTTGCCGCGAGGAGATGGCAGGGTTACGGGTATGGGCGACCTATGGGTGCCACTTCGAGAGCAGTGCTGAGAGACAGGATTTCCTCTGATATTCAATAAAGGTTTTCGACAGCGCAACTCAGTCCTCTGGAGCAAAATGGCACTCGCACCCTAGATACTGGCCTCCGCAGCGAGGACAGGCCTCATAATCGCACCCGTCAAGATGCAGTTCGCCAACAACCACGGTGCAATCATGGCAGGGGCTCTTGATGTTTTCCTTCCACCTTACTTCGAACTCCTTCGTTATTTCTCCTCTGAATGCGCTTCGCTTCCAATACCGAATTTCCTGCCCGTACCGAACACGGCGATAGCGCCGTCCTGCAAGCATTACAGTTCTCTCCTCTTGAGCTTCCCAGAAGTCGTTAAGCCACTCAAAGACGTTGTAAACACTCTGGGCGATTTCTGCTATCTCGGGTCAGGAATTTATCGTTCCGAACGATGAAGGCCGCGAGTTCTCAATGCATGAACTCTGTTAAACAGCTTGCGCACCCTACGGTCGCGGAGGGCATTCTTCTTGCCGCATCGGTCAACTAGCACGTTAAACTTTGGACTTTGATCTCCCTTCGTGTGGCCCAATTGGAAAAGCATCCACTGCGTTAGTTAGTAGGTCGTCCAAGTCACGGATGAACTCATAGCCGGAAATCATCTTCAGCTTCAGTCGGTGAAATAAGGTTTCGTATTCTTGCCCATAGCCCTCAAAAGATAATTCTCCAGCGGCCCATGCTGCCGATCCCTGTAGTAGGTTCTTGTGGAGCATGACCGGATACACGACACTGAAACAAGATGCTAGGAGTTCTTCCGCAATATAAATGTAGCGGTTCTCTGGATGGCGGGGAGCCTATCAGTTGCACAGGAGCAACAACATCATGGACTTATCGAACGAGGCTACGCAAAGCTACGCAATGAAACGACGAGCGGCGCCGCGATGATCGCCTCTAGAATCGCGTTGTTTTCGACTCTTTGAGCGGTTGAAATCTCGGATTTCATCGCCGATAGCTTGCCCTTACTTCCCATACTCGTTCTTTACCACTTCGCCTCCCTTCAACACGAAGCGCACGTGCTGCACCGTCGTGATGTCCTGCAGCGGGTCGCCATCGACCGCGATGATGTCTGCCCATTTGCCCGTCTCGATGGTGCCAATCTTGTCTGACCAGCCGAGCAGATCGGCATCATTGATGGTGGCGGTCTGGATCGCCTGCAGCGGAGTCATGCCCAAGCTCACATACACCGCCAGCTCATGCGCATTTAGACCATGCGGATAGACCGCCGCATCGGTTCCTAGTCCAATCTTGACTCCAGCCGCGAAGGCTTTCTTCGCATTGTTCTTGCCCACTTCCGAGACCATCTCCATTTTTCGCTTCGCGTAATCCGGCAGATTTGCACGGGCGGTGTTTTCCCTTTGCCAATCGACCAGGTAAAGTGTTGGCACCAGATACGTACCGTTCTTCTTGAGAGTAGCGATGGCGGCATCGTTCATCAGGTGCCCATGCTCGACCGAATCCACGCCGGCTTCTGACGCCCAGATCACGCCCTGGGCTCCATGCGCATGCGCCGCAACCTTCCTTCCCAGGCGGTGAGCGTCGGCAACAATTGCCTTCATCTCTTCCAAGGTGTATTGGGACGCGTTCGGGTCGTCGCCTTTTGAGAGCACACCGCCGGTGGCGCAAACTTTGATCAGGTCCGCTCCGTACTTGATTACTTCCCGAACCTTGTGTTGCACCTGCTCGACGCCATCGGCGGCGCCATCCGATGTTGCGTGGTACTCATAGGGAAGCAGGTCGTTATCGCAGTGGCCTCCCGTAATGCTCAGGGCCGGGCCGCTGACCAGCATGCGAGGACCCGGTACATCTCCTGCGTTAATAGCATCCCGCAACGCCACATCGCTGTACCCGCGAGCGCCGACATTACGCACCGTCGTAAAACCCGCCTCAAGCGTAAGCCGCGCGTTGTGTGCACCAGTTAGCGCCTCACGAGGGACAGATATCGCCAGAGTTTCGTATCCAAAATGTGGATCGAAGGTGAGATGGGTGTGCGCATCAATCAATCCGGGGAGTACGGTTGCATTTGGCAGATCAATCACGCTGTCTCCAGGCGATGGCTTAATCTCCGCGGCGGGGCCTACACTGGCAATTCTGTCACCTTCGACCACGATGACCTGACCGGAAAGCATCTTGCCCGTTCTCACGTCCAGCACTTTGCCGGCACGACTTAGCGTCCGCTTCGCAGGCTGCTGGCCTGCGGCCAAGGCGCAGAATACAAGAGACACGATCCACCATAATTTGCAGACTCTGATTGTCATTGGGTTTTCTCTCCCGATTCTCCAGAAGAGACTACAGCATCCGCTTCAATTTCCACCAGCATATCCGGCGAGACCAGCGTCAGCACAGTCCGCACGGCGCAGATGTCCTGCCCAGGCCGAAATGCAGCCCGCAGTAATCCCACGGAGTGCAGGAACTGTAACCATTGGCACTCGTGCCAGTCGGTGCGCCGTCCGGGTACGTTCTTCATGTGGCGGGCATTGACCAAACAGGGACGGATGCCTCGTTGTTCGAGAATCTCGAAGATGGGGATCCAATACACCCCAGTGGATTCCAGCGCCACCGTGGTTACCCCGCACTGCTCGAGCCAATCAGTTAAGCGCTCCAGATCGAGGGCCAGAAAGGTGGAATCCAAATTGATCTCGCGAGCAGAGGAGATGGGGCCTTCGGCGGTTCTGCGTCGGGCGCCATTGCTTTCAGATTTCGCTCCGAGGTTTCTCAATTGGGTTGACCAGGCTCCTGCTCTGGCGCCCAAGACACGTCGCTACTACCGGATTGGATGGCTCGTCATCCGCCAGACACCGCTAGTGACGATGACCCTCGATCGCATAACGACGGAGGAGGTGGACTCATTGGCACTCTCGGGTTCGCCATCTTACGTCAACCAGTCACTTCGCACCCTGCGAAGGCTGCTGGGAAAAGCAGAGGAATGGCAGGTGATTGCAAGAGCACCGAGAATCAAACTGATGAAAGAGCTGGGCCGCGAGGAAACCATCGAGCCAGAAATCGAGACGAAGTTGCTCGCGGTGGCTAAACAACCGATGAAAGACGTCCTCATCATCGCGCAAGACACCGGACTGCGTCCCGAGGAGATCTTTCGTGTCCGAATTGAGAACATCGATTGGAACCGGAAGGAAATCTTCAATGCGCGAGGCAAAACTCGGGCCTCACGTCGTAAAGTGCTCATCAGCGAACGCATGGTCGATTTGTTGATGCTTCGCTGTGCGGGCAAGACCAAGGGCTGGCTGTTCCCTTCCGAGCGAGCTGCCAGCGGTCATCTCACAACCGTAGCCAAGCAGTTCCGAGAGGCACGACTTGCTGCAGATCTGCCCGATTCGTTGGTCCTTTACAGTGCCCGCCATACCTTGGGTACAGCGGTCTATCAAGCAACTGGCAATCTGGCTCTCGTAATGAAAGCGATGGGTCACAGCGATGTCCGCACCGCGATGCGTTATCAGCATCCGGCGCTCGATTCGCTGCGCGAAGTCATCGATCAGCGCAATCTACGTCACAATTTACGTCACAATGAGTTGCGCGTGCAGTGAGGGAAAATGCAAGTGATTGAAATGATGGAGCCGACGAGCGGACTTGAACCGCTGACCTGCCGATTACGAAAAGGCTCAGTCCTGCGTATGTTGTTGTGTGATGAAGGTGGCATGTTCTAGTTTTCGGGCGTTTCGGGGGGTTCCTGAGCGCCTTTGTGCAGCAGTTTGTGCAGCAGTTTTGAGCAGTCGATTTTCAGTCGGCTGTTCAGCGTCCCACGTGCCACCAGAGTCACGTTCCCTTTGTGAATCACGCGAGCACGAGCGCGATATCAGTACCCGATTAGCCAATCGTCCACCCCCCTTCCCACTGTTACATTCGCCGGAGGATGGCGCTTCAAGAGGAGTCTGTTATGAATTTGAGCACTAAGCGAATCGTATCGAGCAAAGTTGAGCAGGCCCTTCGCAAGCACGGTCTGTCGCTAGATGGTCGCCTTCGAGAAGAGCTCGAACGAAGCGCCGTCATCGGCGGCGGCTTCCAACCAGAGATCGTGATTCGCCACCGCGACACTGAGGTGACGCTCGATCAACGAATTGACCAGCTGCGAAATGATCCGAATTTTCGCGATTGTTTCCCACCAGCGCCGCGCACCGTCTCCATCGATGATGCGGAAGCAATCCGTGGCGAATTCGACGCGATCGCGAAGGGCACAACGGAAGTCATCGCACGTTAGTTGTGTGTACAAAGGGGACGATCTATGCACCGAATTCTGGAAGAGACGATACGCATCACCGCCGACGAACGTGATTACAACCTCAGGCTTAGGCTGACCCTCATGATTCCATCCTTGCGGGGCCAACATTTTGCTGCGAGGCCCGTCAGCCTTGTTTCGCTGCGCGATAAAAATAGCATCCCTGTATCGGGACTGCTGGAAACCTATGGCGTCAGCGAAGAACATGCTGCTCGGGCTTGCGCTCAGAGGGTTGAGCAATTCCTCACAACGCGAAGCGAACGAGTGTAACCCAATTTGCCGCTGGGTGCTTGAGGCAAACGCGAGAGGCGGCGCGATATTCAGTGAGCAGAGGTTCATGCTCAGCACGCGGAGTGACCGAAGCTGCCGAGGCCCGTATGATGGGCGTGGCCCACAGAGCCTGACTCGGCCTCATTTTCCTTCCACGAGCACATAACAATCAGGTTTGCCTCCGGTCGGGATGCAAGAGAGTCCAAGCGGCCTACCGTTGAAGGTATACGACCTGCCAGTTGAAGCGTTCATGTTCAACTGCACAACGTGCGCTTCATGAAGATCGGCCTCAGCAAGGACACTGGGCGGATGCATGGAACTTCCAAGACCCTTGCCAAGAACAAAGAAGCACACCGCGATAGCCGCTGATTTCATTTTGTTTAGTTGCCTCCTGTGGGCTGTGATTTAATCACAAAATAGATGAAGCGCAGAGCTGTTACCAAGCGCCGGGGCGTTAGGCGGATAAGACCAACACTGAATCAGCCTGCTTGCGAAGTAGGCATTCCCGATGGTTTCACACAAAAGGAGCAGGAATTAAAGCGCATATATCCTGACTTTGCCGATTTCATTACCCGTCGGATTGCCGAAGAGCGCGAAAAAAACAGCCGTCATCTGCTGTCAGATTTGGACGGTGTAGAGGAGGAGATTCGGCGTCTCCAAAAACGGCCAACCTATAATTCCGGCAAATCGCGCAGCAAGAGCTGAAAAGGCCGCTCGCAGAAGTGTCGCGCCGATACCCAGCCGACAATCGTTCTGTCAAATGCAGAATCCCGGTGAACGGCCGGGTTGAATTTGTTGAACTCCAGTGTTGGCGGAGAATCGATCGAAAGCCGATTTTCGATCTTTGGGACGATTCGCAGCTGAGAAGTTAATTCGCTTCTAGCCATACCTCGCCTGTGAACGCATGGCTAATCCTTACCGTGTGTTGCTGCGGTACTTGCAATAGCCAAGCTGCAGCTTGCGTCATCGAGTCGACCATGTCGTCGTGAGCCGCTGCTGGAAAATTGGTGATTTGGTCTATAAATGGCCCAGTCCACGCGGCATTACGGCCAACGTACCAGTCGCCTGCCTGCCATTCAGGTGACGCCGCGAACATTCGAGCGGTCTTGCCACCTTGGGGATTTATCTCGATAACACCCGGGACACTGACCTTCAACCGCTGGATGACGGCTGGTCCGTTGGCTTTGTCTTCGACAATTACAGCACAGGGCTTGTGGTGCTCTCGCAGCCTTCTGATCGCAGCTTCCGTCGCTGCGGCGTCCAGATGCGCGTTGATAACATCTAGCACATACCGTTTTCGGCCTTTCACACCGATCACGAGAATGGCCACATAATCCGCAGTCGCAACGTCTTTAAAGGCAGCGTCGACCGAAATCACTTTTCGGTCGAAATACAGTGGCAGCTGCTCGTCAGCTTGTCCCGTCGTCGGATCGATGCCGCCGTAATAGCGAACTTCTTTACGTTTGATGAAATTGCCTTCGGCAGGTGCCGGGCGCTGCTGATATTGGCCTGCGAAGATCAGGCGACGGCCCCGATACTGCTCAACGATCCCAGGAGTGAATCGCTCGGGCATGAGGATGTCGCCAGCCTTCCGTTGAACGATCCTGCCGGAGATCGGAAAAGTCCACGTATGATCTTCTTCGGCGACGAGCGGAATTCGAATATGCGTCCAGACTCCCGGCTCTTGCTCAAGCAAAAATCCGGTCGGATCCAATTCATGGAGTCGTTGCATCACCAGGATTATCGCGCCTGTAGCGGGATCGTTGAGACGACTGCGCAGAGTGGAATCATGCCAATTGTTAGCTCGCGTGCGCTCAGCATCGCTTAGCGCCTGATCTGCACTGACCGGGTCGTCGATTATTGCAGTGTCGCACCCACGGCCCATCGCAGTTGCACCTACGCTTGTCGCGAACATTTGACCACGCTTGCTGTTCATGAACTGCCCGACCTGATTGCGATCACCCGCAAGGTGAAACTTTTCTCCAAACAGCCGCTGAAACCACGCGCTTTGCAAGAGATTGCGCCTGAACACTGAATGCTCGGTGCTGAGATCCAACGAGTAAGATGCGGTCAAAAAGTTGTGCTCAGGTTCGGTGAGCCAGACCCACAGCGGAAATGCGACGGTGACGAGAGTTGACTTTAGCGTCCGAGGCGGGATGTTGATTATGAGCCGGAGTATTTTCCGCTGCTTCACCAGCTGCAAGTATTCGGCGAGCAAATCGTAGTGCCATGACCAGACAAGCTTGCGGCCCGGATAGAGGATCTGAAATGCCTTCTTGGTGAAAGCTGCCAGATCGGTCGCGAGTCGTTCCGCTAGATATGTCCGCAGCGCGGCGGCGCGTTCGACCTGCGCTGGGATGGCCGTAGCACTCACTCGGCGACCTCCTCGATATACTGCGAGGTCTCTGAGCTGACAGGCTCGGCGTCGATGATTTTCGGAGCTTCCAATTTCGGGCGCTCAGAGAAGAGCTCCAAAACGTCACGGGCGTACGAAAGCGCCTCGTCCGGAGTGACTGTCTGGAGGTTAATGGTGACACTCTTCTGTCCTGTTTCGATTTGCCCTGACAGTTTCGCCTCAAGCTCGACGACAGCCAGTCTTTCGTGGATCGCCCGAAGCGCACCTCTGACATCCTGACGTCGCTCTGATTCCATTTGCAGACGTTCCGCATCCGCTCTGATCCGGCCGATCTCCGCAAGCAAAGACGAGCCGTAGGCAAGATCTTTTTGTTCAACAGAAGTGGCGGCCTTTGCGATCACAAGTTGCAGATGTTTCTTGTGACGCCCAATCGCATCTTCAGACACGGAGTAGCGCCGTGCAACAGACTTGAGCTGCTCGCCTCGCAACAAAAGTTTATCCATGCCGTCGCGGTGGCGATGAGTGCAAATTGTGCAAACTCGGGCCATATCGTAAGCGGGGGCGCAGTATCCCCCAGTTGAAAGCTAGACCGCGTTCCCTGATGAATCAATTGCAAAATGGGCTGGGTAGCTGTGGGATTAACGTTGTTTTGGTCGGTAGCAGAGAATGGCAGGCGTCAATCGATTGACGCGGAATCCAGATAGCAGTTATAACTACCCGTGCTCTCACCGTTGTGCGTCAGGAAATTCGCTCATTCGCACGCCCGACAACGCGCAGCCTTAAGGAGTAGAACAGCGTTCCCGGTTCTTACGTTCTGACCGCCGAGGAGCCGAAAAGGTGTCCATTTTGCCCCCCGGATGGAACAAACAAATCGACAAAAATCCATATAAGCAATTGTGGAAGGCGGCTCGCCTCAAACTAGAGCAGTGCAAAACCCTCATCATTGTTGGGTACTCGCTGCCAGAGACTGACCTGCTCGCTAAGGCTTTGTTCGCCGAAGTTATCCGAACCCGGAAGGCCAGAAAGCACTATGTCAAAGAACTTCATCTGGCTGACCCGAATGATTCTGTTAAACAGAAACTTATCGAAATGTTCGTTCCGGCCCTCAACGCACGGAGCAAGATTTTTCGCTACAGGGACATCAAGGAGCTTGCGTCGATATAGTTTTTGCTTCTACTCGTGTTCGGAGTATTGCCTGCAAGCGAAGCGAGATTGGCGGTGTGTGTCCGTAAACTGCTCCCCCTTGCAACGCTGAAAAGATGGTATGGCGATAGCCGATTGAGGGAGTATTCTAAATTTCCAACGCTCACCTATGCTTACCGGCGAAATTCGCAGTCAAATCGATCAAATCTGGAATGCTTTTTGGTCCGGCGGCATCTCCAATCCGCTCGAAGTCATTGAGCAGATCACCTACCTTCTTTTTCTCAAGCGGCTGGACGAACAGGAAATTGCCGAGGAACTGAAGGCTAATCGCGAAAAGAAACCGATGCAGAAGCGGTTCTTCCCCGAAGGTAAGAACACCAAGAAGCGTTCGTTTCAGGATTACCGCTGGAACCGCTTCAAGAACACTGACCCGCGCGACATGTATGCGGTGGTCAGCGAGCACGTCTTCCCCTGGCTCCGCACTCTGGGCGGCAATGGCACGACCTACTCCAAGCACATGGAGGGCGCGCGATTCACTATTCCCACACCCGCGCTGCTGGCGAAGGTCGTGGACATGATCGACAAGGTGCCGATGGAAGACCGGGACACCAAGGGCGATCTCTACGAATACATGCTGGGGAAAATCGCGAGCGCCGGGCAGAACGGCCAGTTTCGTACTCCGCGCCACATCATTCGGCTCATGGTGGAGATGGTTGAGCCGAAGCCCACGGATATTGTCTGCGATCCTGCCTGCGGAACTTGCGGCTTCCTGGTGGCCGTGGGCGAATCGCTGCGCGAACGGCATCCCGAAGTGATGACCAATGCCAAACTGCGGCAGCATTTTCATCGTGACCTGTTCCACGGCTTTGACTTTGATAACACCATGCTGCGGATCGGCAGCATGAACATGCTGCTGCACGGCGTAGAAAACCCGGACGTGGTTTATCGCGATTCGCTCTCCCAAGATCACGCGGGCGAGGATGAAAAATATACGCTGGTGATGGCGAATCCGCCGTTCGCCGGGTCGCTCGATTATGAGAGTTGCGCCAAGGACTTACAGCAGGTGGTCAAGACTAAGAAGACCGAACTGCTTTTTCTGGCGCTGTTTCTGCGACTACTCAAGCCCGGTGGACGAGCTGCCGTTATCGTGCCCGACGGCGTTCTTTTCGGATCGAGCAATGCGCACAAGAGCCTGCGAAAGATGCTGATCGAGGACCAGAAACTCGACGCGGTCATCTCTCTGCCCGGCGGCGTGTTCAAGCCCTATGCCGGAGTTTCAACTGCCGTTCTGCTTTTCACTAAGACCAACTCGGGCGGAACCGATCAGGTGTGGTTTTACGATGTGGAAGCGGACGGCATGTCGCTGGACGACAAGCGCACACCGTTGCTGAGCGAAGACAAACTGGGCGCGACGCCAAAGACCGCGCTCACCGCCGATGAGCACGCCAAGAACAACCTGCCGGACATCCTGGCCCGATGGCGAAAACGCGATGGCAGTGAGCGCAAGCGTCCGCGCACCGCACAAAGTTTCTGCGTGCCCGAGGCCGATTTGGTGGCGCAGGGCTACGACCTCAGCCTCAACCGCTATAAGGAAGTGGTGCATGAGGAAGTCGCTCACCGCGCGCCGAAAGAAATTCTTGCCGATCTCGCTAAGTTGGAGACGAAAATTCAGCAAGGCATGAGAGACCTAGAGGCAATGCTGGGATGAAGAAAGACAGCACGGCTCCTAACTGGCGCATGACTACGTTAGAAGAGATAGCGGCTCCGATACCGAATGCGATCGTCGATGGGCCATTCGGCTCTAATCTCAAGATCAGCGACTATGTCGAAGATGGTGTACCAGTCTTGCAGGGAAAGAACATCACCAATGACACTTTTCGGTGGTTTGATGTTCGGTTTATTTCGACTCACAAAGCCAGTGAACTCAAGCGGAGCAGCGTGAGGATTGGCGACATCCTACTCGTCAAGATCGGATCAATAGGTTACTCAGCAGTCGTCCGCGATCTACGAGGTTTTGATTTCGCGATAATTCCCGCGAACTTGGCGAAGATTACTCCAAATACCGAGATCATTGACACGGAATATCTGCACAAATGGTTAACGTCAGTTGAGACGAAGCGTTATCTCGAAGGCGTAGCATCCAAGACGGCACAGCCTGCGCTGAGCTTGGGAAAGATAAAAGCCCTCCCGATCCCGCTCCCACCACTTCCAGAGCAGCGGCGGATTGCGGAGGTGCTGGATCGGGCGGAGGCATTGCGAGCCAAGCGCCGCGCCGCCCTCGCCCAACTCGACACTCTTAGCCAATCCATTTTCTTCGACCTCTTCGGCGACCCTGCTACGAATCCGAAGGGCTGGCCGGTTCACTTGCTTCAGGAGGTCGTGAAACAGGGAACCATCGTGACCTACGGCATCGTGCAGGCCGGGGAAGAATATCCGGCTGGGGTTCCTTACATCCGGACGGGTGACATCGTCGATGGAGAGATAGTACAACACGGTTTGCGCCATACAGATCCCGCAATCGCCGCGAGATTTCTTAGGTCTCGGGTCGAAGCGGGCGAGATCGTAATTAGCATCCGGGCCACTGTCGGGACGACCGCTGTGGTCCCGCCGGAACTGGACGGAGCGAACCTTACCCAAGGTACTGCCCGTATTGCGCCGGGAAGTCTTGTGGACAGGACATACTTGCTCTACTATTTGCGCACTTCTGGGACGCAGCACTGGATAAGCCTTCAAATCAAGGGCGCGACGTTTCGTGAAATTACCCTAAGCCGACTCAGAGAGCTTCCGGTTCAAGTTCCGCCCATGTCTCTGCAGTGCGACTTCGCCCGTCGCATCACCGCAGTTGAAACATTGAGAACCGCGCACAGGATCTCCATCGCCGAACTGGACGCGCTCTTCGCCGTCCTCCAGCACCGCGCGTTCCGGGGAGAGATGTGACGCCCTCTAAAGAGATGAGCAACTTCGGCTTCCTCCAATCCGAATGGCCGCAGCTCTTTGCCGAAGGGCAAAAGGCCGAAGCACTGGTCGTCCCCGATCCACGCACTGCTTGTTTCTACGCCCGGCGGACGCTTGAGCTAGCTGTGGCGTGGCTCTACAAAAGCGACTCGGCGCTCAAGCTGCCCTATCAGGACAATCTCAGTGCGCTCATCCACGAGCCGAGCTTCAAAGCCGCAGTAGGGCAGAAAATCTTCATTAAGGCAAAGCTGATCAAGGATTTGGGGAATCTGGCCGCGCACAGCCACAGGCCCTTGCAGCAACTGGACTCAATGACCGCAGTGCGCGAGCTGTTTCATATCTGCTTTTGGCTGGCCCGCACCTATGGCAAGGTCGGCAAGCCAGCGGATGGCTTGACGTTTGAACCGCTGCTGCTGCCCAAGACTTCGCCTGTTCCGCCGCAAACGCTGGCCCAGCTTCAGCAACTTGAATCGCAGCTTGCGGAAAAGGACACGAAACTTACCGAACTGCTGACTGGTAAGGCCGCTCTTGATGCCGAACTGGAACGTCTGCGAGCCGAAATCGCCGCCATCAAGAAACAGAACGCGGAGACACCGGATACTCACAACTATTCCGAGGCCGAAACCAGAGACTACTTCATTGACTTGCTTCTCAAGGAAGCCGGATGGCCCTTGGACAAGTGGCAGGATCGCGAGTATCCGGTCACCGGCATGCCCAACGAGAAGGGCGAAGGCTTCGTTGATTACGTCCTCTGGGGCGATGACGGCAAGCCCCTTGGTCTGGTCACGGCCAGCGTCCCATCATTTTCTACAGCAACGGCTACGAGCACTGGATTTGGGACGACCAGAATTACCCTCCGCGTTCGGTGCAAGGCTTTTACGCGAAAGACGAGTTAGAGCGGCTGATACAGCGGCGAACCACTCGAACGTCGCTGGGTGCGACCGAAATCAATAAGGGTATTGTGGAGCGGTTCTATCAAGAACGGGCAATCCGGCGTATTGGAGAAGCCTTTGAGAAAGATCACGACCGCAAAGCTCTGGTCGTGATGGCAACGGGCGCAGGCAAGACCCGCACGGTAGTTGCGTTATGCGATCTGATGATGCGCTGCAACTGGGTAAAACGCGTCCTGTTTCTGGCCGACCGCATCGCGCTGGTGAAACAAACGACGCGAGTCTTTACGCGCTTTTTGCCCTCGGCATCAGCCGTGAACGCGCTGGAGCATCCCGAACAAATCGCGGAAGCGAGGGTGCTGGTTTCCACTTATCCGACAATGCTGCGCCTGATTGACGAAACCAAAGACGGCAGGCGGAAGTTTGGGCCGGGGCACTTCGATCTGGTGGTTATTGATGAAGCACATCGCTCTGTGTATCAGAAGTACCGTGCCATCTTCGAATACTTCGATTCCTTTCTAGTCGGGCTGACGGCGACGCCCACAGACGAGGTGGACCACAACACATACGGTCTTTTCGAGTTGGAGGATGGCGTCCCCACGGACGCTTACAGTTTGGAGGAAGCGGTGCGGGACAAGTTTCTGGTCCCACCGAAAGCGGTCTCTGTCCCATTGAGATTCCAGCGGGAAGGTATGAACTACGACCGGCTCAGCGACGACGAGAAAGAGCGCTGGGATGCGATTGAATGGGACGAAGACGGGACTATCCCGAGGACCGTGGAGCCCGAGGCGCTCAACCGGTGGCTCTTCAATGAAGATACCGTGGACAAGGTTTTGGAACACCTGATGAGATCCGGTGAAAAAGTTGCCGATGGGGATCGCATCGGTAAAACGATCATCTTCGCCAAAAACCATGCCCACGCACAGTTCATCGCCGACCGGTTCGACAAGAACTATCCACATTACAAAGGCAACTTCGCGCGGGTGATTGACTTTCAGGTGGAGTACGCGCAGTCGCTGATTGACGATTTTTCAAACCCGGCCCGTGCTCCGCATATTGCGATCTCAGTGGACATGCTGGACACCGGCATTGATATCCCAGAGATAGTGAATCTCGTTTTCTTCAAGATGGTTCGGTCGAAAACTAAATTCTGGCAGATGGTGGGACGCGGGACACGTCTGCGACCCGATCTGTTCGGGTTTGGCCGCGACAAGAAGTACTTCTACATCTTCGACTATTGCCAGAACCTGGAGTTTTTCGCTGAAAGTCCGGAGACGACATCGGGGGCATCGAACGAGTCCCTCACCAAGAAGCTGTTTGCCAGCCGCGTGGAACTGATCGCAGAGCTTGAGAAGCAAGATGGAGCCGGAAGCAAGAGCGAATTGCGCGGCGAAGTTGCAGAGCGCCTGCGCCAGGAAGTCGAGCAGATGAACGTGAACAACTTCATCGTCCGTCCCAAGCGCAAGTTGGTCGAAAAGTACGCGGACGCCAAGGCGTGGGAAACACTGGGACTGGACGGGAGGAATGAACTGGTAAGCGATCTAGCCGGGATGCCATCGGAACTGGTAGACGATGACCAGGAGGCGAAACAATTCGACTTGCTGATGTTGCGCCTACAGCTTGGTCTATTGCGGCACGAACGTTCATTTGCGCGATGGAGTGAGGATGTTCGCCAGATCGCTGGCGCGCTGGAGGAAAAAGCCAGCATCCCGATGGTGCGGGCAGAACTGGAGCTAATCATCGAGGCGCAAACCGATGAGTTCTGGCAGGACATTACGGTCTCAATGCTGGAAGATGTCCGCAAGCGGCTCCGAAGTCTGGTCAAGTTCATCGAAAAGACGAAACGTCAGAATATCTACACCGACTTTGCGGACTTGATTGGCGAGGAGAGAGAAATCGATTTGCCGGGATTTGCTGCCGGACATGACGTAGAACGCTTCCGCGACAAGACGCATCAATTCCTCAGGGCACATGAGAACGACCCCGTGATTCACAAGCTGCGTTGGAATGAGCCGCTGAGTAAATCTGATCTCGACGCGTTGGAGAAAATTCTGGTCGAAGCGGGAGCAGGAACACCGGACGACTTGAGCAAAGTGCGTTCGGTTGGTGGGTTAGGGTTGTTTGTGCGCGAAATGGTCGGCTTGGATCGAGAAGCAGCCAAACGAGCCTTTGATGGTTTCCTTGCCGGGAGGACTCTAACCGCAAATCAGATTCAGTTTGTCAATCTGGTGATCGATTACCTGACACAGAGCGGCTGGATGCGCGCTGCTCAATTGTATGAGTCACCCTTCACGGATTTCAGTCCGCGCGGTGTTGAGGGAATATTCGACTCGGCTCAAGTAACGAAACTGCTCTCGATACTCGACAGCATTCGACAAGCTGCTGCGGCTTAATCTTTTGTCTGTTCCGTCGCACTTGTCCCGCTCATACCCAGCCCGGCTGAGCTTGCTTGCCGCTCATTCGCTTCCCGCGCTTGCCTCTCTCTCGCGCAACCCGGCTTGGAATCTCGCATATTTTGGCTCAATTGCGCACAAGCTGGCTAGCTCAACAAGCTGGCTCGCGAGCGGGCGAGGCGGGGGTGGGGGGCAGTTTTGAAGTGCTCTAGCTCCTATCCCGTCAATCGATTGACGCGGTAGCGTATCCGCAGCCAAAATGCTTCCTCCCCATTCTCCCAGTCATCTTGGACGGCGGTGACACGAGTGCAGGACTGGCCTCACGTGGCGAATAAAGGGCGCAAGCTTGCGCTATCGCCTGTTCACGACAGTTACCGTTGGGAACAGGACCAATCACATCAGGGATGCAGCCATCCGCTGTAAATGTCGGACCAAGCATGCGCGACTATGCCGGGCACGAGGGTGCGCCGCCAGTGGCCCAGAATTCCATATAGGGCACCAAGCAGGCTGATGATTACGCGATTCCGTTAACATCTGGAGAACTAACGCGGACGAGCTACGCTGCGCGACTTACCGGTGTCGCAGACATGTTTTCTAGGTAAGATTCACCTCTAGTTACACCAAGTACTTCGGCCTTAGCTTCTAGCCAGTCGTCAAGAGCATGGCCGTGTGCGTACCCTCTTTTTTCATACAGTTGATAAGCTCGTTTGCGAATTCTGTCTTCCAGTTCAGCGAAGCCCACCTTGCCGAAATCGGGGTGAGCTGGACTCAATTGAATTTGCACGAATGTTCACCTCGTCTTTGCGTATTTGCTTGCGTAGGTCTTGCTCGCGATCAAGAATCTTGCACTTGCGGCCCGCGTACCGAGTCGAAAGAGACACCGCAACGGCTTCTCTAGAAGTTATCCCTTATCCTGTGTGCTTTCAACGCCCGATTTTAGTGCAACGGCTGAATGGCAGCATCGATACCGGCAGCATCGCTACGACAGTATTCTTTCCGGCCAGACCGTTGGCGGAGAGGGCGGGGTTTTATGGATGTGCAGTGCCGATGCGCCAGCTAACGCCGGAGGGCTCTGCTACCTGAAGAAAGAGGATGGCATATGCCGAAGCAATGGTGAAGTGTGAAGAACCCGCGAGTCTATTGACGTGCCTGAAAAAACTAGTTGCTGAGCCGTCCTAGGACAGCAACGCAGAATGATTGGCGAGAAATCCCGATTACACTCAATCCTCAGCGATCACCCAAAACCGGCCAATGAGGGTCACTTGAAAACCGGCCAACGAGAATGAGGCTCGGGGACGTTGATTCCGACGAAAGGCAGTAGCCTTCGTCGGTA
>Ga0185299_10001506_pt1 | contig 43860 bp, 40 predicted proteins | sample PaiPotPPA55metaG_FD_128002 | JGI IMG/M metagenome (GOLD analysis project Ga0185299, IMG submission 128002) | Iron sulfur acid spring bacterial and archeal communities from Banff, Canada, to study Microbial Dark Matter (Phase II) - Paint Pots PPA... ... | reverse complement strand
GTCACGGCCTGCACCGGGACGCCTTCAGCCTCATATCCGTGCAGAAACTTCACAAAATAGTTTGCGTAAGCGGGCATGTAATGGCGCTGCATGTTTCCGCCCAGCATCGAGTGGTTCGATTTCATCCAGCCCGGCGGACTCCACGGTGAGGAAAACAAGAACAGATCGGGATTCGCCTTCCGCGCCTCCCGCAACATCGGCAAAATATATGCGCGATCATGTTCAATCGAGAAACGTGTCAAATCGGGATCGGCGTCGCCTTCGTCGTAGCTGTACACCTTGGTCGAGTAGTCGCTGGAGCCAATACAAGTACGGCAGACGCTGAATCCCATCTCGGAAGGGTGGAAGAGTTCGTGAAACAATCTTTCGCGGGCGGCAGGATCGAGCCGATTGAAGGTGTAACAGGCAGCATCGGTGAATGCCGCGCCGAAGCCAAGGATCTCCTGAAACTTCTTGCCGGGATCGAGCGTGACGTCGGCTGGAGCGCTAGCTGCATGAGCAGGCTTCCACGCCACCGGCGGAGTCCGCTGCAGCCGGCGAGCTTCGTCAGTAACCCAAACTGTCAGATCGCCGATTGGCTCGGCACTCGCGTTTAGGATCCGCGGCAGCGCTACGCTACCCGCCAGTGCGGCGGTGCATCGTGCCGATAATTCGAGGAACTCGCGTCGCGACGACCGGTTTGCCATCTCCGCTCCTGGGACAAAAAGACAAAAGACAAAAGACAAAAGACAAAGAATCAAGCCTCGCCCGGCCGGTAGCCGCCTTCAGAAAACTGTGAAGTCAGCCGAGCGGCTCGTATAACTGCCCTTCCACCCGGTCCGCCATCTTGGGCAGTTCTTTCTTCGCATATTGCAGGAAGTGAGGAGCATTCCTATGCGCTTCGAGAGCGGCGTCATCTTTGTATTGTTCGTAGATAAAGAACCGGCGCGGCTCGGTGCGATGCCGGTGCACCTGATACATGGCGCACCCGGGCTCTTTGCGCGATTCTTCCGTGAGCTTAGAAAATAATTCCGCAACTTCGGCTTCTCGTCCTACCTTTGCCACCCAGGTTACAGCGAGAACGACCATAGCTAACTCCGCGCCTCTTGTCCGAATGTTCCGCTGCTCAGCGACGTCAACTCCGCCGCGAATTCATCCACAAAGATTGTTTCCTCGCGCCCCGGCCCGGTTGAGACCATCCCAATGCGCGCGCCCGATGCCTTCTCGACGAAATTCAGATATTCTCTCGCCGCTTTCGGAAGTTTGCTCAACTCCGTGATTCCCTGGGTCGGTGTATGCCAGCCCGCCATGGTGCGGTAAACGCACTCAATCTTCTCCCACCCGCAAGCCTCGGCAGGGATTTGTTCCGTCGCTTTGCCGTCAATTTTGTAACCGACGCATACCGGAATCTCTTTCAGTTCATCGAGCACATCAAGCTTGGTCACCACTAGCCACGAGGTCCCGTTGATCATCCCCGAGTAGCGCAACAGCGGCAGATCTAGCCACCCGCACCGCCGCGGACGTCCCGTCACCGCGCCAAATTCGTTGCCCCGCTTGCGAATCAAATCACCCGTCGAATCGAAAAGTTCCGACGGAAACGGCCCTTCGCCCACCCGCGTGCAGTAGGCCTTGGTCACGCCAATTACCGAATCAATCGCCGTCGGCGCAACGCCGGTACCGATGACTGCGCCTCCCGACGTTGCGCTCGAAGAAGTCACAAAAGGATACGTCCCGTGATCAATGTCGAGCATGGTGCCCTGCGCGCCTTCGAACATCACCGACTGCCCGCCGGCAATCGCCCGGTTCAGCAGCACGGCAGTATCGCACACAAAGGGCGCGATCCTGGCTGAAGCTTCGGCGTATTCGGAGTACATTTTGTCGGCATCGAGAGGCTCCGAATTAAACAGCGCGTGGCCAATCATGTTTTTTTCGTGGCAGGCGTTTTCGATGTGCTTCTTCAGTAGATTCAAGTCCAGCAGATCAATCACGCGCAATCCGCGCCGCCCTGCTTTGTCTTCGTAACTGGGTCCGATGCCACGTGAGGTAGTGCCGATTTTCACTCTCCCCGGCGCGTTTTCCGCCGCCAGTTCGATCATGCGGTGATAGGGAAGAATGACGTGCGCGCGATTACTGACGAAAAGATTGCCGTCAACTTTCACTCCCGCATCGCGCAACGCTCCAACTTCCTTTAGAAACGCGATCGGATCCAAAACCACGCCGTTTCCGATCACACTGCGGCAACCCCCGCGCAACACTCCGCAGGGCACAAGCTGCAGCACAAACCTCTTCCCGTTGATGATGACCGTATGCCCGGCATTGTGCCCGCCGGCATAGCGCGCCACCACGGAGAATTTTTCCGAGAGCACGTCAACAATTTTTCCCTTGCCCTCGTCTCCCCACTGGGCACCCACCACGACCGCAGTCTTCCCCTTCGTCAAAGCACTAACTCCTGTTTGGATCATGCGGCTGGAACGCAACCTCGACTCATGGCCCTGACACACGCCCGTCCCCCGCACTACCGCGCAAAGGCACAAAAGGTCAGGGATTAACCGGGGTAGAGGTGTACTGGAAATGATAACCCGCTGGAGGCGATGGAGGCCAACGGAATAATTCGATTGCACAGATGATGGATTCAGATGCCCTGGCCGACTCTAGCTTTCCCGGTTTTCTAGTTCCGTATCTCGGTGTTGCCTCTTCAACCGCCACCACAGCCGCCGCCACAGCCGCCACCGCCATCTCCACTTCCGCCACTGTCGCCACCATGCCCACCGCTGTCACCACCCTGACCGCCCCCATCATGGCCACTCGCGTCATGCCCGCTAGTGTGATGGCCGCCATCACCAGGATGACTGGCGTCATGATGATGGGATTCGCCACCGTCACCAGTTCCGATGGAGTTGTCGGACGAGGCCCCATCTCCCCCATCGAACGACATGAAATCAATATCACGCTCCGTATAGACCCGCCGCCGGCGCGCATCTGCCTTGGCTTGTTCTTCTGGTTCCAGCCCTGGCGTGTGATCAACGTAACGGCCGAAAACTCTCTCGCAATCCTCTCTGTACCTTCGGGTGTCGAGGATATGTTGATGCCAGAACTCGTCCACTTCGGGCGTCGGCGGTGAAATGAGATCTTCCTGGCGCTTGTGGGCTAGCGCGTAGAGAAGCGCCTGTATTCGATACAGGACGCAAGCATTGCGAGCAATGTAAGCCACGGAGACTTGCCCCACCATTTCTGAATTCTCCGTTTCAAGAGTGGAAGTAGCATTGCTCGGCCTCGGTGCCGTTGAGTCTAGCAAAAGAACCAAGCGCTGGCGCCACTCGGGGGGGTGTCTTTTACTCAGGCCTGTTCACTTCCCGGGCTGGCCGGTCGATTGCTTCAACTCCGCGGGATCCGGTCTGATCACCGCCAGATTCGCCGGCGCGTCCGGATGCACTCCGAAGTCCCAGACATAGCTGTTCATCCCCTGTTTGCCGAGCAGCTCAGCCACCGCATACTCACCCGGCTCTAGCCCAGCCTTGGGCGTCAGCTTGATCCAGCCTTCGCTCATCTGCTCCGCCGTCGCCGGAACGCCTTCCTGCTCCTGACTGGATTTTCCAAGGACTGCGCTCTTGAGTGTCCCCACGATCCGTTTGTCGCCCTTCACCTCTGCCCGGACGATCCGAAACCGGTCCCACGGCAGCTCCGGCCCCGGCTTCGTGGAATCACTCGCTTCCTGGCTTGCATCCAGATTGATATAAATGGCCGGCAGCGACGCGTGTACCTGGATCTTCGAACGCGGCCCAGCGACTTCGATCGTATGTTTGGTGCCCCCCAGCGGATTGATCGCCGCCCGCAGAACGTTATGCCCGGTGTGCCGGTTCACCTCTCCCGTGCTCTGATCAAGCGGTACTAACTCAGGCAGCGCCAGATAGGTGTCCAGCGCATACACCCCACCCTCCGGAGGCAGTCGCAACCCCGCTGCCACGTGCGGCGATCGCAACTCTTCTTCCTGGCGCTCCTCCTGCATCTGCTTCTCGAGTTCCGAGGCTTCCTTCGACATTTTGCCAGCCGCGCGATCTGCTTCGTACTGTTTGGTAGCGTCCCAGTCCACCAGCGAATTCGGGACTTCTTCCCATTCGTTGCGCTCTACGCTGAAGAAGCGCACCCGATCGTCTTTGATCTCCCACTTGGTCGCAAGCTGGTAAGAGCCGTCTTTCAGAATGAGGCGCTTGGACTGGGCCTGGGCAGCCGCGCCATGCGGCAAAAGGAAAATGCACATCGTAACACCACAACCCACCCCCAGCAACCGTCGCAGAAAACGTCTTACTGAAATTTGCCCTGCCATACCTAATTATGAACCGTTGCGGCTTATTGTTCTCACGTTCGCTGCGCATTGCGCCATTCCGGGCTTGCGAGAACCACGGACGTCTCGATCTGGCGTTCGGGAATGGTCCAATATTTCCTTAGGAGACGCTCTTTTTCGCTGGGACTGACCATTTGAAAACCATGTTTTTCGTAGAAGCGAATCGCCCAGGCCGCGTCAGCCCAGGTTCCGATCAGCAGCGGGCCTTTCGCCAGACCACGTAAATATGAAAGTAAGCTTCCTCCAATGCCATGCCCCTGACTGCCGGTCCGAACGTAGGCATGGCGAATGAGTGTCACGTCCGCAACGTCCTGAATGCCCATAACGCCTGCCAAAGCCTCGCTTTCCTCGTACCCCCAGAACGCCACTCCTTCGCCGATTTCGTGCCGTAGTCCCTCCCTCGACATGTACGGCTCGCTCCAGCGATCTTTAGGAATGGTGCCTTTGTAGGCGCTCGCGCCGTCGTTGATGATGGTCCAAACCAGCTCGAAGTCGTGGTCGTCACAGCGGCGAATCATGGCCCGTGCACACAGTTTACCGTGCCGCAGCGCCCGGTCCACCGGTCACAGAAAAATTAGTTTTCGTCTGAGTCACTTTCTGCCATAATTGTTCGTGCACCCCAGCCTGCACAATTTTCCAAGACAATCTAGAGCGAGGCAACGATGTCGGCAAAGTACATCTTTGTAACCGGCGGTGTGGTTTCTTCCTTGGGCAAGGGGTTGGCGGCCGCCTCCATCGGCTGCCTGCTCGAAAGCCGCGGCCTCAAAGTCAACCTGATGAAGTTCGATCCCTACCTCAACGTTGACCCCGGCACCATGTCCCCGTTCCAGCACGGCGAAGTTTTCGTCACCGACGACGGCGCCGAAACCGATCTCGATCTCGGCCACTACGAGCGCTTCACCCACGCCAAACTTTCTCGCGACAATAACTGGACCACCGGCCGCATTTACGAACAGATCATCGCCAAAGAACGCCGCGGAGATTACCTCGGCAAAACCGTTCAGGTGATTCCGCACGTCACCAACGAAATCAAAGCCGCGATGAAGAAAGTTGCACAGGACGTGGACGTCGCCATCGTAGAAATCGGCGGCACTGTCGGCGATATCGAATCGCTGCCGTTCATGGAAGCCATCCGCCAGATGCGTCAGGAACTGGGCCGCGAAAATACTCTGTTCGTCCACGTGACGTTGGTTCCGTTTATCGCCGCCGCGCAAGAATTGAAGACCAAGCCCACCCAACACTCGGTAAAAGAGCTGTTGAGCATTGGAATTCAGCCGGATATTCTTCTCTGCCGCACCGACCGTTTCCTATCCAAAGACCTAAAGTCGAAAATCGCTCTGTTCTGCAACGTCGAAGAAGGAGCAGTGATTACGGCCAAAGACGTTGCCTCAATCTACGAAGTTCCGCTGGTTTTCTCCCACGAAGGCGTGGACGCGCTAGCAATGAAGTATCTACACCTTGAAGCCGGCGACCGCGACCTGAAGCAGTGGGAAGAACTGGTGCACAAGGTTTACAACCCGAAAGACGAAGTGAACATTGCCATCGTCGGCAAGTACGTCGAGTACGAGGATTCCTACAAATCGCTGAAAGAAGCCTTGGTGCACGGCGCGCTGGCGCACAATCTGAAACTGCATGTGAACTGGGTTGAAGCCGAAGGACTCGAAGAGGGACAGCGTGCCTGCGCCGAGCAGCTTCAAGACTACGGCGGCATCCTAGTCCCCGGCGGTTTCGGCAAGCGTGGAATTGAAGGCATGTTGCAGGCGATCCGCTATGCACGCGAAAATAAAGTCCCATATTTCGGCATCTGCCTGGGAATGCAGACCGCCTGCATCGAGTTCGCGCGCGACGTCTGTGGGCTCGCCGACGCCAACTCCAGCGAATTCGATCCCTCAACCCCGCACCGCGTGATTTACAAATTGCGCGAACTGCGCGGCGTGGAAGAACTCGGCGGCACCATGCGCCTGGGCGCATGGCCCTGCAAAATCGAGCCTGAAACGCTGGCCCACAAAATCTACGGCCTAACCGAAATCAGCGAGCGCCACCGCCACCGCTACGAATTCAATCGCGAATACGAAGGCACTCTGACTGCGGCAGGACTGCGAATCTCCGGCTCGACACCCGACGGCACCTACGTCGAGATGATCGAACTACCCGACCACCCACATTTCATCGGCTGCCAGTTCCATCCCGAATTCAAATCAAAGCCGCTGGAGCCGCATCCCTTGTTCAGGACTTTTGTCGGCGCAGCCTACGAATACCGTCAGCAGCGAGAGGCCAAGAAGAACGCGGCTGAGTTGGAGATGTTCCATCGGCCGATGAAAGTGGCGAGATAAGGCTTTTACCGCTGAGTACGCCGAGATCGCCGAGAAAATGCTGACCGTAACTTGATCGAAGATTCACAACAGTTCGCTCACGTGCAGCACTTGCAATTCGTTTACCCGCAAACTCGCGCCGCAACAGAGTAAAGACGAAGCTTTTCTCTGCGATCTCGGCGTGCTCGGCGGTGAAATGTTTTGAGCCTTTCATTCCAAGTCGAAGGTGTCCGTATCGGCTCCGGCGATCTGTTCCTCATCGCCGGCCCCTGCGTCATTGAAAGCGAGAAGCACGCCCTCTTCATGGCGGAAGTCATCAAGGGCGTGACCCGCTCGCTGAACGTTCCTTTGATCTTCAAAGCGTCCTACGACAAAGCCAACCGTACCTCGATGCGCAGCTTTCGCGGCCCCGGACTAGCCGAGGGCCTCCGCATTCTGAAAAAGGTGAAAGACGAAGTCCACATTCCCGTGCTTACGGACGTGCACGAAGTGAAAGACGTCCCCAAAGTCGCCGAAGTCGTGGATGTCCTGCAGATCCCCGCGTTCCTCTGCCGCCAAACCGATCTGATCGTCGCGGCTGGGATGACCGAGCGCGTAGTCAACATCAAGAAAGGACAATTCGTTTCCCCTTGGGACATGCGCCACGCCGTCGAAAAATGCCGCGCCGCCGGAAACGATCGCGTGTTCGTCACCGAGCGCGGTTCCAGCTTCGGCTACAACAACCTGGTCGTGGACATGCGCTCGCTGGCTATAATGCGCAAATTCGCGCCCGTGGTTTTCGACGCCACCCACTCCGTCCAACTCCCCTCCGCCTCAGCCGACGGAGACCACGCCGTAAGCGGCGGCCAGCCCGAGTTCATCCCGCTGCTGGCCCGCGCCGCGATCGCCGCCGGTGTAGACGGCGTCTTCCTGGAAGTCCACGACAACCCCAAAGAAGCCAAATCCGACGGCGCGAACGCGTTGGAATCCACCAAATTGCGCGGAGTATTGAAGGAATTATTAGCAGTGTACCGGGCGGTGGCGCAAGCCCATGCGACGCCGTAAGGTGTGTCCCCGCCTGTGGCCGGTCCGTCGAAATGAATCGACGAAAGGTTAGTTAGATCTCGCACCTGCAATTGTCCCGCCGGGACGGCACAACTTAGCCCAGCGCTTCAGCGCTGGGTAACCGAGGCAAACAGGGGTGGCCCCCGCGTCCCGGAGGGACGCGACAAAACTCCGCGTGCCCGGAGGAGACGCCATCACCCCAGCACATGCGCCGGGTCGAAAGTAATCCCGCGTCTCTCGAGGAATTCCAAAAACTGCTGTTCAAAACTCTTCTTCGCGTGATGTGCCGCCTGGTTCTTGATATACCGAATGACGTCGCCGGTCTGCGAGGCGCTCACGCTGAACGCGCCGTAACCCTCCTGCCACGCAAATCCGCCGCCATTCTCGTTTAGCCACTTCGATGAACTCCGTTTCAGGAACTGAACTGCCTTTGACAATGGAATGGTTGGCGGCAACAGCAAGAGCTCATGCACGTGATCCTGAATACCTCCGAGGATGATCGCATCGAATCCCTGCTTCTTAGCGATACCAGCCATGTAAGCCCCACAGCCGGGGCTGGAGTTCTTCGGCAATGATTCGCGCCCTTTGGTGCTGAAGCTCAGGTGAACCCGATTGCTGGAATAGGAATGCGACAATGTGTCGTCCCTCCGGGACTGCGGGCTGCGATGGGTCGCTACCCAGCGCTGAAGCGCTGGGCTAAGTTGGTACTTCCTGGTGGACGAACTCAATGTCAAGAGACGGCACAGCGACTCTCCAACGGTATCTCGCCCTTCACCGGTCCGCAATGGCTCGTGCGCATTTTTCGCCCTTAAATTCCCAAACTGGAATCGCAAATCTGCTAGGATTCCGGTGCCGACCGAGGAATCATGCCGAAAAATCTCGTCTTGCTCTGCATCCTTTCGCTCGTCTTGTTCACCCCTTGTCTCGCACAAACGTCATCGCAACCCACTCCTCTCAAAGTCGCCATCATCGGCCTAGTCCACGGACACGTCGAAGGCTTCCTGCAGCAAAGCCTGCACCGCCACGACATCCAACTTGTCGGCATCGCCGAAAGCAATCAGCAACTCGCCGCGGACTACGCGAAAAAATTGGACATCGATCCCAAACTGCTTTTCACCAGCATTGACGACATGCTTGAGCGAACGCACCCGCAGGCGGCGCTGGTATACTCCAACACCCGCGATCATCGCCAGGCGGTTGAAATCTGCGCCCGCCACGGAGTTCCCGTGATGATGGAAAAGCCGCTGGCCGTCAGCAGCGACGATGCTCGCGCCATCGAGACCGCCGCCCACCAGGGCCACATCCAGGTTCTGGTGAACTACGAGACCACGTGGTACAGCAGCAATCGCGCCGCCTACGACCTCGTTCATCAGAACGCCCTCGGTGGCATTCGCAAGATCGTAGTGCACGACGGCCACAACGGGCCGAAAGAAATCGGCGTCGGCCCGGAATTTCTTACCTGGCTCACCGATCCCAAACTCAACGGCGGCGGAGCACTCTTCGACTTCGGTTGTTACGGCGCCGACCTCGCGACCTGGCTGATGGATGGCCAGCGCCCGCTCACCGTCACCGCGATCACCCAGCACATCAAGCCGGAGATTTATCCCGAGGTTGACGATGAAGCCACCATCGTTCTGGCCTATCCCAAAGCTCAGGCGATCCTTCAGGCGTCCTGGAATTGGCCATTTGGCCGCAAAGATATGGAAGTGTATGGACAGTCCGGCTACGTTGTAACCGTAGGCAGGGACGGCGTCCGGACCCGGCGCCCGAATGAAGACAAAGAAGAACCGCAAACCACGGCCCCTCCGCTCTCCGCACCCTACGATGATTCCTTATCGTATCTCCGCGCCGTCGTCGTGGACGGGCTGAAGCCGGAGGGCCTTTCCTCGCTGGAAACCAACATGATCGTGGTCGAAATTCTGGACGCCGCCCGTCGCTCTGCGCTGGAAGGCAAGACCGTGCGGATCGGGCAGTAACGTCCCGGAGGGACGAAACAACTTAGCCCAGCGCTTCAGCGCTGGGTAACGCCAGGAGGCCCATCGAAGTCCCAGAGGGACGGCACAAATATCCCAGCGCAAGCGATGGATCTTGTGCAACCCGGTATTTCTTCAGGAATTCCGGGCTCATCCTCACAACCTGTCGTTCCTCTGGGACTTCGCGCCGCGGCCGAACCGTCCCCAGCGCTGAAGCGCTGGGCTAAGTTGTTCTGCGTCTCCGGCACTGGGCCACTTCGACCAATGTCTGTGACGGATTTCACAAAGTCCTGCTAACATTTCTGCTCATCCTATCCCATGCACGTCTTCGCCATCATCGCCGGAATCATCATCCTCCTTTCCGTCCTGCTGGACGCCTTTGAAACCGTCGTCCTGCCGCGCCGCGTGCGCCGCATGTTTCGCATCTCTACTTGGTTTTATCGCAATACATGGGTGCCGTGGGCGCGGCTGGCCAGCCACATCCCGTCGCAGACCCGGCGCGAATCTTTCTTCGGGTATTTCGGCCCGCTCTCGTTGATCGTCCTCTTGAGCCTGTGGGCGTGCAGCCTGATCTTTGGATTCGCGCTACTGCAATACGGCGGCGGACATCTCTCCACCGGGAATGAGCCGATTACATTCGGCTTGCTGCTGTATCAGAGCGGCGAAACTTTCTTTACTCTCGGCTACGGAGACATCGTCCCCGCCTCCGGCTTTTCTCGCGCCCTATCCGTCGGCGAGGCCTTTATGGGGTTCGCCTTCCTCGGCGTGGTCATCGGTTACTTGCCGACAATCTATTCGGCCTTCTCTCGCCGTGAGATTGAAATTTCCTTGCTCGACGCCCGCGCCGGATCTCCCCCCAGCGCCGCCGAACTCCTCACCCGCGCCGCCAGTAGCCCCGACCAGCGTACTCTCGATCAACTCTTTCGCGACTGGGAACGCTGGGCGGCGGAAGTCCTCGAGAGCCATCTTTCGTATCCCGTGCTAAGTTTTTACCGCTCGCAGCACAGCAACCAGTCGTGGCTGGGCGCACTCACGGTCGTGCTCGATGCTGCCTCGCTGGTCATGGCCGGAATTGATGGCGTCAACACCGAACAGGCGCGTTGGACTTTCAAAATGGCCCGCCACGCCGTGGTGGATCTGGCTCAGGTCGTCCGAGCGCGCTACGATTCCAATGCGCCCGACCGGCTCACCGCAGAAGATCTGGCTTTGATCCGAACTCAACTAGCAGGGAAAGGCCTTCGTCTGCGGATCGATCCCGAGGCCGAATCGAAACTCGCGCAATTGCGCATGCAATACGAGCCGTATGCGATTGCGATGGCGCGGAACCTATACATCACCCTGCCGCCATGGATTCGCCGCGATCAAATCAAAGACAACTGGCAGGCCGGCCCCTGGGACCGAACCATACAGGCACAAGCCCTGGGCAAGATCGGCGGGTCACGCGGGCGCATCGCCGACGAGCATTTTTAGACACATGTTGAACCCAATGAAACACAACCGGCACGCTCGGAGTTTGGAATGACGGTGCAACTCGACCCCGCACGAGTCACCCAAGTTTCCAGCCTTACCGCGCAGTACATCCTGACGCAGCAACAGAAGTATTTGCCGCGAGCCGTACCTGTTCCGCTCTCTCAGAAGATCGCCATGGCAGGATTTTTTTCACCGCAGCTGCTAGATCGCGTGCGGATCCTCGTCCTCCGCAGTGAACGCATAGCCGATCCGGATTTCTACCCCATGCTACAAGGCTTGGGCTTCAAAAGTCTGCCCACGCAATCGGGCATGGCAGCGATTACCTTGTGCGATATCGTAGTTTCCCATGAAGCGTTTTCGAACGGGCTCTTGTTTCACGAACTTGTTCATGTCGAACAATATCGTCAACTCGGGATTCCTCGTTTTGCAGAACTTTACGTCCGCGGCTTTCTGAGCGGCGGCAGTTACCAAGCAATTCCTTTGGAAGTGAACGCGTACTCATTGGGTGGCCGATTCGAGTCGGATCCGAGTGAGATTTTCTCAGTCGCAGGCGAAGCGGAGAGATGGATCGCCGAAGGCAGGTTCTAATTAATTAGTGACTGGCAAACCCCTTGCGCCGCTGTTCGCTGTAACGGTGCAGTGCATCGCTGATGATCGGATAGGCTTCCGCCGCCGGACGGAATTCATCCACTTCCACGGCCTTGCCTTCCAGTTGTTTGTAGTCCTGGAAAAACCGCCGCAACATCAGCATCCGGTGGGATGGCATCTCGGCCGCTTCGCGGTAGCTGTTGAACTCAGGATCGCTGGTGGCGACGGCAATGATCTTGTGATCCTTTTTCCCGGAATCAATCATGGTCATCAGCCCGATGGTGCGAGCATGAATAATCGTCAGCGGCACCACTGTTTCCTGGCACAGCACCAGCACATCGAGCGGATCATCATCTTCGGCAACCGTCTGTGGGATGAATCCGTAATTCGCCGGATAATATACCGCCGAATACAGCACGCGATCCAGTTTGATCAGCCCGCTGGCTTTGTCGAGTTCGTACTTCACACTCGATCCAAACGGAATCTCGATGATGGTATTGAACTCCTGCGGCAGCTTGCTGCCCGGAGTTACGTCGTGCCAGGGATGGATCACCTGCACATTCTAGCCGAAGGTCGTTCGCGTCGTTCGCGCCTGCCCTGCTTGACCGGTGTTTCCACCGCGAGTAAAGTTTGATTCAGATCATGTCGTCGCAGACCGCCAAATTCCTAAAATTCGGCAGCGCCATGGTAGTCATCTTGCTCGCCCTCGCCTACCTTGCCTACACCGGGGTGCAGGAGAGCAAGAGCTACTACGTCACGATCAAAGAATTGCACGGCATGGGCGACGGCGCTTACACCAAGCGCCTGCGAGTTGCGGGAAATGTCCAGCCAGGGTCGATCAAACGCAGCGGGACGAACGTGAACTTCGTACTGGTCGAGAACGATCAAGTACTGAACGTCGTGTATCAGGGCACCGAGCCGCCGCCCGACACCTTCAAAGATAATGCCCAAGCCCTAGCTGAAGGCAGCTTCAGCCGGGACGGCGTTTTCTATGCCAAACAGATCCAGGCCAAATGCGCCTCGAAATACGCCCCGCAAGACGGTGTGAGTCCTCAATCAAAGACTTAACCTGAACCACCTTTTTCTGATTTCCTCGCCTTCCTGTTCTATAAGTGAACCGTGCCCAGACCGAACTGGAGGTCGACGTCTGCCAAAATTTGTCATCTGGACGACTTTGGTTCTGATCTGCTTCGGCCTCGGCTACCCCACGCTCAACCGTCACGATCCCCGCCACCTTCTTCTCGACGCCGCGACCTATGGGAAGCTGGCGCAACAAGGACCGCGCGACATCCCCAGCCCATTCCGTTTCCGTGTCTTGGTGCCGTATCTGGCCCATTCAATCGCCGTGCTTGCGGAACGCCACATTGCAACCTGGGACCCGCTGCTCTTCGGCTTTCTGGTGGTGAATTCGATCTTCGTGGCTAGCACCGCGTACCTGACCTATGTCATCGGTGAACCGCTGCTGGGGAATTCCGCTACTGCGTTGTTCGCCTCGGCCTTTACCTCCTCAATTTTGCAGTGTCCAATGGTCCAGCTCGCGGCGCGGACTCCGGCGAGGCGCTCTTTCTGATGGCACTGGTCGTCAGCATGTTTTACGGACGCTGGCTGCTGCTTCCGTTATTCGGCGTGTTGGGCGCCTTGACCAAAGAGTCACAGTAGCTCATCCCGCAACCCGCGCCAGAAACCGCAGCCTCATGTAGTCCGCAGTCCAACGCCCCTTTTCATCGCACAGCGCCGGACGCAGCCTCTCCGTGACTGCATCCAGGAACGCTGCCCGCCCTTCTTCTGCCACGCTGTTCGTAAATGGGATCGCAAACGTCTCCAGCCATCCCCGCATCCCTGTCGGAAGTGGTGTTGGACGCGGAATCAGCGCGATGTATTCCACCTGAAATCCTGCGCGCTCCAGCCGCTGACAATAATCGTCAGCGGTTGGGAAGTACCAGGGGATAAGCGATGCAGGATCTGCGACGCCGTGTTTCTCCAGCGTTGCGCACAGCGCCACAGTGATCGCCGCAACGCATCCATGCCCGCCCATTTCCGCAGCGAAACGCCCGCCCGGCTTGAGGGCGCGCCGAACGCCCTGCACCACCGCATCGGGATCACGCTTCATCCAGTGCATGGCAGCGTTCGAGAACACCGCGTCGAATTCAGAATTGAAATTGAGACTGCAGGCATCCATGACGCAGGCATCGATTCCACGCTGCTTTGCCGCAGCGACCATATCGGCTGAAGCATCCACGCCTAGGACTTCCGCTCCCTCCGCGGCAATTTTTTCCGTGAGCGCCCCGTCGCCGCAGCCAAGATCAAGGATGCGCTCTCCCGCTTGCGGATTAAGCAGATCAAACGCTGCTTGCCCCAGATCGGATACGAAGCGCGCGTTTTCGGCATAGCGATGAGAGTTCCACTCCTGAGCGGGGGGTTCAGGAGGCAGAGCGTTTGCTGGCATCTGCCCATCGTAAAACAGAAGTCGCGATCTGCGGTCCAGGGCCTGCGCCCAAAGCAAGCGACGGAAAATGATGTTTAGCGTTACCCATTCAGTGCGTCCATTGGAGAAGCCCTCGCAGCAGGAAAGCACATCGCAGCGGGCAAACAGCTCACGCCGGGAAGGGCCCGGCTTCAGCCGTGCCACCCCACGCTCACGGATTGCGGCTTCAGCCGCTGGGGTTCGCTTTTCTCGTCCCAGGTTTGAACGCGTGCATATTCCCGCCTAGTGCTATAAAGAATGATTCATGCCCATCTCCGACGCTCCGCCGATAATCATCGCCGACGGCGTAATCAAACAATTCGGCCGCTTCGCCGCGCTTCGCGGAGTCAACGCCGAATTCGCCCCCGGACGCCTCTACGTAGTCCTCGGCGACAACGGGGCCGGCAAGACGACCCTGCTTCGAACCATCGCCGGATTGGCCCAACCCACGCGCGGCACTATTTCCGTCCTCGGCGCGAAAGAAATCAAGACCGTTTGCTCTCAAATCGGATACATGGCCCATCCCTCGCTGCTCTACGACGAAATGACCGGCTTCGAAAACCTTCGCTACTTCGCCGGACTCTACGGAATTCACGACGACGCAGCGAACTTCACATGCCGCGAAGCGATCATCTCAGTCAAACTCGACCCCGACCTCAATCGCCCCGTCGGCCAATATTCGCAAGGCATGCGCCAAAGAATGTCCTTGGCGCGCGCGCTCCTGAACGACCCCACGCTGCTCCTGTTAGACGAACCTTTCTCCAACGTGGACTTCCATTCCGCGCAGGAAATGGCCACTTTGCTGGGCCAAATGCGTGATCAAGGAAAAACGCTACTTGTAGTGACCCATCAGCCCGGCCTCCTCGAACCGGCAGCGGATGAATTTGTGTGGATTGACTCGGGAAAAATTGTTGACCGAACCTCCAAACTGCGGGCGGGCACGCAATGAGCTTTCTCGCCGTCATGCGCGCCACACTAGCAAAGGACCTTCGCCTCGAGTGGCGATCGAAAGATGCGATCAACGCCATGCTGTTTTTTTCATTGCTAGTGGTCGTGATCTTCAGTTTTGCTTTCGAACCAACGGCAGAAGAATCGCGCAAAATCGCCGGCGGCCTGGTCTGGGTCGCATTCCTGTTTGCCGCCATCGTGGTCCTGAACCAGACCTGGGCCCGCGAACTTCGCAACCATGTACTCGACGCATATCGCATGTCGCCCGCCTCTGCCAATTCTTTGTTCCTGGCCAAAGCCTTCGGCAATTTTATTTTTGTGATTGTGCTGGAAGCCCTTATGACGCCCCTGTTCATTGCGTTTTACAGACTGGGCGCGATTGGCCCGGCTTGGGAACTCTTGCCCATCGCCACCCTGGGCACGTGGGCGCTGGTAGTGAATGGCACGTTCTTCGCGGCGATCTCTTTGCGTACCCGAAGCCGCGAGGTCATGCTGCCCCTGCTGCTTTTCCCCATTTCCGTCCCCGCACTCCTTGGCATGGTCAATGCCACCACTGCAGTGTTAACCGGTGAAGAGTCCGCGCGCTTTTGGATCACTCTGCTGGTGGCGTATGATGTCGTGTTCACAATCGCTTGTCTGCTGCTGTTCGAGACCATATTAGAAGCCGAATGAATTGCGGATTATGAAACGCGGATTCCCCATCCTCGCCATCGTCACAGCTGTGCTGCTCAGCTTCGCTCTCTACGAAGCGCTGATCGGCGCTCCCACCGAGCGCAGTATGGGAGACGTGCAACGTATCTTTTACTATCACGTGCCGTCCGCGTGGACTGCATTCCTGCTTTTCTTCGTGAATTTCGGCGCCTCCATCGCTTACTTGGTCAAGCGCCGCCCCGCTGCCGATATCGTCGCCCTTACCTCTGCCGAAGTTGGAGTCGTGTTCTTAACCGTCAACCTGGTCACCGGCCCCATCTGGGCGCGCCCGGTTTGGGGCATCTGGTGGACTTGGGACTGGCGCCTCACCTCCACCCTGGTGATGTGGCTGATCTATGTTAGCTATCTTTTGCTGCGCCGCTTTTCATCAGGCGGCCAAGCCCCTCTTCTAGCCGCAGCGCTGGGTATTTTGGGCGCGCTGTGCGTACCGTTTGTTTATTTCTCTATCTGGTTTTTCCGTACTCAGCATCCTTCTCCGGTGATTGGCGGCGGCGGTTCCCTCGACCCTCGCATGGCCCATGTCCTGCTCATCAACTGGGCCGCGTTCCTTTGTCTAGCATGGCTGGTCTGTTGGACCCGTTATCAACTCGAAGTCGCCAAGCGCCAAGTCGAAGAAGCCCAATCGCTCGAATCACTACTGGAGGGATCGCGTTGACTTATCTCTACGCCGCCTACATCGCGACTTGGGTAATCCACGGAACCTATCTGGCGATTCTGGTGCGGAAGTATTCGAAGATTCGCCGCGAGATGGAGAGTCTGAAAAAGTAAGCACTCAGCATTGGGCACTCAGCATTTAGCCAAAGAAAGAGTCGAATCGTCCGCAGATTACAGCGCAGCGGTCGTTCCGGAAGCCAGGGGCTGAATGCTGAGTGCTGAATGCTCAGCCCGTAAAATTCCACCCCGGCTGCATTCCCGAAAAATCCTGCGACTCCTCGCCTGACCGGATGAACTCATACTCCTCGATCACCGCCGCCACTCCCACTCGAGTCGCCGGAGTTTGAACCGGCACAACCCGCAACACGCGGGCCAGAAATCTCACCCGCACCGGATCGGTCAGCGTGACCTGTGGCGGGAAAGCCATGGTGACTTCCACTCGCGCGCCTTCCGCCATCCACCGGTCGAGATAGAAGAAGATTCCCCGCGCGCTCACGTTCTCGGTTTCAGTAGGGAACTCGCTGGGAATGCCGGACACTCGCACCGACGCGGGCAGCTTCATGGTGAAGCGCCGCATGGTCCGCCTTTCGCGACTATTTTCCGAAATCGGTCCCTGTCCTAATAGCATTCTGTTTGTGAAGACGTAGCCGTCTTTGCCCAGCAGCACAGAAGCGGTTCTACCCTCAGACTTGCTGAAACATCCGCTCATTGCAAGCGCAAAACCGAAGGGGGATAGCGCAGGTTAACGCCTCCGTCCGCGGTCAATCCTCCAGGGAGGGTGAGGGAGGCGCCCCACGTCAAGCCAATATGAGCATGTGTAGTTCCAGAAAGGGCGGAAGGCCTGAAAGCTGCAAGTCTGAGTGTGAAAGTGGATGCGTTTCGGGGAACCCGGCGCGACCTTGCCCTCCGGCGACTGCCCACCGACCACTGACCACTGACCACTGCCCACTGATTTCCCCGAAAACCCTCGGCATCTTCCGCGAGACCACTGCGCATCAGAGTTAAAGATAGTCCGTTCTCGCACCTCCAGATTTCAAAGCTCCAAGTCGGGCCGATCCAGGCGTTCCGGCTCCGCCTTGGAAACCTGAAACTGGAAACTTGGAAACTGCTTCTCCGGGGATGAAACTTGACAGCCTATGCGTCAGATGTTTAAGTAATTACTTGCTTTACGCCATCAGGTAGCGTGCGCACGCCGGCCGACTGCCAGGCAAGCTTCGGGCGCGCGTCTCGGCGCCATCTCTCAATATTTTCTCCAGGAAACCGGGAACTCGGAGGGTTCGTAATGGTCAATCGCGGTAGGGTGGGGGCAGTTTTTGTGCGCGGGCGGGCGCCGGTCATCTTTGCATTGCTGCTTCTCGGTGGCGCGCTTCTGCTCAGGCGCGATATGACCGGCCCAACCTCGGTCCAAAATACCCACGCCAGCTTAGCCCCTAACGATCCCCAGCAGATCCGCGCCGCTTTCGGTCGTCTGCCCATGAGATTCGAGCCCAATCAGGGCCAGAGTGATAGCCGGGTGAAGTTCCTGGCGCACGGGAACGGCTACGGTCTTTATCTGACGTCCAGCGAGGCCATGCTTGCCCTGCCTCCACGCTCCAAAACTGAAAATCGCCCAGTTGTAGAAATGCAGTTCGGCGGCGCGAATGATACCGCTCAACTAGCCGGCACCAGCCCTCTGCCCGGCCACAGCAACTACTTCATCGGGAACGATCCCTCGCGATGGCGCCGCAATATCCCGCAATTTTCCCGAGTGCGGTATCGCGATCTTTATCCTGGCATCGATCTGGATTTTTACGGCAAGCAAGGCCGCCTTGAGTATGACTTCGAAGTTGCTCCCGGAGCCGATCCCAACCACATTGCCCTCGTTTTCAAAGGCACCAAAAAACTGCACGTCGCAGCCAACGGTGACCTGGTCCTGGCCCTCGACGGCGGTGAGTTGCGATTCGAAGCGCCGAACGTCTACCAGACGACCGCCGTTGGAACTCAGCCGGTCTCGGGATCTTTTGTTCTTCGCTCCGGCAACCAGATTGGTTTCCACCTCGAAGACTACGATCGCAGTCGCACCCTGGTGATTGATCCCGTTCTGACCTTTTCCACCTATCTCGGTGGCCCAGGAAATGAAAGCTGTACCGCGATCACCGCCGCGCCCGCAGGATTCGTTCCCCATTGCCCCGCCATCGCCGTAGACTCTGCGACCCGGGTTTACCTGGCAGGCGCAACCAGTTCCACTGCCGGGTTTCCGGTTCCTGCCGCAGGAGCAGGCACTGACGGCCCTCGCGGCGGCGCCGCCGACGTTTTTCTGGCGCGTTTTAATAGCAACGGCACCGCGCTCGACTACACAACTTTTGTGGGTGGAAGCGGAACCGACGTTCCCTCTGGCGTCGGCGTGGACAGCGGTTTCAATGTATACGTCGCTGGCACCACCAACTCAGGCGATTTCCCCACCACGACCAGCGCCTATCAGAGCGGCCCTGGTTCGGCGAACACGAACCATGTTTTCTTAGCCAAATTCGATTCCAGCGGCTCAGCCAATCTGTATTCCACCTATCTTACCGGCACGACCGGGGTAGACTCCGCGAGCGACTTGGCAGTGGACGCCCTCGGCAGGGCCTACGTATTCGGCATCACCAGTTCGTCGGATTTCCCGACCACCGCAGGCGCCCTCCAGGCAACGGCTGCGGCTAGCAGTCAGTTCTTCTTCAGCAAGCTCGATCCTTCGGCCAGCGGAACCAGCAGCCTTCTGTACTCGACCTTGATCACGTCCATAACATCCTCGAGCGGAGGCGTCACCGGCGGGGCCATCGCCGTGGATTCAACCTTTAACGTGTATCTCGCTGGCGGCACCGACATTACCGACATGCCCATCGTCAACGCCTATAAATCAGCTTACCAAGGTGGTGCGCACGACGTATGGGCAGCCAACCTGAAAGCGCCGGCAACCAACACCCAGCAGTACACGGCGATCTATGAAACCTATTTCGGCGGCGCCGGTGACGATATTGCCTACGGTGTGGCCACCGACGGAACCAATACTTTCATCACCGGTTCGACCACTTCGACCGCCATAACCATTCCAACAGGAACCACTGCTTTCCAGGCCACTAATGGCGGCGGAACAGATGCGTTCGTCGCAAAGCTCGGCTTGCCCGTGGTCAGCGGTACCACGCAAGGTTCAGTTCCTCTCAGTTACTTCACATACCTGGGCGGTTCGGCTACAGACACGGGCCTCTCCGTCGCTACCGATCTGACCAGTGGCAACGCGCGGGTGACCGGCTTCACCGACAGCGCTAATTTTCCAGTTACTCCGCCCAGCGCGGGCAGCAATATCCAGTCCGTTAACGGCGGCGGCAGAGATGCCTTCGTCGCCCGCATTGTGACCAACACCGTCAGCACCACCACCAATACCAGCACCGCGAACTACCTCGGCGGATCGGGGACCGACATCGGCACCAGCATCGCCATCGACGCGTCGTTGAACGATTACGTGGCTGGAGAGACTTCCTCGACGAATTTCCCCTTGCAGGCTTTAGCGCCAGCAACCACAGCGTTCCAAACCACCCGTTCGGGCGCCTCCGACGCCTTTGTCACCAAGCTTGGACCAAGCACATCTGGACTGAGTTTCACTTGTATCTCGTCCTCGGGGACCGGTTGTCCCACTCCAGTTCCGGCGAATCCTGTCGTCAGTCCCAGTCCCGTTGGCGTCGGCAACCAGGTGACGTTCAAGTATTCGATTTACAACACCGGAGATCCGGTCGCCAACGTTCTTTTCACCGATACCCTCAGTTCGAATTCAACTTTCGTTTCCGCCTCAGCCAGTCCCGGGACCTGTCCGGCCGCGGCCCAGAATGGCACCGTGATTTGCAACCTCGGTACCATACCCACTTCGATCACCACCACCAGCGGGACCACAGCCACTACAGCTGTCGCGGCAACTGTGACCTTCACTGTATCCTCAACCGTGCCGACAGTGACCGGAGTGACGCCGCCGCAGCCCGCCCCCATCAACAACTCCGCCGTACTCAACACCGGCCCAGGTCCCAGTGCGCAGGGAACTGCCACCGTCAACGACTTCGGTATCAAGGTCTCGCCACTTACCGCCACCGTAACAGCTGGAAACCCTGCAGCTTTTACCGTGACTGTGACTCCCACCGGCCCTATTCCGGAATCCGTCTCTCTGAGTTGCGGTTCGGGACTTCCGCCGGATGGAAGCTGCAGCTTCCCTTCAAGTACGAACCCCATTCCGAACTTGAACAATGGACCGCAGAGTAGGACTTTCGAAATCGTGACCCAGCCCCGAGTCACAACTCCCGGCAGCCTCTTCCGCCCTGGGCCGGTTTACGCCGTCTGGTTCCCGGTCTCGGGCCTGGCAATGATTGGAGCGGGGATCTCGCGCAAACGTCGCCTGCTCCTTGGGATATTCTTCGCCGCCGTGGTCGGTACGGTTGTGCTCCAGGCCGGTTGCGGATCGAGCAGCAGCAATACCACCACAACCACCGGAACCCCCGCTGGAACCTACACCATCACCATCAACGCAACTTCGGTGGCAGTCCGCAGCACGACCGTACAGTTGACGGTCAACTAAGCTACTTCAGGGGTTTCACGTCGAATGGTGGCCACCAGAGCTGCGCTACCAGTTGCAAAAACAACGCGGCAGCCTAGTCCGCCGCGACCTGACTCTTCGCCTCCGCTTCTTGTTGCCGGCGCACCCGGTTGGGTGGCAATCCGGCATCGCGAATCTTATACAGCAGGGCGCGATAGCTGATGTTCAACGTGCGGGCTGCCTGCTTGCGGTTCCAGTGATGGTTGTGCAGCACTTTCAGAATGATCTTGCGCTCCAGCGCGCGGGTGGCCTGGCGGGTCAGCTTCTTCAGCGATATCGGACCGTCGAAATTAATGTCCGCCGTCACCAGATCTGCGTCACGCGGTTGCAAGTCGGTGGTGATGACGTCCTCGCTGCCCAGGATCACATACCGCTTGATCAGGTTCTCCAGTTCGCGAATGTTTCCTGGCCAATGATATTTCTGTAGCACTTCCATTAACTCGCCCGACAGCGGCCGCGCTTTGCAGTTGTACTTCCGGTTGTAGAACTCCAGGAAATACGCTGCCAATCCTTCGATATCACCTCGCCGCTCCCGCAGCGGGGGCATGAACAGATTGACCACGTTGATCCGGTAATACAGGTCCTGGCGGAAGGTGCCGTTCTCGATTTCATCTTCCAGTTTGCGGTTGGTCGCGCACACAATCCGCACTTCGACCTTCTTGTCCGCCTGCGCCCCGATGCGGCAAAATTGGCCGTCCTGCAAAAGCTGCAGTAGCTTCGATTGCAGCGGCATGTCGAGCTCGGAAATTTCGTCCAGGAAAAGCGTGCCCCGGTGGGCCATTTCAACGCGCCCGGGTTTCGAACCATAAGCGCCGGTGAAGGCTCCGCGCTCGTATCCGAACAGCTCGCTCTCGAGTAGGGTGCCAGGAATCGCCGGACAGTTCACCTTAACGAACGGGCCCGACTTCCAAGGTGACAACGAGTGGACCAGCTTGGCGATGATGTCTTTCCCGGTCCCGCTTTCTCCATGGATGAGCACCGGAACGTTCGCCGCCGCCACTTTGTCGAGGCGTGAGTGGAGAGCCTGCATAGCCTCAGATTGACCGAACACCACCGCCTCGGGCGGAATGTCGCCAATCGCCTGAACCAGAGAACTGACAGAATTTGTCACTGTGCCGGACATATTGGCGGGCGGCTCCTTTGCTGCTTACAGCAAGTGCACCCCACACGCCAAACCGCGGACCGCTATCTAGAAGGGCCGATTTGTCATCTTAAGTCGTTTTGCGGGAGACGTTTAGGCCCATGACGCCCGGTGAGAGCAAGACTCACCGATCAAGTCGTGGGAAGAGGTAAAGCTGGAAGTAGAGTAGGAAAAAACTTTCACATCGAAGAAGCAACTTTCCTTCGAGGTGCGATAGGCGCAGCCTCTTGATTGACCAAAGGATGGGCGAATTTTAGTCCGAGCAGGTGATGGCCCTCAGCATGAGTTACCCGAACGATTTTCCCTCGCAAATTGCGAGAATTCCGTCGCGTGGGGGCGGCCGCGGCCAGCGGGGCACTAGGGATTTCGAGCGAAACCTGCGCTGCTGGCTTCAAAGAGCGATGCACCGCAATAAGTGCTCCCCCCGCCGAAATATTCAGGGCGCTGGCAAATTCCAGAAATTCCTTGCCCCCTTGGTCGTGGCTTCGCACAAAAACAGGAATGGCTAGCGGCAGACGCGGCCACTCGCGACGCTCTATTCCCGGCTTCCGACGATCCAAGCGTTTGCCTCTTTTCGTGACAATTGTTTCTCTCTGTCGCACCTTAGGGGCCAAACATCGGGTCAGAACCGGCAGACGAACGGTCGTGGGAAGGCTTTCACCCCCTTGTTACCTGCAAACGCCGGTCTTTTCAGCGTAAACCCATGTTTTTAAGCCGCTTTCGGGCCAATATTACGGCCTTTTCCTAGCCCCCAATTGGAAAGGATTTACCGAAAGTGACCAATGTTTTGCATTTTTCGTTGACACTCACCCGCTTCTTACCCTAGCATTCTCCCAGCGGTAATCAGTAGCCAACCAGCCTGAATGCCGTTCCCTCCCCCTACGAATCCACCAATGCCGGAAGTGTCCTCAATGTCCAAAGAAGCACCCGCCTCCGCCAGAGTGCCTGCGATTTCGCCGGCCGAATCTGTGCAAGCGCGTGGACATGAATTGCAGGAATATTCTCAGCTTCGTGAACGCTATCTCCGGACCACAAATGCGCTCGCTTCCGCAGCTCATGACTTGAAAACTCCACTGGCCATCTTGAACGGCTACGTTGAGCTTCTGCAGAGCGAGAAGTTGGGTGATTTGAACGAGCGCCAGCGCGAAGTGCTGCGCGATATGCGGTCCAATGGCCAGCGCTTGCAGCGCTATATACAGGACTTTCTAAGCTTCAGCGTTCTTGAAACCGGCCATCTAAAAATGCGCTTCGAGCCCGGCAATATCAATGCCTGTCTTTCTGAGGTTTGCCGCTTATGGTCTCCGCGCTTTCAGGAACGAGGGCTGGCCATGTATTTCCTGGCCAACGAAAGAGTCCTTGAGTTTCCCTTCGACGCCCCCAAGGTGGAACGCATCATATCCAACTTGCTGGAAAATGCCTCCAAATTCACGCCCGCAGGTGGCACAGTCTGGCTTCATGCTGAACCTCATGTGTGGGAGCGCCGCGCGGTCAGTAAACCCGCGGTTTCTCAGGAACGCCGCCGCCGGCCGCTTTCGCAACCTAATTCGGTGAAGATCAGCGTTTCCGATACCGGCCCGGGTATTTCGCCCGAGTTTCACCTGGAAATCTTTGATGACTTCTTCCGGCTGCCTGGAAGTGAACAGTCGGAAGGCATGGGGCTGGGACTCGCCATTGCGCGCCGCCTGGCCCACGCCATGGGCGGCAAAATCTGGGTGGAAAGCGAACCTGGAACCGGTTCCCGTTTTTCGTTCATCGTCCCCGTGAAGCCTCCAGTCATCGAGTTCGAAGGAAAATCGTAAATGAGCAAAAAAGCCAAAATCCTGCTGGTGGACGACGAACCCGGAATGCTGCGCTATATCCGGACTTTGCTTGAGGTGGACGACCATCACGTCGAGACCGCTTCCACCGGTGAAGAAGCCCTGGAGATCGTGCAGAAGGGCCTGCGTCCCGACCTGGTGCTGATGGATCTGCTCATGCCCGGCATTGACGGCCTGGAGACTCTTGAACAACTGCGTAAGCTGCAGCCGGGCGTCAAAGTCGTGATGCTCTCCTGCGTCAATGACACCAAGAAAGTCGTGCAGGCCATCCACCTTGGCGCCACCGACTACATCACCAAGCCTTTCGAAAAAGCTGAACTGGATAAAGTCATTGATCAGTGCCTTGGCACCAACCAAGAAAACTATACCGGCGAAGTCGAAGAACTCGGCGATGAGATTTTCTTCGTAGCTGCCAGTCCGAACATGCGCAAGTTGCGTTCGCAGGCCGCGCTGGTCGCCAACGTCGACATCCCGGTGCTAATGCTGGGCGAGAGCGGCACCGGCAAAGAAGTGATGGCACGCCTGATTCACAAGCTGTCGCCGCGCGCCCACCGTACTTTCTTAAAAGTAAATTGCGCCGCGGTTCCGGCAGACCTGCTCGAAAGTGAATTGTTCGGATACGAAGCTGGAGCTTTCACCGGCGCCAATCATGCCAAGCCCGGCAAATTTGAGATTTGCAACAAGGGCACCATCCTGCTCGACGAGATCGGCGAGATGCCCCCGTCGTTGCAGGCCAAGCTGCTGCACGTTTTGCAAGACCAGCAGTTCTCCCGCCTCGGCAGCCGCTCGGTGATCAAGGTGGACGTCCGCATCCTGGCCGCCACCAACATCAATATTCCTGAAGCTCTCGCCAATAAGCGTCTGCGCGAAGATTTGTATTACCGTCTGAACGCTTTCACTCTGACCATTCCTCCGCTGCGGGAACGCCGGGAAGAAATCCCGATCTTGCTGAAGCATTTTATGTCGCGGCTCTCGGAGCAGTACGCGCGACCGCCCTTGCCGTTTTCCCCGGAACTACTTCAGGCCACCGCGATCTATCCCTGGCCGGGCAACCTGCGCGAGTTGGGCAATTTCATCAAGCGCTATCTCGTACTGGGCGACGAAAAACTCGCCATCAATGAACTCCAGCCGCGCAGCGATGGTTCAGGGGCGCAGTTTGATGCCTCGCCTCCACGCCATGGCAACCCTTCCGAACCTTCTGGCGGGCTCAAGGGTTTAGCTCGCAGCGCGAAAGACGAAGCCGAGGCCGAAGCGATCGCGAAAGCCCTCGACGAGACTAATTGGAATCGCAAGCAGGCAGCCACACTGCTGCAGATCAGCTACAAAGCTTTGTTGTATAAGATTCGCCAGTACGGAATCGCCCAGCAGAATAAGAGCACCCACAAGCTCTCAGCCGGCGCCCGCTGAGCCTGCCAGTCCGCGCTATCGAATGATCTGATGAACCCCGGGAGACCGCCTAGTTGAAGGTTACGGTGACAATGGTATTCGCCGTCAAACTGGTAATCGTACACACCAGCCCAGATGGAGACGGACAATTGCCCCAGGTTACAGCCGTAAAGGGTGGGGTGGGCGTAGCCGTCAATGTGATCGGGGTTCCACTCACAAAGCTCTGGCTGCATGTGACCGCAGTGGACGCGCAGCTAAGGCCAAGCGGCGAACTGGAAATGTTTCCGATGCCGCCCAAAAAGTCTACCGTCAGTGTCGGCCCAGTAGTGTTTAAGCAAGCGACATTCGCCGTCATATAACCGGTTACGATCGCCCCCGAAGATGACCGGTTCCCAGAGCTGTGATTGGTCAACACAGTCGCCGAAACCAAAGCGTTTCCGCAAGCGAAACCGGCCGGAGACAACAGGCCTCCAGAGCTGACCGTCACCATGTTGGTCGTGTTCGAGGCCCACGTAACTTGACTCGTAATGTCCTTGGTCACAGGCGGATGGATGTAGGTGCCAAGGGCTCTGAGCTGCACGTTGAGCGCCGGGTCTGCAGCGCCGAAATTCTCAGTCTCGGGCTTTATCGTAATTCCCACCAACTGCTGGTCGTGCGCGCAACTCAACATCGCCAGCAGAGAACAAACAGCCACCAACCCCGCGACGCTCCGGAACAAAAAAACTCTCATCGAACTAGCCCCTCCCCATCAAGGCAGGAATTCTAGCATTTTTTGCGGTGCACGACACCCGCAAAATCGCGCACCGAACCCGCACGAGCGGGAACATGCGCTTTCAGGATTGCACTCCGTATTCCAAATGCATGAAAGGTTGGCCTCTGATTCCGCAGCTACTTACGGCCGATTGGGACGGTTCTGCTGCAAAATTCTCGAGGTTTGTTTACAACTGAGGTTTCGGCCTGATAACAAAAGTTATCAACGCCACTCGGCAGCGAACTCATGTCCCATCTCACTGCCCACTGCCTTAAGACTTCAACTGCGCAAGCTGTTTCCTTACATCATCCGCGTCGCTATATTTCGGATCCAGCTTGAGCACGCGTTCCAGATGCTGACGGGCCAGCGCCGGCTGGTCCGCCTTGGCGTACGCTAATCCCAGATGGTAGTGATAGAGAGGATTATCCGGCTCCTTGTTCTTAGCCGCCAGTTTGACCGCTTCTTGAAACAGGTCGATAGCCGACTGGTAAACCCCTTTCTGATAAAAAGCCCAGCCCAGGGTATCGGCAACGTTCGAAGATCCCGGCAGGGCCCTTCTCGCTGTCTGCGCCAGTTGCAGTGCCAGGTCCGCATTGCCGCCAGTTTCGAGCAGCACGTAAGCCAAATTGTTGGAAGCTGTAGGATCGTCTCGCCTCAGCTGCAGCGCACTCTGGTACGCCGACTTTGCCTTCTCCAGATCATGTTTGTTCTCGTATAGGCTGCCCAGCAGAATGTAGAAGCTGGCTTCCTTTGGATTGTCCCGCACCGCGTTGTTGGCAGTGGCGATAGCCTCATCTACCGAGCCGCTCACCGCTTGCACGTGGCACAGCTTGGCGTACGCGTCGGTGTTGTTCTTGTTGAGTTCCACCGCTTTCTTCAAAGAGGTCTGCGCCGCTCCGTAATCTTTCCTGGTCTCCTGCACCGACCCGAGCAGGTCGTAGAAAGCGCTGTTGTTTGGCGAAAGGGCAATCTGCGTGTTGGCGGCGGTGATGGCTTTGTCCGGCTGCTTCATCAGCAGATAGCCGTTCACCAGTCCGAGCAAACTATCAGCCGAGTTAGGATCGCGGCTGAGCGCCTGCTTAAACCAGCTCTCTGCCTCGGAAAACTTCTGTTGTTGGGTCCGGAGATTCCCCATTTGCAGATAACCGGCAGCGGACTGGGGCGCCACCTCAGTCGCTTTGCGCGCGTCCTGTTCGGCCGCCGCCGCCTGTCCGCGCAACCTGAATGAAAGTGCGCGTAGAGCGTATCCATCGGGCAAGCCTGGCTGCAAGCTGATGATTTGTGCCGCGGCCTGCTCTAATCCGGCCATGTCCCCTTTTTGCAGGGCATAACCGGCAAGCGCCCGTTGCGCTTCCACCATTTGCGGTTTCAAGCGCGCTGCCTCGTGCCATTCCTTCGCCGCCTGCTCCAATTCTGCGCGTTGGTTGAGCGCGTTCCCCAGTTGAAAGTGCGCGACCGCATTGCCCGGATCGCTGCTCACCACCGACTGCAGCGTCTGCACCGCATCGTTTACTTTGCCCTGTGCCAGCTGAATTTCGCCGCGATAAGTCAGTGCCTCGTCGTCCTTCGGTTTGCTTTTCAGCACTTCCTCGTTCAGCTTGTTGGCCTCGTCCACCCGATTCTTCACAATCAGCAACTGAACGTAATTTTTGCTGACCTGCACGTCCTTGGGATGATCGTTATGGAGCGAGGCGTACTCGGCGACCGCTTTGTCCAGATCGCCGACGGCAAAATAAAAATCCCCTAGCATGCGGTAGGCGTCAGAATTCTCTGGCATGTCTCGCTTCACCTGCGTCAGAAACGCTTCCGCCTCGGTCCTTTTCCCTTGCGCCATATACAGCTTGGCCATCGATGCACGAGCGTTGCTGTCACCGGGTTCGGCCTGGATCACCAGTTGCACCTGTTGTTCAGCTTCCGGGTAGCGCCCACGGGCCTGATAGAAAGCCGCCAGCGCCAGATGGGGATTCGCCCCCGTTGCCTTCAGTGCGATCGCTTTCTTGTAATTGACCTCGGCGGCATCAAACTGGTTGAGTTGGGTCTGGATCAATGCAAGGTTCAGATAGGAATTACCTCGATCCGGACCCAGCGCGATCGCCTTCTGGGTTTCTGCCAGCGCCAGGTCGTATTTTCCTTCTTTGCCATACAGATTGGCCACTGTAACGTGCGTGTCAGGGTCATTTGGCAGTTTGTTCATCAGCAGATCAGTGTGCTCTTGCGCCGCTTTCACCTGGCCGTCGGCGATCAGCAGGTTGGCAACATCCAGGTGCGCTTTATAGTTATCCGGCTGCAACTCCAGGGTTCGCAGCAGTTCCAGGTACGCATGCTGCCAGTCTTGCAGCTTCAAGTAGGTCTGCGAGAGCTGATAGTGCGCATCGCCGAAAGAGGGATCCACTTCGGTCGCATTGCGATACTGAATCACCGCTTCGCGGTACCTGCCTTTCGTAGAAAAGCGCTGTCCGCTCTCGTAGTACTTCTGCTTGCGCACATTGGGGTCACGCGAACAGCCAGTCAAGAACAAGGCCATACATCCGAGCACCAGCAGCAGTCGGAAAACAGAAATACGCTTCATTGCAAAACTCTCCAATCAGCGCCTTATGCGCTGGGTTCTACCTTAGTTAATCAAAAATACTGCATCAAAACGTTACCTGAAAGTTACCTGCGTCACGGCCTGCCCGGCCTTACCGCGGGACATAGTTGTTCACCAGCGGGACCACATTGCCGGCAAAGGCCACCAGTCGTTGTTGTCCCGAATCCAAATTCTCTCCCGGCGCCAACCTGGTCGTCACCCGAATCAACGAGCCATCCGAACGTCGCTCCCTGATGGAGTCGGTTACCAGATAGAACTTGGCTACGTATTCGCTGGCCACCGCCCGATCATGCGCCCAATACCAGTAGAGCACCAGTCGCCGGTCTTCTCCTTTGGCGATCAAATACCGGTTTGCAGGAAACGGGACATGTCCAGGAACACTGACGCTGATTCGATCCGATTGCAACGGAACCCATCCGGCTCCGGGAAGGCAATTCTTCGGGGAATGAATGGAATCGCCGGCCCGCTGGCTGGGGAAGTACGCAATGAAAACATCCACGTCCGCGCCGCTGGCCTGCTCTTGGTAGTCACGCAGCAAAAAATCACCCGGCCCCAGGACGTCGAGCACATCCTGGGTTAAGGGAGTGTCGCCGCTGGATTCCCAGCCTCCCAAACTGCGCGGGAAAGAAGCTAGAGGTTGCCGCTGCGGAATGATCTCCGAACTATTTCGCGCGTGCAGCAGCAGCGCGGTGCCTCCCAGCAACGCTACCGCTACCCAAAAACGCCAGAGTGACTTCACGCTGAGACCTCACTGGACTTGCCCAACAGGTTGAGGCCCCGATGCAAGGCAAACAGCATTAGTAGCGACACCACAAAGATGAGCCATCCTGAAAAGGCATGGAAAAAGCCCTCGGCCTTTTCCGGGTCCCAATACTGCACCAGCAGCCCGGTTCCCACAATGCGCAGGCCATTGGCGGTAACCGCAATCGGCACCGACGCCACTGCCAGGACCACTCGGATCGCCACCCGCTTCTCCATGAGGTATCCGTACATAATCGCAAGCGTTGTCAGCGAGAGCAACGAGCGGATACCGCTGCAGGCTTCGGCAACTTCCAAAGGCATCGCCGGAAGATTAATTACGTTCCCCTCGCGGAAAACCGGAACTCCGAAAACCGGCAGCACTGTAGCTGACAGCTTCGATGCCAGAATCTGCAAAGGGAAAGTGATCTGGCTGAAGACGATCGCGGGAATCGGAACCATCAGCACCAGAAAAAGCAGAGGGAACAGCACTGCCCGCAAGAACTCCCGTCCCAGAAAGAACAGGATCATGCCGGCAGCCAGCATCAACAGAGAAGTGCGAGAGAGAAACAGCTCCGCGCCGAAAACTCCCAGAATCAATGTGGACAGCGAGAGAAAAATAATCGCCAGCCCCCAGTTCGACGGAGCGGGACGGATGGCCGCCAGCCGCGAACGATCCTGCCAGACCACATAAGCCGCGAAAGCCGGAACAAAAAAACCGTGCGAGAAATTAGGGTCTGACCACCATTGTTGTACGAGTCGGCCAAGAATCGGCGCATACAGCAACCCTATCAACACCAGCAGCGTCGCAGTCTGCCAGCCAATCAGCTTCGCCAGCCGGTCGGGCCCAGCTTCCGATACCGTGACCTCTTGTGCCATCAGTGCCATTTTCCAGGAGCGGGGGAACGCCCAAAGGATAGGTTAAACGATATTGAAGAGCAATTCATCAGCCGGAGTTCTGCTCCAAGAAATCAGTCCCCATGCACTTATTCCGGTGCAAACACGCCAATCCGAGGGCCTGACCAGCGTAGTATCGCAGTTGCGGGGTCTTCTATCTCCCAAAAAAGGATAAGAAAGTTCCACTCAAAATCCAAATTTTGCCTAATTCCGAAACCGGTTCTCGGTTTCAGTATCAACAAGTTACAGCTTATCAGTCGTTCCGGGACAAAAGTAACCCATTCCATGTTACCTCCGAATGAGAAAAGATTTTCCCTTTTATGCGAATTGGTGTAAGGTTGGAAGGAGTTCCCCCCAAGAACTGGATTCTCTCAAGTAATTGAAAACAGGGCAACGGTGGCTGCTGACCCTGAGCAACGGTGGGCCGTTCTGTGTGGCACCAGCCGTGCACTTGTTAAGAAGTTCATTGCCACGCGAATGGTACACCCCTCACCGGACGCGGGTTCATTTCATGGAACAAAATTTCTACGAGTTGGATACAGGTTTGCCCGTCGCCACTGATGTCGTCGGCTCCGAAGCGCCATTCCTCGAAGCCGTGAGCCCCAGCATGAGGGCGGTGGAAGCGGTTATTCGGGAATTAGGCCACAGCTCTGTTCCCGTCTTGCTGATTGGAGAACGCGGTACCGGCAAGCGGACCATCGCGCAGAGGATCCACCAGAATTCCGGCCGGGCTCGCGAAGAATTTCACGTCATGAGCTGTCACGGACTTGAAGTTGAGGCTCTGCGGCTCGAAGTCTCGCGCACCGGAGCCACTCTATACCTCGACGAAATTTGCGATCTCAGCCCGGAGTGTCAGAAGAAGCTGTTAGAAATGCTTTCCAAGCCGGGTGCCAACGGCTCGGCCCAACCCGAAATGCGAATGATGTGCGGCAGTTCACGCGACTTGGAAGCCGACGTACGAACTGGCAGCTTTCAGGAAGATCTGTACTACCGGCTGAGTGGGGTGTGCCTTCGTATTCCTCCGCTGCGGCAAAGGAAAGAGGATGTTCCGTGTCTGATGGCGTATTTTCTGGGACGGTACGCGGAAGCGTTTCGCCGTCCGGCGCCGGTTTTGAGTGCTCCGACCGAACAGCTTTTTCGCGATCATTCTTGGCCCGGAAATCTTCGTGAGTTGGAGGCCGCCGCCCGTGCCATTGTAGCCGTGGGGGACGAGTCAGTCGCTATGGGAGGCCTACGCTCCCTGCTTTTACGCGCCGATAATAGGGTGACCGGCGAGAGAGTCTCGCTCAAGGAGGCCTCGCGGGCCGCATCCCGCGAAGCTGAAAAAGAATTGATTTTGAAGGCGCTGACTCGGACGCGCTGGAACCGCCGCCGCGCCGCCCAGGAACTTCAGATCAGCTACAAGGCTTTGCTTTACAAACTTAAACAGATTGGCTACGGCGAAATTGGAGCGACGTAACTATGCCGACCATGGAGACAATATGAAGTGCACCATTCGATTGCTGGTTGGGATTGGGCTTGTGCTATCCGGACTGCTGGCCTGGACCCAGGACTCTGCCCCCGCCAAGAGCCCCGCACGGCCAGCCGTGCCGCCGCAGGTCAGCGCGTCCTACGTGATCGGCGCTGATGACACCATTTTCGTGTCGGTGTGGAAGGAACCGGACTTGACCAATACGCTGCCGGTTCGCGCCGACGGAATGATCTCAATGCCGCTGCTCAACGACGTGCAGGCGGCAGGGCTGACGCCGATGCAACTATCCGCTTCGATCAGTGAAAAACTGAAGAAGTTTGTTTCTGATCCCCACGTGACCGTGGTTGTAACCCAGATGAACAGCCAGCGGATCTATGTGACTGGAGAAGTCTCGCATAGCGGCCCTATGAACCTGTTGCCTGACATGACCGTGCTACAAGCGTTGGCCGGCGCCGGATTTACCCAGTTCGCCAATACCAAGGGGATTTACGTCCTTCGCAACGAGAACGGGGCGCAGAAACGTTATCCTGTGAATTACAAGAAGTTGGTTAAGGGTGAGACGCCGGAGCAAAACATCATTCTCAAGCCGGGGGACACCATAGTTGTCCCGTAGGACGCAATGATCGGTAGGGCGCATATGAAAAAATTCAGCACAAAAGCGTGGCAATTCGTGATCGCGGCGGTGTTCCTGACCTTGGTTCTGACACCCGCTTGGGCGCAGCAGGACGACTCGTCCTCAGCACAGGCCGGTGGCGCTCCGCCGGCGGCTACTGGGCCGTCAGCGGGGCCGGACATTGAAAACCCGCCCCTTTCGGGCCTTGACCAGCCGACCTCGGAGCCGGCTTACGGCGGACGCAGCTATCTGGTTCCCGGAATTCAATTGAGCGAAGCAGTGAACGCGACCACCAGTGGCCTGACCAGCAAAACCGCTGGTACCAACGAAGCGGCGCGCGGGCTCGGTTCTCTCGACCTGCAGAAAATTTGGAAGAAATACCAGCTCGGTCTCGACTACATTGCCGGCGGCACGGTCTTCCAGGGGCACATTAACCAGTCCCACCTGGGGAACTCTTATCAGACGCAAGCTCTGGCCATGAATCAGCGGATTCTCTGGCGCACTGGGCAGTTCGCATTCCGGGATTCCTTTACCTATCTTCCGGAAGGGTCCTTTGGTTACGGTTCTTATGGCGGTGCCGGAGGTTTTAACTCAGCCCTGGGCGGCGGAGGTACGGGCGGTGTAGGTGCGGGAACCGGACTCGGAGGCGGCATCACGGGAGGAATTCCGGGCGGAAATCTTGGCGGTGGATCGATCGGCTCAATCGGGATACAGCCTCGCATCAACAACCTTTCCATTGTCGATGTCACCCAATCCTTCTCGCCGCGCAGCACGATTGTGGTGGCGGCAGGATTCGACTACACCGATTTCCTTAAGAACGCGCAATCGTCCTTGTCGCTGATCAACAGCCAGACGTCCTCGGCGCAGGTCGGATACGATTATCTGCTGAACCGTCACGACCGGATTTCGGTTCAGTACGCGTATCAGAACTTCCACTTCCCCAAAACCGGAAGCGGTAACGTCAACGCCCACTTGTGGCATTTGCTCTATAGTCATCGCATTTCCGGTCGCCTGAATTTGGTTGTGGGCGGCGGGCCGCAGTTGATTATCTTCCATAACTCTCTGATTTCGGTCCCGGACCGGCTCTCGGCCAGCGGCCGGGCACAGCTTTCCTATCAAGTGAGCTCACGTACCAGCAGTCAGGTTTCCTACATGCACTACACCAGCCCGGGCTCGGGATTTTTTGCCGGATCCAATACGGACCTGGTTAGCACTTCCCTAAACCATCTGGTCGGCCGCAGTTGGAGTTTTAATTTGAACGGAGGCTATTCCCACAATCGCCGGCTGCAGCAGAGCACCCTGGGCACTTCCGCTGCCAAGACCTACCAGTACTGGTACGGAGGGGGCTCGATTCGGAGACAACTGGGGCGCTATTTCGGCGCTTTTGTCAGCTATCAGTACAGTGACATTCGGTTTAACACCAGCGTCTGCACCAACCTCGGAACATGCGGTACCAGTACTGGGCAGCAGGTAGGGTTGGTGGGAATTGACTGGCATCCGCATCCATTTCGTTTGGATTAGATTTCGCCAGCCCCGCTGGCAGAACTGGAACAACAATGATTGAGAACCGCGAACTGACGATGGACGATTACCTGGCGATGCTCCGGCGGCGTCTGAAAGTGATCTTGATCCCTACTTTGTTGGCGCCATTGGTCGGCTTTGCCGTCTCTTACGCCTTTTCGCCGAAATATACCTCCACGTCGCTGGTACTGGTGGCAGAGCAAAAGGTCCCGGAAGGCTACGTGAAGCCGGCCATTACTGCGGACTTGGGCCAGCGGGTGGCTACCCTCGAACAACGTGCACTCGGCGCTGACCGGTTGCGCTCATTAATTAACCGGCTTCAATTAGCCAACGGTCCTCGCAGCGTGGATGCAGTGATCGACGCGATCCGCACCAACATTGACGTTGCTCCCGTTAACTCTGCTTTCATCCCCACTCCAGGGAAGAAAAAAGGACAACAAGGACAGAGTGATCTGCCGGGGTTCAATGTGAGCTACACCGCCAGCAACCCGCGCGAGGCGCAGGAAGTTTGCGCCGGCGTGACCGACATTATGCTGCAAGAGAACCTGAAGGATCGCGCCCAAGTGGCCCAGGGTACAACCGAGTTCCTGGTGCGTCAGGTGGAAGAGGCCAAAGGCACGCTCGACGCGCTGGACAGCCAAATGGCCACTTTCAAGCAAAAATACGTCGGCCAGCTCCCCGGCGATGAAGACAGCAACTTGAAGATCCTGATGGGTATGAACTCGCAGCTCGATGCTAACACCCAGACCTTGAGCCGCGCCCAACAGGACAAGGCGTACACCGAGTCATTGCTTTCGCAGCAACTTTCCGCCTGGAAGTCGTCCCAGACCGCGACCAATCCACAGAATCTCGAGCAGCAACTCGCTACGCTGCAGTCACAACTCATCACCCTGCAGGGACGTTACACCGAGGATTATCCGGACGTGGTCAAGGCCAAGAAAGACATCGCTGAGTTGCAGAAGAAACTGAAAGAAATCAACTCCGCTGCGGCTGATGCGCCCGCCGCCACGAGCACCCCCGACCAGGCAAGCCTCTCGGAGCCACCCGAGATCCAGCAGTTACGCTTGCAAATTCACCAGTATCAGCAGGTCATTACCCAGGCCGGGCGTGACCAGCAACGCCTGCAGGAGCAGATCAAGATCTACCAAGGCCGTGTGGCGCTTAGCCCGGCCGTTGAAGAGCAGTACAGAAAACTGACGCGGGATTATGACACCGCGCAGAAGTTTTACGACGACAAGAGCAAACAGGAAAAAGATTCAGAGACGCAGACGGCCATGGAGCGGGAGCAACAGGGCGAGCAAATGCAATTACAGAATCCCGCCGACCTGCCCGACTCACCTACCTTTCCCAACCGCTTATTGTTTGCCGGCGGTGGAGTTGCCGGTGGCTTGGCCATCGGCCTAGGGCTAGCCATCTGGTTGGAAATGCGCGATCAATCGGTGCGAACCGAGCGCGACGTGCTGGCGGTGCTCGAACTGCCGGTGCTTTCCCAGGTCCCTTGGTTGGGAGTTGAGGCTGCTGAGAAAAATGGAAATAGCAAGCGAAGATTTGGCCTCGGGTCTAAGTCCCCCTCCGACAGCGAGAAAGACAACGAAGAAACGGTCGAGGTCTAACCAGGCATGTACAAAGATTTTTTTTCGCTCCGCGCGAACCCGTTCAACGTCAATCCAGACCCGCGTTATCTGTTCCTAACGCGGCACACCGAGGAGGCCCTGGCTTGCCTGACCTATGGCATCCAGAGCCGCAAGGGTTTCGTGCTGCTCACCGGAGAAGTCGGCACCGGCAAGACAACCCTCATCAACAAACTGCTGGAGTGGCTGCGCGCCCAGCAGGTCCCGACCGCGTTCATCTTTAATTCCCGGATGAACGTGCCCCAGTTCCTTGACTACATGATGGCCGACTTCGGGATCCCGTGCGATACCCGGTCCAAGAGCCAGGTCCTGCTGCGGCTCTACAACTGGCTGCTGGAGCGTTACCGGGCCGGCGAAACCGCAGTCCTGATCGTGGACGAGGCCCAGAACCTCGCCGACGAAGTGCTCGAAGAGATTAGGATGCTGACGAATCTGGAGACGTTTACAGAAAAACTTCTTCAGATCGTTCTAGTGGGGCAAACCGAACTCGAAACCAAACTCAAGCAGTCCAATTTGCGGCAGTTGCGGCAGCGCTTGACTCTGCGCGCCAAGACCCACCCGCTCACCGCGGAAGAAACCAAGTCTTACATCCAGCAACGCCTGCGCATCGCCGGTTCCAACGGCCACCAGATTTTTGACCAGGACGCGCTGGCTGCAATTCACCGTTACTCAACCGGAATTCCTCGCGTGGTCAACTTGATTTGTGAGCACTGCCTGGTCAGCGCTTTTGTGGACCAGCAAAAAGTGGTCACCCCGGGCATCGTGGACGCTGTGGCCCGCGATTTTGATCTGGGGGACAACCGCAATTTGGCCTCGCTTCCTCCTCCCGCGCCAAACTCAGACAAATTCGATTTGGTGGATGCGCTGAAAACCCTTTCGAAACTGGCAGAACAGTTGAAGCAACCTGAGCGTGAAGTACCCAAGGAAGGAAAACTATGAGCCGAATTCATGAAGCATTGAAGAAAGCAGAGCAGGAACGGGCAATGTCGCAGTCCTCGAGGGAGGCTACGCCTTCCGTGATGGACGCACCCATCGAGCCGGCGGGGGTTTACACCAGCGCCGCGACTCTGGTACCCCCGTCCCCAGCTTTGTCTTCTGCGCCCGAATCCTTGCTGATGCGCTGCCGCCAGACCACCTGGACTCCAGACCCCAAGACCATGCTTTTTTTCAGCGGCGAAGAACACGTCGCCGGCATGGAAGAGTTTCGCACCCTGCGCAGCCGGCTCTACCAGACGAGAGAAAAGCAGCCCCTTTCCAAGCTGCTGATTACCAGCGCACTGCCCAAGGAAGGCAAAACGTTCACCGCCGCCAACCTGGCTCAGGTTATTGTGCGCCAGCATGGACGCCGCGTATTGCTGGTCGATGCCGACTTGCGCAATCCAAGGTTGCACAGTTGTCTGGGCGCCGAATCCAGCCCCGGCCTGTCGGAGTACCTCCGTTCTGAGAGGGATGAGTTCTCCGTCATTCAGCGCGGCCCGATGGAGAACCTGTTCTTCATTCCCGCCGGCGTTAATGCCGGGAATCCGGCCGAACTCCTGGCTAACGGACGGTTGAAGTTCCTGCTCAGCCGTCTCGAAACCATGTTTGACTGGATCATCATTGACTCAGCCCCTGCCGTGCCTGTGGCCGACGCCGCTCTATTGGCAAAATTCTGCGATGGCGTTCTCCTGGTGGTGCGCTCGAACAGCACCCCTATCGACGCCGCGCGAAAGGCCAGAAAAGAATTCGCCGACCGCAACGTTGTCGGCGTGGTGCTCAACGGAATTACTCCTGATCTTTCGCCGTACTCGCAGTACTACTACGCAGCTTACGGGTCCGAGCCTAAGGTCGAGGCCAAGAACTAGGGAGTGGGCGTGATCCGTCTCTTCAATGTGTACTACCCCATTCGGACGCTGGTGCTGCTCGGCGGCGAGGCCTTGCTGGTGTGGACCTCTTTCCTGGTGGCCGCCGTCTGGCAGCACCCGGAGGACTACTACGTCGTCCTGAACTACGAGGGTGGGTACTGGAAGATACTGGCCGGCACCGCTGCGGTCCTGGTGTTTTCCCACCTCTTTGATCTCTACGAGCCTTCCCAGTGGGACGCCAAGGGGGAGCTCTATTTTCGATTGTTGTTGGTGCCCGGCATTCTTGCCTTGACCCTGGCCGTGATCGCCTACATTTTCCCGCACGCGCTACTGGGCAATCACGCAGTCGTTCTTGGCCTGCTTCTGGTGACAGTGGCCTTGTTCGCCTGGCGCATGATCTATGCCTGGCTGGCACAGACCCCTTACCTGCGGGAGCGGGTCTATGTGCTGGGCGCCGGTGATCGTGCGCTGCGCTTGATCAACGGACTGCGTGCGCGTTCCGAGTTGGGTATTGAGGTCGCGGGCTGGAGCGGAAACGTCGAAGGCGCGTTCACCCGCGAAGCCATCGCTTCTCACTTGCTAGGACTGATTCGCGAGCGGCCCGTACACCGTGTCATCGTCGCCATGGACGATCGCCGCGGAACTTTGCCGGTCATGGAAATGTTGCAGTTGCGGCTGAACGGCCTCAAAATCGAAGAAGCAACCTCGTGGCTGGAGAGAATTTCCGGCCGCATCGAAGTGGATAATCTCTATCCCAGTTGGCTCATCTTCGCCGAAGGCTTTCGTTTTAGCTCAGGCTTCATGTTGCTGCGCAGGGTTTTTTCTATCCTGGCTTCCGGCGTCCTTCTGCTCGTGGCTCTGCCGATTCTTCCTTTCGTCATACTCGCCATCAAGTTGGATTCCGCGGGCGATGTTCTCTACCGGCAGCAACGCGTCGGACTCGGCGGCAAAGTTTTCTATTGCTTCAAATTCCGTACCATGCGCCAGGACGCAGAAGTGGATACCGGCGCGACCTGGGCTTGTGACGATGATCCACGAATCACACGCGTAGGAGAGTTCCTGCGTACCAGCCGCATCGACGAAATTCCCCAGCTTTGGTGCGTGCTCAAAGGCGATATGGGTTTTGTTGGCCCCCGTCCTGAACGCCCCGAGTTTGTGGAATGGCTGACCAAGGAAATCCCCTTCTACGGCGTTCGCAACGCGGTTCGCCCCGGCATCACCGGATGGGCCCAGGTCCGTTACAAGTACGGCAGCACCGTCAAAGACGCAAAAGAGAAACTGCAGTACGACCTCTACTACATCAAGAACATGTCGTTCGGACTGGACATCATGATCATGTTCCAGACCATCAAGATTGTGCTGTTAGGCCGGGGGGCGCAATGAAGGGACATGCGCCATGAAATGGCTGTTTTGGGGCTCGGCCACGATTCTCGCGTACACCTACCTTGGATACCCTGCCTGGCTTTGGCTGCGCAAGCGCTTCCGTCCGCGTCCTTTGCATGCTTCTACGTACACGCCTTCCGTATCAATTGTAATGGTGATACGAAATGAAGCGGCAGTACTTGAACGCAAACTGCGGAACTTGCTGGAAATCAACTATCCCAAGGATCTCGGTGAGATCATCGTTGTCTCGGACGGTTCCATTGATGCCACCGGCAAGATTTTGAATTACTACAGGGCCGATCCTCGGGTGCGTGTCCTCCTGAATCCGGAATCGCACGGTAAAGCGGCAGGACTAAACGACGCCATTGCCGCGGCGCGTTGCGACATCGTGGTTTTCACCGACGCTCGGCAGAAAATCGAGCCTGATGCCATCCGGCTTCTTGCAGCGACCTTTGCCGATCCCCAGGTCGGGTGCGCTAGCGGCGAGTTGATGTTGGGGGATCCTGACTCTGGTCAAACCACTCGCGGCGTCGGCCTATATTGGCGCATTGAGAAGATGGTCCGCGAGATGGAGTCGGCGTCTGGCTCGGTGGTCGGCGCTACCGGCGCACTTTATGCGGTAAGGAGAAGCCTTCTCGTGCCAGTGCCGGTGGGGACCATCCTCGATGACGTTTACATTCCCATGCATGTGGCGCGACGGGGATTCCGGGTGATTTTCGTTCCCAGCGCGCGCGCCTGGGACCTTGCCGATCAGGGAGCGGAGCACGAGTTTTCGCGCAAAGTCCGGACACTCAGCGGTAACTATCAATTGGTGCAGCTTGCCCCATGGCTGCTCGACAGTTCAAATCCGTTGCGTTTCGAATTTATAAGCCACAAGCTGTTGCGCTTGTTCGCGCCCTTTTCCCTGGCTATGTGCTTCTGCGCGTCCCTGGTGCTGTCACAGTCCGTATATCGGGTCGCCCTGGCTCTGCAGCTCGCGTTCTATGCGTTGAGCGTACTAGCTATGATGAAGTTGCTAACCGGGCCGCTGGGGCGCGTGGCCGAGGCAGCGCAAACCTTCGTTGTTCTGAACAGTGCAGCCCTTGTAGCTTTCATAAAATTCGCTTCCGGCCGCAAAGTGGCGTGGGCGGGGCAGGCAAGAACTGAAAACACACGCACCAGCGTGCGATTGGGGTAAAGTTTTGGTAACTACTGTAACAGGGACCTCCAGCGCGGAACACGATAGCCGCAAGAAGCCGGCGGGTATGAGTTTCTTCTGGCTGAACGCCTTCTATCTTGTTTACTGTGCCCGCCCAGAAGACTGGTTCGCTCCCATCGGCATCCTTCCCTTGGCGAAGATCACCGGCATTGGGGCGTTTCTGGCTTTCATATTCGGCGGGGGAAAAGGCAAACGCAAATTCCGTGAGCTTCCCATTGAGTCTTATTTTCTGCTCGCGATGATCGTCGTTCTGATGGTGTCGTCCATGTTTTCTCCTGTTTGGAGAGGTGGCGCCATCACTCGCACTATGGATTTCGCCAAGGTCTGGGTGGTATGGGTGCTTACGTTTCTGTTGGTCACTGACCTCGCAAAGTTCCGCCGCATTGTGTTCATTCAGGCCGCGTCAGTCCCGGTAGTGTGCGTTCTCTCCATCGTGAAAGGGCATTCCAGCGTCCGCTTGGACGGCGTCCTTGGTGGTATCTATTCCAACTCGAACGATCTTGCTTTCGCAATCGCATTGTCACTTCCCTTTTGTCTAATGTTTTTTCTGTCCACTCGCAGCGGCTTTCGCAAGGTGCTTTGGGTCGCCGGAATGCTGGTGATGATTGTTGCCTTGTTCATGACTGCGTCGCGCGGCGGCTTCATCACGCTGGTGTTCACCGGTGCGGTATGTTTGTGGCACTTCGGTGTGAAGGGCAAGCGGTTATATCTCATTGTTGCAACGGGCTTCGCGGTATTGCTTCTCTTCGGTCTCGCGGGCAAGACCATGACCGACCGCTTCACCAGCCTGTGGACGGAGCGGCACGATCTGAATACGGGCGAAGAGAGAAGGGCTTTCGACTCTTTTCAGGAGCGGCAGTTCCTGATCGATCGCGCCATCGAGGGCATTGAACATTATCCCATTCTTGGGATCGGTACCCAAAACTTCGAAACCTACTCAACGGTGTGGCGCGAAGTTCACATGACTTACCTTCAGATCGCGGTTGAAGGCGGTATTCCCTCGCTGATTCTATTTCTCCTCTTTTTCGCGCGAGGGTTCTGGAATCTTAGGCGGTTGCTCAGACGCAAAGACTTAACTCCAGAGCTCAGGTTGTTCACGGGCGCATTGCATAGCGTGATGATAGGCTTCGCGGTGGGAGCGCTATTTTCACCCGAGGCATACCAGTTCTTTCCTTTTTTTGCGGTGGCATACAGCTCGGTTCTACTTGCCATGGTTCGGGAAAGCGACAGCAGGAAGGTTGCCGCAACAAATCTGGTTCGTCAAGCCCCCCTCTACATTGGCACGCGCGTTCCGGTGAACAACTAACATGCTCTTCGACACCCCCATCTTCTTCACGTTTCTCGCGGTGGTGACCCTATGCTACTGGTGTCTCAAGTTCGGCAATCAGAACAAATTTCTTCTGCTCGCCAGCTACTTTTTCTACGGCTGGTGGGATTGGCGCTTCCTCTGTCTGATGATCGGTTCCACGGTTATCGACTACTTGATCGCTATCAAGATTGCTGATACCGAAGACCCCCGGGTCCGCCGTCTGCTCCTGACGCTCTCGCTGGTCATCAATTTCTCCATTTTGGGCTTTTTTAAGTATTTCAACTTCTTCGCCGATTCGCTCGCGGTTTCGCTCGCCACACTGGGCGTTCACGCATCGTTGCCAGTTCTGCGGATTATTCTTCCGCCGGGAATTTCGTTTTATACCTTCCAGGAAGTGGCATACATTGTTGATGTCTATTCCGGCAAACTTCCACCCTCGCGGTCGTTCGTTCAATACGGCCTCTTCATAAGCCTGTTTCCGCACCTGATCGCCGGGCCCATTCAACGGCCGTCGCATCTGTTGCCGCAGGTGCAAAAGCCGCGTGAGTGGGACTCAGAGAAGGCGTTTTCCGGCCTGCTGCTTATTCTCGAAGGGCTGTTCCGCAAGTGTGTGATCGCCGATAACTGCGCCCTGATTGCCAACGCGGCTTTTGGAGGATCGTTCGGCAAACCCAGTATCCCGGTGGTGCTGCTTGGCACGTACGCCTTCGCCTGGCAAATCTACGGCGATTTCAGCGGCTATAGCAGTATCGCTCGCGGATGTGCGCAGTTACTCGGCTTCCACTTCATGATGAACTTCCGGCAGCCTTACCTCGCCGAAAGCATTCAGGATTTCTGGCGTCGCTGGCACATCAGCCTGAGTACCTGGCTGCGAGATTATCTCTACATTCCCCTGGGCGGAAGCCGTAATGGCGAACGCCAGACTTACCGCAACCTCATGCTGACCATGCTGCTCGGAGGCTTGTGGCACGGTGCGAACTGGACATTCGTGATCTGGGGCGGGCTCCATGGCGGCGCCCTGGCCGCCGAGCGCAAATTCAGGAATGAGGCGGCGGTGCGCGCGGGCACTCTCTGGAAGTGGCTGAGAAGGGTTTTCATATTCCATCTGGTGTGTCTGGCGTGGATCTTTTTCCGCGCCCAGTCGTTGAAGGCGGCATGGGGAATGCTCAAAGGACTTACAACCTGGAGTTGGCGTGCGGATTTCCCCGCTGCTTTCCTGTTCCTGGCGCTGTTTTCCGTGCCGTTGTTGCTGATTGATCTTTATCTGGAATCATCTGGAGATGAGTATTGTTTCGAGTCCGCGACGGTCCGGCCGCGGGTTGCGTTCGGACTTGCGTGTGCGCTGGTGTTAGCTTTTCTAGGAGCCAATCAGGCCAATGCCTTCATCTACTTTCAGTTCTGAGATTGCCGAATCCGGGAGTCCGCCGGCAGCGCGCGGTTCGATGAGCGCGCGGGGCGGGATCATTGCGCTGCTCGCAGGACTTGTAGTGATTTTTCTGGGGCTAGAAGTCTCGTCTCCGCTGATTCTGGCGCGTCTCAGTCATACCGAGCAGCGGATCGCTATCGAGATGCAGGCTGCTAAGCATCTGCGTCCGTTTTCGGCCAACGGCCGGCCCACCGTCCTTTTGGTAGGAAACTCTCTCTTGCTTGAGGGCGTGCAGATGGACAGCCTGCAGGGACAAACCCCGCAATACGAAGTGAGCCGGCTGGTTGTCGAGCAGACCCATTATCTAGACTGGTACTTTGGCCTGCGCCGTATGCTCGAGGAGGGTTCCAGGCCCAGCGTGATTGTAGTGAGCCTCGCCACCGACCAGCTTGCGTCGCGATTTACGCTGAGCGAGGCTTTTGCGCACCGCCAAATGAGCACCCGCGATTTCCCGCAAGTGGTTCGCGAAACCGGTCTTGACCGGACTACCGCCACCACCTACCTCTTCGCGCACTGGAGCCGATGGCAAGCCGACAAAGGCTTCATCCGCCAATGCGTGATGATTCTAGCCATCCCCAATTTCCGCGATCTAGCGGCCCACATCGCCGACCACGGGCCGCACGTGAACGATCCTGCAGTGCTGCTGAGCGCGGCGCAACAGAGGCTGCCGGAATTGGCCGACCTGACGCGGCAGTATGGTGTCCAGATCGTTTTGTTGGTTCCTCCTAGTTTGCGGCAAGATCATTCCCACGAGATCCAGCAAATCGGAGAGCGGGCTGGCGTTCCCGTGTGGGTTCTGTCGCCTCCGGGTGACTTCCCGCGCGATTACTTTAGGGACGGCTTCCACTTGAACACCGTAGGTTCCAGCATTTTTACTGCTAGGCTCGCGCAGCAGCTTCACACCCAGCAAGTCCTTCCTTGCAGACCGCCTGAGAGTTGCGATCAGCTGTCGGCCCAGCCAGAGGCTGGACGCAGCCAGCCCACGATACACGCTCTGCAGGTTGAGCAGCCGGTTCGGTGAGTCAGGTATGAACAATGCGGCAAGCCAGAATCCGGAGATGGGCA
>Ga0185299_10001503_pt1 | contig 43961 bp, 52 predicted proteins | sample PaiPotPPA55metaG_FD_128002 | JGI IMG/M metagenome (GOLD analysis project Ga0185299, IMG submission 128002) | Iron sulfur acid spring bacterial and archeal communities from Banff, Canada, to study Microbial Dark Matter (Phase II) - Paint Pots PPA... ... | reverse complement strand
GCCAATCTCGATGTGAATTCGGCCACCCTCAAATTGGCCGAAAGCCGGTCGCAGCTCGGCGTCGTGGCCTCGGCCGCCCTGCCCGCGATCAACGGCGATGCATCCTATCAGCGCGAACTCTTCAGCCAGAATGGACTCGTGAGCTTGGGCAACCAACTTGGTCCGCCGGGCACGTCATTCGTGGTGCCGCCCATTAGCATTTACCAACCGGGGTTCGACGCCTCTTGGGAGCTCGACCTCTGGGGCCGCGTCAGACGCCAGATCGAGGCCGCCGGTGCGCAGGTCGAAGCCGCCGAAAATCAGCGCCGTGACATGCTTGTCTCGACCTTGGCCGAACTTGCCCGCGATTATATCCAGTTGCGGGGAGTCCAGGCCCAGATCGCGATTTCAAACGAAAACCTCAAGACCACCAACGACATCCTGCAGCTGACGAAGACCCGCGCGGCAAGGGGGCTGACGAGCCAGCTCGACGTCGAAAACGCGGCGGCGGAAGCGGCGAGCATCAGGGCTCAGCTGCCCAGTTTGGAAAACCAAGAATCAATGGAGATCAACGCCCTAGGCCTACTTCTCGACGAGCCTCCGGGGTCGCTCCGGAGCGAACTCGCGCGCGCAAAACGAGTACCGCCGGCGCCCCCACGCGTGCCGCTCGGAATAGCATCCGAACTCGCGCGCCGGCGGCCTGACATCCGCGCGGCGGAAGCGCAGCTTCACGCGGCGACTGCCGATATCGGCGTCGCGGTGGCCGATTTTTATCCAAGCGTGAAGTTGAATGGCAACGTTGGATTCAACGCGCTCGATTTAAAGAATCTTTGGAAGGGGAGTTCGCTGCAATATGTGTTTGGGCCGAGTCTGTCGATCCCAATTTTCGACGGCGGCCGCCTCAAATCGACCTTGCAGCTGCGCGAGATCCAACAACAGGAAGCGGCCATTGCCTATCACAAGACAGTGCTTCAGGCTTGGCACGAAGTTGTCAATGCGCTGGTTGCTTATCGCACCGAACAGCAGCGCCGCACGCGCTTGAAGGATCAGGTCGACCATTCCCGCCAGGCGCTGGCTCTTTCCCGGACGCGTTACGATACTGGAGTTGCGGATTTTATCTCCGTCCTCGACGCTGAACGCACCTTGTTGCAGGCGCAGCTGCAACATGCGCAAAGCACCACCAATGTCTCGACGAACCTGGTGCAACTCTACAAGGCGCTTGGCGGTGGCTGGGAGCAAACTTTTCCAGAGGAACCCGCAATTCGCGTCGTAAATCTTCAATCGATTCAATGAGCGCGCTTGTTTTTTGCGGACCAGCTTCGCGGAGCGCTCCACTGGAAGATCAGAGGGATTTTCCTGAAAGCATATAGACCATTATCCCGGTGATGAGCGGCAGGATGGTCGCCGCAAACAGCAGTCCGCCAAACATCTTTGCCTGGGCGCTTTCAATCCGCCCGAAACGTGACTCGTACGTTTTGGCCTGTTCCGCTGACGCTTGCAATGATCCCAAGGCCGTTGCTTCGCGTGCCTCAGAAACGGTGCCTAATGAGACCTGTATCTCTCGTCTGAGCACCGCCAATTCGTCAGCACTGCGCTGCGTAAAAGTCTCGAACGCCTCCCGGCTGATGAATGTCCGCTCCTTCTCGCGGGCCAGCTCGTGATAGTGGTTCAAGACCTCAAGACGCCGCGACATTTCAGCGGCCTCCAGGACTATCGCCTTATCCATTGCGGCGAAGCGCTGCTCGTGCAGCTCTTTCAGCGTTTCGATTGTATGGGTCATTTAGGCTGCTCCGTGACGCGCGCGCATGTGCGCCGCGTAAGTCATGCCGTTCCAACGTTTGCGGCGACGGCGGCCGTCGCCGCAAACCACGTCGTTCTTGGCGATGGTGTACGCAAATTTCTCGACTCCTCCGCGTCCATTTATTTCCTCCCGAGCCAAGACGCGACGCTAAAGGTTGCCGCCCGCGCTGCGCGGCGCGATTTCATGAACGGTGAACGATTGCACGCCGGCGATCGGCTGGCGCGCCGCTAGGAGATTCAGAACCGTCATCGAAATTCCAAGAACGATAAGAATAACGCCGATCACGTCGATAATTTTCATGATATGACTTCTCTCGTTAATTCATGAAGTAAACCAACGAATGCTAGAGGTATTGGTGTTAGAAATTCATCGACAAGCCCATGTTTGCTATTTATCGAGTCTAGCCAAAGGCCAATAATCGCGAATGATGCTATTACACAAAGATGCTGCATCATATCTTTGTCTCCACTGGTCTAATCCCAAGCTCGCTTATTGCCTTTTGCGCCATTACCAGATCCTGATCCTTTGTGTCGGCTTCCTTTTCAGCAAGTTCGACTTCCGCGACAGCCGCTTTTATTTTTTGCCCTCACGTTGCGCCTTGATGGCGGCTACCGCGGCGCTTAGAGCATCGGCGCGCCGGCTCTGGCAGAGTTGAAAACTCCCATCCGGATTGAGCTTGTGTCTCGGATCATCGGCCCATGATTGAGTCACGAATCCGCCGCGACCGTCCGCGACAACAGGACCGCGGCCGGCCGTCATCTTGTTGATGAGCAAGAAGACCTCGACCCCCTTCTTGACCATGGCGGCGGGAGGGAAAACAAGCCCGAGCTCGGCGAGTATGCTTTCGGCAAACGCGACATGCTTGTCGTATTTCCCGCTCGCGAGCCCGGCAAGGAGCGCCGCAGCCATGGCGGAGAGCGTCGCGGCGTGTTGTTCCACATCGGCAACGGTCAGGGGGCGATCCGGCATTATTGCGCGGTAGCCGGATGCGCGACTGGAACTGGAACGGCGGCGACAGCGGAAGTGAGTTCCGTTTCCGAGTTTTTTATCGCAATCAAAACGGCCGCCTGATCGGCGATGATAGTATCGAGCACGGCTGCGTGCCCGGCGGCGCCGGTCGCCGCGAGATCGCTAAGCGCCTTATGTACCGATGTCGCCAAGGACGTCACCGCCGCCTTGATTTCCTCGTTTTGCTTTTTTACGTCTTCGATGTTCGCCATGATGTCCCTGTGCCTTTGTGCTTCGATGCCGAAATAATCGCGCACCGTTTGTTGAAAGTCTTGGAACTCTTCGCCGGTCATTACGCGCGAACCCGCCCCTTGGCTTCCGCCGTCGCGGGGACTGTGCCGCCCGTGACGGCCTTGTCCTTTGCCTGAATCAGGCCGATGCCAGCAGACACGGCGGCGAAAATAACGCCCAATTGCGTCGAGTCCGGCAATTGGCCGATAGAAATGGAGTGAGCAATCCCGGCCGCTGCGCCTAAAAGCGCGCCGATGCCGGAAAGGCTCGTCTGCCAATTTGGTCCTAGCATTGTCTGGGTCCTTTCGATGATCGCTGCCTCCCGAGCTCTTGTCGAGGGGTCGGCGGCTTCTGGTTTTTGCAAAGCGGGGAGTGCGGGGATCGCGCCAAGCTTTCCAAATTCGGCGATGGCTCTGTCAAAGATGGCAATTTCGGCGTCGCTTTCCGCGAGATACGCCGCGCGCTCGGCAAGCCGAGTTGCTCGCATTGCCTCGAGATTATCGAGCGCCGCAGCGATCCGGCCGGCGGCGGAAGCCGATAGTGGCGGTCTCTCTGGCGCGGGGAGGCGTTGAGGATTGGGCGGCGGCGCTTGCGGCGCCGGAACTTGGGGAACCGGCGTCGGCGGGGCTGTCTGTGGCGCCGCCGGGCCGGTCTTGATTTCGCTAGCGCGGTCTTTCAGTTCTTTCGCTCGCGCCGCGACGGCTTCGGCGTGGGCTATGCGATTTTCAACGTTTGCCGTCGCTGCCTTCGGTCGCTCGTACACCCAGCAGAAGTTGGCCGTGAGATTCGCGATAGACCTCGCGCCGGTCGTCAATTGCTGATAGAGGGTGGCGTACCTCTCGTTCGTCCGAAGCTCGTAGACCACAAAATCGCATTGGGTCCCGAGATCGTTCAGAAGCGAACCCTTCGGCACGCCGAGTTTCGCTTCCGCGCGTCCGATGAACGCAATGCAGGCCGTCTTCCGGTCGCCGAGCCATTCCTCGAACCCGCCGGATTTTAACGGTTCCGCAACGCCCCCGGACCAATCCGGATGCGCCCGGAACATGGTGGCGACGAGAAACTCGCCCGATTCCTGGCATCCGTTCCCGACCGGGGCCGCCGCGCCGTTCTCCGTGAAGCCCGCCGCGACAAAATGATTGTACGCGGCGAGCATGGGCGCGGTGACATGAACTTGCATTTCATCGCCTCGTATGGAGTTCGCAATAGCCGGGCGCCGGGTGCTTGATCCCCTCGCAGGACGTGTCGGACATGATCTTGTCCGGCGATCTATTCGGCGGCGTCCAAGTCAGCCATGCCCAAACGGCGGGGAGCACGAGCGAACCCACGCAGACCCACCAGTATTCCGGCCAGAAGCCGCGATATTGGGAGATGGATTTCGCCGCCGCGCGATCTAAGCCGCCGGGATCGACTGGGACGTCGGGCAGGCCCATTATCGTCCTCCCGCCGATTGCGGCTTGGCGTGTGATTTCCGCTATGTTTTGTGGTGAGCGGTCGCGTGGAAAGCGGACATCGGGGCGATGCTCGCAGACATCGCCTGGCTGATAGACGGGTTGCTCCCGTAAGGCGGCGTCCGTGACCGCTCGCGCTTGTCACGGATCGGCAAGGTTATGCTCGCGGCTTTGAGGGCAAGAATGATGGAGCTAGAAAACTATCTCCCGCGGGCTTTGTCGGCAGCTATACGGGGAGGGACCGTCGAAGGGGGTCAGCGCGCCCAATATTCGAGCATATCTTTTGCGTTGAACAACAAACTGAGCGCAACGGCCATCATCTTAAAGGCATATGGGGATCCGGGGGAAAAGCAAAATATCGAGCCGAATCTGCATGTCCGAAGGATGCGAACTGTCGATGCGGCGACAACTGCAAAGAAATATGGCGGCCCGCTCACGCACTTCGCGAGTAATTGTCGCGCCGGTATTCAAATCTATATTGCCGGAACTCGCCCAACCGGCGGGGCGCCCGTAATAAGCGGCAAGATGGCGCAAAAACCCTGCCAGTTCTCATTTACGTCCTCGCGCAGGAACGCGCGAGGACATCTTTCATTTTAATTTCGCCTTTTGGCTTGGTTTTGGATAATGACCAAACGCTCTACGGTGCGCCGGCGTCATACCGTGCTTTCGCAGGAAGGGTGTAGATTGCGCCTGTCGCAGGATCAACCCATGGCCATGGGTTGTTTCCGAAGAAAGCAGGCTTCGAGGTCAAGTACAGCGAGTTTGGTATGGCAAACCCCCCAGGCGTATTGTGCCAGCGCTGCGAATTCGTGAGAAAGTCATAGTTGCCGTCGCGGATGACCGTCGCTAGGACTTGCGGGTCCGGAACCATGCCCCATCTCCCGGAATCGTAACCAAGCTCCCAAATGTCGTTAACCCCCCAATTCGCGGCAGTTCCCGTGCAGTTATTTCCGTTGGGATCGCAGGTCATGGACGGGTCGGTGTACCTCCACCCTGTCATCTGCCCAGGCCGGCCAAGGATGTTCCCGATGAAGGAATCCCACCAGGACCCATAGGCGAGGCCGAAGGCGCGCATATTCCCCGCGTCGGTAAAGTCTCGGCGTTGCCCGGTAACCCAGTTGCGGAAGAAGGTGAGGTAAATGGCGTTGCCATGGGTGTAGTCGCTGTCGCCGTTATGAGCGGCGTTCCCTTCGAACAACACGTGGTGCGGCCCGGCCATGTGCGAGGCGTTCAAGCCAACTTCCACCCAGGTGGGCGAATAGAAATCCCACGAGTCGTCCGCATAGTTGTAGGCCACGACGCTCCCGGACCCGGAAGAGCGCATGACCATGTCCTTGCACGTGTCGAGGATGATATTGTTCTCGATCAAAGCCTCGGACGTGCCATTGGCGAAACTGATGGCGTACCCTGCTCCTCCCGGCTGAGGCCAGGAACCGGTGTGAAGATAGGAGTCGCGCAGTTCGACACGGAAGGAATTGTCGATGGCGACGCCCTCGCCCGTCCACTGGGTCACCTCGACGCCCTTCGCCCATGAGTAAGCGGCGGCCTCGAAGCGCAGACCCCCGTTCGCTCCTCCGTACAAGCTCAGATTTTCCACGCCCGCGTTGGTCACGTGGATGCTGTTTCCTCCCGAATGACTCCCACTCAAGGTATAGCGCGTGAGCTGTGCCGTATGGCCCGTTCGATATCCGAGGGTGAGCGGCGAGGTAAAGGTGATCGTATTTCCTGAAACAGAGGCGACTTCCTTTATTTCGTTGGTTGGCCGGTCTTGCCGGCTGAACCAGGACATGGCAGCGGGAGGCACGCCCGGCGTCGTATCGTAGGGTCCCGATGAATTTGAGTTACTGCTGTCGTCTTGAAACTGTTGTGTCGGATAGTGCATGGCCCAGGCGACCCTATCCCCTTGCCACACAGACGGCGGGCACGGAGTAGGAACGAGATTGTCGGAGCAACCAAATCCTGGCGGCACGGGTTGCCACGAAGCCCCGGACAATTCGTCAAGCAAAACAAATTGCCCGGCGGCGAAGTTCGCGGCATTTGCGATCGTGACGGAATACGCTCCTTGCTGGCCGTTGGCGGTCAAACTTTGCGAGGTCGAATCGTCCTCGCTAGGATATCGCGAGGGGCCGACAATAACGACGGGCTGCACGTCCGGGGCATACGACATCGAGATCGTTGTCGAAGCGACGGACTGCCCGCCCGGCGTAACCGAGTAGGTGCCGACGCCTCCGGTCGTTCCGCTCAATTGCGCGACAACCGACGTGCCGGTGATGACGTTGGTTCCAGAGATGTTGTCTGCAGGGGCCAGCGCGCCGGACCCCACCGCCGCAATCGTCATGACGTTGCCGGAAATCGACCCGGTGAACGACCCCGTCGAAAACGGCGCCTCCGGCGTGTGGATACCGTTGGTCCCCGATACCACCGTCGAGAGCCGCCCATGGGCCCCGTTCGCCTTGTTGAGGATCGTGACGCCCTTGCCGGACCCGCGAAGCGTAATCGAAGAGTGTATCAACACTAAATTATTTACGATGAATGTTCCCGGATTAAGAAAGACCACCTGTCCCGCCGGACAGGCATTGACTTGTGCCTGGATCGCGGCCGAATCGTCGCTCCCGCTTGGCGAAAGAGTCGCGCAAATGGTAGTGCGGTTAGGAACCCCGCGCTTGGACATCATGCCAGGATTCCAAGCGAAATTCCGGTCTGGCGGAATTATCTGCGTGGATTTCTTTGACAGAACAATCATTTCGTTTTGCGACGGCGAGAAAGCAAGCGCAAGCGAGGCGAAGACAAGGAAGGCAGAAGCGCCAAGAAGAAACTTTTTCAATTCAGCACCTCAGCTGTAAGGGTGAACGTCTGGCCGGAGACCGGAGTTGCAGCCGAAAGAATCTGGAGATCCCAGAATATCGCCGTGCCGGAACCGAGCTTGATCGCCATTTCGTTCGCGCTTGTCAGACCGCCGCTGCCAATAGCACCGTCTCCAAATTGTTGCAAAGAAGGGATCAAAAAGTTGGCCAGCCACGCTGCACTTCCTGTCGCAGGCGCATAGGCCCCGCCGTCGCCGTTCGTCTACGTCGGCGCTGCGCTCCATAGATTTATGGAAAGGTTGACGCCGCCCCAGCCAGACGTTGCGCTCGTACGAAGTCTAAGGCGTGCATTGATCGCGCCGCCCGCGGAAATAGCAATTGCGAACGACGGAACCACTACGGACCCTGCCGTCGTGCTGCTCGCGATCAATTGGTTCGCGGCATAGTCCGCCGTATTTGCTGGGCGCGTGAGCGTTGACGCGGGATTAGTGATCGCCCCGCCGGAAAACGCGTTGACGGAGACACCGCTCTGATCGGACGCAATCGCCACGGGAAGGCTATTCGCCATGGTCGTTTGCCCGGCGTTCGGAAGAGTATTGATCGTTAGTCCAGAACCCTGTGTAATTGTCGCTGTTGGGAAGGCCATAAAAGTTCTCCTATGCTGCAATAGCGCTGATAAGCCCGCTATTGGATGGTTGACTAAAATCGAGAATGCCACCGCCGGCTGCTGTAACCGCACTTGTGGCCGTGCTCGTCGCTGGCGTGCTGGGGCCTACCGCGTTCGTGGCGATGACGGAGACCGTCAGCGTGTGACCAAGATTCGCGGAGGTAGGCACATAGGCGCTCGCGGTTGCGCCGCCGATTGGACCGGTTGCGCTATCGCTCCACTGGTAAGCAAAAGAGGTAGGCGAATTCGTCCAGCCTCCTGTCGAAGCCGAAAGCGTTTGGCCGATCTGTGCGGTTCCGCCGATTGTGGGCAAAGCTGTGTTGACCGGGACCGGGATCGCTGGAAGGACGGTATTTGTCGCTGCGCTCTGGGCCAGCGCGCTCGGTCCTCCTGAATTCACGGCCACGACGAAAAACACGAGCACAAATCCCACGTCCGCGGCTTTCGGAACATAGGTCAGCCCAGTCGCCCCTGGAATTAATCCAATTGAGCTATTCGCCCATTGGCTGAAGTAGCTGGTCGGGCTATGGGTCCAAGTCCCGATCGTCGCCGTTAAGACGTCGCCGACCTGCGCCGTCCGGAGATCGTCGGGGGGATAGTATTTGTCGGGATAATATCGATGACGGCGGCAGTTGACGGGCTGGCGGCCGCAACCGTAACTGTAATTTTATTGCCAACATCGGCGGCTAAGGGGACATAGGTCGAGCGTGCCGTTCAATGCGGCCGAGGCATGCATGTTATTCACGACGATCGTCGCCAAACAGGCGGCGGGCGTCACGAGGCCGACCATTGGAAGCCCGGCGCTATTCGATCCATTCGCAAGCGACACAAAAACCGTGTCGGCCGCCGCGATGGCCGAGTTCGTGAGGGTCAAGGTGTAAGCCGCCCCAGGGGGCGTTGTAAGCGATTCAGTCGTGATCTTGCCGGAGGCCTTGTTAAGAGTCGCGGCGCCAGCTGCAGCGGTCGCCGTCTTGGTTCCGGTGTCGAGCTGGAATGTCGCGGTTGTTGTCTTTCCGGAGGTTACGATAGGGCCGAGGGTCTGTATGATCGCGGTTGCATCGTTGACATATATTGTCCATTTTGCCGCAGTTATTGACGGGTTGTTGGCGAAATAATAGCCATATACCGCCGTCGTGATGGTCTGCGACGATAACGTGCCGAACTGATACCCTATATAAATAGGAATCGTTCCTAAATTATTTTCTACATTTACCCCGTAACCAATCGCCGCTGAAATCGTTCCATTGTTACTTGCGAGATCGGAATACACACCGTACCACGTACTAAGCGTACCAAAATTAGAATCGAGATTAGCGTCTAGACTGATCGCGGTTGTAATTGCCGAGGTCGCGGTCGAATTATCTATCTTTCCTTCTGTCCCAATGGCAAGCCCGATGGGAGTCGTCGTATTATTGTTTGTGACGCGGCCGAGCGCTCCGATCACATGTCCGGTGCCGGTGATCGCGGGGGCGCCATCCGGGTAGATAATCTGTCCATACACGGCGGGGTAAACCGCCGCCGCAGGCGGTTGCGGGTTTACCGTGGCCGCCACATGCAAGATATCCGCGATCCCGCTTGTGGCCGTAACAGTGGGCGAGCTGAGAGGAGGCAGCACTGGCAGGGCCGTCCACCCGTTCGCCTGCAAGACCGCCGCGTCGAAGTCCGGCACCGGGATTTGACTACCTAGCGGCGAGGAATAGGTGCGGCCATCGACTGTAATGCTGTTATTGCCGAACAGCGGCGGGATCATTTGCATGGTTGCCATTCGATGTGTCCTTGGAAAAATCCGCCACGCAGAAGATGGGCTTGAGCTCGTGCCGGTCTTAGGAGGCAGGCGGGTTAAGCAAAATATAGTTGAGCTGGATGCGCACGGCCCCGGCGGTGAAGTTCCCGCCAACGGCAGTCAAGGTCACCGTGACGCTCGCATATTGGCCGTTCCGCGCGCCGAGGATGCCGCTATTCGTTGTCCCGGCCGTCAGCCCGAGCGTATCCCCGAATTCATTGGCCGTGCCGCCTGTCCGGTCGATTTTGAAACTGGTCGCGGTGCCCGTTATCGCAGTCGTCACGCGCATCGAGACGCCGAGAACCAGACACGGATTCGGGAAGGTGATCGTCGAGACCTTCGTCGCGCCGGATAGCCCCGTCAGAAGCTCTTCCTGGCAGCCAAAGGCGATGCTTCCCCCGTGCGGAACATTTGTCGCGTCCCTGGCGAACGCAGTCGCGGCTCTAAACCCGCCGTTGGTCGCGCCGTCCTGCACGAACAACTCATGCGTGTCGGTGCTGATAAAGACCTCGCCCGCCGCGCCATGGTTGGCGAGGACGTTGGCGAGAGTGTCGCGCCGAAGTTGAACCTGAACCGACACAGGCTATTTCCTTTCTTTGGGCTTTTATGATATGGCTCGTGCATGAGCGGTGGCATGGAGCGCGGCGATGCGCATCGCCCGGGGCCATGCGGCAAGACCGATAGCCTTGAAGAAAATTCGGAGTCCCATCACTTCAACAGCCGGGGTAGCGTCCGGCCCGCTCATATCTTAACCCCTACGGAATGCCCTGCCCGAGATCGATGGATGCGAGAAGCACGCCGTCGGTGACGATGCCCCATTGGTCGGTTTCCGTGACCGCATGGGTCACCAGGTCGAAATCGATGTTCTGCCCCAGCTTCAGTGTCTTCGAAACCGGTCCTAGCGGCGAGCCGACCCCGCTCGGCGTGTAGGCGTAGACCGCGCACTCCGACAAATCCTCGACCGAGCGGCCGAAGATGTTAAAACTCTGGAATTTCATGTAGAGCGGGATGCCGATGAACGCCGCCGGCAGCGGGTATTGGAAGATCGCGTTGTCGACGCGGGCGAACGCCGCGCCGTTGGCATGCGCGGCGGCCGCCGTGCCGTAGAAGGCGCGCACGATCCCCGTCAAGGAATAGGCATTCGGCGGCGGCGGCGCGAGGAGCGTCGCTCCTTGGTAGGCGATCAGTTCGTTGTCGACGAGGCAGAGCGTGATGCCGTTTTGCGCGTCCGCCGCCGTGCCGCTTAACAGCTGGCCGCCGCTTTCCTCGAGGTTTACCGAGAGCGTCGTATCGGTTGGCGACATGGACGTCGTCGTGACACCCCCTGGCGGGCCGGCGCCGAGACCTGTCCCACCTTGCCGTAGGTCGTGCCATCGGTCGAAATCCAGACGAAAGCGCCGCCCCAATTCGGGTCGGCGGTGCCGATCGCCCCTTCCGGCGTCGCGATGCCGCTGGTGGCGAGAGTGGCGTTGGTCACCGTCAGGAACGCGGGAAGGAAGGAGGGGTCCTGCGCCGTTCCCGCCGCCGGATCGGACCACGAGAGCTGCTGCCCCCAAAGGTAAATTCCGTCGCCCGCGACCCCGAGATAAGAGATGGTCCCGACCGGGTTCTCGATCAGAACATAGACGGTTGGCGTTCCCGCCGCGGCCATCGGCGCGGTAATGGTGAGCTGATACCAGAACGGGGCGACGGCGGTGACGGCCGCGATGCTGACGCTGGCAATGCCCGGATCAGGGGTTCCCGCCGTGCCAGCCGAAAGGTCGAAATCGCAGCCGATGTTGGCCACGCCGTTGAAGACGTTCAACCGGCAGGCGGTGCGTTGAACGGTCGCCTGAACATAGATCGAAAACGAAACGGACGCGCCGAGCGCCAGGGACGCGGTATAGGCCTGGCTCGTGAAGTGGCGGGCGGAGACGGCGGTCTCCATCAGGCTATAGACCGGGGCGAGGCCGCCGGACACGGCCGCGAAGACATTCGCGATGTTGTTGGTCAGCGCGGCCGGCGGCTCGAAGATCACCGGCGGATTGACCCGCGAGGGCACGGCCGCCTGGTTCGTCGAATTGGGATTCTTCGTCTGAATAGGATATTGGACGGCGGTCGCCGTCCCCGCTGGAAATTCCTCAGCCGTCGCGGCGAGGACGCCGGCGTCGTCTTCCTCGACCGCCGTGATCCGGACCGCCACATTGTTCAAGCAGAGGCCCGTATCCGTGACGGTCACGAGGTCCATCGGTTCGAGCAGGCAATATTCGAACGAAAGCTTGAAATGGTAGGTGTTGCGGATATAGAGGCCGCGCTGAAGGATCAATTGCGCGGCTTTTTGGGCGATATAGGGGTCGCAAAATTCCGATGCGGAGACCTCGGGCGCGACGCGAAGCCCGTACAGTTCGATCGCATTCTGGTCCCACACATCGACCGGCATCGCGTTGTAGTTGTCCCACCGCTGCGCGGCGTTCAACCTCTGCCAATTGAAGGACGCGTAGGGGTCGGAGCGCTCGACCTCCAGCGGGTCCTTGCCGTCCTCGTGAACGAAATCGTCGTCGGCAAGGTTATAGAGCGGCGCGACATTTGGAACGAACGTCCTGCCGCCTCCGGTAAGGGACGAGTCGCCGTAGGGAATAAATTTCAGCTTGCCGCCGGACCAGACCGCCGCCGTGTTGGTGAGCTGGAGCCAGCGGGCGAGAATCGAATTCGCCGCCTCCTGGTTGATCAGCGCCGGGCTGAAGGCAAGCGATAAGGCCCGGCAATCATTCTGGTAGGACGAATCCCAAACCGTCGCGGTGTGGACGCCCGATTGCGATCCGGACGTGGCGATCGCCGCGCCGCCGGGAATAGCGGAAACCTCGAACGTGTTGGCGGCGGCGGCGAGGACATAATAGACGGCGGCGACCGTCAATCCCGTGGGAAGCGTCCCGGTCGTCGAAAAGACGACCGCCTGGTTGTTCGATAGCGCATTGGCCGTCCACGTCACGACGCCGGGCGAGGCAATGGAAATCGTCACGGTCGAGGAACGGGACTGGGACAGCAGCGTCGTGGCGTCGATGCTCGCCGCCGGGAAGCCGACGCCATATTGCGAATTGGTGAGGAAATCCTGGACCACCAGCGCCGGGTCGGCGTCGAATCCGTTGAGCAGTGCGGAATTGTTGAGCGGGCCGAAGACCTCGCATGAGAACTGCGGCAGGACCGGAGAAGAGCCAAGATCGTAATTGTTCGCCGCGATATAGGCGAGACCATTGTAGCCGAGCGATTGCTGGCCGTATTTCGCGAGATACGGCCACGGCGGCTGGCTTGGCTCGCCATAGCGCGCAAAGGTGATTCCGGTGCCCCAGAAATCGCCGTAGATGCTTTGCCCGACCCAGATCCGGCCGAATCCGGCGACCGGCCCCTCGCACACGCCCATCGCGAAGTCGGAAAAATATTCGTAGCCGGTCACTTGCTGACCGCCGCCGCCCTTGCCGCCGGACTTTTGCGTTTGTGGCGTCGAATAAAATCCTCCCGTCCATATGACGTTCGGCGAAACCTTTGTCGTGCCCCAGAGCAGGGTGATCGGAACCGCGTTGCTCGAGGTCTGGATTTGCAGCCCGGTGTATTGCGGCACCGCGCTCGGGCTGTTGCTTTTCGACCGGAGAAAGCCCATTCAAGCAGCCGCCCAATAAGAGAAAAATCTTGGCCGCCGCGCGGGCGCCGAAAGCAGGATATTGCTGCTGACATCTTCCTCGAGCACGAACCCGGCCGGTTGAAAGGCATGCACGATGGTCAGCGGGCTCGCGTTCGTCACGATGCCCCCATGCGCGTAGCAGCGGCCGTAGCGGAACACCATCACGTCGCCGGGGAGCGGGGATTCCACTTCTTTCGTCCGGTCGAAGATGAACCCGAGATAGCGCTCCTCGCTCCGGTGCAGATACCAATCGTCGGCGTAGGGGCGCGGATCGAACGGGTCACAGAGCCCGGTATCGACAAAAACGCGAACGAGCAGCATCCCGCAATCGACGCCGGCGCCCTTGACGTCGCCTTGCGGGTGATAGGGGGTCCCGCTCCAAGAGCGCGCTTCCCACACGACATGGCGGCGCTGGTTATCCTCAAGGCTCATGGCGTTTCGGGGCAAGCGCCGCCGGACGCTCTACACATTTTGGCGCTAAGTCCGCTGGCAGCTCGCGAGAAAATGTCTCGACGATGATTTTATCTTGTTCGCAACGCGCCATCTCTGGATATGGCCCTGCCACTAGAAGCGAATTGTGAATAGAAAAAAACAACAAGAACCATACCGTCATGACTTTCCCTTACTCTTGGACACGACACCGCCGTAACCCTCAAGGCATTGCGGCTCGGACGGCGGAGGGGTTTGCGGAACCGGTCGCCAGGATTCGCGGGCATGCCGCCTTCCAAGGTCTCGATCAGTATCGGGGAGGGGCCGAGATGTTGTTCCGCATAGACCGTGAGCTCATGCCGGGCCATCGTCTTTTTTCGGAAAGGAAGACGCAACCCCTCTTACTTCAAAATGCCAATCTGGCGGTTCTTCCCGCCTGCTCTGTTCCAGACTCCGCGCCAAAAGCTTGAAGTCGAACGGCTCCTTCGCGATTCGGGCTTCGACATTCCTGTCCGACGCCTTCGCCTGATCGAGATAATAGGCGAGCATCCCGTCTTGAAAGTGGAGGCGTTGCCGTCATTTGATGACCCCCGCCATGTGCGCGGCCATTGCCGCGAATACCAGACCGACAAACGGGACGCCAACGGCCATGATCACCGCTACCCGCCATTGAAGTTTTTCGATCTCTGCGTTGGCGTGCGCGATGTCCGCCGCCAGCCGCCCGGCCCGGTCCAAGAGACCGGCGCCAAGTCCGGCGATTTGCGAATCGAGGGCCGCGCCGGGCGAATCTTGCATGCGAAAACCCTTTTCAAATCATACCGCGAAGGTTGGGCTCGGGATATAGGGGAAGCCCCGAAAATTCGCGAGATTGTTGAACTTGAACGTGCATGTGTTTTGGCTGTGGTCGCACCCGAAATAAACGGTAAAGGCGTCGCCCGTGGCGGGAGCGTTCAAGAGCGCATAGGAAAGGTCAAGGACACACCGGCAATCGCGCCTTTGACGTTGACGCTCACGCCGGCGTTGACCCCCGACGAAAACGTGAGCGTCCCCTGGACGAAATTCGCGTTCGCGCCGGTCCAATTAATGACAAAACCCGTCGAGCCGGCTCCGACCGTCCCCGCCGTCCCGAACGCGCTCTTGATGAGCGTGCACCCGGAATCGTACAACACGTGCTTGCAGGCAGGCGAATAGACGTTCCGCGGCATTTGCAGATCGAGCAGGACTAGATCGGAATTGACGGTAATCTGCGCCGTCGTGCGGCCGACGTTATCGATCGCGCCAATCCGGCCTTTGAAGAGGATCACGCTTCCTATCGGGCTTGCGGTATCCGCCGGCGCCCAGGAATTCAAGAACGCCCGCTCGCGCTGAATCTCGCAGCCGTCGAACACGCCGTTTCGCAACGCTTGGAGAAAGGGGACGCCGCCAACCGTGTCCGTCGCTCTTGCGGATATGGTGATTTGCTGCTGATCGACTTCGAGGCCGGCGGCGCATTTGAATTTAAGACCATCCACGAGAACCGAGTTGGCCGCGTAGACGTAGCCATTCAGCGTCACCGGCAGATCGGCGTTGGTGTAGGTCAGGATCAAGCCGGTGAGCAGAGTAAAAGTATAGCAGTCGGCCACGATTGCTTGTGCGTCGGGCTCGGCGCGGAGCGCGTTGATGTACGCGATGAGCGCGGGCGAGGCGGCGCGCATGCCCTCAGAGCGCCCCAGGATCTTCGGCGTGCTCGGACTCGACGACGAACCAATCCTCGGCGAGCACGTCCGCGTGCGCCGCGACCCACGGGAGAACGTCGCCGGCCACCGTCACCATGTCGATGTGAGGAAGGTAGTTGAACCTGGTTCCGACATTCCGCGCGAACGCCAAGGGTCTTCCGGACTCGACGGTAGGCCCTTGCGTTCCGGGAACGAGAATGATTGCCGCGTCGCCATTTCTCCAGCCCGCGCGGGAAACCCGATCACCAACTTTCAAAGCTTCGATCGCTTCACCAATTGTCATAGGATTCTCATTTGATTAGCGGTCTATGGCTTGACACTGCGGAACTTCAAACTCTGCAGCTGCCATAAACCGTTCATGATGTTCTCGAAATCCGCTTGATCGTCGAGGAACCGGCAGTTGAAGGCGTAGGAAAAGCTCGCCGTGATCGCGACCAAGTTACCGGGCGCCGTCGTGAACGTGAGCGTATTCGGTGGCGTGAGAGTCCAGCCGGACGGTTGATTCACGCCGTTCAGGTAGACGTTCGCGATTGACGTGACCCACGACGCCGGCTCCGTCGCGCCGCCGAGCGTGCGAACGAAGGTGAAGGCCTTCGTGCTCCCATCCCCTGTCGCGATCGCCTGCCCGGTCACGACATTGTCCGTGGGATCGGTATAGAGGAATGTCCCTGATTGGCCTTGACATTGGATGTAGAGACCCATGAGCGATTGCAGGGAGTTCACCCCGAGGCCAGGGTAGGCGCCGCTCGAAATCCATGCCCTCGATCGTCAGCTCGAACTCATACAGCGTGACTGCGTAGAACGGCGATCGCACTTCGCGGCCCGACACATGCGAAGCCACGCGTGTTGAAAACGATGGCCGCTTGTGGACGCTCCAGGAAAGCCCAGGAAGAGCGGGAAAATTAAATGGCATCTGAACTCCACTTGGCGCGTCCGGCACCGGCGGCGTTAGAAACGGCCCCTTGCCGTTCAGCCAATTTCCCGCCGCCCAGTTCCCCGCATCGCCCCAAACTCCGGAAAGCTTCGGGAAGGTCGGGAACGGCCGCGCGTCCCAGTTCCATACCGAGCAAAACGCCGGCTCGATCATTTTTATGCCGGCGGAGGACACCGTATTGTGGCCCTCCTTGAACCAGTATTCGTAGATCGCCTGCAGCGCCAAGAGCTGAAGGTTTTGATCCGGCCTCGGCAGGAAGCCACTGCCATCGGCATTGCGCCACGTCGACCAGAATGGCGTGAAGCTTTCCGTCGATCCGGGGCTAAAGAACACGTTCGGCTGATTCGTACCTCTGTCGCATGCCGGGAACCCGTACTCGGTGAACACGATCGGCTTCGACTGCGCGATCCATTCCGTCGCCGGTCCTTTCGGCGCGTCGCCATGGCCGTCGCCGTCGTCGTAAAGCGCCTGATGGGCGTTGTTCCACCACCATCGGATCTGCTTGTTGCCAAGGATTTGTTGATTCGCGAAAAATTGGTGCCGCAATTGCGTCAGGCGGTCGCCTTCCGGCAGCGAGACCTGCAAATCGGAGCCGAGGGGATCGTTGCCGCGCCCGAGATTGGTGGAATCGAAATAGAACCAGTTGAATTTTTCGCCGGCCTCGATATTCGCCTTGAGATAGGCCTTCGAGTAAAGCGTTGGCGTTCCGGTCAGCCCAAGATTGCTCATCGTCGCCGGCGGCGGCGGCCATGCCGGGGCGGCGGTCACGATCCCGTAATCCGTCGCCGCCGTCACGACGCCGTCCGACGCGAGGCCGTAATCGACCATCGAGAGAGCGGATTGGGCCACGAGGCCATAATCGAGAAATGTATCGGTCGCCGCCGGCGCGCTCCAATTCGCAATATCGAGGTTATCGCTTAGCCCGACGCTTGGCTTGATCTCGCCGAAGCCCGTCGTCCAATCCGACAATGGCATGTAGTTATCGAAGCACACGAGATCGATGTTGGAATGCGCCCAGAGCTGATCGAGATGCGGCCATTGGCCGTCCGCGACTGGGAGTGCGGGGTTTGCGGCCGGATGCTGCCAGCCCATGAGATCCGACCAGTCGGCGGCGTAGGAAATCAGATTGTGGAGATTGACCGTATCCTTGGCGTATCCCGCCCCGTCGAACACGCTCCGGACATCGTCGGAAAGCGTGATCAATCCGGCGACGAAGGGGTAATCCCAAATTGCTTTGCCGCCTCCGTCCGTCGTGCCGGCAGCTGTCCATCCAGGACCGCGTATTGTTTCCAGGCCGCGAAACTCAGAACCAATAAGAAATAGATCGACTCCGCCAGCAACAATGCACAAATTAGCGTAATGCAGCACCATACGCCGGTAAGTAAAATCAGTAGACGATCCCGCATAGGACACCGTGTTGTTCGTAACGTCTCGCGTGAATTGCGATGGGGCGGCGGAGCCGAGGAACGCGGCGGCCGCGCTCGCGGCGGCCAGCGATACGTCCGGCGAATAGGTGATGCGTCCACGCCAGGGCTTGCCCGGTGCGTCCATCAGAATGAACGGATAGAAGACGACGCGAAACCCACGCGCCTTCAAATCCGAGATGCACTCGACGATCGATTGATCGGACGGCGTCCCACCGTAAGTGAAGGATCCGCCAGTCGTCGAGATCGGAATGAGGCCTGCCGAGGTCTCATCGAGCGATGAGCAGCGCCAATGATCGACGGTATAGGACGAGCCATTCCAATATTCAAACGCATTCGGCATCGTTGGCCATGGCAGCCCCGTCGCAGGGTTGATGATTGAGCCGTTATTGACGTAGGTGGTCGCGGGATAAATCTGGCACGCGGCGGCGTCAGTCGAATTCCCAAACCAGGCGCAGACAACCGCGACAGTCGTGCACGCGGGGAACGCGTCTTGAAGCTGGTCGATCGAATAGGAATAATCGGTTTTCGGCGGCCCTCCGGCAAAATAGAAATTCACGCCGGTCAGGGCCGCTTCAGTGACGCGCTGGCCTAGGCGGGCCGTCGTGGCGTAGCTGAACTCGCCCGTCGCCGGCAGCAGATTCACGCCGTTGACAAAACCCATGCCAGATCCGGCGGCTTTAGGCCGTGCCGAGCTTCGACAGCCCGACATGGGAGCCGGTGCGCACGCTTTCGTTGATCGTGCGCATGATGGTGCGGCCGTGATCGTTGAAGAATTGCTTGACGCTCCTCGAATCCATCGCCGTCACATTGAAATTCGCCGCATGGTGGACATGCACGGTGCCGCCGCCGGGCGCATTGGCGGCGCCGGAGATGACGCCTTGCGCCCATGGCGTAACGCCGGCGGGCACGACCATCTCGCCCTTGTGCACCAAGGCCAGCATGTCGGACGGAAGGCTCCAGGCGCCGACGTCGAGGGCGCCGACGCTGGCGCCAACCGCCAGTACAGTTGCCTCACCCGCCGCCGCTGGTCGCCGCCGCAGGCCCCATGACAGGCGAGAGAAAGCCGAAGATGCCCGCGAAAGTCTCGCTTGCTGAGGCCATGATGCTTTTCAATACGCCGCCGATTGTGGATGCTATGCCCGCCGTTGACCCGGTGGCTTCCGCCCCGGTCCGCGCGGCCACGCCGGCCGTGACGGCGGCGGTTTTCGCCGCCTCTCCCGTGGTCGTAGCGGCGGTCTGCGCCGCGACGCCCGCGAGCCAATCAGCGACCGTTTTCACCCTGGCCTGAATGAAGCCTTGGATGATCTGCAAGAGGATATTCCGTGCCGCGTCGCGAAGTCTCAACTGCCCCGTGATCATGCCGGTGATCGAGGACGACACGGTTGAACCAATCTGCTCGAAACTGCGTCTATAGTCCGCATAGATCTGCTGGTTGACATTGCGCTCGATTTCTTGCCTCCTAAGCGCGGATTGGCTGGCAAGTTCCTCGATCCGGCGCATAAGCAACGGTCCCTTGTTGATACGTGCTCTGCAGGAATTGGAGGTGCTGACGCTCGATGCCTTCACGTTGCGTCTCAAGCGCGAGAAGACTAGAAAGCTCTTCTTGGCGCGAGATTTGCGCCGTCTGGGCCTGTTCCTTGACGAGCGAGCTCTGCCCCTTCACGCCGTTCAAGGCGATATCATATCGGGTTTGTTCGTTTTGCCGCGCGATCGCGAGTTCGGTGTCGCTCGAGGTCTGCGCCGTTGTAATCTTCCGCGCCGCGTCGCTCGCGTAGGCTTGCGACAGCGAAGCGAACGTGGCGTTGATCTGTGCGGCACCGCTGCGCAACGCGCTGGTCGTTGCTTCCACCGCGGTTGTCGCTTGCTGCATCCCTTGTTGCAAGTCGGAAACGTCGGCGGTAAATTTTATCGTGACATCATCTGCCATCTACCATGGTCCTTGCTTCCGGTGTGGATTCAATCCAGAACGCCGACCCGAGGATGCACAAGATGCCTGCATCCCCTTGAGATGGTCGATTACCCAACTCTCTGATGTCGATCAACGTGGCAATTAGACCGCTGTCGACAATACGGCTCGCCAACAAATGGTGGCCATCCACCGTGCCGGCGACGACCCTGCTTCTCCCATCATTCCGCGGAGGGTACGTGTGCATTCTGGTGATTCATGTTCCAGCGAATGGTCATTCGGTCACGACGTGCGTAGACTGCACGGCATGTTCCCCCGGATCGCGGACCGGACGGGTTGCCGAAACCTCAAGGATTCCGGGTTGGTCCCAATCGCCTTCCAGGCGCAAGATCACGTATGCCCCATTTTCTACAGTGATCGCATTAGGAAGAGGAGCTAAATCAACCACCATTTCGGTGTACTTGAATCCTGAAACCATGATTTTCTTATCATTGATCGGAATGCCGCCAAAGCGTGCCCAGAAACCTTCAAGACCCTCGCGAGCGGTCCCATAGATTCGTCGAAATCCTTTGCGGCGCACCAGATCGATGCCAGAGCTGACGAGTTCGGAAGCAAGCGCGGATTTTCTAAATCTTTTCAGAACAGCAAGCCGTTCTATTTTCGCGAAATCATAGAAGAACCGTATCCTTATGCACCCGGCTGGCTCATCGTCAACGAACCCGATAAGTTGGGTTGCGCAGTGGTCATTACCGTCGAATTCTTCCGCGAACGGACAATATAAACAGCAGAACGAACCGAATAAACCATCAAAAGATCGTCGAAGCTGCGCGCGATCCTGACCTCTGGACGGCGGCTACGTGATTACCGGCGAACGACGCCTTTCAGCGGCGCACACTCTATCGCTTCGTATCTCGCCACGCCTGAGACATGTCTTTTTACCCGAAGGCAATCGCATCAAAACATTTTGGTGCGATCCGGGCGACGACACACGGATTCTTCAGGATGGGGCTTAGGTCTTTTTCAAGCTTACAAAACACGCTCTTATACCAAGGAAACCGCCCTGTGATTTTGTGGCCCTCGGATTAAGCGGCTTGGCGCTCTGCCTGTTCGGGGGTGATATACGCGGGGGCGAAATGGAGCCTTTGGCGATTGTCGTATCATTCCTCGCCGTTCAGTTCGTCGACGGCAGTCAAAAATTCCTCGCTCAGCTCCCTTGCCTTCGCCTCAAATTGCCGTTCAAGCTCGCGAAGCCGCGCTTCGAACCTGTAGCCCGCCTCGCGAAGCCGCACGACCTTGGCGCTAGCGTCGTTTCGATTCGTCACCTCGTGCGACGGCAGGCCAGATACTGTCTTTGTGCCGAATTCGCCAGCGCAGCTAGAGCGTTTCATCATTGCCGTCCTTCGCGCGCGCAAGAATGGCGGCGGCCCTCGTGCCAATATGGTCGGCCTGTCTCTCGCGTTTGAGTACGAGATCCGTATGCCACCGCGCTGCTTCGAGATGACGCATCCCATTTCGAAGAATTGCGCCTTGCAGATATTCGAGAAAGCACACCTTCCAGGAGCCGGTGAATCTGCTCAAGGCCTGCAACGACGGAATCGTGCTTTGGCCTTCGTTGTTTAAGTGCGCATTATCGCCGGCGATTCGAACCGCGTACCGCCTAGTCAATGACAGGTGATCGAGACTGCGGGGTTTGCGCCTTGCAACCGCTTGGAGGAGATTGAAATCCATGTCCCACCCGTGAGAATTGGTTCCATTTGTCTCTAATGACTATTAATATAGTTTAGGAGATGGATATGTCGGAAACTTCACGACGGGGTGTTGCGGTCGTGCAATGGCAGATTGTGGTTCCTCCCGCTCAATGTCGTGGGATTACCTCTTGCGCGACTCTCGCCGTCATCGCGGTCTCCGGACTTGGCGGCCGGGCCAATGGGTCATTCTCTTCGAGACCCGGTATTAGGTGAAAAATTCGAAATTCGAGCGAGGGCGACGCTGGTATATCCACAAGTCTGGAGTATGGTCATTAGGTTGGGACGTGCGCGGGCTGCACGACATTTCCCCCAGGATCGCGGACCGGCCGGGCCGCCGAAATCTCAAGGATTCCGGGCCGGTCCCAGTCGCCTTCCGGGCGCAGGATTACGTAGCCGCCGCTGTTGAGCGTGATTGCATCCTGGCTGGGCTCCATTTCAAGCAGCATTTCCGTGTAGTTGAAGCCTGAGAAAGAAAGCTTCCTGTCACTTCCCATCGACGTTGCTCCAAAACCCGCATAAAAGCCCTCAAGACCTTCGCGCGAATGCGCATAGAGTCTTCGAAAGCCTTTGCGGCGCGCCAGATCGACGACGGAGCGGCAAAGCTCGGAAGCGAGGCCGGACTTCCGGAACTTTTTCAATACAGCCAACCGTTCGAATTTCACGAAGTCGTGGAAAAATCGCGCCCGGATGCAACCGGCCGGTTCTCCCTCGATAAACCCGATAAGATGGGTAGCGCAGTGGTCGTTCCCGTCGAATTCTTCCGCGAACGGACACTCCTGTTCTGCAATATAAACGGCAGAGCGAACCGCATAAACCATCAAAAGATCGTCGAAGCTGCGTGCGATCCGGACCTCTGCACGGCGGTCGCTTTGCCGTTCGGCGACGACGGCATTTAGCTCCGGACGATCTATCGTCTTTGCGACGTTCATTGAAATGGCTCCAAGCTGAAATATTCGAAATTCGAGCGAGGGTGACGCTGGTATTTCCACAAGTCTGGCATGCCGAAGGCCCCCGCGACAAAACCGGTGTCTCGCATGAAGCGCATCCCACCGATCGTTGCTGGACGGGCAAAAATGTCGGCTTGCCGGTAAAGAGGGCGCTGAAGCCAGCGCATGACGTTACCCATGGCTCCAATCACGACCGCGGGGAGGCAAAGAGCCCAAAAATAAATTGCCGCGGGCGGCTCCCCTGGAAGAATCAAGACGTCCACTTCCGGTGCGCCGTAGGAGAAGGTGCCGGATCGGAGCTGCGCAAACCCAGCAGAATTGAGATACAGAAGAGCTGCAGCCCCCACAATTCGCTCATCGCGAACGACAGCGAGCACGCTGCCTCGATGATGGCGATGTACCCGGCGCGCGGACTCGCATCCATTGGCGATCCCGGGGATATGCCGTTCGGCCAATGCCGCAAGCTCTGGAAGCTCTTTGTCGTCGGCAATTCGCACCGCGTAGCGCCTGGTCAAGGGCAGGTGATCGAGACTGCGCGGTTTGCGCCCTGGAGACGCTTGGAGTCCATCGAAAACCATTGCCGCCCCGCGAGAATTTGTGCAATATTGTCTGTCGAATATTAGTATTGGTTCGGAGATTGATATGGCGGAAAATCCACGGCGGGGCGGTTCGGTCGCGCAACGTAAGATTGTGGACACATCCCGCTCCGTGTCGTGGGATTACCTCCGCCTCTTCCTAGCCTGTGCGGACAGCGGAAGCTTTCGGCGCGCCGGCAAGCGCTTGGCAATTGATGTGGCTACCGTGGTGCGACGAATCGACCGGCTAGAAGCCGCGATTGGACAGCGTTTATTCAATCGCCTGAATGCTGGCGTGACGCTAACCGACGACGGTAACTTGCTAGCCGCCGACGTGCGCGCCATGGAACGGTGCAGCCTCGATATCATTCGCCGCACCAAAATCGTCGATGAGCGTGTACGCGGCGTGGTGCGCGTTGCAATCTCCGAGGGCCTGGGCACTTATTGGTTAATGCCTAAACTCATCGAGTTCCAGTACGCTAACCGGATGCTCACATTCGAACTGAACTGCACCTTGGAATTGACAGATGTTTCCCGGTTGCAGGCCGACATTTCAATTCAGTTCAATCGGCCGTCTAACCCGGACATGATCGCAACACGCCTCGGCCGTCTGCACATCTTTCCATTCGTCGCCGAAAGCTATCAGCGGCTGTTCGGCCTGCCGGCATCATTGCACGATCTTCGTCACCATCGCCTGTTGCAGCAAGTCTCACCGCAACTTGAGGAATCTGTCTTTGTCGACAAACTGAATTTGCACAATTTTGAAGGAGCGGTCAGCATCCGGACCAATTCGAGCTCGGCTTTGCTCTACGCCGTTGAACGGGGTGCCGGAATCGGGTTTCTGGCGACCTTTGCTCTCGCTTTGGGCGCACGTTTAGTTCCTGTGGAAATCAGATTTACTCACTTCCATGACATCTGGCTAACTTATCACCCGGACCTTAAGAATTCCGTGAGACATATGGTGGTTGTCGGATGGTTACGCCGCGTTTTCGATCCCCAGCGCTATCCGTGCTTTAAGGACGAATTCATACATCCCGTCGCGTTGATTGAGCAAATGGCCGAGACAGCAGCCCCAGTGTACGGGCGAGGGTTTATCGCCGCCGAGCCCGGCTTTGATGATGGCGCACGCAATGTGCGGGTAACCCCTGCCGGATAATTACCCCAGGGCAAATCGAGTGAAGATGCGTTGACTGCACCCCGCATCGCCCGAAGAATTGTATCAGAACCCGCGTCAACACCGTCCCGAGCATGCCTGGGCTGGCATGACGTGCGTAATGAAGGGTTCGTGGACCATGCGCGTCCGGCCACTCCAAGACTCGTGCCATCGGATCTCGGGCACCGGATCTCGACGCCGGCATCACCCGATCGAAAGAAGCTCACCGACCGTCCGCCATCCGCACAAACCCGTCGGGAAACCGCGCGATAAGGCCGCCTATACCGCTCGGATCGCTTTCACTCCTCATGATTGGCCGTTCTTGCTTTTGCTCGATGCGATACACGCATTTCAAGATCTCATGGGTCGGCGGAAAATCGCGCCAATACGCAAAGAGACCGAGTACGTCGTGCAACGTCATTTCATCGATCTCCGCGGGCGTGTAGCCACAACCGGTCATGAGTCGTGCGTAAATGAAGCTGAAATCGATGCGGCGGGCGGATCCTTTGCTCAGACACCGCCCGCTTGAGCTTCCCCCAGCCCGGCATCTCCTTGCGCCGGTGTTTCAATAAATCCACCAAGGCGCAAGACCGTCGCCATTGCGGCGCCGATTTCCGGCGCTGTCGCCTCGATGTCGCCGAGCGAGGCGGCCGCGTCGGCATGATCGCGCCCCAGCGCGATTGCGACAATAGCTAGTGCGGCCGCGACATTGCCTTTTGTCTCGGCGGCGCTCGACATGAGGATCGGTTCGATTTCTTGAACTTGGCGCAAAGTCAAAGGTCGCACCGGCCACTCACGCGCGCCGAGCCGGATTGTCTCGGGCCGCGGCTGCATATTAAGAGACCTCCGCGAACGACCAAGTCATCACGTTGCCCGCAGCATCGGCGAAGCAGGAGAAATCGAATTCCGGCATGATGAAATCTTCAAGCTTTGTATGGAAGCTCAATTTGTTCGATGTGCAATTATTGAGCCTCAACGAAATGGCCTGGCCCTGAAACGTCGTGTAGAAAAGCGCCTGGAAGGTCGGCGTCGTCCCGAGAAGTTGATTGGCCACCGTGAATTTTTGACCCGCGCCCCCCACCGTGTAAGTGTAACTCGCCAAGATGGCCTTGCCGGCGTCCGCCGAATTGAACGTATACACTCCGGTCGATGTGTTCACGGAATATTGCCCTGCTGCGGGGGTCGACGCCACCAGGGTAAGCGGAAGACCGGTCGTCGCATAGAGGACGCCGGCATCGGCGACGAAGGTCGAGGAGTTAGCAACGGTAACTGTAAAGGGCGATGTGGCGGCGACCGTATCCGCTTCAGCGAAAGACGTCGCAACCTGACCGGCGGTTGGTACGACACCATAATAAAGATTGGCAAAGGCCATGCCGGAAATGCGAGCGACCTTGGCTTTTCCCGTCGTCTTGATCGTCCCGCGAGCGATCGCCACGGGGCGCTGAAACTGGCCTGTGAGTTCCTTAATCGTCGCGGATTCGTCGATAGTGACTTCCTGAACCAGGCCGAAATTGAGCGGCGTGGCGTTGGCGATGTCCGTGCGGGTTCCGAGCAGCACACCGGATCCGAAGGAATACATGGGCTAAGTCTCCTTGATGAATGCGGCGAGCCGCGATTTCAAATCTTGCGTTGCGGCAAGTACGAGGTTCCAGAGTTCCGTGTCGTGGCCCAGCCGCGTGCTGTTAAAGCTCTCGCAATGCCAACGGTCGATTAGCGCGGCAATTTCAGCGTGGCGCTGGAGCTCGGGGGCAATGATCGCGCCCGGCGAGGCTAGGGCATCTCCTTCCGGCATCGACAGGCTCCTATGGGAGAACGATCTTCACTGGCACGATCAAGAGTGCGTCGCCGTCGAGATCGCCCGGGTACTTCAAAGCCTTGCCATCAATCCTGCAATGGTAGGCCGTGCCATTCAGCGTGTTTCGTCCCAGCACACGGTCGCCTCCTGACAGCGCGAAGGCAGTATCGAGAGCGTCCATCACGCCATTGAGCAGCGCGGCGCCGACAATGCTTGGATCCTTGGCATTGAGATAAACGGTAGTGGGTCCATTTGAAATTCCGCCCTCTTGACGGTAGTGGAAAAGGTCTCGCAGCCGTGCCATATTAGCAGCATGGCAAAGCACCCGAAGCGCCCGCGTGATCCGGCTCAGCTCGCAAAACTGATTGTGGACATTGCGACCGGCGCCGTTCAGGATACCCCCGAATCTGATAAGGGGCCAATGTCGGCTCTTGGTAGATTTGGCGGCTTGAAGGGCGGTCGCGCGCGAGCTGATAAGTTGTCTTCGGAGCGACGCGTGGAAATAGCTAAGCAAGCCGCTGCCGCACGGTGGCGGAAGAATGACGGCTGAGATTGCTCTTTTAAATCGCCGAGCCTTGGCATTTGCCGCTGATAGCGCCGTGACCATAAGCGACGGCGTTAACGACAAAATTTATAATAGTTTTGAGAAGATATTCGAGCTGTCCCGCGTTATGCCGATCGGACTTATGGTATACAACGCAGTGGAGTTTGTTGGCGTACCAATTGATGTATTAACACGCAAGTTTCGAGCAGACTGTGATCGTGAGTTTAGTTCATGTGAACACGCTTGTAACGCGTTTTTGGAATATCTATGCCAGTTTAAACGAACAGATTATGATGAAGTAGAGCATTTCAGCGCAATTATCTCAGATAAAATAAAAGAAATAGCAAAAAACATGAAACACGCTTCCAGGATGCTATTTTTACAAAGCCACTTAAAGATACAAAGGTTGACTTAAAAGAACTAGATATTCAGGTTGTTTGCGAATTATTTAAAGAACACGAAGAGATTCACGGTAAGCGCCCACTAAGTGGGTTTTTGAAAAACACGACGATTGAAGAATTTAAAAACGTTTTCGGGAATGCCATCGACAATAACATTGCGGCTCATTTTGGTCGATTTAAGGATAATATAAAAGTAAAAGAAGCCATTAATTTATGGGCATTTTCCGCTCTTAAAAGTGACGTATTTTCTCGCAATTTCACTGGGTTAGTATTTGGAGGGTTTGGGTCAACAGACTTATTTCCATCGTTATACGCTATCGCTATAGATGGAATATACTTTGGAGATATCAAGAAAAAGATCACAAATAATGTTGATATTGATCGACGCGGCGATTGCGCGGCAATTGTTCCTTTCGCTCAATCAGAAATGGTGGAGAGATTTCTTTTTGGCGTAGATTCTGATTTAGAGAGCAAATTGTTAAGATTTATTTCTGCATCAAGCCAAGCTGCAATAGACAAGGTTGTGGCAACAACAGGGGTGGATTTGACAAATACCGGCCTAACGTCGGAAATATATACTAGTGAAGTAAAAAACTTATTGGAAAGGATGAAGAAAAGGTCTCAGCTCGAGACGTTAGACATGGTGAACTTTATGCCTATGCAAGAGCTTGCATATACGGCGGAAGCGTTTATTACATTAACATCTATAAAACGTAAGGTGTCAGCCCAACAAGAAACTGTCGGTGGCCCTATAGACGTTGCTGTAATAACGCGGAATGAGGGATTTATTTGGATAAAACGGAAGCACTACTTTGATACGGAACTAAATCCCGGGTATCACGTTCGTACATTTAAGGCAGCAACGACGGAGGGCGCCCATGGCAGGGCTAGAACGCAGAGTCGCCGAGGCAGACGCGCAGACCCGGTTCCGCTCGAATAAAAACCGTGTGAAAAGCGGGCCGGCGCCGTCTAATGAGCAGATTCTCTCAGAGGCGCTGGCGGAGTTTCGCAAAAAGATAGACAGAAAAATAAAAAGGGTTAAACGAACAGATCGTGCGTGACGTACAAGCATAAAAGGTCTATATAGAGAGCATGAATAAGCTCTCCTCCGCCGACCGTGCCCGCATCCTTCACCTTCTCTGCGAAGGCAGCTCAATTCGTTCTGTCACGCGGTTGCTGAACGTCGGCAAGAACACCGTCTCCCGCCTGATGGTTGACGCTGGCAAAGTCTGCGCAGCTTATCATGACGAACATGTGCGGAAACTAAAATCCACAAGAATTCAAGTAGATGAAGTATGGAGCTTCATTTACGCTAAGGAAAAAAACGTCGCCATAGCGAAGGCCGCTCCCGATGGCGCGGGCGACGTCTGGACCTGGACCGCGCTCGATGCCGACAGCAAATTGATCGCGGCATATTTCGTCGGCGGCCGGGATGGCGAAAGCGCAATGTGGTTTATCGACGGCTTGCGCCAGCGCCTCGCGAACCGCGTCCAACTAACCAGCGACGGTCATAAGTCGTATTTGGAAGCTGTTGAAGCGGCATTCGGGGCCGATGTGGACTATGCGCAGCTTGTGAAGCTCTATGGCGCGTCACCTGAGAGCGCTAAGGGCCGCTACAGCCCCGCGCAATGCACGGGAGCGCGCAAGGAAAGGATCGAAGGTAATCCTGATCCAGAGCACGTCTCGACTTCATATGTGGAGAGGAGCAATCTCACTTTCCGTATGCAAAACCGGCGTTTCACGCGGCTCACGAACGCATTCTCAAAGAAGCTCGAAAACCATGCCTATTCGGTTGCTCTCTTCGTCATGTTCTACAATTTTTGCCGCATCCATAAGACCCTTCGCGTCACGCCGGCAATGGCGGCCGGCGTGAGTGATCGGCTTTGGGAAGTTTCAGATATCGTCGCGCTGCTAGAAGCGGCCGAGGCGAAGCCCGCAAAACGCGGCCCATACAAAAAGATAGCAGCTTAAATTTCAAATGGACCCACTACCAGATAAACGAACAATTTGACTTCGATGATGCGCTTCGGAAGGGCAGTCTCGCTCCAGGAGTATGTTTCCTGACCGCCCTCGAAAAGAAAGCATGCGGGCCGACTCGCCGAGGGAACGTCGCTCCAAAGCTTGAGGCGCCTCGCTGGTCCAAGCGCCCAGGGATATGCACTGGCGACGATATTCATGAGTGCCCCAATGGCGCTCTCGCGTGGTGTCACCGCCATATGGCGTCCCTCAATGCTAAACTGCTTAAAAGCACAGGTTCGCGTGTCGATCGGCCCGAAAGAGAACCGTGCGCGGCGGTCAACCCGGCGCCAACGCTTCAAGGACAGCTTGTTTGAAGCCTGACTCTATGTCGTCGCGCATCTCCGCGAGAGAGCTGCCGAGATAGGATCGCGCCGGAATTGTCGAACCGCGATGGTGCACGCTTTTTGCGAAAATCTGGTCCCCTCCCATGCTGAAGGCCAAAGCCTTGGCTTTCACCGCAACGATATCGTGGGCCGCCGTCTTCCCGCCGAATTCCTGGATCGCCGCATATGGCACGCCGGCACTGGAAATCGAGACGGATGTATCTGATCCATCGTTCTCGATCGAGGAGATGATAGAGGCCGCAAGAGCGCCGGAACGGACCTGTAAGAGCTCGCCGGAGAGCTTTTGTTGAATTCGAGCTTCCAGAGCACCGCGAAGGGCATCTGCTTGGCCCAACAGCGCATCCTGCACGGCCTGCGCATCGAATTCGACTTCGATCATGGCATGACCACGCGACGATAGGGCGACAAGGCACTTGCCACGAAATCGGGAATATCCTTGACGATGAAAGCCATCGTCTCTTGTCCGCCGAGCGACTTCGAATGTTGACCAACGCGCGAACGATAAGCGTAACGCTCGGCCGCCCAATCCATGCAGCAGGATGCGAGATCGGCCGGCACGTAGCCATAGGTAAGATCCACCACGGAGCCCGCATCCGGTGGCGCAAACCTATAAACGCCATTCACGACCGCGTATTGCCCGGTGGCGGGACTCCCAGTGACTGCAGTTAATGAAACGCCATTCGAGTAAACAACGCCGCCGTCGCTCGCCCATTCGCCGTAAGGAGCCAGCGCCGAGAGGCTATACGGCGGCGTCGCGGGAATGACCACGCTTTCGTTCGTAATCTGGTAGCCCGCGCCATACGAGATCATGACGTTCTGGATGCCGCATGTGAAAACAAACCCGCGCAGCGACAACCTCTGCATAGCCCCTGGCGGGGTCGCAACGCGAGAATCTAGAACGTAGCCAATCTGAGCGCTCGCGCCAGCGACAAGTGGCGGCGAAGGAGGGATTGCCACGCCATCCACGATACAGGAAGAAATTCCGATGACCGGCCATTGCCGGAGCATAATCGAAACATCGTTGCCTCCATCATAGGTTTCGGTATAGGCCGACGGCAAAATCGCCGGCCGGTCGATAACATTGAAGATGGCTCGGCTGATTTGCGTAATCAATCGTGCGAGCAGAACATCGTCGTCGGTTCCTGTGATACCGAGCCAGCTTTTGAGATCGGCCAGGCTGACAAGATCGAAGGGAGATGCCATTGTCTACGACCCTGTTGTTTGGCACTTGACGTCCGCGGAGGACGCACCGTTGGGAAACCAGCCATGGTCCTATCAAAGGAGGCGCGCCCGGGCGGCGCTGCTAGAATATTGGAACCGCTCAGCCATGAAGTGCGCGGCGTGCCGCGGCGCGTAATTCTTCATTGGTGACAGGCAAGGACACCGAGACTCCCTTCGCTTTGAGGAAAGCGAAAAGCGCCGGCCGGTTGAGGCCCGATATGTCCTGTTCTTGCTCGCCCCCGGTTTCCGTCTCGGGCGACGGATTCACGGTACCGGGGGCCGTTGCCGGCAAGCTGGCCCGGACGCCTTCGGCAGGAGGTACGTCGAGAGTGTGCCGGGGGCGCTCAAGCAAATGCAAGATCGTGTCCGGATGGGGCACGGCGTCGGTTGGCAAAGCGTCCTTGCCACCGTTCCATGGACGGAATCCATGCACCTTAAACACCTCGGCGGAACGGTCGTCTACCTCAACGGACCGGTCATCCCCGATTGGGACCTCGGCGCCATCATAAACAATCGAGGAAAGGCCGTCGGGAGCACGTAATTTGACCATCTGCGAAGAGCCCTGTCCTAAGCGAATTCGACATGTCCACTAACGTTGCGCTGCTGCGTGCCGTGCAATGTCTTGACGAGAACATAAAGCCCGGCCGTGAACGCGATTCCCGCCGCCGACGTGCGGGATACGTTCGTGCCGGGAGAAGCTAAAACTCTGAGGAGCGGCGTATCCGTGCTGTAAACCGGCGGCGTCGCCTTGTCGTAAAAAAGGACCATCGCGGGGCTGCCGTCGGAATTCCCGACATCGTATCCAAACAGCGTTCCGGAGCCGGCCTTCAACAGTACTGGAGTTTGGCCGAGCGTGTCGAATTGCGCCGCGGAATTTACCATCGCTTTATCTCCGTGAAATCCCGGATCCTGCGCGCGGCGGGATAGACGCCGCGCGCAGGATACTCAGCCGTTGCCGATATTGGTGATCAATGCCAGCGACGGTGGAAAATAGTTTTGCAAAACTTCGTCGGCATAGACTCCGTATTCGTATTTGCGGGTACGAAGCGGCCACTCGATCTGGTAATAATCCTGCCGTGTCCGGATTTGAACGACGTTGCCAACGCCGGCAAGCGGATAGGGCAACATCTTCGTCGTCATTAGGATGGTGCCCGCCGGCATGTTTGGATGCACCTTAATGTCGATGACACTGCCACCCTGCATCGAGAACCGGTTCAGATAAGTGCGCACCATGATGCCGCCACCCACCAAGTCCTGCGACGATTCGAAAACGAACCGCTGCGCGGCGGTCTGCGAACCCAACAGTATCTTCCTTGAAATGTTCAAGGCCTCCTGGGAATTGACCCACATCGTGTCGGGAGAAAGCCGGTAATTATCCCACATGGACTTTAGAGCAACATCGATCTCGACGATGCCGCCCGCGCTGTCCGAAGTTAGCGGCGTTCCAATTCCGGCGCTTCCGGAAGCCATCGCGGAAACGTAAGCCCCAGAGCCAGGGACGCGCGCCTGATAGATGAGCCCATCGAAAGCGAGTGCGTTCGTGGAGTTGTCATTTGTGCCTAGCGAAAGGGCCGTCTGTGTCCCGGTGGCGGGCGCGGTAATAACAAGCGAATTAATCGTCGTGATCGCGCCGAGGACTTCCGCGCCAACCGCACCCCAAAACCACGCATAGCCCAGCGCACCGGAGACCGGCGTAACGCTCGCGGTGATGGAGTTGTTCGTGGCCGTCGTGGCGACGGCCGCGCTCGTGCTCTGTTTCGCCACGCCGCCACCGAAGGTATCTGCCGATCCGTCGGCGTTCGTGCGAGAGATTTGCCCTTGAACGCCGCCCGCGATGCTACCATTCATAAGACCGTCAAGCGTCAACGCGGCGCAAATTACGGACCACATCTGCACGGCAAGGGTGCCGCCCGTAGTCGCTGCTATCGTCGGCGTCGGCGTCGCGCCGAGCGGCGTCGACGTGCATCCGCCGAGGATCATTGCCTCCTCGCCGAGCATGAGGGCCTCGAGGCCCGTCTTAGCGCCGACGGCGCGGACATCGTCAAATTCCTGGCCGGCATATTGTGCCTCGAAATCGACACTCGTCTCGACGCCGATCCCCTTGTAGGTCGCGGTATAGTCCTTGGTTGCAACAGCCATGACACCGCCGCGATTTGCCGAAGAAACTCCGAACCGCAAGCCTTGGGTATTGATCGCGGTGATCGCGCGCCACGCGGCCTGGATGCCGCCTTTGCCCGAAACGCGGGGAATCATGTTGCGCAAGGGCGTTAGAACCGGATAAAGAAATTTCGCGCCGAGTTCCAGATCGTAGAAGGTAAGCCCGGAGGTCGCGCTCGCGCTTTCCGTGAAGGTGCTTTGCAAGGTGCTCTTTTCAAGCCCAAGGAGGCTCTTGAACCGGGGATCGCCGAGCGGCTGTTGCTGCGCGGTCTTAATCCGGTCCAGAACGCCCTGAACATCGGTGTGCATAGTCATGTCTTGCTCCTAGCCGCAGGGAAGTTTGAAGGGATTTTCGTGGCAAACAGTTTTTTTGGCTGAGTGCCTTTGGCGTGACAGACCGCCCCGCTTCGAGACACGAGGAACTCATCGGTCGCGCTCGCGTAACGCTATCGTCGAAAGTTGGGCGTTCCGGCATTCAAGCGTGGCGCCCGGGAAAGATGCTCATCGCAGCGGCGAACGGCCATTGCGCTGCGCCAATTTGATGGCCAGAACCGACAGAGCTTCGGGGTTCGCAAGCAGCTTCTCGATGCCGCCGCCATCATGAGCATCGCCGCCCGCATCCTCGGCTTTCGAGATCGCTCGCGGGTGGCCCAAGAGCGGCAGAGGCAATGGCTGCTCCTCGATGTTCTTCACCCGCCGCAGCACATCGGCAATCGCTTCAGCAAGCACATCGAAGCGTTTTTCCAAACCGCCTCGCATGACTTTTTGCGTTTCGCAGACGGCGCCAAGTTCCACCGAGGTATCGTGCAAGTGCTGGATCCTGGCTTGATCCTTTTCGTTGTTCCGAGCGCCGAGTTTGCTAAGACGTGGGGTTTTTAAAGATGCGGCTTTTAGAGGCGCGGCAAACATCGTCATCGGCGCTAGCGAAGCGCCGTCTTGCGCGAGTTCCGCGGTTTCCTCGCTCACCATGGTTCGCAAAATTGCCGAGGCGCGCGCGACGAGATCGCGCAATTCGCCGGGCACTCCGGAATCGTCCTGCTCGCTCATCTCCTCGGATGCCGCGGCATTTTGCAGCCAGTCCAATTCCTCGACGAGGTTCGCCAGCCGCGCGATGTTGTCCATCCCCTTGCCGAAGCGCCGCCGCTCGCTTGTTCCATCGGCCTTGATCATTTCAAAGGTCGCTTGCGGCAAGCACGGCAAATCGACGAGCGAGATTTCGTTCGGCGCCGCGGTGTAACGGGTGAGCCCTTCGGCGTCCGTCCACCGTCTCTCGTAGGCTCCGCCTTGCGAGAAACCGGTATAAACCCCCTCCACGACTTTTGCCCATTCCGCGTCATCGACGACTTTGGCGCAGATCTCGATCTGCTTTCCCGCGTCGTTGAAAGTGATGGCCGTCACTTTGCCCGCCGCGACAGGCCCATGCATCGCACGGAGATTGCCGAGGGACTTGCCGCGGGTGGATTTCGCAATCTCCTCGGACCATTTTTCATAGAGCGGCTTGGTCGAAGCATAATCGCAAATCTCCCCCGCGCGATCTTCCGTCTCGGCGGTCGCGAGGCCATAGACGAGGCGCCGGGCCGCGTCGACCTTGGTAATCGGAATGAACATGCGAAGCGCGGACATGAATGCTCCTTGCATCGAGAAAGGATCGAGAGCGGGGACGCGAGACCCCTTGGTGTTCAAATCGCCGGCGAATAGGTTCGCGAACCATGATTGCCTGCCGCCGACGTTTTGCGGGTGCAGTGCACCGTTCACAGAGGTACGTATGTGGCGCGGGACGCAGGTTGCCATCCGCCAACCATTGAATGGGATCGCTGGCCGTCCCGCGCTGCGGATGCTTTTTGCAAATTTATCGCGAGACGCGCGGTCGTCTTCCACAGGATTGCGAGCAGTTCACCCCCGGTCGGCCTCTGCTCCACAATATGGTGAACATCGTACGTTCTGCAGGCTTTCCAACATTGTTTTGCAGCTCTTCGAGCGCCTTTGGCCCATCGAGATAGGATTTAATAGAAGGATATTTGTCATAAAGCCACATGGCGGTTTCCGCCGCCGCTTCCAATGCGACGACAAACTCTCCCTCAGGTCCAAAAGCCGCGCCCGCCAACGCGCGCGCCAGCCACCTCGCGGCAAGCTTAGCAAAGGCATTGCGCAGCGGTTCGGTGAGCGGATCCACCCGCGGAATTGTCGGCGGCGGTTCCAGCGGCGGCCCGGCATTATGGCCAATGCCCGGCGCCGCCGAGCTGCCTTCGCCACCAGCCCCGCCCGATTGAAACTGTCGTCAGCATCAATCCGGCTTGAAAATACCTTCGTCGAGACTCCACAGTGCCATCCCCGCATCACCAGCTTGCGGAAACCAGCCTGATTGACTTATGGTTTCGATCACCTTTCGCGCCACCGCGGGCGCAATCCCCAGCGTGAAACTTGCTGCCTGCAAGCGAACCTGGATATTGGGATGATCATAAAGCCGGAGCAGAGCAAGCCTAGCCTGCTGGCCTCGCGCGCGCAGCTCCTTGTCGATTGCATCCATTTGACCGTACAACTGGTTAAACTCGCGGGTCGCCCCTCCCATGGCAGCGTCATATTGGGCAATCCCAATTTCCGCGAAGCGATCGACGAGTTGATCGACGGTCATATCCGAGGGATTGATTTTCTTCACGGCTTGAGAACCCGAACTTTATAAGGGCATAAATGCCTATCCTTCTTCGTGTATCCCAATCCTTCCCCGGAGATAGTCACGAGGAGACAGTCCGCCAAAGAATGGATTTCGTTTGGAGTACCACCCGCTAATATCCCGATGTTTCAAAGTTGGGATCAGGACCTTATTGTCCGCTCCTTCGATCTGCTCTTCCGGGAATTTATCATCTCGTGCGGGCGTTTGCTCCACAATATGGTGAACTTGGTAACCGTCCGCCGGTTCATCGACCGCGCGTTGCAACTCCTCCGGCGACCTTGGCCCAACGAGGGAGGACCGGATATTGGCAATCTCGTCAAGGATCCACGGAGTCGCCGCCAGGATTTTCAAGAATGCCCCGATCAAGGCAAAGGCGCGGCCGCGTCTCGCGAGCCAGTCGCCGCGCCTCTGACAGCAGCCCGGCGCCCCTTTCGCGTCGGTGGTCTTCCCTTAGGGACTTCAGGCAGATGCTCCCGCCATTGTCCGATGAGACCGACCGGCCCTCGGTGACCGGCCCGCCCTCGCCATGATTGAACCGCCCGCCTTGTGAATCCGGAGACCCGGCGGGCCAGCGCGGATGCTTCGATTCGTCCCAAGCCCCCGCCTTCGCGAGCAGGCTCGCCGCCGGCGCATAGTCCTTGAACAAAGGCAGATGCGCTTGGATATCTTCCGCGCGCCAAAGTCTTGGCCCCTCCGCCCAGGGCAGATCCAATGGCGCAATCCCCAGCGAACCGGCGACGGCACGCATGAGCACCGCGCTATCGCTCGAAAGCCGGGTCAGCCCGCTTGCGTCAAGCGCCGTTTGCGCGCCCGCCTCGTCGCCGTCGGTCAATTTCTGCGCGGCGATGGCAAGGCAGCGCAGGACCGCCCAATCGTTCGCTTCCGGGCCATGCAGCCGGCTGATCCAGAACCGCGCGACGTCCGCCGCGATTGGAACGCAGGCCGCGCCCCGCCTCTCCGTCAGGGCGATCCCCGGCCACATAAACACGCCGCCTGCCCGCGCAAGCAGCGTCCGCGCGGCTACCCGCCCTTGCCAAAGACAAGAGCGTGCATGCAAAAATCCAACGATGGAAATTCAAAAAACCGGAGGTTCGAGGTTCCAGCTATTTCGGCAGCGGTCGGCGCAATCGCTCGGGCAGATGATCGCGGCGTTATCCGCCGTGATGCCCTTCCGCCTCACGCCGATAGAATTCGATAATTCCGGTCCCGTCATCGGCCCCGAAAAGATGGGTAAGCGCCCATATCGCGGCGTCCGCGTGATCGGGACTGCCGCTGCCCGTGTAGCCCGCCGAGGAAAAGGCGCAGAGCTGGTCCTCGAGCTTGCCAAACCGGCCCACATGATGCACTTGGCCTTGCGCGTAGCGCACCGAGATCGGCTCGGCGCGAACAGCCTTGCCGCGGCTTGCGGTTACAAGGCGTACCGGCGCGTTTCGGTCCGCCGCTTGTATGGTCGCGCGAACCATCTCGCCCCCGAAGTTGCTCTCGGCCACGATGCAATCGGCGCGAAATTCATGAAAGGCTATGACCGCCCGCCTGCCCCAGACCGCCGGCGCCTCGCGGCAGGAAAGATCCGCGAGAAGATAGCAATCGCCATCGAATCCCCTTGCCACAACGACGATTCCGATCTCGTCGGCGCCCAAATCATCGCGTCCCGCAGCGCCTGACGGATCGAGCGCGACGACCACCGCCGCGCGCTTGTCGTCGGGGATATCCTCGGGCGCGCGACGGCCGGAATCGATGGTCTCGTACGTCCATAATGCACCGTCGACTTCATCGACATAAACGCCTTCATAAAAGCGTTTGCGCTGCTTTTCCGGCAGATTTTCGAGACTTGCCAAAAACTCCGCGGACAGATTTTCGGTATTGTCAGGCGGATTCAAAAATGCCCGCTTATAGTTTTCCGGATCTTTTAGCGGCTGCTTGGAAACCGGATCGCGGTGTTCGCCGAAAAGAACATTGGTCCAATGTGACTTTCCAGGCGGATTGAGATCCACAAAGGCGTGCTGGCGAATTCCGCGTGCCACTTGGGCGAGCCGCGTGAAGGCAACCAACGCGGTGGAATAAGGAATCTGCGAGGCTTCGTTCAGGAACACGGAGGCATATTCGAGCCCGAGGATTTTCTCGACGCGGTCGTCGTCGTCGAGCCCCCCGATCCAGACACGCGAGTCATTCGGCAACGCAAAATAGCCGTCCTGGCGATGCTCCTTAAGCCGCATCCCGGGAAAACAGAGCTGCACGACTTGAGGAAGCGTGCCGAGCGCGATGGAAGCCCGCGCCGCATTGGCATGGTGGCGCAATATGGCATGGCGGGAACCCTTCGCCTTGAGCGCACGGATCATAATCGTGCGGACAATGAGGAAGGTCTTGCCTGAGCGTGTCCCTCCTGCAAGACAAGTGTAACGCTGCGGCCCCTCCAGGAGACGGCGAGCCGCTTCCTGGCCTGCGCTGAATGACACCATTCGTGGTCCCGATTGCGAATATGATCGTGGCGTGCGGAAACCCTCGTCGCTTGAGAGTTCCTGCCTCATTGACCAACAAAATGGGGGACAAGTCTTCGCGGACCGGTTCCGGCAAATTCCGATGGGTCCGCCGTGGTGGCAGACGCCGGGCTCTGATTAATTATGAAACCGCGTGTGCCAGGCTTAGCGCGATTGGCAACCATTGAAGCGGGCGCAGTTCGTGCCGGGCACGCGCGCATATAGCGCTCACAATCGCTTGCATGTCAATGCCCCCGCGCTCTGCCGATTTGCGCAACCTTACATAATTGTCGGCGATTGCGCAGCGCTGACACCCGTGCCGTCACGCGCGCGCAGCCCAACAACGACAACGGGAGTAGGAGAGGAAGCAGGCGCGCAGTTCGTGCCCGGCACGCGCGCATATAGCGCTCACAATCGCTTGCATGTCAACGCCCCCGCGCCATGTCGATTTGCGCAATCTTACATGATCGGGAGCCGTCAGCCTCAATCTGGTTTGAAAATGCCTGAATCGAGATTGCGCAGCGTCATACCGGCCTCACCCGCTTGCGGAAACCAGTTTGACTCACTAATGGATTCGATTACTTGCCGAGCTAAGTGAGGGGCGACGGCAAGCGTCTTTTTTGCCGCTTGCAATCGCACCTGCATGTTTGGATGACCATAGAGTCGCAGCAGGGCGCGGCGCGCGCGTTCGCCGCGTGCACGAAGGTCAATGTCCACCTCTTTCATTTCCGCGTACAGCTTATTAAATTTGCTGATCTCGCCCCTCAATTCAGCTCTATCCTGTGCGACGCCGATCTCGGCAAATCTGTCCACTAACTGATCGACTGTCCTGCCGTTCAGCGTTGTCTTCATGGTTTCATGGCTCCAAGGTCGATAAGAGCATCAATGCCAACTTTGCGTCGCCGTCAGTCTCAATCCGGCTTGAAAATGCCCGAATCGAGATTTCGGGAGCGTCATACCGGCTTCACCCGCTTGGGGAAACCATTGCGACTTCTTGATTTCCTCGATCACATGCCGAGCTGCCTCTGGCGCTACGCCAAGCGTCCTTTTTGCCGCTTGTAAGCGCACCTGCATATTTGGATGAGTTCCCGCAAATTCCGATGGGTCCGCCGTGGTGGTGGACGCCGGGATCTGACTGATTGTGAAACCGCGTGGGCCAGGCTTATCGCGATGGAGCCAACCATCGAAGCGGGCGCAGTTCGTGCCGGGGACGCGCGCATATAGCGCTCACAATCGCTTGCATGTCAATGCCCCCGCGCCATGTCGATTTGCGCAATCTTACATAATCGGCAGCAATCGCTATGGGGGACACCCTGGCGATGAACCGCGAAGATTTTGCAAGAACGGATCGGGCCCTCCGCGAGAGCCGCCAGGACTCCGTTGGGTGGTGCGGATTGCGATGCTCCCCAGCGAACGCGGCCGCTTCCTCGCAGCGCGACGCCCGCGCCGTCACCGGCACGTGGCCCAACATCGAAAACGGAAATAGGAGAGGAGGCAGGCGCGCAGTTCGTGCCCGGCACGCGCGCATATAGCGCTCACAATCGCTTGCATGTCCTTACATGATCCACAATGCTTTTGGGGTACGGACCGGAGCGACGACGAAGAGGTCACCGATGATCAGGATAGCATCTGGCGGTCGTCGAGGGTTCGGCGGCTCCCCCGTGCGTCGGCTGTCTGGCCACCGGGACGGTTCCTAGCGCCAGGCGGAGGCCATTAAGGGAATTGGCGTGGATTCCTGGCCGTCTGGCTTTCATTCGCCCGGCGCCTTGGCCTCGATCGCCAAGGCATGCACTCCGGCGTCGAATTCAGCCCGCAAGAGTTGATTGATCGCGCGATGGCGCTCGACCAAGCTCTTGCCCTTGAAGGCTTCCGAAACTACTTTGACATGAAAGTGAGTTCCGCCCGCGCTTGCGGCCGCGCCGGGCCGCTTCATGGCATGAGCGTGGCTCGCGTGCTTATCGGATTCGTCGATGACTTCGACGGAGTCGGGGGCAAAGGCGGCCTGTAATTTCGCCTTGATGTGATCGCCTGCTTCCGTGTCGCGTTGCTCGTCCATGTCACGACAGCCTTAAAAACGTTACCGGCCCGCCAAAGCGGCGGTTCTAATGCCAGTTTACCGTATCGAGCCGCTTGCGGCCACCCCAAAGACGTCCATAATGCCGGAGCGATGAATTTAAAATCCCGTCTCTTCGACCGCATCCGGGTCAAGTCCGAACCCAGGGAGGCGCCGCGCCCAAATCAGACGCGCTGCCAGCATCCGGGCTGCAGCGAAGCGGGAGAGTTCCGCGCGCCAATGGGCCGTTTTCGAGAGGGCCAATATTTTTGCTTCTGCCTCGACCATGTCCGTGAATACAATGCCACCTATAATTATTTCAACGGCATGAGCGCCGAAGCGATGGCCCTTTATCAGCGCGACGCCTTGGTTGGCCATCGCCCGACGTGGTCGATGGGCGTAAACCGACGCGCCAAGAGTTTTCGCGAGAAGGACGACAATCCGTCGCGCACGGGCGACCCGCTGGGGATGTTTCAAACGAACATCCGGCGCCGTTCCAGCGAAGAGTCGCGCAAACCGCGTTACGGGTTGGCCGCCTTAAAAGCCCTGGATCAATTGGGTCTCGACGATAGCGTGGACATGGCCGTGATCAAGTCCCGGTACAAGGACTTGGTAAAACGCCTCCATCCCGACGCCAACGCGGGCGACCGGTCGAATGAAGACAAATTGCGCGAGATCATCCGCGCTTATAATTACCTCAAGTCGGTGAAGCATGTCTGACCCTTGCCGCCCGCGCAATATAGTTTTTGCCGGCGCTTATCGAACCGCTTGGATGCAAAGCCCTTTCGGAAGACAATTGAATGATCGCCCGAAACATTTGCGCCGGGCCCGGCACGAAGGACGAATGCGGGCATGATAATGGATGAAAGCGCCGCGACCGGCGGCCTGCCCGACATGAAGATTTCGGTGCGTCAGGTGTTCGGTATCGACAGCGATATGGAAGCGCCTGCCTATTCAAGCGCGGATCCGCATGTTCCAGACATCGACTCGGACTATCTCTTCGATCGCGATACCACCCTCGCCATTCTGGCGGGCTTTGCTAAGAACCGCCGGGTGATGATCACCGGCTATCATGGCACCGGCAAATCGACCCATATCGAGCAGGTCGCGGCGCGGCTGAATTGGCCTTGCGTGCGGATCAATCTCGACAGTCATGTCTCGCGCGTCGATCTCATCGGCAAGGACGCCATCGTCCTCAAGGACGGCCTACAAGTGACCGAGTTCCGGGATGGCATCCTGCCTTGGGCGCTGCAAAACAACGTCGCGCTTTGTTTCGATGAATATGACGCGGGCCGCCCCGACGTGATGTTCGTTATCCAGCGCGTCCTCGAGGTGTCGGGCCGTCTCACCCTCCTTGATCAGAGCAGGGTGATAAGGCCGCATCCCGCCTTCCGCCTGTTTTCGACAACAAATACGGTCGGCCTTGGCGACACCTCCGGGCTTTATCACGGAACCCAGCAAATCAATCAGGGACAGATGGACCGCTGGTCGATCGTCGCGACCTTGAACTATCTGCCGCACGACAAGGAAGTCGATATCGTGCTTGCCAAGGCCAAGCGATTCCAGGCTACCAAGGACGGCCGCGACACGGTCGGCAAGATGGTTCGCGTCGCCGAGCTCACCCGCAACGCGTTCATCGCTGGAGATCTTTCTACCGTGATGAGCCCGCGAACGGTGATCACTTGGGCCGAGAATACGGAAATTTTCGGCGACGCCGGTTTTGCGTTCCGGCTGACCTTTCTCAACAAATGCGACGAATTGGAACGCACACTCGTCGCGGAATTTTATCAGCGCAGCTTCGGTAAGGAGCTGCCGGAGAGCGCGATAAATGTCGTGATGAGTTGAAGCGTCGGGCATCCGCCACCTTGGGATAGATTTTAAAAGAGCCGCGGCAGAAACGACCGTGATGAGTTCCAACAAGAAGCCGCCCGCAAAATTGCAAGCCCCGAATGAGCCATTCAAGCGGGCGGTCGCCGGATGCATGCGCGCCCTGGCAAAAATGCCGGCGATAGAGGTCGCTTTCACGGCCGAGCGGCCGAGTCTGGTTTGGACCGGCGCGCGCGCCAAGGCGCAGGCGCGGCTTCCGGAGCCCTCCCGCAAACTCGACGCACGGGAAGTCGCGATCCTGCGCGGCCACGCCGATTCGATGGCGCTACGGCTAGCCTGCCACAACAAGGACGTACACCGGCGGCTAACCCCATCGGCACCCGCCGCGCGCGCGGTGTTCGATGCCGTCGAGCAGGCGCGCGTCGAGGCGATCGGGTCGCGCCGGATGCTGGGCGTCGCGGGCAATCTCGATGCGATGCTCGACGACCGCTTTCAGCGCGCCCGCTATGCCGATATCGCGGTCCGCGCCGAGGCGCCGCTCGAAGACGCGCTCGCGATGATCGTGCGCGAGCGTTTGACTGGGCTCAAGCCGCCCAAGAATGCGCAACGGATCGTCGATCTCTGGCGCCCATGGCTGGAGGAACGCGCCGCCGCCGATCTCAACAAGCTTGGGCGGGAGATCGAGGATCAGCGGGCCTTCGCGTATGCCGTCCGCAAGCTGTTGACGGCGCTCGAAATGATTGACGAACGCGGCTTCGATACCAATCCGGAAGAGGACGAAGGCGACGCAGGCAAGCCGGATAGCGCCGAAAAAAACCAGCCCGAGGAAGACGCGGAAGATCACGCCGGCGACGCGAGCCGGAGCGAAACAGCGGAGGCTTCCTCCGATCCCGTGGACGAACGCGAGATAGACGCCGCCGACGCGCCCGCCGGCGAATCCGAGGGGGACGCCGAACTCAGCTGCGAAAGCGGCGATCCGAGCCGCCCGCCTCCGCCCTCGCGCGCCGAATCTCGCAGCCCGGACTACAAGGCCTTCACCAAGAAATATGACGAGGTCGTCGCGGCGCAAGACCTCTGCGACGCTGAAGAACTCGAACGGCTGCGCTCCTATCTCGACAAGCAATTAAATAACCTTTCCTCAATTGTCGCGCGGCTTGCCAATCGTCTTCAGCGACGCCTGATGGCGCAGCAGAGCCGGTCCTGGGAGTTCGATCTGGAAGAAGGCATCCTCGATCCAGCGAGGCTTCCGCGCATCATCGTCGATCCGTGGCAGCCGCTCTCGTTCAAACGCGAAAAGGACACCGAGTTCCGCGATACGGTAGTGACGCTGCTTATCGATAATTCTGGCTCGATGCGCGGGCGGCCGATCTCCGTCGCTGCCACCTGCGCCGATATTTTGGCTCGCACGCTGGAGCGTTGCGGCGTCAAGGTCGAGATTCTGGGTTTTACGACCCGCGCCTGGAAGGGTGGCCAATCGCGCGAAGCCTGGTTGCAGGAAAGTAAGCCAGCTTCGCCCGGCCGTCTCAACGACCTTCGCCACATCATTTACAAATCCGCCGATGCGCCTTGGCGGCGATCGCGCAAACACCTCGGGCTAATGATGCGCGAAGGTCTGCTCAAGGAAAACATCGACGGCGAGGCGCTCGATTGGGCCCATAAGCGGCTGCTCGCGCGAACCGAACAGCGCCGTATATTAATGATGATTTCCGACGGCGCGCCGGTCGACGATTCAACGCTCTCGGTCAATCCCGGCAATTATCTCGAAAAGCATTTGCGCCGTGTGATCGAGGAGATCGAGACGCGCTCGCCGGTCGAACTCATCGCGATCGGCATCGGTCATGACGTGACCCGCTATTATCGCCGCGCGGTGACGATCGTCGACGCGGAGGAACTCGGCGGCGCGATGACCGAAAAACTTGCCGAACTTTTTGAAGAAACGGCGACGCCGGAGCGGATGGCGCTTCATCGCGAAGCAAATTTTGCACAACACGCGGCCCGTCGTTCGTTGCACTGATCTGCCGGAGAGTCGAGAGCGGCGGCCCAGGGTCTCGGGATCCTGAAAAGCGGCGCGCGGGATATTTTGGACTGGGACGTACACCGGATCGCCCGCAACGGCATTGACGCGCGAAACCCGGTGTGCGACCACCTGTCGCCTTGCGATCGCGGGCGGTTAGCTCATCTGGTAGAGCATCTCGTTTACACCGAGAGGGCCGGCGGTTCGAGTCCGTCACCGCCCACCAAT
>Ga0185299_10001501_pt1 | contig 44033 bp, 37 predicted proteins | sample PaiPotPPA55metaG_FD_128002 | JGI IMG/M metagenome (GOLD analysis project Ga0185299, IMG submission 128002) | Iron sulfur acid spring bacterial and archeal communities from Banff, Canada, to study Microbial Dark Matter (Phase II) - Paint Pots PPA... ... | reverse complement strand
GAATCGGTGGCGAGGGAGTGGACGCCATAGAACTCGCCGGGCTGGCGGCCGCCCTCGCCGAAAGTGGTTAGCATTTCGAGCGATTCACGGTCGAGGATGTGCACGCGATCGTTTTCGCCATCGGCGAGATAAATGTACTTCTGCTGCGCGTCCTTCGAGAAGGCGATGTCCCACGCCGAGCCGGAACCCAGCGTGTTCTTTTCGATAAACACCTCTTTGACGAAAGTGCCGTCGGGTTTGAAGACCTGAATGCGGTCATTGACGCGATCGCAGACATACAGCAGGTTGTCGTGCGAGAGCTCAGCGCAATGCACGGGATTGCGGAACTGCTGAGGCGGCGGACCATTGGGATTGTAGTTGCCCATGTCGGCATCGTCGGGCTTATGGCCGTAGGCGCCCCAGTGACGCTTGTATTTGCCAGTCTCGGCGTCGAACACGATCACGCGATGATTGCCGTAGCCATCGGCGACGTAAAGCTCATTGGTCTTCGGATCGACGAATGTTTTGGCCGGCAGCCTGAGGTTTTCGACATCGTTGCTGCCTTTGCTATGCGCGGGCTTGCCGATCTGCATCAGGAATTTTCCGTCCTGCGTGAATTTCAGGACCATGTTGTCGTTGAAGGGCTGGACGCCGCTGACCTGGGTTTCGTTGTAAGCGGTTTTGTCCTCGGCAGCGGCACGACCTCGGCCACGACCGCCCGCGGGCGCACCCCGGCCGTTGCCGCCGATCCAGACGTTGCCCTTGTAATCGACGGTGATTCCGTGGTTCGAGTCCGGCCAATCATAGCCATTGCCGGGTCCGCCCCAGTGGCCGATCAGATTGCCTTCCTCATCGAATTCGAGCACCGGCGGGGCGGCGGCGCAGCATTGCGCAATCTGCGGACTGGCGGAGGCATGCTGCTCGCCGGGTTCGAGCGAACCGCCGCGATGGATGATCCAGATATGGTCGTTGGAATCGACCGATACGCCGATGGTCTGGCCGAGCAGCCAATGGTTGGGCAGCGGTTTGGGCCACATGGGGTCGACTTCGAACCGCGGCGCCTGAGTTCCACCGGCCGCGTGAACGACGGTGCGCTTCTGCAGCAGGGCCGATCCGACTGCGAGCCCGATGAGCACTACGGCGAAGGTCACGCCGACATAGATATTACGCTTCATACTGGACACCCTCCCTTCTGGGATCTAAGCCACTATATCTGAAATCGAGCCACTATACACGATTCGATTTTCGGATGTAAGCTGTTGTGGGGCAGGTCCGACCTGCCGACATGGCAATTCTGAAAGGAGAAGTCATGCGGATGAGAAGAATGATGCCGCGGGTTGTGCCGGCAATGGTGACGCTCATATTTGCGCTTTCGGCGCAGGATGTGAAACCGACTTGTAACCACTGCTCGGCGACTTATATTCCAACGGACGAGCTACAGGCGTATGTGATCCGCGCGGTGACAAATGGCCTGGTGGATCAGCAGGTCCGGTCAGTGGATATTGGGAAGAGCCAGATCGGCATCGGCGTAGTTCATCGCGGCAAGCTGGACGCTCCAGCGCCCAATTCTGTGGCCGAGCACGATCTGATCAGCGAGGTCTATCACGTGATCGACGGGTCGGCGACGCTCGAGACTGGTCCCGACATCGTTGGTATGAAGCGCCGGCCGTCGACGCTGCAGACGGTACGCGAGTACAACGGTCCGGGCAACAATGGGAGCTCGATTACCAACGGCGTGACTTACCACCTGAAGCCCGGCGACGTAATTGTGGTTCCGGCCGGCGTGGGACACTTATTTACCAAGATCGACGATCACATTACTTATCTGATGGTGCGGATCGATCCGGACAAGGCGGTCCCCCTGAAGGATGAGGCTGCGTCGAAGGCTTATTTGCGGAGCGATCCGAAGGCGAGCGCGCGAGACAAGTAGGCGTTCAACGGGGCTTAGCCCGCATCCCCTTACGCGCAGCTTTGACCTCGGCATCGATTTCACGCTTGGTCATCTTGTCGAGTCCAGCGCGCTTGGCGTCCTGCTGGATCAAACGGATGACATTGCCAAGATCGCCAAGTGCTCCCGTCGCCGGCATTGTTGTTCGTCCAATTCCATCCTGGTGACGATTTCGCTCTTTCATTGTGCCATTGAGAGTAGCAGAAGTTCCGCCCACTCCGTAAACTCTTGCTCCCGTTTGGGCTTCGATTGACTATGGGGAAAAGACCTATCGGTCGGCTCCCGACCGGTCGATTTGAATGAGCACAGGCTGAAAATTCCATGAACCGTCTTTTGCGCGGCGTTGTCGCGTGCGCGCTCTTGATCCTTTCAGCAAGTGCCAGGACCTCATCCGAATCGTCCAAGCCGGTTCATGTTCGGCAGTATCAACGGAAGGATGGAACGGTGGTGAGCGCTCACAACCGCTCGCTGCCGGGTACGACTGCTGCGAGATCTGCGGGCACGCATCCGAGATCCGCAACCGCCGGCACCACCCGCATTACGGCGCCGCCAACGACGCTGCCGAAATCTGTCGGCCAGCAACTTGACGCGCGCGGTCGGATTGAGCGGAGCACCTCCGCCAAGCACGCATTCGAAACCTCCCATCCATGCCCGGGGACGGGAAGCACTTCGGGCCCCTGCAAGGGCTACGTGATCGATCACGTGAAGCCGCTAGCCTGCGGCGGGACAGACGCGCCGAGTAACATGCAGTGGCAGACGGAGACCGCCGCGAAACTGAAAGACCGCACGGAACGCGCGGGTTGCGGCGCCCGATAATACCCGAATCAATTCAGACCGAGTCGGCTCTTCACTCGACGGAGAACGTGCCTGTCATATCCCGGTTCAGCGGGGATTACCAAGAGAGTGTCCTTGTCGATGACCTCGATCCCCTGCTGCGACGTCTCTAACGAATCTTGATAGCGAACGGTTCGCACCGCACGCGAAGCGCAGGAGCGATCGAGCACCATGTAGCCGCCGTGTTCGCGCCTCCGTCCATCTAAAGAGACGTCGTGCGCGCGGACGTCGAGAGCGCTCGACCATAGCGGCCTTAACGATATTTCCGCGAGCGAAGCGCCGGGCATCGGCATGGGATCTTCGTCTCGACCGTCTAGCTTATGCGCCTCCCATAAGCCGACGAACTTGCTTGCCTGGTATCGCCGCCAAAGAGGAGCTGCGACTCTTGAAAAGAGGTTCAAGAAATTACTCATGTTCCGATTATAAAAGTCAAACGCAAAAGACAGTATCCCAAATCCGGTGTGCCAGGCCTACTTAGGAGGTAGCCTGCGCCACCACCGGCGGGGCCGCATTCCACGAGGCGATTCGCGCCCGCGATAGCAAAAGCGTCGAGATCAGGCTGCACGCGGCGGCGGCCGATAACCAGGCTCCCGGCATCGCGCGGTTGCCGGTGGCGTGGATCAAGTAAGTGCAAATCGCGGGCGTGAATCCACCGAAGACCGCAGTCGCGAGACTGAACGCCAGCGAAAATCCGGAAGCTCGCACTTCGCGCGGCATGATTTCGGTGAGGAATGGGACCATGGCGCCGCTGCAACTGCCGAACATGCAGGAGAGCCACAGCTCGACCATTAACAATCGGGGTAGCGAAGGCGCGCCGACTAGCCAGGACAATGCCGGGTAAGCGGTCAGGATGGTCAGCGTCGTGAAAGCGATCAACAAGGCGCGACGCCCGACTTTGTCGGAGAGCGAGCCCATGACCGGAACCCAGATAAAGTTCGACGCGCCGACCAAAAGCGTGACGAGCAGGCTTCCAGTGTTGGTCAGGTGCAGCACCGAAGTCCCGAACGTTGGCGTGTACGCGGTAATCATGTAAAAGGTCACTGTGACGACGGTCGCCGTCATGGTTCCGAGGATGACGAGCCGCCAGTTCGCCGCCACGGTCCTAACGATTTGGGTCATGGAGGGCCGTTGGGTGCGCGACAGAAATTCCGAGGTCTCCGCCAGCGATCGGCGGATCACGAAAACCAAGGGAATGATCAGGCAGCCAATCAGCAGCGGAATTCGCCAGCCCCAGCGCGTCATCTCAATGGCCGAGAGATTCATGGCGAGGATCAGGCCCAGCAGCGCCGCGAACATCACCGCAATCTGCTGGCTGGCCGACTGCCAGCTAACGTAGAATCCTTTGTGCCCCGGTGTCGCGATCTCGGATAAGTAGACCGAAACGCCGCCCAGCTCGACGCCTGCCGACAGGCCTTGCAACAGACGTCCGACCAACACCAGCAACGGCGCGAGCAACCCCAGTGAGGCGTATCCGGGCGTGCATGCGATCGAGAATGTCCCGACTGCCATGAGGCTGAGGGTCAGCAGCAAGCCTTTCCGGCGTCCATGATGGTCGATGTAGGCACCGAGTACGATCGCTCCCAGCGGACGCATCAAAAAACCCGCCCCGAAAGTCGCATAGGTCAGCATGAGCGAAGCAAACTGATCTTCGCCTGGAAAGAATGTTCGGGCGATCGCGGCGGCGTAATAGCCGAACACCTGGAAATCGTAGGCCTCCAGAAAATTGCCGCTGGCGACGCGGATCACCGGCCAGATCTTCGATTCGGGCTGGGATTTAGCGGCCAGTTAGGTTCCGCCCTTTCACTTGCGACCGCTCTAGAGCGTAGCGTATTAAGGCTGCCAGGCGGTAAATGCCGTGCACAAACTTCCCGTAGGGCAGTGTCACGAAAAGTGCCATGACAGTTGCAAGATGAATGGCCAGCAGCAGGGGCATGGCGGATGTTTGTCGGATAGCCAGCAACAGCAAGCCGGTGGCGCTGGTCGAAAACAGCAAAGCAATGAAGGCGAGATCCATGCCGTCCTGCTTGGGATCGTGCGTGGCGACGTCGCCGCGTTGCTTCAGCCAGAAGAGGCCGGCCGGTCCGGCCAGCAGTCCCACCCCGCCGAGCGTTCCGAGCACGACCGGCAAACTGAAATATCCGTAAGGCGCGCGCCAGCCGAACGCGTAATGGTAAATTGCCGCGACCGATGTGGCCGCAAAGCACAACAAGAATCCGTAGAAGGTGAAATGGTGGAACCACCAGCGGGCCAGCGATGTGCGCTCTTGTGGATAAGTGCAGCCTTGTCCGTCGCCGTGAAGGTAGGTGAGGCGGAAGACATCGTTCAGCGCCGACTTCAGCGCGGAGAAATTCGCCGCGCTATTGCTCGACGCGCCCGATTCGCGCCAGAAACGAATGCAGCCGATGACCAGAGCGAAGATGATGAATATCGACACCCCGCCAAAAATCGCGACCATCGTCCGATGCGAAATCGCTTGGTAGAACTGAGCAGAGGCGGCAGTGGATCCGTTCGTGGCAGCGATCCAAATGGCGAATGCGACCACCAGCACCAGCGAAACCACTAGGCCGTTACTTCTGAACACGGCCGCTAACGGCGCCGGCCAAGCGTAATGCTGATAGGAGCGCACTCGAATCTCGGCCAGAGTCTTTGGTACATTCACCGCAAACTCGTGCGGCGGGGCATACTGACAGGCGTAGTAACATTCGGCGCAATTGTGGCAGAGATTGGCCAGGTAATCGAGGTCGGCGGGACCAAAGTTCGTGCGGCGCTCCAGGGCAGGGAAAACGGCGCAATAGCCTTCACAATACCGGCACGCATTGCAGATGGTCAGGATGCGTGTACCTTCGCCCGTCGGATCACCCTTCAGTTCAACGGGCAAAACGAGTCGCCTCCTTCCCGGCCAGCCGTCCGAAGACCGTACCGATCACCATCCCCAGTCCGCCGAGATAACCTTTGCCCAAAATGTTACCGGCCATGATTTCTCCGGCGGCGAAGACATTGCCGGCCAGACGCCCGTCGTGCATCAGTACTCGGGCTTGAGGATTCACCTTGACTCCGAGGTAGGTGAACGTGATGCCCGGGCGCAGAGGATAGCCGAGGAATGGGGGTGTGTCGATGGTTCGCGCCCAGTGCGATTTCTCGGGCGAGAGACCGCAGGTGCGGCAATCGTCCAGCAACTCGTGATCGAACGTTCCAGGCCTGACCGCACGGTTGAACTGATCGACAGTGCATGCCAGCGCATCGGCAGACAGGCCCAGATTCGCTGCCAATTCTGGAATTGTATTTCCACGGATTGCGGGAAAGACCGACGGCATGAATTTTCCGAGTGCCTTGGAATCGATGATCGAATAAGCAGTCTGACCCGGCTGCGCGGCGACCAACCGTCCCCAGATCGCGTATCGCTTGGGCCAGAGATCTTCCCCTTCATCGTAGAACCGCTCGCCTTGCTGGTTGACGACGATGCCCAGCGGCACGCAATCCAAACGAGTCACGATCCCGCCGTCGAATTTGGGCGCGCGCGCGTCGATTGCCACGGCGTGACACTGCTTGGGATCTCCTATTGGTTCAGCGCCGTTGTCGAGCAGTAGTCTAAGAACCTTGCCTTGATTGTAGGGCGTGCCACGAATCAGAAAATTTTCGGCGGCTTCGCCCCAGACCTCTTTTAGCCAGTCGAGATTTGATTCAAAGCCTCCAGTGGCCGCGACAAATGCCTTGGCGCGGATCTCGACTGGCTCGCCGCGCAATAGCACGGAAGCGCTTTCGAACAATCCATCGGGGACCTTGAGTCCGACTACCTCGGCAGAGTAAAGGACCCGAACGCCCCGGCGCTCGGCGTCGGCGTAGTAGCTGTTCAGGAGCGCCTTGCCGCCTCCCAGAAAGAAGAGGTTGGTGCGGCCTAGATGCAGCGTTCCGCTGAGCGATGGCTGGAAGCGGACGCCGTGGCTGCGCATCCACTCCATGCAAGTACGAGATTCGCGAATCGCCATACGGGAGAGTTCCTCGTTGGTCTCACCGTCTGTCACACGCCATAGATCGGCGAAGTATTCGTCCTCGGGGTAGGCATCGGTAAGATACTGGGTCGGCGCGTCATGGGTGCTCCGTAGATTTCGCGTATGCCGGCTATTGCCGCCGCGAAACTCACGGGGTGCACTCTCGAGAACTGCGACGCGTGCGCCGTGTTCAGCGGCGCTCAAAGCTGCACAGAGTGCCGCGTTACCGCCTCCCGCCACCAGGACGTCGAATATTGGAAGCTCATCGGTCACCTCGCTAGTGCCGTTTTTTCGCTGGCGCGAAGAGATGCAAGTCGATCGCCTTGCCCATGGCCTCATAGCCGGCGTCGTTGGGATGCAGATGGTCGCCTGAATCGTAAAGGGGGAGGAACTTGCCGGGACTCGCGGGATCGCGAGTAGCTGCATCGAAATCGATCACGCCATCGTAAGCCTTGCTGGTTCGGATCCAGTCGTTGACAACCTGGCGCTTGGCCTCGCCCTCCGGGGTAAAATACGCCGCGCCCTCGAATGGCGTTAGAGTAGCGCCAAAGATTATCAGTCCGTGGGCGTGCGCACGCTCGATGATTTGCTGCTCGGCGGCGATGAGGTCTCGGGCACTGGGCAGCGGAGTGGCCCGCGCGTTTCCGATGTCGTTGATGCCTTCCAGCACTACCACGTACGTTGCGCCGGGCTGGGCGAGGACATCGCGATCGAATCTCGCCAGCGCGTTAATGCCGAAATTATCGATGCTGTCGCTTAGCAGCCTATTACCGCCAATACCGGTGTTGAGCACTGCCAGCTTGGCGTTGCCCGAACCCGCCAGGAGCCGCTTGGCCAAATGATCAGGCCAGCGTTTGTTCGTGTTCGGCGTGGAACGCGCTCCGTCAGTGATGGAATCGCCGAAAGTTACTATCGCGCCGGTCTCGGCGGGTGCGACTACCTCAACACGCTCCAACAAATACCAGGACGGCGTGGTGGTCTGTACCGGCAGGTCCGCCGTCCCTGCGAAATTGCCGGTGGAAGAAACGTAGTTGGTTTGAGATGCACCTGCGTGCACAGTGAGCGGCGATGTAAGCGGCGTCATTTCGGCCGGCAGATAAAGATCGATCGCGAGATCTCCCATTGGGGGCACGTTTTCGTCCACGGGATCACTGATCATGCTGGCGCCGGCCGGGATGGTCACCGACGGCCTTCCGCTGAATACCAGCGCGCGATTGGAGTTGGCCGCGATCCTAGCGTCTTTATCCCGGAGAGCGATACTGGCTGCACCGATGATCAGTGGGGCGGTGCCGAATTCGTTAGAGAGAACCACGCGCACGCGGCTGCCGCCGATGCTGACGTGCACGATCTCGCGCAGGGTCTGATTGTTGAGGCTGAGGGGTGGTTGCGCGCCGGGCGCGGGTGTCGCAGGTTGTTCTGAGGATGATCGGGGGGCTTGTGGACGCGTCACCACCGACGTGGCCCAAGTGCCGACCCAATGTTCGTTACTTGCAGCCGAGAGAGTAAGCAGGGCGCCGAGCATAATAGCAGTACGCGACTTGAACATGCAGAAATGATACTACTGTTCCGCTGACAGCTTTGGTTAGCAGGACCTAGTACTAATGGCGGGTACCAATGGCCGATACTTCGATAACAGGCAAAATGCTAAATTTGAGACTGATGATCGCTACTCCTCCCGCAAATGAGCCGCTTCAAGACTAGTCCGAAGACTGTCGGTGCAAGCACGGTAGCTGCGAGTACGGTTGCCGCGAGCAGTGTGTCTGACTCTCGCGCTCGCTTGTTTGCTCCGGCTCGGCTGCGTCAAGCTGCGCTATCGTCCAAGCCGTTGCCGATCTCCGAGGCCGGCTCGCCGAACATCGTGGCATCCTTCGGCTTCTTCCTGTACTGCACGTATTTGCTATCAGGCTTTGCGAACGACTGGGCAATGAAGCTGATGGGCAACAAAGCATATATTTCCACCATCGCTTTGGTTCTGCTGCCGGTTCCCTGGCTGCTCAGCGGCAATGCTCTGCGAGGGCTACAGCGCCCGGTGGGCCGATGGTGGGCTGCCTTTCTGATGTGCTTGCTGTTGTCAACGCCTTTTAGCGTGTGGAAGAGCGGCAGTGTAGCGATGCTGTCGAATTACGTCCCGCGGAGTTACGCGACGTTTTTTTACATATGTGCGTTTGCGACCTCCCTCCGGCGTTGCCGCTTCTTGATGTACGTAAACATAGCGGGAGCAGGTATTCTCTTGCTGACCTGCATGAAGTTTGGCGGCACCGGCGGTCCGGTTGACGGCCGATTCGTCATTCCGGAGAGTCTGTTCTTTAGCAACGCAAACGAACTTGGGCTTGCGCTGCTATTGGGAGTCACTTCCTTTTTGTTCTTAGTCTACCAGCCTGGCATGGGAATGCAGATCCTAGGGGCGGCAGGAATTCTGCTTTCCACCATCTATGCGCTGAAAACCGGTTCACGCGGTTGCCTGCTCGCCGCAGTCGCTATGTTCGGCATGATTTTCTTCTTCAGCGGGAACAAAGTGAAGGCCGCCATTTTTGCTGTGCCGATTGTCAGTCTCGCGCTGTTGATGCTACCTTCAGCAACACTGCATCGCCTCTTTCTTTTTGGAACCGATCCCGGAGTAAATCAGGCCGAAACCAATGAGGACATCGCCGCCATCGGCTCCCAGATGGAGAGGCGAGAATTGTTCAAAACAAGCTTGGCCCTTACCTTCAGGCACCCTCTTCTCGGAGTAGGACCGGATCAATTCGCTGTTGCCGCAGCCGGCGACGCTGCCAAAAATGGCAAACGCTCTCCGTGGTTGGGAACCCACAACAGCTACACTCAGGTGTCAAGTGAATGTGGCATCCCTGCCTTTATCTGTTACTGCACCGTATTAGGTTTCTGTTTTCGATCCAACTGGCGGCTCTACCAGCAGAGCCGGCATAATCCTGCTTTGAAAGATTTAGAGGGTTTGAGTTTCTGCCTGCTGGCAAGCGTGCTGGTCTACGCCGTAAGTACGTTCTTCTTTCACATCGCCTATAGCGGTGGATTGCCCACGCTGGCGGGATTCAGCCTGGCGCTTCAATTGGCGACCGAGCCGCTACTCGCGCCCCGCGCTGCTGGTCGCCCGATCGAGAGCGTTGCGGTCTGATGTTAGAACCGGGCACCAACGGGGCTTCCGAGACAGGCTGCGCTCTCTGCTTGGTTGTGCCTTGCTACAACGAAGAGGAGATGCTGCCGTTCTTCCTCCAAAGCGTCGTGCCAGAGTTGGAAGCTGCCACTAAAGGCTCCTGGCGAGTCATTTGTGTGGACGATGGGAGCAAAGACGATACTTTCGCGATCATCGCGCAAGAACACCTGGCCGATCCACGCATCAGCGGCGCCCGGTTGAGCCGGAACTTCGGCCACCAGGCGGCCGTCTCGGTGGGGCTTGCGTTTGCCGCCGGGGACTATGTGGGAGTGATCGACTGCGATCTCCAGGATCCCATCCAAGTTCTCATTCAGCTCTATCACAAAGCTCTTCAGGAAGAGTTGGACGTCTGCTATGGCGTCCGCGGACGCCGGGATGCTCCTCTTCTTCTGCGTCTGGGGTATTCGCTTTACTACCGGCTAATCGAACGCTTCGCCGATCATCACTGGCCGAGAGATGCCGGTGATTTCTGCGTCATGAGCGCCAGATGTCATCGTGTTCTGCTTTCACTGCCGGAGCATTCCCGCATGATGCGAGGTCTGCGGTCGTGGATTGGCTTCAAACAGGCGGGACTTACGTATGACCGTCCAGCCCGCAAGCATGGGACGAGCAAGTATAACCTCCGAAAGCTAGTCGCCTTGGCGCTGCAAGGTCTAATCGCATTCAGCAATGTTCCGCTTCGGCTGGCCAGCTTCATGGGGCTCATCATGGGTGTTTTTTCGATGGTCTTTGGCCTATTCGTGCTAGCCAACCGACTATTCCGGAACTTCACCGTGCTGGGCTATTGGGTAGGAGCCAACCCCGGCACGGCGACGCTGCTCTGCTTCCTGTCGTTGGTCTTCAGCATTCTCTTCATCTCTGTCGGCATAATGGGTGAATATTTGGTGGTACTGCTGCAGGAAGTCAAGCGGCGTCCCACCGCGGTAGTGGAGTCCATCCTTGGAGACATTCGCAAAGACGCATCCGTAGATCATGTAATCCAGTCGATCGAAGGCGACGTTTTGGGTCCGGCGTTTGTTGCCGGATCCAGGGAGGATGTCTCCAAATAGCCCGGACACTTTTCCTTATGAACCCTCCGCCTCAACGCATCATTTATACATCCCGGCCGGCTGCGGTCAGCATGACGGACTTTTGGTACGATATGGCCGCAATCGACCATTTCTGGATTCGGCGGCGGTTTGAGGTTTTCAAGCATCTGGCGGATCCCCTGATCCGCAAGGCAGCCCACGTTGCTGAGATTGGCTGCGGCAATGGCATAGTGCAAAGGCAGGTGGAGGACCACTACAAGATCCCGGTTGCGGGATTCGAACTGAATGAGCTGGCGCTGAAGAAGAACATCAGCCGCATGAGCCAGCTTTACTGTTATGACATTCACCAACGTTCCCCGGAGTTCAGGGCACATTTCGATTTTCTGTTACTTTTCGATGTAATCGAGCACATTGGGGACGAGTCGGCCTTTCTACAATCCATCAAATATCACATGAGCGATTCCGGGATCCTCGCGATCAACGTGCCCGCACTGCAAGCCCTGTACTCAAAGTACGATGAGGCACAGGGACATTTTCGCCGCTACTCGATCCCCCAACTGGTGGCGGTTGTCGAACGGAATGCATTCAAGATGCGATCTCTCACGTATTGGGGGCTCCCGTTGGTGCCGGTGCTTATGGCGCGGAAAGCAGTGCTGAAACTGCGCAGCACCGAGCAGGGGATTGTGTCGGCGGGCTTCGATCCGGGAAGCGCGGCCATCAATTCCTCTCTCGGTTTGTTGGCACGATGCGAACGCCTCCCGCAGAAAATTGCCGGCACATCTCTGATGATGATTGCCGAGAATCAGGCTGGTCCGGGCTGACGTGAGGGTACTAGTAACGGGAGGTGCGGGTTACATCGGGAGCCACACCGCCAAGGCTCTCGCTCTGGCTGGGTTCGAACCTATCGCCTTTGACAATCTCAGCGAAGGCCATGCGTGGGCGGTTCAGTGGGGTCTACTCGTGCGAGGGGATCTGGCCGACAGCGGCGCATTATTGGGAGCCCTAGTCGCGCACAAGATTGAAGCTGTCATCCATTTTGCGGCCAACGCCTATGTGGGCGAATCGGTGCGCGCTCCCCGAAAATATTTTCGCAATAACGTCACGAATACGTTAAATCTCTTGGATGCCATGCTGGATGCCGGCGTGTCTCGAATTGTCTTCTCATCCACTTGCGCAACTTACGGAGATCCGGTTCGGATCCCCATCGACGAAGATCACGCTCAACACCCGGTTAATCCTTACGGTGAGTCGAAGCTGTTTGTGGAGCGAGTCCTGCGTTGGTATGAGGCGGCATACGGAATGAGGTGGGTAGCCTTACGATACTTCAATGCGGCCGGCGCCGATCCGCAGGGGGAACTCGGCGAACACCACGACCCCGAGACACACCTTGTTCCGATCGTCATTCAGGCGGCTCTCGGAATGCGGCCGCAGGTCGAAGTTTATGGGACCGATTACGACACGCCCGATGGGACTGCCATTCGCGACTACGTTCACGTCACCGATCTTGCGGACGCCCATGTCCGGGCCCTGTCGCATTTGATGGACGGTGGGGCAAGCCTGGCGTTGAATCTCGGCACTGGAGTCGGGTCTTCGGTCCGTACGATCATTTCCGCGGTAGAGCGTGTCAGCCAACGAACCTTCCAAGTTCGGAACGTTGCTAGACGCGCCGGCGATCCCGCAATTCTGGTGGCGGATGCGTCCAGAGCCAGGGAACAACTAGGGTGGGATCAGCATTATTCTAATCCGGAAATGATTGTAGAGACCGCCTGGCGCTGGCACAGCAATCCCTCGCGTCCTCGGACATAGATCTTTATTTCGGCACTAGGAGTAGCTTCGAGCCGACGATTTTCTGCACACGGTAATTCTGCTGAATGTAGGCGATGGCTGGGAACACTTTACCAGGCACCACGGAGCTAGTGGGAGGAACCCAGACCAGATGTGGAAAGGCACACGTACAGCCTTCCAGGCCGTAGTAGACTCCGTAGTTCGGCCCATTTTGCGCGATCACAACTTTCGGCGGGTGCGCGCGGATTCTCTCCAGATCCTTTTCGAGCAGATCATCCGGCATGTTGAGGTCTTCGAACATGGTGAAAAAAAGAGGGCTGGGCCGGTGGGTGGCTACATTCATGCCCCCTCCATAGGGTATATCGAGGACGGTGTCGGCGGGTCGGCTGTTTTCCATTACGAAGCGATAGATCTCCGAATTAAGTGCGAAGTCCGACAAGCGAATGTTCCCCGCTAATGTGGCTAGGTCGTGATAGCGTCGGTTCGATAACTGACTGGAGTATCCGGCCGCCACACGTAGCAGAGCATAGCCCACGAGCAGCGTGACCACAGCGATGCCGGGGCCTCCGCGAATGCCCCGATCCAGATTGGGCCCATGCACCGTGCTGGCGAACAAGCGCCAGATCAGAATCGGGGCAAGCAACGTGAAGAATGGATAGCAGATCGCCGGCACACTAGTGGTCACACTGAAATGCCAATTAAACCATCCTCGAGAGGACATCGCGACCGGGCCGGTCAGGAGGACCAACAGCATGAGGGAATCGCTCGGCAGGCGTCCGCCTGCGACGATCCAGCGGAAAAGCAGCCAAAGCCACACTACTATGCTGGACCACATTACCGGAAGGAGAACGGCCTCGCTCCAAAGTACGCTGGGAGCGGAGTACCAGAACTTGTCGGAAATGGAACGGGCTCCCGTTAAGAGATCCCAGTTGATGTGAAGCACATAAGCAACATAAAGACATCCGCCCCCTAGTCCGCCCGCTAATAGGTGGTAGTAAGCCTTTCCGAAGCGGATTGCGAACTGACGGCGCCGCAGGAGCGAGAGTGCCGACGCGAGGCAGGCCGCCTCGCCGAGTGACGCTGCCACGCCGAAGAGACCCAGACCTGTCGGCCACCAGGGGCAAGCCGTGCTCGCCAAGCCAAAGCTCGTAATACCTAACCACAAGTTCTTGGTCCCCGCCACCGCGGCCATCCAAAGATAGGCAACCAGAACGGGCGCCATACAGGCCGCGGCGACCCTGGCATAGTGCCAGAACCAGCCTGCCGTCTTTTTTCCGGCAAACCAATAGCGCCGGTCGACTACCGCCAGCAGGCCAAGAGTGCAGAACGTGGCAAGCAGGCTTTCCGGCTTAGTGTATGCCGCGACGAAAGCTCCCGCAGAGAGGGCCAGCCAGGTTCCCGCTTTCAATTTGCCACTTCGGAGATACGACAACACTCCCACCAGCAGCAACAGGAACCCCGCCGCTCCTATTTGCAGAGCTGGAACGTAGCTAAAAAATGAAAACAAGCTGAAGAACATGAGGCTCGTACCGCCGAAGGCAACAAGGCACACCGTTGCCGGTAGATGAAGAAAGCGTGGCAGCAGGGGACGAATCAATGTATATCCAAGAAAGACTACGGCCAACGACACCAGATCGACGAATACTTGTGCACTCGCAAAGGCGACACCAAACATCTTCATGGTCCAACCCAACATCAACACCGCTAAGGGGGGATAAAACCACGAAAAGTCGCGATATGGCACTTCACCGGCTGCTGTCCGGTACCCTTCGAACAGCCAGCGTCCCGAGTCACCCCAGACGAGCGTATCCAGTTTGAGCCAGCGCAAATAACAAAAGGCCCCGCACACGGCCAGGATCACAGCCAGGTTTCGTCGATCGGCTGGCGAAAATGGCTGGTCCGGCACGTTCCTTACATCGGCTTGAAGCATATCCTGCTGCATGCGTCTCTTGTCGATTATGTCTGAACTTGTGATTGTGTCTGAAGAGTATCAGTGCACCCTGTTAGCGCGATCCGGCAGGCATCCCGGTGTTGTGTGCAATGGGACTCCTATGCGCTGTAATGGAGTCGTCTCCATTTATGAGCAGTTCCATTCCGATCGAAGCGAATAGTAATGAAATCCAGAGCACCCGATACCGGTAGCGCCGCTCAAATTGATCGATGTAGTAGTAAGCGAGTACGGCAGCAACGCAGCGATAAGAATAAGGAGGCCGTCGAATTTGACCGGCAATATCCCGAGGATTGCTGAGGACAGTTACGGTCGACATCATAATACCTCTCAACCGAGACGCGCGATCCAACCTATCAAGAGGAAACCAGAAATATCCCGCGCGCTGTAACGTAAGAATGGCGAAGCGGGAGACGTGCAGGCGCACCCAATCCCTAGTTCTGCGCACCTCGGCCGCCGAAAACTCGTATTCGCCCGCCGCCATCATTTTTTCGAGCATTGCAAACGCTGCCGCTAGATGCTCATGTGCGAAACAGCCCGACGCGATATTCTTCGAGATGAGAGCCGTGGCGCAGTCGTTGTTTGAGGAAACGAGAGCCATGCCGGCATCGTCGCGGATGAAAACGAAGTGTCGAAAAACCATGAAATTGCGAACTGTCCCGAGGCCTGCAAGAGTGAGTGCTATGAGCAGAGCAATGGCAAGTGGCTTCACCGACTGTCTCGAAAGCAGGAGCAATCCCCGGTTCGGCCATGCCAGGATGAACACCAGCGATAAAAGAATCCCCGCCCCAAGTAGTGCTCCGAACCCCACCAAAGTCCAAATGCGGGTGTCGCCCTTAAGAATTCGAGTCATCATCCACGCGGAACTGGCGAGTGCCCAGCCCGTAAACACCGCCTCCCATTTGAACAACCTTCCGGGCAACGGAAGCAATGCACCTACGATGGCGGCGACCAGCCCGGCTTGCCCATGTCCTTCAGAATGCGCGAACAGAATGCGCGAACAAATAAACAAAGAACCACTGGAAAACCCAAGCGAGCGCGGTAGCCGCATCAATGGCTGCCCAGCCCAACGCACCCGTTCCGAATAGCCTGCAAAGCGCGACGTATAGGGCGGGATAAAGAGGAGCTATCTGAGCCGTCGACCCGTGGTCCGGTCAGGTACGGATCTGCGAATCCCCGGCCCCGCAACAAAGCCTGGGCGACGTTGCTCGCCACCGAGATAACCGCGATGGATTTGCGCACTTCTTCTAGTGTACTTCTGTTAAGGACTCAGTACCGCTGGGATGATGCGGACCCCAGACGCGATGAGCAGAGCGGCGGCAATCGGACGTTCAGCTCTGACTATCGCTGGCTGCCACCCGCTGATAACGTTTTTGCAGACTTTGGAACTGGCGCTGGCGAAGACCTGCACGGTGGACCATGAACCGGACCAAAAGCCGGAGAATCGATAAGCCGTAGATAGAGCTTTGGAGGAACGACGCCGAGGACGCCTCCGGAAAGTAGCGAGCCGGTACCGGCACCTCGGAAATTCGCCAGCCCGCTTCGATAAATTGCGCGACGATCTCCTGGTCGAACAGGAAGTTGTCCGAATTCATCTCCACATTGACCGACTCCAGGGCTTCTCTTCGATAGGCTCGGTAACCGGTGTGGTATTCGCTAAGCTTCAAGCCGAAGACGAGGTTCTCTATGCCAGTGAGAAAGCGGTTCCCGAAATACTTCCACCACGGCATTCCCTGCCGGACTGGATTTCCTACCAACAAACGAGACCCCAGCACGACATCCGCTTCCTCACGTTGAAGTGGATCAATTACGCTGGGCAGCAATTTCGGATCGTATTGGTAATCCGGATGGACCATCACAACAATATCCGCGCCCATCTTCAGAGCCTCCCGATAACAGGTCTTCTGATTCGCCCCATAACCATAGTTGCGATTGTGCACGAACACTTCCAGACCTAGCTCCCTGGCAATCTTTACCGTGTCATCTGAGCTGCCGTCGTCCACCAGAATTACCTGATCGATCAGACCGGGCGGCAGGTCGGCATAAGTGAACCGCAATGTCTTGGCCGCGTTGTAGGCAGGCATCACGACCACGATTTTCGGGCGCTTGCGCATCCACTTCTCCAGGCTCTATCGTAGCCAACTCCTTATAGTCCTCCCAGGCAACGTACATTTATCAATGGCTCTTCTGGAGTTTCCCGCCTTGAATCACCGACGATTCCTTTTGCCTTCTCTCCAAAAACATCCAAGCCTGCTGCAAACATAGTCCGAGAAGGGCCACGTAGAGCGGATCGGAGGGCACGGCGTATCTATTGTTTTCGAAGCTGGAAAGAAAATTAGTCGTGATGACGATATATGCGATGTTGAGAATGATGAAAACCAGCAGACCGATCTGAGGCCGGGTCAGCGTCCGGCGGCGAATTCCTTGGATCAGATAAATCAGCCCCCAAAAGAACAGGAACGGAAAACCGACAATAAGAAATAGGCCGGTATAGAGCGCCAGGGAAATACTGCGGCCCTGGCTGCGCAGGACGCGTAGTTCCTTGTTATTGGCCTCATGCAACTGCCCGAAGACGACCAGGTTAAACATCCGATCGAAACGTCGGATTGGCAGGCGACTATCCTCAAACTGAAAGAAGTCGGTGGGAGGCCGAAAATAGGCAAACCAGGCGATCACAAGCGACCGCACGTAAGCAACCGGGTAGTATCGCAGGACTTGAAGAGCCGCCTTTCGATAGGCGAGATCGGCCTTCAGGTACAACATGTTGTTGGTGTTCAAGTCTCCGCTGGACTTTACTTCCTGATCCAGCACCGGGATACCGGTCGGTTTGACATCCGGAAAGAATGGCCGGTAATCTGCGACAGGAGCTCCCGTTTCTACCCTGGCAATCTCCGCCAGTTTCTTCTGCTCAATTAAGCTAGTCTTCTCGGAATCCGTAAGCTGGTGAATTGTAACCGTCAATAAGTTTTGGCCCAGCCATGAGCTGCTGGAGAAGAGGCCGAAGACAAACAGGTTCTTGAGAAACAATGCCAGGACTGTGGCGAAGGGAAATGCTGCTGCCACCAAAATCGTGTTCCGTTGTTTGGGTGAGAAGAATGCTACGGCCGCCGCAATTCCAAGTATGTAGAAAAGATGGTACAAGTTGCGTATCCAGGCCAGCGCCGCTAACAAGGAAAAGAAGACAAACGCGAGCCAGAAATTCGGCTGCAGTATTAATTTATACAAGACCACGCTAGAGGCGAGCAGCAAACACATGATCAGATACTCGTACATCGGATAGTTTTCGTAGAGAATGCTGGCGGGACTAATGGCGAACAGGATCGTGAGCGACGACGAGATCGCCCGAGAAACGCCCAGTCGTCTCATGACGATGTAAAGAAAGATTGCGGAGCTCAATCCGGCGGCGAAATAAAGAGCGTGAAGGGCCGCTCCATAATGATCAGGAAACGCCTTAATCGCCATTCCAACTAAGAGGTTCATCAGAGGCGGCTGCATATGAAAATAGAAGAGGCTTTCGAACAGCCGGGTTTTCAACAATTGGAGATCGATGAACTGAAAATTGGAAGCAAGAATGTGGGTGTCGAACCGAATTCCAGCCCAATAATATAGCGCCCGCGACAGCACAAACGCGGCTGTGATCCAGACATAGGGAGAGTAAAAAAGACCGCCCCGCCGTCTTTCGGAGAGATCGTGATCTTCAGCTTGCTGGGCAGAGGGAACCATGGGTCTTGTTAGATGAACTTGATCCTTCTCATCGCCAGCACGACCATCCGCAGCAACAGCCAGCCGTGGGTCCAACGTTGGATGTTGGTTTCTCCATAGGTGCGCTCACCGTAACGAACCGGAAGATCGACGAGCTTGAGGTTGTACTTGGCCGCGCCAAAAATCAGATCGAAATCGCCGAACGGGTCGATCTCACCGAAGTAGGCGCGGTTTCGGGCGATCATTTCGTAATCGCGCTTGCTGAGTACCTTGGTCCCACATAACGTGTCTTTGATGTTTTGGCTCAACAGCCAGGAGAAGGCCAGACTGAAAAACTTGTTGCCCAGGAAATTGAAGAAACGCATTGCCTTCTCTTCCATCGGATAGACCAGGCGAACGCCGTTGACGAACTCCGCCTTGCCGGATCTCCAGGCCTCATAGAATCGCGGCAGGTCTTCGGGAGGTACCGTCAGATCCGCGTCCAGGATCATCAGCAGCTCGCCGCTCGCCTCGCGGAAGCCAACCCGGACAGCGTCTCCTTTCCCCTTGCCCGGTTGCTTGAAGAGTTTTACCCGTGCACCCGGCCGTTGCGCGATTTCGCGCTGGATCGCGCCGTATGTGTCGTCCTTGGAATTGCCTTCGACGAAGATTAGTTCGGTTCCGGCTCCCATCTCGGGGACCCGGTCGAAGATCTGCGGAATGTTGCCCTCTTCATTGCGAGCGGCAACGACCACGCTGACCACCGGGTCTTTGAGGAGCGCCGGCTTGGGCCGAAGCCGAGCCACTAAAAAACTCGCCAACGCGAACCAGGAAAACGGCCACAGCCGGACCAGGTACTTATTGAAGAAAGTATCCAGCAAAGGCGTAGGCACAGGCCATGCTATTTCCTGCGAGGAACGGATCACTTCGAAATCCGCGAGGTATAACAGATTGACTACATCCGCACTGGTAAGCCAGTTCTGCGGCAGCAGGCGCCGGGCCATCCCAACCGCCTCCGCCATCCGTCTTGGCGCCTCCCAAACGCGGCTGTAAGTGTTAATAATCAGACGTGTGGAGGCATGCGTGTGACGTGCAATGCTCTCGAGCACGCGCTGTACGTCCCACAGATCGTTAAACAGATCGGAACAGATCACAAAATCGAACTGCTCCTTCAGATCGAAAGAGTGCGCGTCGGCCTGAAGATAGCGAACTTCCGGATGCCGACGCTGCGCCCGTTCTATCATAAGCGGTGACAAGTCGATTCCGACCCCGTAAGACGGCCGCACCGATGCGAGCAAGTCGCCTTGGCCACAGCCGATTTCCAGCACACGCATTCCGGGCGGAATCAGGAAGGCGTAAAGTTCGGCCAAGCGGCGTCGATAGTAGTTCCTGATGGCAGGGTCGTTATCCAACTGCTGAGCAGCCTGGTCCCAGTAACGCTGGCGGTTCAGGGTAAACTCGGCTTGTTTCAGAGCACTGCTGTCCTGCGGGGTAACGGCGGCGGTGTCCATGAAGGTTTGATCGAAAACTCCAACGTGAGTGTTGTTGTCATCAGTATGACACGACGGATAGCCCACGACGGTTGCTATGAGCTTGCGTCTGCTAAGCCTGGAATGCCAGAGTTGAAATAGATAGATCATCGATGGAGAACGAGGCTAGGCGCCTCGCCAGAACCAAAACAATGAAAAAAGCTCTCATCACCGGCATAACCGGCCAGGACGGCTCCTTTCTGGCGGAATTCCTCTTGGCCAAGAAATATCAGGTCCACGGTATCGTCCGGCGCGCGTCCACCTTTAACACTGACCGGCTGGATTCGATTTACGCCGATCCACACGAGCAGGACGCGCGCCTCTATCTCCACTACGGCGATGTGACCGACGGCTCCGGCCTACGGCACGTGATCGAAACCGTGCAACCGGACGAAATTTACAATCTCGCGGCCCAGTCGCATGTGAGAGTGAGTTTCGACCAGCCGGAATATACCGCTGACGTGGTCGCGACCGGCACACTTCGCTTGCTCGAAGCGATCCGGGACTACGCGTAATACACCGGCCGACAGGTGCGTATGTATCAAGCCGGTTCGTCGGAGATGTTCGGCGCCGCCCACCCGCCGCAAAGCGAAGCCACTTCGTTTTATCCGCGCAGCCCGTATGCCGTGAGCAAGGTGGCCGGGCATTGGTACGCCGTCAATTATCGGGAAGCCTATGGATTGTTCATCTGCAATGGCATCCTGTTCAACCACGAATCGGAGCGCCGCGGTGAGACTTTCGTGACCCGTAAGATCACCCGCGCGCTCGGCCGAATCAAGCTCGGCCTCCAACCCAAGCTGTTCCTCGGCAACCTCGAAGCGCGCCGTGACTGGGGGTATGCCGGCGATTACGTGGAAGCGATGTGGTTGATGCTGCAAGCGCCCCAGCCCGACGATTATGTCGTCGCCACCGGCCAGGCGCATTCCGTCGCCGAGTTCCTGGACCAGGCGGCCAGCTGCTGCGGGGTGGACTGGAAGAAGTTCGTGCAGAACGATGCGCGCTATTTGCGTCCAACTGAAGTGGACTATCTGTTGGGGGATCCTTCGAAGATCAAGCAGAAACTCGGCTGGCAGCCCAAAGTCGGCTTCGAGCAGTTAGTGAGCCTGATGGTGGATCACGATCTCGAGTTAGCTCGTCAGGAGCAAACACTGGCCCAGGCCGGCCACAGAGTCGTATTGCGGGGAAAATCGCATGGATAGATCGAGTCGTATCTATGTTGCCGGACACCGCGGTCTGGTGGGATCGGCGATCTGCCGGCGCTTGAGGCGCGAGGGCTACTCCAACCTGATCGTTTCCGATCGCAGCCAGTTGGATCTCACCAACCAGCCCGCGGTGGACGCTTTCTTCGCGTCCGAAAAGCCCGAGTATGTGTTCCTGGCGGCCGCCAAAGTGGGCGGAATCCTGGCCAACAGCACTTATCCCGTCGACTTCCTGCGAGACAACCTGAGCATCGAGCTGAACGTGACCGATGCTGCTTACCGGCACGGCGTCAAGAAACTGGAGTCTCTCGGGTCCTCGTGTATCTACCCCAAGCTGGCGCCTCAGCCGATCAAGGAAGAGTATTTACTGACCAGTCCCCTCGAGCCGACCAACGAATGGTATGCAATCGCCAAGATCGCCGGTATCAAGTTGGCGCAAGCCTATCGGCAGCAATACGGATTCCACGCCATTAGCCTGATGCCCACCAACCTCTATGGACCGGGCGATCATTTCGATCTCAAAGCTTCACACGTCCTGCCAGCCTTGATGCGCAAGGCCCATGAGGCACATGTCAGCGAGGCTCCGGAGATGGTCGTTTGGGGTACGGGCGCGCCGCGCCGCGAGTTCATGCACGTCGACGATCTGGCCGATGCCGCCCTGTTTCTGATGCTGCAGTATGACGAAGCCGATATCATCAACGTCGGTGTCGGCACGGACCTCACGATCCGGGAACTTGCCGAGCTGGTGTGCCGGGTGGTTGGCTACGATGGCCGCCTGGTTTTTGACGCTTCGAAACCGGACGGCACGCCCCAAAAACTGCTGGATGTCTCGCGGCTTCGGGCCTTGGGCTGGCAAGCACGGATCCGTCTTGAAGACGGTATCCGGGAGACTTACCAGTGGTTTCTCACGCAGCAGCGCCAACCCGTCGCAACTTAGCAGAATCGCACGTTACCAGACCGGCAAACCCAGCGCCGCTTCGATCGCTTCCAGGACCATGGCGGGATTATCGCTGCCATCCACGATATGGAAGTCCATTTTGCGGTAGTTCTCGATAAGAGGCGCGGTGGCCTCTTCGTAACGCCGCAGACGCTCCTGAATCACCGCCACGGTGTCATCAGTTCGCCGCATGAGCGCCATGCCATCACGGTCGCAGGAGCCATTGTGCGCAGGTGGGTTGTGCCGCACATGGTAGATTTTTCCGCAGGATGGGCACTGACGGCGACCTGTAATCCGTTCCACCAATACCTGACTTGGTACGTTGATCTGGATCACCGTCGGTCGCCGCATATCAAGACTGTCAAGCGTGTCGTCTAGAAACATAGCCTGTGGAACCGTGCGTGGGTATCCATCCAGCAAGAACCCGTTTTTGCAATGTGGATGAGCGATCCAACTGGCCACGACCTGGTTCATCACGTCATCGGAAACCAACTCGCCCCTAGCCAGTGTCGCCTTCACCGACTTCCCGAGCGGCGTGTCTGATTCGCACTCAGCACGCAAAATTGCTCCCGTGGAAATCACCGGAATGTTCAACAGCTCGCTGAGGACTGCTGCCTGGGTGCCCTTGCCGCAGCCCGGCGGCCCCATCAGAACGATAATGTTTTGCCCCATACCCGTTGTTATAGTAAAGCCGGAAAGTCGCAAATCTCAAAATCAGGCCGTCCGAGCTGGCCACTCGTCCGATTTGACCTAGCAACAGTTCTACGATAGTATGTGTAACTTACTACTATTGAAGTACTAGTAAGCATGCACTGGTACTAATGTCCAAACCAACGGTCGAATTTGATATCGATGACGATCTCCTCACCAGGTTGCGGGAAGCTGTCGTTCTGCGGCGGATTGAAAGCGGAATCGAGTGGTTTCAGACTCATCGGGAAGCCATCCTTTCCCTCGATCCGCGGCAGAAAAACGCTGCATCCTTCGTCGGTTATTTTTCGCAGTGGGTAGACATCGGTTACTGCGACGAGGGTATCGTCCGGAATTTACTCGACCGTTTTCCCAAGGAAACCCGTGCCACGCTCCCGCTGTGCGACTACATTCATTTGCGGCTGGCCGAGGGCATGGCCGCATCGGCGGCAGAGGAGACTGGGGACGCGATCGGGCACTTTGATTTCATCCTCTCCCTGGGCGAAGAGGTGGCGGACAAACAGCTGTTGGCCTTGGCTCATTTTTGGAAAGGACGCTGCCAGCGGAAACTGGGCGAATACCAAAGCGCTCTCAGCCACACGGTGAAGGGACGGGAATTGGCGCTCGAGCTCGGGTACCGCCGTATGGCTGCCGTGATGCAGGTGCTGGAGAGTTGGCTGTGCTTTCAAAAAAAGGAACTGCCGCAGGCGTCGAGGCTGCTGGAAGAAGCCGAGGCGATCGTTCGCGAAACCGACGATTCAGTGACGCTCGGCAATATCCATTCCGGCTATGGGCGGATCGCCCAGGACGAAGGCCGTTATGATCGCGCGCTGGAACATTTCGCCAATGCCATCGAATGGTATCGGAAACGAGACCCTCGGCACCGAAACCTGGCGCGCTCGCTGGCGAACATGGCCTACGTGAAGCGATTAATTGCGGTTCGCCTGCAGAGAGGGCTGGACACCGAAGTAGTGCGGCGCCGTAAGCGAGCCGGACGCGAGGCGGTTGAAACCGGACCCGCCAGCGTACTCTCCCGGCAGCGGATTGAACAGCTCCGTGCCGAGGCTTCGTCCAATCTCGCTCAGGCGGAGGACATCTACCGCTCACTGAATCATCATCGCGGCCTGGGAACGGTCCGGATTGAGCGCGGGCGCCTGTTTCTCGATCACGGCGATCTGGAGCGCGCGGAGTTTGAGGCCGACCAGGCGTACCAACTCGGCGCCGACAAGAAAGACTACATCTTGATGGCTCGTGCGCGCCTTCTCGAAAGCACCATCGAGACTTCGAAATATGAAGAGGGCATCGATGACGATCCAGCCAGCCATGCTCAGCGGGCGCATGACTATGCCCAGGACGCACTTGAGTATGCGCGCCACACGGAGAATCGCAAGCTGCTGGCCCGGACCCACATTCGTCTGGGCCACATCTTTTGCACCGATTTCTTCAACGACCCGGTAGCTGCCCAAGCCTGCTGCGATCATGCCGCAGAATATCTGAGTCCTGGAAATGACGATCTGTGGGGTGAGTATCAAATCCTGAAGGCGAAACTGCTGCGCCGCGGGAGCGTGGATGCACGGCTGCGGAAATGGTCGCAGGGCCTGATCGAGGACCAGACCTTCCAGCAGATGACCGACGAATTCGCCGACTTGATTGTGCCCAAAGTCTGGGAACGCGAGGGCCGCAAAGTATCGCGCGTTGCCACCAAGTTGTCGATTTCGCCTAAGAAGGTCCGCCGCATCCTGACGCGGCTGGGCCTGAAAGGCAACTGATCAAGACCAATCTCGCAGGCCTTGAATCGGCCTGCGGCTTGGCTACCGTTCCGCTTCCATGACCAGGGATTCGTACTGGTTCACTGCTGCCTCCGCGGTTTTGATACGGCCTTCAACATTGACCAATTTCGGATCGTCGCTCTGGCCAACTTGATATTGGCGTATGTTACGGAACCCGGCTTTCCTCAAGCTGTCTGCTAAGAGGGTAGGGCTGTAAACGAATTGGTGTCCCCAGTCGTGAAGTTCGAGGTTGAGAATCAACCCTGCATCATCGGGCGTTTTTGGCCAGTAATTTACGGCCTGGAGTTTTTGCTGTATGTACTTCTGCGCGTCATCGGGCTTTTCTGCTGGGAAAAGGCGAAGAAGTTGGGTCAAATTGGGGGTCACAACGCGAATGCGACCGCCCGGCTTCATGACTCGATAGGATTCACGCAGCATATCCAGACCTTCCCAATAGTTGAAGTGCTCTATGACGTGTTCTGAAAACACGTAGTCGAAGCTCTGGTCGGGCAAAGGAAACGGAGCGGTGGCGTCCAAGTAGGCCTGACCTTCAATCGGTTTGTAGTCCGTATTGAGCCAACCAGTGAAGTTGTTGGGACCTGCGCCGATTTGCAGTTTTCTAACGGGATTCTGTTTCAGGTAGGCGGAAATGATTCCTGGCGAAGCAACGTAGTGCCGGTAAGCGAGCCCGATGGGGTCCCAATAATCCTGCCGCAGCAGCATGAATGAACCTGCTGCGACCAGCGTGATAGCGACCCGTGCAGCAACGTTGACCAACACAGAGCGCTTTCGCGTCGGTTGCTGGCTGACTTCAGTAGAATCCATGACGAGCATCCATCGGCGGGAGCGACGATCTCAACTAGGGGCAGAGTGCTCGGCTCGAAGCTTGGCGGAGAGGCAGGAATGCATCGACGGGGAGTCAGCGTTAACCGGCTTACTGTCGAATCTTATTGGAGCGCCCAGTATCCCTCGCGCGTTTTTGCGTGAAGGTCCGGCTTATCCTTCACCGCGGCCCGGATCGCGTGAAACTTCCCTGGCTCGCCTCCTTTAGGTTCGAAGCTGAGAATGTACTGGCGATGCACCTCTTCGCTCACTTGTTGAATGGCCTGTTCCAAAGCGTTTTTCTTCAGGAAATTCCGCGCCCGGCCGCCGGTGGTATTCGTGAACAGTGTGGAAAGATCTGGCTTGTGCAAGCGCATCAATTCGCCGATGGCATAGATCGTATTGCCCGGTCCCAAATCGGGCGGAACTGGCGTGTCGTCGGGGGCGGGGCAAAGAGCGCACTTTTGGACCTTGATCCTTTTCGCTTCGGGCTTCAGATCCTCGGCAGTCTTGGGCTTCACCGTGAATGGCTGCAAGAGTGGCGAAAAGGTCAGCCAATAGACCGCGACATTCAGCCGTTGCACTCGCTCCATCACTTCGGCGAGCTTGGCGTTGCTCGAACGATCACGCCTTTCCGCAATCATAAGGACGATCGGCCGGCGTCCCGGTGGCCGCCGCTCTAGCATAAGAAGAGCCTGGCGCAGGGCATCCAGCATATGGGCGTCGTCGCCTTCCTTGCGCAGCATGCTCAGCGCGTGAATCACGGAGTCCGGATTGCTGGTGAAGTCCTGGTGGACCTTCACTTCGTCGCTGAACGAGATCACCGCGGTTTCGCCTCGGTCCGCCGCCAGCAACTCGGTGAACAGAATGCCGCTTCCGCCTAGCTTATCGATCACGGCTCCCGAATTCGAGCTGGTCTGGACCGCGACGACCAAGTCGATCGGATACGTTGTCCAATCCATCTGTATCGCCTGAGGCACATTGTTGTCGTAGAGAACCAGGTCTTGGGGCGTTAGCCCGTCCACGTAACGGCCCTTGGAATCCGTGACGGTGGTAGGCGCGACTACCAGCGGAACGGTACTTTTGAACTGCGCCCAGCCACTGGAAGTAAGCAGGACAATAGCGGCGGAAACACGCATCGGCCGAAGGTTAGCAGCTTTAGGGCCACCGTCAGCGTCCTACAGAAACTAGTCGTTGCGCAGACTCACCGCCGGATCGATTCGTGCGGCTCGCAGAGCTGGCATATAGCAAGCCAACGCCGCGACTGCGAGCAGTATAAACGGCGCCAGGACAAAGGTGACCGGATCAAAGGGTGTGATTCCGAACAACAGCGCTTTGAGAATACGGCAACTCGCGGCTGCAACCGGCAACCCCACCAGCATCCCGGCAATGGCCGGCTTCATTCCTTCGCGCAGGATCAACGCGGCCACGCTCGCGCTGCTGGCGCCCAACGCCATACGCACCCCAATTTCGGCGCGTCGCTGCGATACGGCATAGGAGAGCACACTGTATAGTCCGAATGCAGCCAGAAACAACGCCAGTGCGGCGAAGCATCCAAACAGCAGCATATTCGATTGGTGGCTGGAGGCTGATTGACCGAGTAAGTCGCGAATAGTGCGAATCTGATCGATGGCAAGATCGGGATCGAGCCGATTAATATCTGCGCGTGCCGCCGCTACCTCAGAAAGTGGGTCACCCGTGGTGTGGAGCACGGCATAAATCTGGTCATAGTTGGTCTGATCCGCAATCGGCATGTAAAACGTCGGACCGGACTTGCGGTCGATGGCGTCCGGCGTGTCGCCCACCACACCGATGACTTCGTAGTGCGGAGCTGGCAAGCCCTGCAGCTTTTCTTGCTGCAGCTCGGCGCTAACTGTCAACCGCCGTCCGATGGGGTTTTCGCCCGGGAAGTACGTCGTCGCCAACGACTCACTGATCACAACGGCCGGCCGGCGTGGGTGTTTGCGATCGGGTCCGATACCGTCCTCGAGCGTAAAGGTTCGCCCACGCAGCAACGGCAGTCCGATGGCGCCGAAATAGCCGGGGTCGGCACTGCGTTGGAGCGCATCCATTACGTGACCGGGCTGGGCTGCTCGCCCGTCAACGTAAAAGAAATTGTCATTGCAATGGCCAGTGGCGGGCAGGCACGACGTAAGCCCGGCTCCCACGACTCCTGGAATGGATGCGAGGCGCTGAGGTAGATCCCGGAATAAACCGAATACGCGGGTGTCCGGCCTCTCGATGAAGGGAATCATTATCGTGATCGTGTGGTCGAGCCTGACGCCCGGGTTGACTTCCAAGAGCCGCGAAAAACTTCTTAGCAGCAGCCCCGCGGCAATCAGCAGAACGAGCGAAAGCGCCACTTCCATCGCCGCCAGCGCCCCGCGAAAACGGCCCTGGGCGCGGCTGTCCGTTTTGGAACGGCCACCATCGCGCAATCCCCGCGCGACATCAGCCCGCGAGAATTGAAGCGCAGGTAAAAGGCCTGATGCAGCGCCCACCGCGAGCGCCGCGGCGAAGGCGAACAGAAAAACGCGCGCATCGAAAGGCACGGCGGATGGCACGATCGCCGCGGCGCCGGGCGCACGTTCGGCCACTACATCCGCGATAGAAACAGCCAGGAGAAGTCCCAGCGCCGCGCCGCAAACTGCCAGCAGAATGCTTTCTATCAGGAACAGCCGCACCAGGCGCAAGCGGCTGGCGCCGGTGGCGGCGCGTATTGCGATCTCACGCGCCCGTCCGGACGCGCGGGCCAGCAGCAGATTGGCGACATTCACGCAGGCAATCAGCAGAACGCATCCTACCGCGGCCCACAGCAGCAGCAGAGTCGGGCGGCTCTCGCGCACCAGCGCGGACTGCAGCGGCAAGGCATTGGCGCCCGGCGCAACGGTGTCATCCGGGTGCGCTTGACGGTACCGGGCGCTGATGGCGTCGATTTCGGCGCGGCCCTGATTGAGGCTTACCCCGGGTTTCAAGCGGCCGATGACATGCAGAAAATGCGTGTCGTGGCGCAGCATCCGTTGCGGAGAGAGATAAGTGCCCAAAGGCTGCCATACCTCAGTGGTCCGCTCGGGGAAGGCGAAGCCTGGCGGCATTACGCCAACTACTTCGCAGTCCGCTCCGTCCAGGTGAATGCGCTGGCCTACGATATCCGATGCGCCGCCGAAGCGCTGCTGCCATAGACCATAGCCAATGATCGCAACGCGCGCAGCCCCGTACCGGTCTTCCTCAGGAGTGAAAATGCGGCCTTGCACAGGCGCCACGCCCAGAATCGTGAACATCTGACGCGATGCCGCTGTCGCGTCCACACGCTGCGGGACCCCGCCACCCTGCCAGACGCCGACCGTGATCGGTCCCGTCACGTATCCGGCAATCTCATCGAAGGTGGTGGAGAGTTTCTGCCAGTCGCCGAAGGTGCCCGGCGCCGCCTCATTGTAGATCTCGTTTCCGCCGCCGACATTTCGCTCATACAAGGCGGCGATCCGGTTCGTGTCACGATACGGAAGCGGCCGTAACAACACCGCGTTGACCACGCTGAAAATGGCTGTATTGGCGCCCAGCCCTAGGCCTAGAACCAGGACCGTGGCCAAAGTAAAAGCCCGGCGTCTGCGAAACTGGCGGAGGGCGAAGCGGAAATCCTGAAGAAGGCCTGACATCTCATCTGAATCATGGCACGCGGAGTACCGCGCTAAGTCATTGAATCGGTGACAGTGAGCGTTTAACTTGGCGTTTCACTGCTGGGACAAAGTGTTCGGACTTGAACAAGCGCTTTCTGCTGGACCGCACCCGTGTGGTGCATAATGGTGCCGTGGAAAAGCAGAAGCAGCAGGAATTCTTCGACCTTGCCGAGCGATTCCGGAAGGCAACCGATCCACAAGAGATTAAGCGGCTGGGTGATCAGCTGGGCCGTATGGTTTTCGGGAGCGGGGGGTTGACGAACCCCAGCGATGCCCTACACTGAAAGCGACATCAAGTTCCACAATATTACTCGCCATGAAGACCTACAGTTTTAAAGTTGTTGTGGAACCTGACGAGGATGCCGCAGGTAATCCGGCCTGGTACGCCTATTGTCCGGCTCTTGAGAGTATCGGAGGGGCCACCTCGGGACGCACGAGGGAAGAGGCCCTCAAGAACATCAATGAAGTCGTCCATATGATAGTTCAGGAATTTGCTGAGGATGGAAAACCATTACCGCTCTGTGATAGAAAGGCCGGGATCGCCGATGATACCGGGCGCGGGAGTTCGAGCTGACGATTCTACAGCGGATACCGAAGCGTCATCCCAAGCAGGGTCACCAGCAGAAAAACCACCGGCGTAAGAACAAAGAATACCACCAGCGTGTAGCCCATCACGTCGCGCGCGCTGAGGCGCAACATCGCGAGAACCGGCAGCATCCAAAAGGGCTGCACCAGGTTCGCCAGCGCTTCGCCGAGATCGTAAGTCGAGACGATCCAACCCAGATGGACCTTGAGAGAATGGGCCGCCTCCATGACGTAAGGCCGCCAGGATCACCCATTTCGAACCGCCCGATGGCACGAACACGCCCAGAATAGCCGAGTAAAGCGCAACCACTGCCGGGTAGGTAGAGTGCGTCGAGATTTTCACCAGGGCGTCAGCCAGCTGATCGTTCAAGTGCGTGCCGGTGATGATGCCGGCGATGCCCGCATTGAAGGATCACGCCCCAGACAGCCGGTGTCGCGATTCGCACGGCGTGCATGAGTCCCGCCGGTGTGCGATGCAACAGAAAGCCCGCCAGCAGAAACGCGAAGTTTAGGATGTTGAGGTTGATCGCGTTCAGCGGCTCGCTCGCAGCGAGGAAATAGCGGACCAGATACGCAGCGCCGAGCGCAACAACGATCCAAGTGAGAATAGGCGAATGCTCGAACCAGGCTCCCGGTGTCGAGTTCTTGGCGGCAGGCCGCTCGATTTCGCGCTCACCCAGATCGATGCCTAAATCGCTGGCGGTCCGGCCACGTCCGGTCGGCGGTGTAGCGAGCCACATCACGGTAGTCACCACGAGCATCTCGATCGCTATCGACACGAAGCTCTGCCACAGGAAAATCGTGTTGCGGAAAGGGATGAGGCCGCCGGGAATTAGCCCGCCGTGCGAAACGATGTCGCGAATCTGCGGCTGGATCGCCCCGCTTGTCGCCATTTGCAGCGCGGCTGAGCTGCTCAGGCCTTGTGCCCAGATGCTTCCCAGGCCCAGAAAACTGGCAGCCCCGAGCGCGCGGTAATCCACTCCCTTCACCCGGCGCGCGACTTCGCGAGAGAGCACGGCGCTGAATGCGAGGCTGAAGCCCCAATTGAGCCAGGAGCTCGCTAGCGCAAACAGGGTGACCAGCGCGACAGCCGCGCGTGGCGACTCGGGCCATCCGGCCACGTGACGAATCAGGCGGCCCACCGGCGGCGACGTCGCCAACACCTGCCCGGTGATGATGATCAGCGACATCTGCAAGGTGAACGGAATCAGGTCCCAGAAGCCGCTTCCCCAGGCGTCGACCACTTGCGGAAACGTCGACGTGGTCGCAGTCCAGCCCGCGATTACGATGACCACCGTCGCGAGCAAAGCAAAGATGAACGCGTCCGGCACCCAGCGCTCCGCCCACTCGGTGAGCGTGGACGCCAAGCGCGCAACCGCTCCCGGCTGCTCGGTAGCAAGTGGCTGCATGTTGTGTGATCGAGGCCTACTGAAGCTTGCCTCTTCCTTCAACCCGCCAGGTCTGCTCCACTACGTCGCCTCGGATTCCATAGACGCACTCGTGGAGATTCATAGCCACGCAAATGTGATTGGGAATGACCCGAACGCGGTCAGCGACCTCAAACCGATGGCCGGCTTTGCGAAGTTCAACGAAGCCGTGCTCCTCATTCATCTTGGTGAAGACGGCCTGGGGCGCTTCGACCACGTGGCCAAAGCTCACCTCGCTGCCCGCTGTCGGACGATCCGACGAAAACGTCTTGGAGCCACCGTCAACGATCATCTGTCCGGCTTTCGCAGTGGATACGACGGTGACCATAATCGATGCCGCACATTCGGCCAGCGTGCAGGCCCCGGAGAGAACCGTGTTCCGGTCGTTGAAGATATACGTTCCAGGCCGGACTTCGTTCAAGCCCGGCAGCAGGTGGGAATGAAACAATGTCGGCGTCGATCCTCCGCTGACTATGAGTGGTGCGAACCCGGCGCGCCGCAGATCGGTCAGGATATCACCCAGCAGTTGCGCAACTTTGTTCAAACCCTGTTGGCCTTCTTCGTCGAGAGCCTTGATCTGTCCGGGATAAAATGCGATGCCTTCGTAGCGCAAGTTCGGCAATCGCGCAATGCCTCGGATTAGCTCGAGCAGCGCGTTGCCAGGAGCCACTCCGACGCGGCCCAGCCCGACGTCCACTTCCGCGAGAACGCCTGTTTCCACACCGTGCGCGTTAGCCGCGTCCGAAAGTTGCTGCGCCACCACCAGACTGTCCAGCGACATGGTAATGGTGGTTTGTTTTGCAACTTGCATCAAGCGATCGAGTTTACGGGCGCCTACGGTTGGATAAGCGATCAGAAGATCCGTCGGTCGTGCCGACAGCATGACCTCGGCCTCGCCTACTTTGGCGACGGTCAGGCCGGCGGCTCCCAGCTCGATTTGCTTACGGGCGAGCGCTGGGATCTTGTGGGTTTTTGTGTGCGGCCGCACGCGTAGGTCATGCTGCCGGCCGTAGTCGGCGAGCTTGCGCAAATTGCGCTCCATGATATCGAGGTCAATGAGGATCGCTGGTGTGTCGAGGTCGGAGACGTGAACCGCGGCCGGCTCCGTCATGGGCGGAATCGGAGTGCCAACTGTCCGGCGGGTCCCTTGTAATGAAACTCTAGATCCTTGGGTTTGAATTTGCCGACCATTTGGAAGTAGAGGAGCCCGGAGTTTGGTTCCGTTATCTCTTTTTCTTGCAGTACTTTCTCTTTCAGGACAGCAAGCACGGGATTAGGCTTATCAGAATGGACGCTCTCCACTTTGGTGTCTGTGCTGGATGTCCCGCTGCTCCCGGTGCCCATGCCAAAGGGCCCGGCTATGCCACTCCACTTCGGCCTATTGCCTCCCATTCCGTTCTTGGCGCCTTGGGGCGTGAGAACGAGAGCGGCGTCTCCAGCAATCTGACTGGGGGTGAATGGCTGGGAGCGTTGGCCGTCTTTACTTGAAACCAGTAGAAAGTCGTCCAGGCTGATTTTAACTGGCTTGTCGCTGACCGGGCGCACCTGGACCCGAACGAGTACGATGTCGCCTCCCAGATCTGATCCAAGCTCTTGCCGGATCTCGTCTTTGTCGATTATGGGGGTAGCCGTGATCTCTATGACATCGTTCGAGGTTTGCTCGATCGGCAGCTTCTTTTCGGCAGCTCCGAGCACAATGAGAAAAACAAGGATGGCCAACCCGATTCGCAATGACATATCTGCTCCCAAAAGCATTATACGGCAAAGGTTTCCGGTATATCCTGTCGCCCGGGAAGAGGTCTTATTCTTAAAACCTAAAGCCGACTCGTACTAGTGCCGATGTAATTTATGGTGTCGTCTATGAATCGGCTTTGCCTCCCAGTACTTCTATTGCTTGCCGGACTATGCGCGAATGCGCAGACTTCGAGCACTACTACGATTTCCACCGTTCCTACCGGAGCGCGGTTCATGGTGGATGGCCAGGTGTACACGCAAGCAGTCACGTTGGTTTGGCCGGCGGGAAGCACCCACCTGGTAGTCTTTCTTACCGATCCGCTCACGCCTGGCCAGACCACAAATACGAACGTTCAGACATCGATTGGCGGTGACACTGAGTACTCATTTCAGGGTTGGAAGGATAATCTAGGTTTGCTGACACCTAGTGGTGATCCTGTTCAAACCGTAACAGCCAATCCAGGGCTCACGACACTCACAGCGAGTGTGCAGGTAAGTTACCGGGTGCTGCTGAATCTTTTTACTCCTTGGGACGGAGCTACTCCGTCAACTTGCGGCGCTCCTGGCGCTATCCCACCAAGTACATTGCGGCCCGGTGTCGTCTACGTGAGTGGCGTATGTTACTGGGATTCCACCGTTTTGTTCGTTGCTGCCAACGGATCGCTCACCCTGAATGCGTTTCCGTATCCTGGGTTCGTTTTTGTCGGTTGGGCGATGAACTTGTCATCGCCATCGATTTACTTGACGAGCCTAACTGTGACGGCTCCAATAACTATTGCGCCTCAGTTTGCCCCAGGCAAGCGCGTTCACTTCCTTACGAATCCGCTGGGGCTGAACGTTCTCATTGATCATACTGCTACGCCCACGCGAACAAGCACCGATGTGACCGGGCCGTGTCCACTAAACGCACAAGAACCCGTTTCGTCCCCCGCCGGGATTCCACCAATGTGTTTTGGCGACGTTGATTTCTTGCCGGGCTCCACTCACGTGATCAGCGGTGTTTATCCTCAAATAGATAACTACGGAAACTATTGGGTCTTCGAATCGTGGAGTAATGGCACGGGACGCAACGCTCTTTACACTGTGGATAACAATACTGCAACTCCGGACACACTGACGGGCACCTTCGTACCGGGCGCGCATGTAGGCTTCTTGACCCAACCCTCTGGGCTAAAGTTAACGATTGATGGCACCCAGAATTGGCCGCCCGATTACGATTTCATCTGGGGGCTGGGCGAAACCCACTCGGTAACAGCCGCGCCCACGCAAACCGACTCCAAAGGACGGAAATACACCTTCCAAAGCTGGTCCAACGCCGGGGGGCCTACGCAAACTATCAAGGTAGATCAATCGGCAGTCAGCAACGGGCTTTTGATGGTCGCTTCGTATAGCGTGTTGAGCCGGGTAGTCGTACAAAGCTCGCCAACGGGACTGACGGTTCAAGTGGATGGCGCTAGCTGTGTGACGCCCTGCAATATCGACCGGGCGAGCGGCACACAAGTGCACGTCACAGCGCAGACCCAGACTGGAATGGGGCCAGCCGCCCGACTGGATTTCGCATCTTGGTCGGATGGAGGTGCGTCTGATCACACCTTTACGGTGAACTCCGACTACTCGGTCCTCACCGCCAGCTACACGAACTCATACCAGCTGAGTGCCATTTCCCAGCCAGCCAATGGTATTAACTTCCAGTTCTCGCCGGCTTCGAGCGATATGTTTTACGCCGCCGGAACGCAGGTTACCGTGACCGCTAATCCCAACAACGGCTTCAAATTCAGCCGTTGGACTGGGGATTTGAACGGATCGTATCCTTCGGGCACAGTGACAATGTCCACGCCCCGAAATGTGATTGCGATGACGACTGCCGTCCCCTTCATTGCACCCGCAGGTGTTAGCAACGCCGCCGGCACCACGCCAAGTTCCACGGTTGCTCCGGGATCGCTCATCTCCATCACCGGACAGAATCTTTCGCCCCAGACCGATGTAGGCCCCGTAAATCCGCTGGCCCAGACCATCGACGGGGTGACGGTGACCGTCAACGATTACATTTTGCCGCTGCTCTATGTATCGCCTCAGCAGGTCAATGCACAAGTGCCGTTCGAACTGTCCGATGGTGATTACACCCTGCTGGTCCATTCGGCCGGCCAACCTGACGTATCGGCGACTTTCACGGTCGCGCGAAACTCGCCCGGCTTATTCGGCCAGAGCCTGAATTCTCAGACTTACGCCATCGCTTTTCACGCGGATGGCTCTCTGATTACGCCCGACAGTCCAGCGCAAGGCGGAGAAACGATCTCATTGCTCGGTACCGGATTCGGACCTTACGCCACGCCAGTGATCGACGGGTTCTTCCCTCCGGCCCCACCTCCTGCACTGGCCGATTCAGTGAGCATCAGTGTTGGCAACCAGAATCCAACGCCCACCTGGTCCGGGGCGGCTCCAGGATATGCCGGTGTATCGATGACCACATTCCAAGTTCCCCCTACGCTGGCAGGCAGCGGAACGGTGCAGTTGATCGTGGGTGTGAACAGCGCAAACAGCAACACCGTGATGTTGCCGATACAGTAGCCGGACGACTTACCAACCGGCTTTCAAACGGTGAAGTGGGGGACGGTCCCCAAGATCAGGGCGATCAAGTTCCACGCGATTACCAGCGCGAACATGACGTTGATCCGAGAAAGCAACCGCTCGCGGCCCATGCGCCAGCAATAAATCCCCAGCATCACGGCCAACAGTTTGACTCCGATGAGGCTGCCGATCGGGTTGTGGCCGAAATTCAACGCCAGCCGAACCAGCGGATTAGCCTCCTTGACCCCGTTTACCATGAAGGCAATGGTCGTCAGGAGATCCAAGACCTGGAGGTAGGAGTAGTGCAGCAGAAGTTGATTCACTGAGATTGCCTCATGGGCAGAAACGCGGTGAGGTCATCAGTCATTCGCCTTAACTAGGGTATTAGACAAAACCTGAGGGGGAAAGGTTACTAAAGTCCCGGTACTTAAGGCATTCACCTTAGTACGACTCGTTCGACGGTACTGTTTCAGAGATCGAAGCTGGCGCCGGGCTCCGGCACGACTACTTCCAATCCATACCGCTCGCCAATCGCGGCTTGGAAGGCGTCCTGCTGATCTGGCTCCCCATGCACTAAGAACACTTTCTTGAGCCCAGGCGCAATAGGCTTCATCCAAGAAAGCATTTCCTCGCGGTCCGCGTGACCGCTTAAGGCGTCCAGCTCCTGGACGTCCGCTCGAAGAGGCATCGGCTCTCCGAAGATCGGCACCTGCTTGCGACGCTCCTTGATTTTCCTCCCCAGCGTGTCTTCGGCTTGGTAGCCAGTGATGAGAATCGTATTTCGCGGATCGCCGATATTGTTCTTGAGGTGATGGAGAATCCGCCCACCCTCGCACATTCCGGAAGCGGAAATGATCATGAATGGACCGCGCAGGTCATTCAGCGCCTTGGACTGATTCACATCCCGCACATAGGTGAGGCGATTGAATCCGAAAGGATCCTGGTGGTTGGTGAGGAACTTGGCGGCTTCTTCATTGAACAACTCCGGGTGCTTGCGAAACACCTCGGTCACATTCACGGCGAGTGGGCTGTCGACGAAGATCGGGAAGGGCGGGATGGAGTTGGCATTGATCAACTCGTGCAACACGAGTACAAGCTGCTGTGTCCGTCCTACGGCGAAAGAGGGCACAATCATCTTTCCGCCGCGCTGATAGGTGCGGTTGACTATGTCGGCCAGCTTCGCCGCCACCGACTGGATGGGCTCATGGACGCGGTCACCGTAGGTGCTCTCCATGATCAGGTAATCTGCCGGCGGAAACGGTTCCGGATCGCGGACGATCGGCAGTCCGGGCCGGCCCAGGTCGCCGGTAAAGCCGAGGCGGACTTTTCGGCCTGCGGATTCCAGATCGAGGAGCATGCAAGTGGATCCCAGCATGTGTCCGGCTTCGAACGACTGGTAGCGGAGGCCGGGTCCGATTTCGGTGGGGGCATGCATTGGGGTCGGACGGAAAAGCGGAAAGGTGGCCTCAGCGTCGTCCACGGTGTAAAGCGGCTCCACCATTGGATCGTGGCCGGCGCTGCTCAAATTGAGCGACTTGCGGCGAAGAGTCCGCTTGTTGAGAAACTCCGCATCTTTTTCCTGTAGCGTCGCCGAATCCATAAGCATGGGCCGGCACAAATCGGCGGTGCCTGGACTGGCGTAGATCGGCCCGTGAAATCCGTTCTTGACCAACAGCGGAAGATTGCCGCTGTGATCGATGTGGGCGTGAGAGAGCATAACAGCCGAGATGTCCCGGCACGGAAATGGAAAATTCTTGTTGCGCGCTTCGGCTTCTTTGCGCCGGCCTTGGAACTGTCCGCAGTCCAGCAGATAGGCTCGACCCTCGATGGTGAGGTGGTGCATGGAGCCGGTCACGACCCTGGCCGCGCCCCAGAATGTTAATTTCATTTCTTCAAGAATACTGAGTTCTAAGGTGAACGCCTGATTGGTCCTTTGTGTGCTTACTGTTAGATTCAGGTTGGATGCTGAGAAAGCTGACAGCGATGGGTGTGTTCATGCTCGCGCTGGCGCCTTCGGCCCACCTCGCATGGACACTTCGGGACATGCCGCATTTAGGCTTTTACCACGACGACAGCATCTATTGGGTGTCCGCCAAGAGCCTGGCTGCTGGAGACGGCTATCGTATTTCGAGTCTGCCGAATCAGCCGTATCAGACGAAGTACCCGCCGCTCTACGCAGCGCTATTGGCGGGAATCTGGCGCATCAATCCGAATTTTCCATCCAACCTCCCGTTGGCCACGCTGTTTGCTTGGGTGTTGCTGCCCGTCTATTTGTTAACCGTGTGGATCTTTCTTCGCCAATGTGACTTCGAATGGCGAGTGCAGTGTGTCCTATTCCTGATAGCCGGCTTAAGCCCAGTGGCGGCGGTGTTCAGTTTTTCGTTAATGCCGGAGCTGCTATTCACGTCGTTCCTGCTGGGAAGCTTGACCTTAGCGGAGCGGGCGTCAGAGTCGAATGCGGCGTGGCTTCCGGCGCTGGCCGGCATGTGCGGGGCATTCGCCTACCTCACGAAGTCCTCCGCCGCTCCGCTTCTCATCACCGTTCCATTGTGCTTCGCGTTGCGAAGACAGTTCTCCAAGGCGGCGCTGTACATCGCGGCGATGTTGCCCGCCGTGGTTGGCTGGCAATGGTGGGTCTCCGGACATCTTTCGCGATCCTGGGACCTGGTGACGCTCTACTATACAAACTATCTCGGTTTCCAGATCTACAACGTGAGTCTCAGTGATCTGCCGCTCGTGATGTGGCATAACCTGGATGGGTTCCTGATGGGAGCGGGCAAGCTGCTCACCTTCGATGTACCCTTTGGGTCGAAACACCTGGAGCGCGTAGCAGCGGTCGCTGCCATCGCCGGTTGCGTTCGCCTGGCGCGGCGCACACACAAGCTGCAGTATCCGCTGGCAGCATGCGGGTTTTCGATCGCTTTGCTGGTGTGGCATTACACACCGGACCAGCGCTTCGTTTTTCCGCTTTATCCGCTGTTGCTGGCCGGATTGTGGACGGAACTGGAGAATGTCTACCAGGCGCTCCGTCTGTCATGGCGGAAACCGGCTTTTGCCGATCGTACGGCGGCGCTGGCCGGGGCTGGCGTGCTGGCCGCGTTCGCGTTGTTCATCGCGTTCACGACCACGTACGGCTTGTTCCGATTCTTACCGGACCTGTTTGCCAACTATCGTTCCGATTTTGCCGCGCGCCGCCCCGCCTATGAATGGATTGAACGCAACGCGCCGCGTGACGCGAATGTGTTTGCATACGACGATCCGCTTTTGTACCTTTATGCTGGCCGGAAATCCTGCAACCTTCCGATCCCTCCCAAACTCTACTATCACGACGATCAGGCGGGAATCGACAAGTTGCTATTCTCGCTTCCGGATTTCGCCCGTGAGTACGAGCTTGGCTATGTCGTGATAGCGCGGGATGACTTTTACCGTGACCTCCACGAACGCGGCGCCCGGTGCTTGAAGCAGGCGGTCGAATCGAACAGCGCATTTGAGCCGTTGTATAAAACCTCCGACGTTACTGTCTATCGCTTTAAGGGCCCCTTCAATGGCGCTGTTCAGTCCCGGGCCAGCTTCGGCTCCGGCCTTTAGCGTAAAATCACAGTCAAATGGCGTTGCTCTCTTTGCTGGTGTTCTTAGCCTGTTCCTTCTGCCTGTTGGCTCAAAAAAAGCCGATCACGCTGGACACGATAACCGAGTTTGACCGGGGCGGCGGGCGAGGTGCGGGCGGTGGTCCGCCGGTTTGGGCCCCCGATGGAAAACACTTCGCGGCTATCCGAGGCGGCCAGGTGATGCTTTACGATGTCGCCGCCAAGCAGGAGAAAGAGCTGTTGTCGCTCGATCCGCTCCAGAAGGCCGCGGTCCCCATGCCGGAGGCCCAGCGTTTCGATTGGCAGAACCGGCGCGTTAGTGAAGACAGCTTGCAATGGTCGGATTCCGGTAAGCAGCTACTGCTCAGCGTGCGCGGCGATCTGTTTCTGTTCACGCTCGATTCCGGCAAGTCGGATCAACTGACCTCCACCGCCGAGCCGGAGCACGATCCCAAGCTGTCGCCGGATGGGACGCGCGTGGCTTTCCGGCGAGGTCACGACCTTTACAGCATGGATCTTGCTTCGCGCCAAACCATTCGCCTCACCGAGGACGGAAATCCGACGCTGCTGAACGGTGAGCTGGACTGGGTTTATCCGGAAGAGCTGGACCTGGGCACTGCGTACTGGTGGTCGCCCGATTCCAAGTACATCGCCTACCTTCAACTCGACACTACGCGCGAGATGATTTATCCGCAGGTGGCCCTCACTGGATTGCGCGCGATTCTGGAGCCGGAGCGATATCCTCAAGCGGGCACCGCGAACGCGGACGTGCATATCGGCGTGATATCCGTCGGGGGAGGCAACACTCGCTGGATGGACTTAGGTGAGACGCGCGGTTACCTGATCGCGCGCGTGTATTGGACGCCGGACTCGTCCAAGCTGGCCATCGAGCGTTTCACGCGCGTGCAGAACGAACTCGATCTCACGCTCGCCGATGCTTCAACGGGAGCCGCGAAATCGATTCTTCACGAGAGCGATCCGTACTGGATCAATCACAACGACCTATTCCATTTCCTCAACGACGGGCGATTTATCTGGGGAAGCGAACGCGACGGGTTCCAGCACCTCTACCTTTATGGGCTGGACGGGAAGCAACACAAGCGGATCACGGAAGGCAATTGGGAGGTGACCAATCTAGCGGGCGTCGACGAGTCGCGCCAGATGCTGTATTTCGTATCGAGCGAAGCCAGCCCGCTGGAGCGGCAGTTCTATTCGATCAAGCTCAGCGGCAAGGACCGGAAACGCATAAGCCGGGGCGCTGGCACGCACAGCATCTCGATGAGCCCCACCACTGAATATTACCTGGACACGTTCTCGAACATTACCCAGCCCTCCCGTCGTACTGTGAACACCAGCGACGGAGCGGAATGGTCGGTTTACCGCGAAATGGATCGCCGCCTGATTGACGAGTACGAGATTCTACCTACCGAGATCGTCACCTTCAAAGGCTCGCAGGGAACGCTTTTCTACGCGCGGCTGATCAAGCCCGCCAACTTTCACGCCGGCGAGAAATATCCGGCCGTCGTGATGGTCTATGGGGGTCCGGGAGCCCAGAGCGTTCGCAACGCCTGGTCTGGAGCAACATGGGACCAAGCGCTGGCGCAGCGCGGTTTCATGATCTGGCAGATGGATAATCGCGGGTCCAAGGGCCGCGGCCACGCCTTCGAAGCGCCTATTTATCACCGGATGGGTAAGATCGAGCTGGCCGACCAGTTGGAGGGGATTCACTACTTGGTAGGACAAGGGTTTGTCGATCCAGCGCGCACGGGAATCTTTGGCTGGAGCTACGGCGGATACATGACTCTCTACTCTCTGTTGAACGCTCCGGATGTATTTCGGGCCGGGATTGCGGGAGCTCCTGTGACCAATTGGCGGAACTACGACACCATCTACACCGAGCGCTATTTGGGACTTCCTTCCGAGAATGGGGACGGCTATCGGGCGAGTTCAGCGATAGAGTACGCTGACAAACTCAAAGGCAAACTGCTGATGGTTCATAACATCGAGGACGACAATGTGCTTTTTCAGAACTCGATGCAAATGGCCGAGGCGTTTGAACGATCCGGCAAGCTTTTCGATATGCTGGTTTATCCTCAGAAGAGCCACGGCGTCACGGGCGAGTTGCGCAAGCAACTGCTCGAGAAGACGACGGATTTCTTCGAAAAGAATCTAAAGTGATGCGCGGGGTACTACCGGGCGCGGCCGCCGCCGCCCCCACCCATGTGCGCGCCGCCGCCGAATGACCCACCGCCGCCTGTTGAGGCGCCGCCCATTGATCCGCCGCCGCTGCTAACCGCTGCACTGCTGCTGCCGCCGAATGACCCACCACCACTGCCGCCGCGTAAGCCACCCGCTCCAGCTGAATAGCCGCGAGTGACGGGGCTCCCGGAACCCCACCGGCTACCCGAATAGGGGCTAAAGGAGACGGCTCGGCCGAGCGAACCACCGCCGTAGCCGTAGCCACCGTAGCCGTAATAGTAGGGGGAGCCGAGCACCGAGTATGGGCTGTAGAAACCCCATCCAAAGGGGCTGTAGGCCATCCCGCCGTAAGGCACGTAGGTGAACATTCCGAACATCGAGTTGTATTGCCATGGACTGTATCCACCGCCGGACAACGAGTTGTGCAAACTGGTCGCCGAGGAGGCGCTGGCTTTCGCGAGGTAGCTGGATCGCTGGCTGCTCCAGAGATAGAGGTCGTCCACGGCTTTCTTGTCGAAGTTTTCAGCCATGAGGACGCCATTGAGCGCGGTCTCTTTGCCAGACCTCAATGTTGCCTGGCCGGACTCGCCTTTCACGATCGCCTCTCCGTCGTATACCTGGAAGCGCGCCGGATCGGTATCTACGCGATACAGACCATGCTTCACCAGGAGCATCGTGTTGCCCTTGTAGAGCAGCATGACAACGTTTTCTTTGGCGTCGTTCTTCTGGACATCGTCGCATTCCACCATCACTGAGCCACTGAGAACTTCGACGCGCGTGTCGGTCAGCTTGTTGGAGACCATCTGAATGGAGCTGTTTTCGCCCATTCGAAGGAAGACGCCGGGCGTGAGCAGAATCTCAGCGCGCCCATCCTCGGTACGGAACTTCTGGTTTTCCTTGATGTCCGGGAATTGCCCGAATTTCGGCTGAACGGGCTGGTCCTCCAGATAGGCGCGGCCGTCCACTGACTGCACGACTCCGGAATGAGCGGAAATCATGTACTGAGCAAAGGCGGAACCCGAAAGTAAAACCCCAATTGCAAGACTCGCGGCGAGAAGGCGCATAAAAAACTCCTGTAAGTATCCTGCTCTTTTTTTATTCATATGTCAACCCTGGTTGGCGACGTAAGTTGCGCGCTTTTCAAGGACATAGGCAGACTGCCGGCTGGAGCCTGTCGCACCTCACCAAGTCGTCCGGCGCGAATCAGGGTCTCCATCGTTCTGTACCTGCTTGCGGGCCTGAAAATTCCCGGCCGTATCCTGTCGAGCCACGCGTCATTCAAAGTTCGCATGCGGTGCTACGATACTGGTTAAGATCAGTTGCCCTCCGAACCATGCGGAAAAGCTCAGTCTTCATTGTAGTCTGCCTTACTTGCCTCTGCTCTTCGCAGATTGCTGCTCCGCCCAAGCCGAGCATTACCGCTGAGCTGCAGGTTGCCATCGGTCATATCCAGGCCTCCCCCCTGCGCGGAGATCTCTCGTTCCTTGCTTCCGACTTGCTCGAGGGACGCGACACGCCCTCGCGCGGGCTGGATATCGCCGCTGAGTACATTGCTGCGCAGTTCCGTAGCGCCGGCCTTGAACCTGGAGGGGACGATGGCTACTACCAGTCGGCTCGAATGGTGGTCAGCGAACCGAATAGGGAAGGCTTCGAATTGAAGCTTTCGCGGCCGGAATCGAGCTTCACCGCCGATCCCAAAGATCTGGAGATCGACGCCTCGACTGCGCTGGACGTTTCTGGCGCGCCCGTGTTCAAGCTGGATTTGAACGACGGCGCGATGGTGGGGGGGCTTACGGCAGCACAGGTAGAGGGGAAGGTGGTTGTTACCGAGTTGGCGCGCGGCTCCGCTGCCAATGCCCGATCCGCCTTCGGGAAACTTCGCGAAGCGAAAGCCGCCGCGATTGTGACCATCGACCGCAGGGCTGCGAGCGATGACCAGCAACCCGGAAAGCGATTAATTGATCCCGAAATGCCGGCCGCTCGGACGCCACGCATCCGGCTGGTTGGACAAGATGCGGCGCGATTTTACGCCGCGCTCAAGGCCGGGCCCACCGATGCCTTGGCAACTATTCATGTGGCAGCGCCGCGCCAGACTCCCGTAACGCTGCACAACGTGATCAGCATTTTGCGAGGTTCTGACCCAGCGCTGAAAAACACCTGCATACTCTTGACGGCGCACTACGATCACATCGGTAGGCTGGCGGATGGACCGGGCGATCGCATTTACAATGGCGCCAATGACGACGGCAGCGGCACTGTTTCGGTGATCGAGGTAGCCCGCGCGCTAGCCACCTTGCGTCCACCTCCTCGGCGCAGCATCGTCTTCATGACCTTTTTCGGCGAAGAGGAGGGCTTGGTCGGATCGCGCTATTATGCGCGTCACCCGGCGTGGCCGCTTGACAAAACGATCGCCCAATTGAATCTCGAACAGGTGGGGCGGACCGACTCGAGCGAGGGGCCTCAAATTTCGAATGCCACGCTTACGGGATTCGACTACTCCGATCTTTCTAGCTATTTGTCGAGAGCCGGCGAGATGACTGGAATCAAGCTGTATAAACATCCCCACAACAGCGATCCGTACTTTCGCCAGAGCGACAACCTTTCACTCGCGGAAGCCGGCGTACCGGCCCACACGCTGGCGGTTTCGTTTGAATTTCCGGATTATCACGGGTTAGGCGATGAATGGCAGAAGATCGACTACGACAACATGGCGAAAGTGGACCGTATGATTGCCGTTGCGCTGGTGATGGTCGCGAACTCCGACGAGCCGGTGCACTGGAACGAGAAGAATCCGAAAGCCGCGGCTTTTGCCAAGGCTTGGAAGGACCACCACCCCTAGCAGGCCGTGGTAAAAACACCGCCAAAAACATGTGACCTCGAATCTGTTTGATACGTCATTGCTGTATGGGCATGGGACGCAAAAAGGATAGGGAGAAGCAGCAGGGTCTTTGG
>Ga0185299_10001500_pt1 | contig 44043 bp, 35 predicted proteins | sample PaiPotPPA55metaG_FD_128002 | JGI IMG/M metagenome (GOLD analysis project Ga0185299, IMG submission 128002) | Iron sulfur acid spring bacterial and archeal communities from Banff, Canada, to study Microbial Dark Matter (Phase II) - Paint Pots PPA... ... | reverse complement strand
GACCGTCTTCGTGCTCGAAGTCGGTCGCCTCGCGCAGCCAGCCGGGCTCGTGCCGCTGGAGGATCACGACGCCCTCGGGAGCGAGGTGGCGACGGCAGGCTTCCAGGAAGTCCGTGCGCTGTTTCACGTCCGGCGTGTTGATGAGGTGCGAGGGCAGCAGCACGGCGTCGAAGCGTTCGGCCAGTCGCAGCTCCTGGATCGAGGCTTGCACGGTCTCGATCCCCGACGCTGCCGCGAGCATCTCGGCCGACTCGTCCACGCCGAAGACGCGGTGGCCGAGCGCGGCCAGCGGCGTGCTGATCCGGCCGGTGCCACAGCCGAGTTCCAGTACGCTCGCGCCGGCGGGGATCGCGGCGTGCACGATCTCCGGTTCGCCTGTCGCCGTTATCTGCGCGTAGAAATCCACCGCGCAGCCGTCCGGCGTGATCACGCCCGGCCCCGAACCACTGCTCATCGCTGACTCCTGTCTATGCCCGCAGCGCGCGCGACGCGGCCGCCCGCACAGCGGTGTCCCGGCCTTCGAGCACGGAACGGACCAGCGCCGCGTCGGCGTCCTTGTGTTGATCTAGGAACGAATCCAGCAGGGCGAACAGTTCCCCGTCGATCACGGATGTCGGCAGCAGCCGCACGGCGGTGGCCTGCTTGGCGAAGCTCTTGCGCCGCTCCCACGCCGCGGGCAGTTCCGCGAAATAGCGGTCGCGGTACGGGGCGAGCAGGGCCAGGTCGGTCGTCTGCCGGAAGGCCTCGCCCACCTCGGCGGCGGTCTGCGCGGAGAAGTCCGCGTCTCCGGTGAGATACGTCCAGGCGGCCTCCTTGTGCGCGGCGTCGGGGATCCCGGCCCGCGCGGTCAACGCTGAGCGCTCGCCCTGGTCGGAGGGGTCGCGGACGGACTCGGCGTCGATCTCCGCGTCGCCCGCGCGACCGTGCTGCGCGAGGCGGGAGAGCAGGGCCCAGCGCAGCTCCTGGCCGACTTCGAGGCCTGCGATCGTCGTCTCCTCGCCGCCGAGCAGCGCTTCGACGAGGGCGAGCTGCCCCTCGGCCACGGCGTTCTTTGCGAGCAGCGTCGCCGCCGCCAGCTGCAGATCGCTGCCGGGTTGCGCCGCGTGCAGCATCCGCTCGGCCGCCGCGGCCAGGATCTGCTGACCGGTCGGCACCCACCCGGGATCGGCTAGGTACAGCAGCAGCTCACGCGTCGTCCGGCGCAGCGCCTGCACGATCGCGACCGAGGTCTCGGCCTCCATCGCGGCCGCAGCGAGTCGGATGAAGTCGGGCAGCGGCAGCTGGCCCTGCGCCGCCATGATCGCCGCCGAGGTCAGGCAGATCGCGCGGGGGAGTGAGTCCTCGAATTCACCGATCGCAGTGGTCAGCGTCGCCCAGGACCGCTCGTCGAAGCGGATGAGCGCATAGGTGAGGTCGTCGTCGTTGAGCAGCAACAGATCCGGCTGCGGTTGGCCGACTAGCTCGGGCACCTCCGTCAGCGGTCCGTCGATGTTCAGCTCGACGCGGTGTACGCGGGTGAGTCGGCCGTCCGCGCGTCGATAGAGTCCGATCGCGAGGCGGTGCGGCCGCGGCGTCGGCTGCGATTCCCCCGACTCCTGGACGATCGCGAACGAGGTGTACGTGCCGTCCGCGCCGAGGTCGAAGCGCGCGCTGAGCGTGTTCGGCCTTTCGGTGCGCAGCCAGGCGGCGGACCAGGCGCGCAGATCCTTGCCGGAGGCCGCGGACAGGTGCCGCAGGAAGTCCTCGAGCGTCGTGTTTCCCCAGGCGTGCTCGACGAAATACGTCCGCAGACCGGCGATGAAGGCGGGCTCGCCGAGGAACGCGATCAGCTGCCTGAGGACGGACGCGCCCTTGGCGTAGCTGATCCCGTCGAAGTTCGCCATCGCCTCGCTCACGGTCGCCACGTTCGCCGCGATCGGGTGCGTGCCGGGCGAGAGGTCGGTCGCATACCCCCAGCTCTTGCGGTCCCCGGCGAAGCTGGTCCAGGCATCGGTGAAGCGGGTGACGGTGGCGGCGGCCTGGAACCCGGCCCACTCGGCGAAGGACTCGTTGAGCCAGAGATCGTCCCACCACCGCATGGTCACGAGGTCGCCGAACCACATGTGGGCCATCTCGTGCAGGATCGCCTCCGCACGCCACTCGTACTCCGCCGCCGTCGCCCCCGACTTGAACAGCTGCCCGTCGTCGATCGTCACCGCCGCCGGATGCTCGGTCGCGCCGGCGGGGTAGTGCGGCACGAACTGCTGGTCGTACTTCGCGAACGGGAAGTCCATGTCGAACAGCGCGGTGAAGTGGTCAAGACCGGAGCGCGTCGTGGCGAACAGCTCCTCGGCCTCGGCCGCCAGGCTTTCGGCCAGCGACGCGCGCGACGCCAGCAGCATCGGGAGGGTCTGGCCGCGCGGGGTCGTGTGGCTGCCGCGGACGACGTGGTACTCGCCCGCCGTCACGTGCATCAGGTAGGTCGAAAGGCGCGGCGTCGGCTCGAAGTCCCAGCGTGCCAGGCCGGGCCGCGGACCGGCGGCTGGCTCGGGCGCCGGCTGCGTGGAGATGACCGTCCAATCGGCCGGGGCGATAACCGAAATGGTGAACGGAGCCTTGAGATCGGGCTGTTCGAAGCAGGCGAACACTCGCCGGGCATGATCGGGTTCGAACTTCGTGTACGTATATGTTTTTCCGTCCACCGGATCCGTCGATCGGTGAAAGCCGGGGGTCGAATACTCCAGCGTGGCCGCGACCCGCAGCGTGTTCCGCGCGGCCAGCGCGGGCAGGGTGATCCGGCCGTCCGCGTAGTGCTCCGCGGGCGCGAGCTCGACGCCGTTCAGCGTGATCGAGTGGATCCGCGCCGCCGACTGCGCGAGCAGGTCCACGTACGTGGAAACCCCCGGAGACGTGCAGCTGAAGCGTAGGGTTGTGGTCGAGTGGAAAACGGAAATCCCCTGGGAGATATCCAGTTCGATCTCGTATCCTTGAGTGCCGACGAGTTCCGCGCGAGCCCGCGTCTCGGCTTGCGTGATCTCCGAAACCGGCATAAGGCCTCCTTGTGGGCGCCGTCCTTGTGGATCAGTACTCGGAGCGTATCCCGCCCCGGGCGTTCGTGTCCGGGCAGGAGTGATCAAGGCGCGTCAGGGTAGGGATTACTACTTGGAGAACGCTCGCGAGACGGCGGGGTGGGGAGAAAAGGATGGAAAGGCCGTCAACTATGGATGGAATGGAGAAACCGGATACCACGGTATGGGCGGCGGACGGACGTAGGCTGGGTGTAAGGGTGCTGGGTAACCCCTCGGGGGCCCCGGTGTTCTTCATGCACGGCACGCCCGGCAGCCGCGTCGGACCGCATCCGCGCAGTCAGCTGCTCTACAACCTCGGCGTCCGGCTGATCGCCTACGACCGGCCCGGCTACGGAGGTTCCGACCGGCTGCCGCTGCGTCAGGTCTCGCACGCCGCCGCCGACGTCATGGCGATCGCCGACGCGCTCGACATCGACACGTTCTCGGTGATCGGCCGCTCCGGCGGCGGTCCGCACGCCCTCGCCTGCGCCGCGCTGCTGCCGGACCGGGTCAAGCGCGTCGCGGGCCTGGTCCCTATCGCCCCGCGGCACGCCGAGGGCCTCGACTGGTACGACGGCATGACGGAGTCGAACCAGCGCGAGTACACGATCGCCGAGTCCGGGGTGCTGGAACTGGCCAAGGCGATCGAGAGTTCGGCCGAGCAGATCAGGAACGACCCGGCGCGACTGCTGCGCGACCTAGGCCCGGAGCTGCCGCTGCCGGACTGGCGGGTGGTCGCGGACAACGTGATCCGGGTCGGACTGCGGCGCAACTTCGCCGAGGCGCTCAACCGCTCCGGCGCCGGCTGGGTGGACGACGCGCGCTCCTTCACCCAGGACTGGGGTTTCGACCCGGCGGACATCCAGGTGCCGACGCTGCTGTGGCACGGCGCCCAGGACGTCTTCTCCCCGGTAGCGCACACGCATTGGCTGGCCGGGGCCATCCCCGGCGCCATCGAACGGGTCGAGCAGGACGCGGCTCACTTCAGCGCCCTCGACGCCCTGCCCACGCTGCTGCCCTGGCTCATCTCCGGCAAGCAGCAACCCATCGCGAACGCGGCCTGACCCGCCGCGTTCGCCCCCTCCGGTGTCGACCGGTATCTCTATTTAAATGGGCTGGGGCTCCAGGTCCCAGTCCAGCCGGTCGGCGTCCCGGGCCGCCCTGGTGTTGTGGTGTTTCGGTCCCAGAGTCACCTCCATCTCCGCGATGACCCTGCTGCGCAGCTGCCGTGCGTCCGAGGTCGCGCCGAGCAGGGTCAGGCTGATCGAACGGTTCGACTCGATCGCGAGCACGTCCGGGTGGTTCGGCCGGAGCACCTCGGCCAGTTTGCGCGCCGCGTTGTGCTCCGTCTCCTGGGCCAGGTCGTACTCGCCCAGGTCGGACAGGCTGTTGGCCACGTTGCCCGCGGCGGTCAGCGTATACGGGTGGTCCTCGCCGAGCAGCGTGCTGAATCCGGTGTGCGCGCGCTGGACGGTGGCCAGGGCCTCCTCATGGCGCTCCAGCTTGCGCAGGTAGGTCGCGATGTTGTTCACGCAGCACAGCGTGTAAGGGTGCTGTTCACCGAGCTGCGCCTCGTACGCCGTGAGCACCTCGATGCTCAGATCCCGCGCCTGCTCGTGCTCGTCCATCGCGGACAGCGCCGCCGCGAAGACCAGCGCGCAGGACTGCCGGTCGGGGTTGGAGGGCGAGAACTCGCTGCGGTAGCGCTCGAAGGTGTCCCTGGCCAGCGCCAGCGATTCGCTCAGCTCACCGCCCTTGCGCAGCGAGACCGCGAGGCTCTTGGCGGTGCGCAGCGTCTCCGGGCTGTTCTCGCCGACGGTGTCCCGGTAGTTCGCCAGCGCCCCCCTGAGCAGGTCGGTGGACTGCTTGTACTGACCCGCGTCCCGCAGGTCGCGAGCCAGGCTCGAGCTCGAATAGATCGTGTACGGGTGGGTCGGGCCGAGCACGGACCGGCGTTGCACGTACGTGCTCTGATCCAGTTCCGCGGCCCGGTAGCAGTCGCCCAGCAGCCGGTAGTTCACCGCCAGGTTGTTGGCCGCGCCGAGCAGCGGCGGATCGCCCTCGGTGTAGACCCGCCGGTGCAGCTCGTAGCTCTCCCGGTCGCGGTCGAGCGCCTCCCTGAACCGGCCGAGGCCGCGCAGGTCGCCGGCCAGGCAGAGGTAGCTGAGCAGTGTGTGCGGGTGTTCGGAGCCGAACAGCCGTTCCTGCTCGGACAGCACCTCGGAGTCGAGTTCGAAGGCCTCGTTGAACGCTCCCTGCAGTCGCAGCACACTGCCGAGGAGGTTCCGCAGCACCAGTGACTGCTGGTAGAGCGTCGAGCCCGCCACGCTGTCCCGGCCGCCGAGCGCGGTGATCTTCTGCTCCCAGCTCTCCTCAAGACGGCGGCCCGTCTCCAGGGCGTTGCGGTACTCGCCGCGCTTCCACAGGTAGCGAACCCGGTCGATGAGCAGCTGACGCACCGGCCCCTCGTCGCAGTCGATCGCGTTGGAGGGCGTCATGTGCGGCCACAGCAGCGCGTAGAACGGCCAGTTCTGCGGGTCGTCGGTGTCGCCGGACTGCGGCCGGGCCGCGGCGAGCACCCGGTGCACGGCGTGCACCGCGTCCTCCCGCCGCTGCTCGTCCATCCGGGCCCTGATGACCGACTGGACCAGCCGGTGGATCCGCAGTTCCCGGGCGACCTGGTCGAGTTGGAGCAGCGAGAGCCGGACCGGCTCGGCGACCACGGTGCCGATCATGCCTATGTCGACGAGTGACTGGTCGTAGTCGCGCAGCGTCTCGAGCATCGCGTTCGAGTAGATCAGCCGGGTGGTGGAGATGCCGTCCGGGTTCATGAACGCGCACAGCTCGAGCAGCCAGGCCGCGGCCGGGCGCCGCCGCTCCAGTTCCTCCATCGCGATGTTCCAGGTGGCCGCGACCGAGACCGGGTAGTCGGCTGGCGGGGTCGCGAGCACCTCGGTGATCTGGTTCCTGAGCCGGTCGATGTACTGCGACACGGGGTGGCCGGTGGAGGCGAGCCAGGCGCCTGCGCTCTCCACGGCCAGCGGCAGATGGCCCACCAGGTCGGCGATCTGCTCGGCGTCCTGGTTGTCGAGCCCCGGCACGGTCCGGGTCAGGTGCTCGACGCTTTCGGGCCGGGTGAACACGTCGACTTCCAGCGGCACGGCCTGCTGTGCCCAGGCCTTGTCGCGGGAGGTGATCAGCACATGCCCCGAGGTGCCGGACGGCAGGAAGGGCTTGAGCAGGGCCGGGTCGGTCGCGTTGTCGTAGATCAGCAGCCAGTGCCCGGCCTCGCCGCGGCGCAGCGCCTCGCGGACGGCCGCGGAGTCCTCGGTGCTGGACTCGCCGGTGCCCGGCAGCCGCAGCCGGCGGGCCAGATCGGCCAGCGCCTCGTCGATGAACTCGGTGGACTCCGCGTTGATCCACCACACCAGGTCGTAGTCCGCGCTGAACCGGTGCGCGTACTCGCGGGCCAGCTGGGTCTTGCCGACGCCGCCGAGACCGTGCAGCGCCACCGGCAGCAGCACCGTGGTCGAGCCGCCGGTCACCTGGCGGCGCAGCCGCTCCATCGCCTCGTCGCGGCCGGTGAACACGGCGTTGCGGGGGCTGACGTTCCAGATCATCGGGTGGCCGGTGGGGAAGCGCTGGCCCTCGGGCGGGCGGGCCGAGGCGATCTCGGTGTCCGGCACCTCGGCCAGCCGCAGCAGGATCGAGGTCGCCGCCGCCGGGTCGGTCACCCCGTGCAGCTCGGCGGTCGGCGCGGCCAGCCGGGAGTCGGAGCGCAGCTCGGTAAGCGCCGCCACGGCCAGCTGGCCGGTGCTGGACCAGGACCGCAGCTGGGTCATCGCGTCCGGGTCCCGGGTGGTCTCCGCCGACATCAGGGCGATGATCTTCGTGTTCGTGTCGATCTGCGGCCGCGAGCCCGCGTCCCCGAACAGCGGGTAGATCCGGGCGTCGAAGTTCTCCTGGGTGTAGAGCGCCTCGAGCCATTCGGCCCACAGCCGGTCCTCGGCCGCGTACGCGATCACCAGTTGCTGCTGCCGGGAGGGCTGCAGCCGGGATACCTCGGTGAGCACGGCCTTGCGCTCGCCCTCGTCCATCTCCGGCAGGCTCGCCACCTCGCCGCCGGTGATCACGTCGGACAGTCGCACGTAGGCGTCGAGCAGCGTGTGCCGGTCGTTCGGGCTGTCCGCGAAGGTGGCCAGCGTCTCCTCGTAGTTATAGAAAGGTACGTATGGTATCTCGACCTGGCCCCAGTACCGCGCGGTGAACTCGTCCAGCTTGAGCTCGGCGAAGCGGCTCTTGGCCGCGGAACGCCCGGCGTCGGCCCGGTTCTTCTCCGCCTCGTCCACCCGCATCGGCACCGCGAGCAGCCGGATCGGGTGGCTGGTGAACTTGGAGACCGCGTTGGCCACGGTCAGCGCGCCCTCGAGGCCCTGGTTGTTCAGGGTGAAGCAGTCCACGACGACGTCCGGCAGATGCAGGGTGCAGATATCGGCCACGTCGCTCAGCCCGGTGCGGCTGTCGATCAGCGCGTAGTCGTAGTTCTCCTTCATGTCCTCGCGGAAGGCGTCGAACAGCTCGCCGCCGCCGAGCCGCTCGTAGAACCGCTCCCAGTCCAGCGTCGCCACGGTGCTGGAGTAGCTGCGGTTCTGCAGGCCCGAGGACATGTAGTGCAGCGCGCCCTCGCCGCGGAACGGCCAGCGGATCGCCACCGCGTAGTCGCTCACCCGGGCCAGGCCCCGGTACCAGCCGGGGCCGCGGTTCTCGTCGGGCGTCTCCGCGGCCAGGTCCTCGAAGCCGCGCACCATGTTGACCACGCCCTGGGTGGCGGCCAGCGCCTGCGGGTCGAGCAGCGAGGGGGCGAAGTAGCGGTGCAGCCCGGGGGATTCGAGGTCCCAGTCGACAATCAGCACGCGTTTGCCGTTCGCCGCCAGGATCCAGGCGATGTTCGCCAACGCCATGGTCCGGCCGGTGCCGCCCTTGTACGAGTAGAACGTGACGACCTGCCCGGGCCGCTCTGCGCTCATTTTTCCTGCCCCTTCTTAACGGCCGCCAGGGACCTGCGCTCATGATCCCTGTCTGTGGCCTTGCTGCAAGCGTGCCGGTGGGTTAGTCCTAGCCGCGTGAGCATGGGGCGCCTCACCCCGGCCCGCGGCGCGGCGGCTCGTCCTCGGGTGGCGGAGCGAGCCGGGGTCTGCCCGAATAGGCGCTGAGGGTGGAGTCCCGCAGCGGTCTGCTGTTGTTCAGGAAGTGGTTGCGGGCGCGGTCGATCACCGCGGGCAGCGCCTCGTCGAACTCCTCCGGCGTGGCGAGGTTGAGCAGGCCCTGCGGGCAGGTGCGCCGCCAGCCCTGGACCATCCAGGGGACCGCGTTGCGCACGTGGCCCTCGAGGATGGTGCGGTGCTCGGCCGTCTCCCGGTCCGTGACGGGCCACGGGACCATCAGCCGGACCCACTCCTTGCGCCGACGGTCCACGGTCTCCAGGTTGTGCCGCTCCTGGTATCCGCGGAACAGCCAGGGATCGGCCAGCAGGATGCTCGCCGCGGGCGGCTGGTGGAACTGCACGTCCAGGGTCTTCTGGGCGTTGTGCATCTTGGTCTCCGGCGAGGCGGAGGTCAGCACCGTGATCTCCGGCCGGTAGCCGAGGGTGCGGGCGATCCTGGCGGCCCGCAACGCCAGCGGCTCCGCGGAATCCGGGTGGTACGGCCGCCAGTCTTCCGGCCGCTCGCCGTAGTACTCCGGGTTGCGCTCGTTCGGGATGGTCCGGCGGACCCCGGCGACGACGGTGATGAACAGCTGCTTGGTGGAGCGGCCCGGCACCGGAAAGGCGGGCGCGGCCCAGGACAGCGCGTCCTCCGCGGCCACCGGCGGGGCCTCGGTGTGCGCGCGTCGCACGATCTCCCTGGCCAGCAGCCGGACCACCTCGCGGTACGCGCGCTCGTGCAGCCGGATCAGCTCGAACAGGCCGAGCCGCTGGTACAGGTCGCCGGACAGCAGCGGATGCGGACGGGTGTGGTGCGCGACCGGCGGCCAGTGCTCCCGGCCCTGCCGGGTCCAGAGCACCGGCACGATCGAGTCGCCGTCATCGCCGGTGCGGGCCCGGCGCAGTTGCCTGCGCTGTTCGAACACGGCCCATTCCCGGCCGCACTGCTCGTCGTCGAAGTAGTCGTCGCTGTAAAGCGGCACGAATATTCGACAGCTCGCAAGATTGCGAGCTGTCAGGGTCTCCGGGTTCGTGCCGGGCGGCACGTGGTCGGCGATGAAGCCGTGCCGCAGATTGCCGTCCAGCGCGCGGATCTCCGCGGCCAGCTCGTGGTAGAAGCGTTTGACCCAGTAGTCGGGGTCGGAGCGGTCGCCACGCAGCGGAGCCACCCGCGCATAGCTGAGGAAGAAGGCTGGGCCGAAGGCCTCGACTTCCGTCGGGTTCGACGGTGCCGATTCCGCAGGGTTCGGCCCCATGGATCATCCTCCCGGTACCGCCGCATACAAGATCCGATTCGAAACAGCCTTCTCACTATAGAGCGGAGGAGGATTCGGAAACAGGGGGCGCATGGCGGCGCGCAACCGGAGCGAATCAGCGTGCGAATCGCAACTCGGGCAGGTCCTTCTCGGCGAAGTCGGCGGCCAGGTTCAGCGGGAACAGGCAGCTCGGGGCCTCACCCACCGGACCCTGCCGTACCGCGGCGGAGTGTTCCGTGAGAAATCTCCGGCCGAGCTCGGTGAAATCGTCGTCCCGGTGCGGGAAGCCGTCGAATTCGATCCAGGAGTCCCCGATCTTGCAGCGGTAAGGCCGTTTCTGGTCGAAGCACCTGTCCTCGCCGAGATGGAAAGCCGTGCATTTGTCGAAGCCGACACCGAGTAGCAGAACCCTGGCATCGAACTCGGCGAGCCGGCCGAGCGGGGACTTCGGGCCGAGCAGGCAGTCCAGCGGATGCTCGGCGCACAGTCGCGCGGCGCGCCGTCCGACTGCGGCGAAGGACGTGGTTGGATGCGGGCTGCGGCGGGCCCGCGGGTGGGTACGCACCGACTCGGCGAAGATGCCCATGTCCTCGGAGGGGGACCGCCGGACGTTGAAGCCGGGCAGTATCTTGTCGTGCAGTTTGAGTTCCTCGTAACCGAAGCCCTCGGTGGCCTTCTGGTACGCGGTCGAGGTGGCCGACTTCGATCTCGTCTGGGTCGGCACGATCAGGGTGCCGCGGCGGCGGCCGACGAGGTCGCGGAGCGCCTCGCGCAGGGTGTCGACGCCGCCGTCCACCCAGCCGATCCGGCTCATCGAGCAGTGCACGAGCACTGTCATCCCGCGGCGCAGCCCCAGCTCCTCGAGCTGCGCTCGCAGACGATCGCGACCGACCGGCGTATCCGTCACTTTGACAGAGTACTGCTGCTCCGGATTCCCGACCTCCATCAGCCGGCGCTCACGGTGGACGATGCGAAGGCCGAGCGATGCGCGTCGCTCTCCTGGAAGGCCTCGTAGACCGCATCGGCCTCGACGGGGATCTCCAGCCAGGGAGCGAGCGTCTGCTTGAGCCCGGTGACGAGCCGCGCGCCGTCCCCGGTCAGGGAGCCCGAGGAGTCCAACTGCTCCAGCGCCTCCCATGTCTGCGCGCGCCATCTGGCGAAGTGGATCTGTGCCTTGATGTCGCCCTGCTCGGCCTTCCGGCGCCAGAAGTCGACGACGGCCACGTGCGCGTACGTGCCTTGAAGCAGGCCCTCCAGCGGGCGCGGATCCGCGCGCCACGGCGCGTAATACAGCCGCGTATCCGACTCGTCGTAGAGGTCGAACAGGTCGAGGACCGCGCCCAGTTTCACGTGCTGGAACTCGTGGATCATGAGCAGCGCGAGGACATCCGGCTCGGGAGGCAGCGCAAGGCCGAGAGCGCCGAAGGCCTGTCGCGCCGTGCCGCTCGCGGCGTTTCCGTCGGGCGACTGCCGCAGCGGCATGATCACCCGCAGTCCGGTCTCGAGCCCGCCGACGTATTCGGCGTACTGCTTCTTGATCAGGAGCCAAGCGCTGCTAAACGCGGCGCCCCACTGCGCGAACTCGTCGTCAGTCAGGCGATCGGTCGGCGGCAGTTGGAACGCGTCGCGCTGATCATCGAGATCCTCGAGCAGCACGCGAGGCCCGTCCTCGCCACCGCCCACGTAGCGCGACTCCGCGAGGTACTCGAGCGGCTGGCCGTCGGCGCCGATGAACGCCTTGCCCGCGACCGTGGCGATCCGGCCGATGCCCGGCAGATACACGGCAGCGGTATCCAGCGGCACCGGGAGTTCGGCGGCCAGTCCGGCGTGCGACGAGGCGGCCAGCACATAACCGATGAACGTCGCCGGATGCGTCGAGACCGGATCATCGATCGCCTGAAAAGCCCATGCTCTAAAGAATGAATGCGCGACGGCATTCGCCACGGCTTCCGGGTGCTTCTCGTCGAGAACCTGGAGAAGTTCCCAAGCCCAAGTCGCTTCGGTCGTTTGATTCGCCAGGGCTTGGCCGACCGTGGCGAGCAGTGCGCGGTTGATGATCGCCTGCGCTTGGACCAGGGCGTCGACCGCCGCCGAGTCCCCGAAACCCGAGGCCAGTCGGTCGAAATGCTCGGCGGCGAGGGTGAAGCGGTCCGACGGAGCCATGGTCGCGTTCTCTGTCTCCTGAATAGACTGAACCAAGCTGAGCAGATCCGCGCAGTATACGGTCGGATTCCGGAAGGCCGCTGCCGAATCCTCCGGATCCGCGCTCGCGCTCCGGTATCTGTGGGCGAAAAGGCCGCCACCGCAACTGGCCAGCACCGGACAGGACCTGCATTGTTCCGACAGGCCGTCAGGTCCGTTCTGGCGCGCCATGACCTGTGCGTTCTCCGCCGCCGCGGAAATCGGGTGATCCTGCACGCGCAGGCCCGTGTCGACGGCCCCGTCGAAGGCGACCTTCAGTGAATCCGCCTGTTCGATCGAGCCGTCGGTCTCAATCACCAGCACATCGCTGGGAGCCACGCCCAATGCCTCGGTCAGCGGCGGCCCGCCGTGCAAAGTCGAGTGGATGGAGTCGAACAACCTGATGCCGAAGGGACGGCCTTCTTCGGTCCAGACGCGGTGAATCTGCAGCAGCCACTTCGCATAAGCGGGATCGAAAGACGTCGAGGGCCGCGCGATGCCATCGGGTCGCGGCGGCGGGTTATCCCAGGTCGCGTGCGGGAGAAGCAGATCGATTCTGGGCGGCTGCTCCGCGGCCATGGCCCGGTACACGGAGACCGGGTCATTGCTGATATCGATGGTGCAGAGGATGCCCGCGTAAAGGTGGCGGTAGCGTGGTGTGCGCAGCAGTTCCAGTGCCGTGAGCACCTGCGCGTGGCTGGAATTCCCGTTCGAATAACGGCGATGGCGATCATTGGCGAGTTTGTCGCCGTCCAGCGAGATGCCGACTTTGACGTGGAACTCGTCGAACAGATCGCAGAACTTTTCATCAAGCCGCACGCCGTTGGTGTGGATGCGCAGGTCGAGGCGCGGCGGTTTCGGCAGCGCCAGCAACGGTTCGCGCACCGCCTCGATGATCTCGCGGAGCCGATCGACCCCGGTGAGCAGGGGTTCTCCGCCGTGCATCACGACGCGCACGAGGTCGAGCCCGTTCTCGCCCGCGTGCTGCGAGATCCGTCGGCCGACCACCGCGGCCGTCTCCCGGCTCATCACCATCGGCTGCAGGCGCCAGCCCTGGTCCGCGGCTTCGTACATATAGCAGTGGTCGCATGCAAGATCGCAACGAGAGTGCACCTTGAGGACGAACTGCCGGAAAGGGGCGAAACGCGAGGTCACGGAATCCAACCCTTGAAGGAGGCCCAAGGACCCGGCGGCCCCTGCGCGAAACCATCAACGGCCCGGCAAACCCGGTTGACTGATCAACTGGGCTTGCCGGGCTTGAACCCTACTGTTAGGACTTGCTTGCCTCTGGCATAGCAATCCTAGAGGGCATTGCGACTGCCTCGTGCCGTTTTGGGGCACCTCAAACGGCGTCGTCGCCTTTGGTGTGGTCCGCGCCGTGCTGCTGTTTGCCGTCTTTACAGGGAGGCGTTGAACGCCGCCACTGCGACCTTGCTCTTGTCAGCCTGGCCAAGGCGGCCCAGCAACTCGGAAGCCGACAGCGACAGCTGGCCGAGCGGGGCCTGGCGGACATCGGCGAGGGTGGAAGTCATGACGGACTTCTCAGCGGTGGTGTCCATGATGGTCCTACTCCTCTCATCTCAAGCGTGGCCGGCTGTTGACGGCGGGCACGGGACCCGCATCGTTTCACTTGATCACCGATGTATTGCGTAAGTGATCACCGGATAGGTTGCTCGTAGAGTATCACCAGCCTGCAAGTGCACGTGACGCGCGGGAGGCCGGTTAGGCTGCCCGGCTGACGGCCTGGTTGAGTAAGTGCACGTGTATTGAGCCAAGCGGGTGAACTAGGCCAAAGATCATCCTCTTCGAGGGGGTGGAATATCCCTAATGAACCCCTTGTTCGACGCCTATCGCCCCCGACCGGCCGCGTTCCGCGGCCGGGAGCTCTGCCGGGTCGCCAGACGGCTCGCGCGGATGGGGATCGCTGGCGGAACGGGTGGGACGTACGTGGTCAGTGGGGCCTGGGGCTCGCGAGCGTACCGGCGTGACTACGCTCCAGAGCGTGCCGGAGCGCCGCAGGTCCGGGGGCCTGTCGCGCCGTGGATCCCTGACGGGGTCAGGCTTCTATCGTCGCCGCGTCGTCTCGATTGTCGCGAAACCGTAATCTAAGAACTCTGATCGCGGCCCGAAAACGCTATTCGTAGAACTTATGTTGTCAGATATGGCATCGGAGAACTTTGTCGCCGAGGCCCGTGTATCTCGGAAATTTGAGAGTAACACGCCGCGTGCGCCGTAAAAGATCGTTCGGCGCCGAGAAGAGGGGCGGCCGTCCCGGTTGGCCCGCCGTGATCGCGACCGGTCTCAGACGACGACTGCCCATTTTTTTCTGGGGCCAGCGCCCCGTTTCAGCCCTGGTCACGGCGCGTGCGCGCGACCGCACGGCCGCATTCCTAAGCTCAACATGAATTTTCGCGTGTCGTGACCCGGGGCGGTGGGCGAGTTTCACGTCGGTCGAGTAGGGTGCGGGGCCACGAAGGCCGTCGAGGGCCGGAATTTTCCGGCTAAAAAGGATCCCCGGGTGCGCATAGGTTTCTTTAGTGATCGCTATTTACCATTCACCGATGGCATAGCGCACTCCATGGAGGACGCGCGGCGCGAGCTCGAGGCGCTCGGGCACGAGGTCTACATCTTCGCCCCCAAGCCGGACCGGCGGTACTGCGAGGCCTCGCCGCGCGTGACCCGCTTCCCGGCGGTGAAGGGCCTGTTCTTCGACGACTACCGGTGCAGCGTGTTCTTCCCGCCGCGGACCCGGCGCCACGTCGACACGCTCGGGCTCGACCTGGTCCACTTCCACACCCCGGGACAGGTCGGCTTGTTCGGGGCCTACTACGCGCGGCGGCACGGCATCCCGCTGGTCACGACGTACCACACCGATCTCTACGAGTACGTGACGCACTATCCGGGCGCGCTGCCCGGCGTGGTCGCGCTCTCGCTGCTGGCGCCGTATGTGACCGGCGGCGGCAAGAGCGCGCACCGCACCTCGCTGTCCTGCGCGGTCCCGGAGCGCAGCGTCGACCGGTGGAACCAGAAGGCCGTCGAGCGCTGCATGACCCTGGTGCACAACAGCTGCGACTTGGTGATCACCCCGTCGGTCAAGATGCAGGCGCAGCTCGGCGGCTGGAACACGACCAGCCGGATCGCCACGCTGCCCAGCGGCGTCGACGAGATCCCGGCGACCGAGGCCGAGATCGCGGCGGCCCGGCGGGAGTACTCGATCGCCGAGGACGACCAGGTCGTGCTGTACGTCGGCCGGATCGGCTCCGAGAAGAACCTCAGCCGGCTGATCGACTCGTTCACGCACGTGGCCAGGCGCTGCCCGCGGGCCCGGCTGCTGCTGATCGGCCCCGGTGACGAGGACGGCAGGCTGCGCGCGCAGGCCGCGGCCTCCCCGTACGCCGCCCGCATCACCTTCACCGGCCGGATGAAGCGCGAGAGCCTGGGCGCCTACTACGCGCTCGCCGACGTGTTCGCCTTCCCCTCGAAGGCCGACACGCAGGCCCTGGTGGTCAACGAGGCGGCCTGGGCCGCGACGCCGGTGGCGATGGTGGACCGGAACATCAGCCAGATCGTCGAGGACGGTGTCAGCGGTCTGTTCGCGGCGGACACGGCCGAGGACTTCGGCGACAAGATCAGCATTCTGCTGGAACAGCCGCAGCGCGCCGCGGCGATGGGCCGGGCCGCGCGGGAACGGGCCGCGCAGCTCACGACGCGCACCCAGGCCGCGAAGCTCTCCCGCCTCTACGAGGAGACCGCCGGACTCTGCCCGCGCACGCCGCTGCCGTTGCGGCTGCCGAAGACCATGCCGCGGGCGTTGCGGCGGCCGAGGGCCAGAGCAGAGGTCAAGGTCGGGGCCGAGGGCACAAGGGCCGCCTGAGCCTGCGCGGAACGTGGACGGCGGCGGTCGGGCATCCCGACCGCCGCCGTCCACGTTCCGCGCAGGCTCAGTGCTGGATCGCCGTCGACAGGGAGAAGTCGGCGAAGTAGGCGTACTCGGCCGCCTTCGGGCCCCAGGTGGTGTCGTGCCCGCCGAAGAACGTCGAGAAGAACACGCCGCTGAACGGGATGGCCGAGATGCCGGTCGCGATGTCGTTGTCCTGCATCACCTGCCGGCCGTCGAACCACACGGTCACCGAGCCGGTCTGCCGGTTCACCAGTTGCTCGACGGTGTGCCAGTTGCCGTCCGCGGTCCAGTCCCAGTTTCCGAAGTAGTCCACGCCATAGCCAGTCGGTCCGGCGTTGGTCGGCGTGTAGAGGTAGACCTCGCCGGCGTTCGCCGCGCCGCCGTGGTCGCGGAACATGTACCGGGTGGACCAGCCGTCCTTGCCGTGGTTGCCGCCGGACTCCTCGCCGATCGTGCCGCCGTACAGGCCGGGCAGCTTGCCGGCCTCGCCGAAGTCCCAGCCGGCCGGCAGCTTGATGCTGTACTTCAGGTCGAGCGTCTCGGAGTTCTCCATCGCGGTTCCGGTGGCGCCCAGGCTGGACAGCTGCTGGTAGAACTGCCCGCCGCCCGGGTTCGGGCAGTCCGTGCAGCTGTTCGCCGAGGAGCCGGCGCCGTAGTAGACCCGCAGCGCCGAACCCCCGCCCGGCGCGGTCGAGTCGGTGACCTCGCTCAGGTCGGCCTTGCCGAACTGGCCGGTGTCCGTGTAGCCCCACTGCGCCTTCCAGGCCACGGTGCCGTAGCCGGCGAACTGGCCGGTCCACTGCGCCGAAGTCGAGCCCGCGGCGGAGGTGGCGACGGAGGTGGCGGCTCCGGCGGCCGCACTCGACGACGCGGCGTCCGAGGACGCGCCGGGCAGCGAGTAGACCTCGAGCTGGACGACGCTGTACAACGGCGCCGCGCTCTTGGCCGACTTCTCGAGGTAGAGCTGGATCCACTGCGTGTCGGTTCCGGAGGGCAGGGCGACGGTCTCCGTGCCGCCGGCGCCGTCGGTGACCTCTTCTATGGTGTGCCAGGAAGCGCCGTCAGTGGAGGTGCGGATCTTGAACCTGCGCGCGTAATCGGTGCCCCACACGACAACGACGTGGTCGACCGTATTGCTCGCACCAAGGTCGACTTGAAGCCACTGCGCGGCCCCGCTGCCGCTGATCCAGGAGCCGCTGGAGCCGCAGTCGGTCGCGTCCGACGCCGGGTTCGCACCGCTCGCGGTCGAACTGGCCGTGGCGGGCTTGCCGCAGGCGAGATCGGTGCCCGCGGCGGACTCCGGCGCGGGCGTGGCGGATCCGGCCGCGGCCGACGACGTGGCCGTGGCAGGGGCCGTCGTCGTGGAATCGCTCTTCGAGCCCGAATCGACGGCGAACCCGATGCCGATGACCAGGATGAGGACGACCCCGAGCGCTATCGCGGCTCGGGTCAGGGTTCGGCGGTTCAGCGTGATGCGGGACATCTGCGGACCTTTGCTTGTGCTGCGGGAGGACGGGCGTCGTTCGGGCGGAGCGTGGCCCGCCTGGCATGGGCCGTCCGCGCGCCCGCCGGTGGCATTCTCCCGGAAACGCGCGGACGGCCGTTCACCGACCGGCTCCGGTCAGGACTGCGCGGGGGTGCCGAGCGCGCGGTACACCCAGCCCGCGGCGCGGTACGCGTGCGGGTCGAGGGCGTGCCGGCCGTCGACGATGGCGCGCTGGGCCACCTGCGACCCGAGCACCTCCGGGTCGATCTCGCGGAACTCGCTCCACTCGGTCAGCAGGACGACGACGTCCGCGTCCCGGGCCGCGTCGAACGTGTCGCTCGCGTACTCGAGGTCCGGGTATGCGAGCCGGGCGTTGTCCAGCGCCTCCGGGTCGTAGACGCGCACGATCGCGCCCGCCTCGTGCAGCCGGCGGGCCACGTCGAGCGCGGGCGCGTCCCGGATGTCGTCCGAGTTCGGCTTGAAGGCGGCGCCCAGCGCGGCGACCCGCTTGCCCCGCGGATCCCCGCCGACCAGTTCGCGGACCAGGTCCACGGTCCGCTCCCGGCGGCGGTTGTTGATCGCGTCGACCTCCCGCAGGAACGCGACCGCCTGGCCGACGCCGAGCTCCTCCGCCCGGTGCGCGAAGGCCCGGATGTCCTTGGGCAGGCAGCCGCCGCCGAAACCGAGGCCCGGGTGCAGGAAGCGCCCGCCGATCCGGGTGTCGTAGGACAGCGCCTTGGCCAGGAAGTTGACGTCGGCGCCGGTCGCCTCGCAGACCTCTGCCATCGCGTTGATGTAGGAGATCTTGGTGGCCAGGAACGAGTTCGCGGCCGCCTTCACCAGCTCGGCGGTCGGCAGGTCGGTCACCACCAGCGGCGTGCCTGCCTCGAGGATCGGGGCGAAGGCCGCGCGCAGCAGCTGCTCCGCCCACTCCGACGCGACACCGAAGACGAGCCGGTCCGGCCGCATCGTGTCCTCGACCGCGTACCCCTCGCGCAGGAACTCGGGGTTCCAGGCCAGTTCCACCTCGGTGCCCGCCGGGGCCAGCCGCTGCGCCAGCTCGGTGAGCCGGGCCGCGGTGCCGACCGGCACGGTCGACTTGCCCACGATCAGGGCCTTGCGATCCAGGTGCGCGGCCAGGGAGGAGACCGCCGCGTCCACGTAGGTGAGGTCGGCGGCCGGTGAACCGGCCTTCTGCGGAGTCCCGACACACACGAAGTGCACGTCGCCGAACGCGGCGGCCTCCGCGTAGTCGGTGGTGAAGCGCAGCCGGCCGGATTCGAGCGCCTTGGTGAGGCATTCGGGCAGTCCGGGCTCGAAGAACGGCACCTCGCCGGCGTTGAGCCGGTCCACCTTCTCCGGCACGACGTCCACGCCGAGAACCTCGAAGCCGAGCAGCGCCATGCAGATCGCGTGCGTCGCGCCGAGGTATCCGGTGCCGATGACGGTCAGCCGCGGCGCGGACGGTGGAGCGGTGGTCGAGAGCTGCTGAGACACGTGTTCTCCGGTTTCTCGGGAGGCGGGCGGGACGGGGTGCTGCTGTGCTGGAGTTTCGTCGATCACTTCCGCCTCACCATTGGCGCTCCTCGGGCTCTGCGCTGTCCGGCGTGCCCGGCTCGGCCGGACGTCGGCGCGGGCGGGGGCCGGAGCCGGCGATGTCGCCGAAGCTGGGGAAGTCGAGCGAGTCCCCGGGCTCCTCGCGGATCGCGCCGAGCCCGCCGGCCAGGACGAGGGTCTCCTGCGCCGCCGGCGTCGGCTCCGGCTCCCGGATGGCGGGCAGTAGTGCCGTCTCGGTGTACGCCGACAACGGTGCTGGGGCGTGCTCCGGGGCCGCGGCCGGCTGCTTGGCCGGCGCCTGCGCCGGCACGGGCTTTCCGGCGGGCTCGGGGCTCCACGGGGCCTCGGCCGCGTGCTTGGACGGCCGCTTGATCGGCTTGGCCGTCACGAGCCGCGCCTGCGCCATCTTCCGCTCGGACTCGGCCAGGACCTCGTCCAGCGTCATCGGCGGAGCGGTCGCCAGGATCAGCTGCTTCGTGTACGGGTGACGGCCCGGGGCCAGTTCGGCGCGGCGCCGATCGTGCCGCTTCGCCTTCCCGGTGCGGGTGCGCCAGTTGCGGTAGGCGGCGACGACGATCACGGTGAAGATGCCCAGCCAGATCAGCGTCAGCGGCCGGATCATCGCCTGGATCCGCTTGAGCAGCGGCGTGGTGTTGTTCCAGGTGCCCACGTACTCCGTGCCTATCGTGATCTTGCCGGTGACGCGCGCGGTGTCGAGCGCGCTGACGCCGGCGCCGCCGAGCTTGTTGTCCTCGACGACGCTGCCGGCGTCGGGTCCGAGCATCGTGATCGCGTGCAGCGAGGCGCCGCTGATGACGTTCTTCGCGAGTTCGACCTCGGAGCCGCGCACGTAGATCCCGGTGGTCGCGCCCTCGATCCGGTTGTCGGACACCGCCGCCTTCGACACCCCGTTGATCAGCGAGATGCCCTCGCGGTTCTGCTGCTTCAGGACGTTGTCGAAGATGCTGATCGTGTCGGTCGCCTTGGTGACCACGATCCCCATCTGGTTGCCGATGATCGTGTTCCGGTCCAGCGTGATGTTCAGGCCGCCCAGGACCTCGATGCCGTAGTGCGAGTTGCCCTGCGCGGTGCTCGAGCTGATCGAGTTGTTGCCGTAGGAGCCGAGCGGTTCGCCGGAGGCCGAGGCGCCCTGGGAGATCGGCTGGCCGTTGACCGTGTAGCCGTTGCCCAGGTTGTAGTCGGCGGTGCTGTCGGAGATCTGCACCTGCTGGGCCGCGCGGGAGATGTCGAATCCTGGCCCGTCGTTCTGGTTCGACGCCACGCCCTGGATCTCGACCTCGGTGGTCAGCCGGTGCAGATCGATGCCCTCGACGAGGCTGCCGGTCACGGTGCTGTCGCTGATCGCCACGCCCTGCGCGGTCGAGAAGTACAGGCCGAACGCGTCGCCGCTGATGTTCGTGTGGTCGATCTCGGCCGAGACGTACGACATCCCGGGGACGTTGAACTCGGAACTGGTGCTGCCGGTCGAGTTCAGCGGCGTCGTGGTCACCTGGTTGGAGTTCAGCGTGCTGGAGTTGCTGACCGTGCCGCTGGACTTGGTCGAGCCCGCCGACGGCCGCGTCGTGCCGGTCAGCGCGATCCCGCCGGTGTCCCCGCTCCAGAAGCCGAGGTCGTCCGCGTCGACGTAGCTCATCCGCAGTTGGCCGCCGATCTCGCGGATGTACGAGCGACCGTTCGTCAGATCCGTCTGCGGGGCCTGGACCTGCGGGTTCCAGCTCTCGATGGTCACCGGCCTGCCGGCGGTGCCGGTGACGACGATGTCGCCGTCGTAGGACACGATGGTCGCGAAGCCGTTGGCGTCGCTCAGCATCTTGAGCGTCAGACCGGTGGTCGACGCGAGATCAAGGCTCGCCCCGCGTTCGACGTAGATGCTCTCCGAGAGCAGATACGAGCCGTCGGGCTGGAGGACCAGCGTCTGGGGTTCGAGCGTGAGCAGGTCGGCGAGCGTGTACGGCGCGGTCTGCGGGGTCAGCACGAGCGTGAAGCCCGAACTGGTGTCCACCCGGAACGGGCTCTGACCGTCGGTCGCCTTCACCTGGGAGGTCGATGTCACCGCGCGCAGTTCGACCAGGCGCCGGTCCTCGGCCGCGACGACCGCGGCTTCCTGGTTGCCCTGCTCGGTGCTGATCACCGGGGCCGTGGGCACGGTGGTGCTGGAGGCCGCGGTGCCGGCGGCCGCGATGCCGCCTCCCGCCGCGACGCTCGCGAGCACGAGGCCCAGCACGCCGCCGAGGGCCGCCGCCGCGCGTGTGCCCTTCATCGACTGCCTCCACTGGTGACTGCTGCTGCCGGGCCCGCGCCGACCGGGGTCAGCGAGGCGGCCGACTGACCGTCGCCGCCGACGCTGTTCTGGGACCGGGTCAGCCAGCCCTGCTTGTTCATGGTCAGGAATGCGTAGAACTTGATCGGCAGCGAGATGAAGATGACCACGAGGGCGGTCACCGGCAGCAGCAGGATCTCCCAGGGGTGACGGCGTATGTGCGAGTAGGCGCGCAGGCCACGGCCGAGCAGTAGCCACAGCGCCGCGAGGACATAGCTGCGGGTGGTGCCGTCGAGCCGGTGGATGGACAGGTAGGTCAGGGTCAGGCCCATCGTCACCGGCGTCAGCAGGATCTGGAGGACGGTGAGCCGGGAGATGATCGGCACCCGCCAGATCCAGCCCTTCCAGATCGCGGTCAGGTAGCAGCGGTAGGAGTTGCGGCTCCACCGGACGCGCTGCTTGACGAAGGCGCGGAAGCTGTCTGGGAACATCGACAGCGCGCGTGCGTTGGACTGATGCACCGTCTTGTAACCGGAGGCCAATATCAACCAGGTCAGGCGGCCGTCGTCGCCCGATATGCAGCGGCGGCCGAGGAAGAACTCGTTCTCGAGGTTCTCCACCACCGGCAGTACGGCCGAACGGCGATAGGCCGAGGTCCGCCCGGACAGGCAGATCACGCCGCCGCCGCGGCTCATCGTCGGGACGTAGTCGTAGTAGCGCAGATTCACCAGCCAGTCGGCAATTCGCCGCCAGATGCTCGTCGTGCGCTGATACACGTTCTGCTGCGTGCCGACCCCGCCGACGAGCGGGTCGACGAACGGCATCTGCACCGCGTCGAGCAGCCCGGGCTCCCAGGAGGTGTCCGAGTCGGAGAAGACGATGATGTCGTTGACCGCGGCCCGGATCCCGACGCCGAGCGCCGAGCGCTTGCCCTGGTGCACGAAGACGATGACCCGCACCCGCGGGTCGGTGACCTCGGCCAGCCGGCGCTGGACCTCGATGTCGTCGACGTCGGGCACGATGATGATCTCGTCCGGGTCCTGCGACAGCCAGGACTCGAGGCAGCGCATCAGGATGTCCGGGTCCTCGCGATAGGACGGGACGATGACCGAGGTCGTGGCGCGGTAGTCGTTCACCACCGGCTTGTAGAAGCGCGATGTGACGGCCCGGTAGAACCAGAGGCACCACACGAAGATGCCGGCCAGACCGAGCGGGATGATGTCCCTCCAGTAATCGCCGGAGAACACCGAGTTCATCCAACTGATCACGTCATGGAGGACGTTTACGAGACCCATACCTTTTGTCCCTCAGGGAAAAATCAAGCACGCGACAGCCCGGGAGAATGGTGACGGCGCCATTGCCGAATGGAGCATGTGACGTTCACGGAACACGCGGCTCGAATCGGAGCCGCGCACCTGAAGCGGGCGGCTCTCGGCGGCAGCGAAGTGCCGGAGAAGCCCGCGGACGAAAAACCTTTACCTGCACCGGTTGGCGCCGCGGGATCGCTGCGAGCTCGGACCGGTAAGTGCCCCACCAGAGGCATGAGTCAAGCTACAGCAAAGGATTACCAAAAACCTGGACTCGAAGGTACCTTGTGTCAAAACCGTGACCCGCTGTGCCCCCGCTGTTCTCCACCCCTGCGTGTTCGCCCGTTTTCTCCGTATTGCTCAGCTCGCGCCGTAGCTCAGCGCGACCGAAGCGTCCGGTCCCGCCGTGTAGGTGACTCTCCGGTGCCCGGGCTGCTCCATGACGTAGACCTCGATGCTTCCGGTCCCGTCCTGAATGCCGGTGTGCGAACCGCTTAGGGTCATGCGGTACTGATATGTCAGGTTCTGGTGCGCTCCCAGGGTTTCCAGGGCCACCTGACGTTCGAACGTGTACTTCCCGCTCGCGTCGCTGGATACGCTGGCCGCCGAGGCCCACGTCCGGGTCGCGGCGTCGTAGATCTGCAGGATGGCGTGCGGAGCGACGTCGCCGGCAGACGGAGCGCAGGTGCAGGGGCCGAATACGACCAGGGGCACGAGGTTCGGGACGTCGACGGTGGAGGAGTTGGAGACCACCACCGTGAAGGTCGCCCAGCCGGCCACGTAGTTCCGCACCGGAGTCCCGGCGACGTCGACGATCTTCGCGCTGACCGACTTGGCCACACTCACGCTCTGAGCGGCGGCGGCAGCAGCGGTGTCGGTGCCGGTCGGCGTCGTGTCCAGATTGAGCGGGGCCGGCGCGCTCTCGGACGGGAAGGCGACCTCGGGCGCCGCGCTTTGGCTCGCGCAACCACTGAGAGCCGCGCATGCCAGTACGGCGAGCGGTATCAGCGCCACGAGTGGCCGGGCGCTCTTGCGGACGGTTCGTGACATCGGTACCCCTTTTTAGTCCGCGCCCTTCTGGCCCGAGGACGGCGACTTCAGCGGCATGGTAGCAGTGCGAAAGCAGAGTCTTTTGATCCTGCCATGAACCACCAACTCCGAATGGCGCCGTGATTGCAGGGGCGTTAATAAAGGCCGTCGGCCGCACGAGGGCCGCAGCCGGCCGGTTACCCAACTGGTGGCGCGACGTCGGCGCACGCAGGGGTGATGTCGGGCGCTCAATGGTCCTTGAGCCCCGCCAGGGGCTGTGGCAAGTCGCAGACCCCAAGACGCCCAGCACCCCCATACTCGCTGCCGGGTGGGGAAAGAATGAGCTTGCGAAGAGGCTTCTCGATCCGGTTGTGCAGAAGCCAGGCGATCGCGAAGGAGATCACGAACGACGCCAGAGCCGCCACTGATCCGAAGAACGCGCCTTCTCGTGGATGTGCGCGGAACACGTACTCACCGGTTCGCATGACAAGCAGGTGGGTCATATAGAACGCGAAAGAGAGCTCGCCCAGTTTGACCGCGCGTCGACTCCGCCACGGGGTTGGCTCGCCTCTGGCATCTGCGAGCGCTGTCGCGGCCAGCAGGCACGTGATGCCGATCGCGGTGCACGTGTAGTAGCCGTACTGGGCGGGCACGCAGGGCGACATGAAGTAGCCGACAACGGTCATCGCCAACGATATCCGCAGGCCCGGACCACGCCAACGTCCTGCGATCACGACCTGTGCAAGTGCCATGCCGAGCACGAACTCTGGCAGCCGTGCGAGGGGGAAGTAGTACAGCAGGAAATTCAAATCACGCGACGGAATAAGGATGTGAGCGAGCGTCGGTATCAAGAATTCCAGCACTAGGCAGGTCGCGACGATGATCGCGTTTCCACGCGGGCCGAGCCGCCTCAGCGGCGCGATGAGCAGCGGGAACAGGAAGTAGAAGAACGCTTCGCACGCCAGAGACCAGCTCACGGGGTTCATGCCCTGGTAGAAGCTTCCCTGCGGAACCCAGGACTGGACCAGCGTGAGGTTCGCTACGAACTGTATGAAGTCTGGCTTGGTGCCTGGCGCGAGCGTGAAGGCGAGCACGAGGGCGAGTAGCGCCGTCGCGAGATGTACCGGGTATATTCGCGCAAATCGCTTGCGCCAGAACGGAACAGTTCGCAAGACCTGTGGGGCCGACCAGGAGAGGACGAAGCCGGACAGTATGAAAAAGAAGGAGACGCCGGTGTCGCCACCATCGAATGCCGCCTCCACCAGCATCGCCGGACGGCCTCCGAAGTATTTCACAACGGAGACGTGGTACAGGAAGACCAGAAGCGCGGCATACCAGCGCAGGCCTGTCAGTGATGGGAGGCTGCTACTTTTCATATTCACCGCATTGAGTCCTTGGTGTATTGGAGGCGCGGCCCACCTGCGCACAGAGCTGACTCGGCGTCACATTTAGACACCCGAGCGTGCGCCGAGATAAGGGATGGGCCGGCGATCGGGAACTATCAGGTGAACTTCTTCGGTATGGGTTCCTGGCGTGGACTACGCAGCATTGGGGCTAGAGCAGCACTCGATTCAAGGCGAGAGCAACGATCAGCTCGCCTAATGCACCACACGGCAATGCGGCTATCAGCCAAAGAAATGTGCGCGCGTGCTGGTGCCTGTAGAAGCCCAGCACCGCAATCAGCGCAACGCCTATCGCAGTGAACAACAACGCGCTGCCGTCCTGACCGAGTGCCCGGACGTAATTAGCCGCCTCGGCGAAGAAGGCCGCTGACAGCAGCGCGATCCCGAGCCCCTGATACCAGCCGGCGGCATTGCGCCACATCCAGCCGGCCACGCCGAAGAGTTGACCGCCGACCACTGCGCCGCACGCCCAGAACAGCACGGGCGCCAGACCGGTCGGATGCCCGTGCTCGGACGCCGTCGCGTAGTAGCCGCCGACCTCGCTCAGGCACACCGCGACGCCGACGATCGCCGCCTGCATCGGACGACGTGTCAGCGCGCCGACCGCGAAGGCCGGGGCGAGCCACGGGCTTATCGCGTTGGCGAGGCTCTCCCATGAGCCGTTCAGGTGAGCCTGGAGGTCGGAGGTGAGCACACCGACCGCGGTGCCGAGGACGAGCGCCATCACCAGCGCGAGAGGCAGCACGATCCCCGGCACCCGGCGACGAGCGGCGGTGCTGATCGCCGACGTCGGCCTTGATGCGCCGGACGTCGCTCGTGCCGAATCCGACTCCGCACCCGGCTCTCCGACCGGCGCGTTCGCGAAAATTCGCGGTGACGTAACTCCCATGCGGTCCAGGATTGCGAAGCGGTCATACGGAGAGCATTCGGCGGCGACTTATGGGCCGCTTATAGGTCTTCCGGCATGATCGCCTTTGCGACTACTGCGCCCTGCCAAGCGGCACGGATGGTCCGACGGGGGTTATCGTCGACTCCAACACTGTCGTCGGCGGCCTGAAATATTGAATAAGACCCGATGCAATACTGAAAGGTACCCAGGACGTGCGTGTGCTTCTCGCCGACGACGAGCGACTCCTCACTGACACGATCGCCGAAGGTCTCCGAAAGCTCGCCATGGCCGTGGACGTCTGCTACGACGGCGAGGCGGCGATTGAGCGGTTGAGCACGAATCGCTACGAGGTCGCCGTCCTCGACCGGGACATGCCGCAGCGCACCGGCGACGAAGTGTGCCGTTGGATAGTCCGTCAGCGGCTGGGCACGCGCGTTCTGATCCTGACCGCCGCGGGCGGCATCCGGGACCGGGTGGACGGGCTCGGCCTCGGCGCCGACGACTACTTGACCAAGCCCTTCGCGTTCGCCGAGCTTGCCGCGCGGGTCCAGGCGCTCGCTCGACGCACCCCGGCGAGCACCGCCCCCGTTCTCGACGAGCACGGCGTGGTGCTCGACACCCCGCGCCACCAGGCCTTCCGCGACGGACGTCTCCTTGACCTCACCCCTAAGGAATTCGCCGTCCTGTCCGTGCTCATGCACGCCGGCGGCAGCGTGGTGAGCTCCGAGGAGCTGCTCGAACGGGCCTGGGACGAGCACACGGACCCGTTCACGAACGCGGTGCGGGTCGCCGTCATGACATTGCGCAAGAAGCTCGGCGACCCGCCGATCGTGCACACCGTCCCACGGGTCGGCTACAGATTCGGCGGGTCAGAGCGATGCGCTTGACCACGCGGTGGCGCGCCGTGACGGCCGTGGTCCTCAGCTGGCCGGCCGGCTACGTCCTCTCGTCCTGGCTGGTGCGTCACTGCACGTACATTGCGCAGTATTACCGGGACGGGTACGCCGAGTGCGGCCAGGACACCCCCCTGAACATCGCACAGGGATGCCTGACCGACGTGTTCAATCCGGCACTTGCCTGGGGTGAGTTGGTCCTCAGCCTCATCCTGATGCTCGTAGCCGCCCTCCTGGTCGCCCGCTGGGCGCTGCGGCCCATCGGCTCGATAACCGAGATCGTGAGGCAGCTCGGCCCGACCAGCCTCGGCATGCGACTGCGCGCCTCCGGCCCGCGCGATGAGACCCGCATGCTGGCCGACGCGATCGACGCGATGCTCGACCGGGTGGCCGAAGGCTACGAGGCGCAACGCCGCTTCGCCGCCAACGCCTCGCATGAGCTGCGCACGCCCCTGGCCACCCAACGTGCTCTGATCGAGGTGAGCCTCGGTTCCGCGCTCAGCCAGGATCAGCTCGACCTGGTCTCCCGGCAGCTGATCGCCACCAACGAGCGCAGCGAAGCCCTGGTCGAAGGCCTGCTGGCGCTGGCCGAGACCCAGCGCGGAGTGATGTCCGCCCAGCCGCAGCGACTCGACGCGATCGTGGCCGACGCGGTAGAGCTGCACCGGCCGACCGCCACGAAGCGCGGCATCCGGATCGACACCGAGCTCAGCCCGGTACAGGTGCCCGGCGAACTGGCGCTGCTGGAACGGCTCGCCGACAATCTCGTCCAGAACGCGATCAAGTACAACCTTCCGGACGGCTGGGTGCGGGTGACCGTTGAGCGGCCAGGCAAGCTCACCGTCGTCAACAGCGGCCCGCCGGTACCGCCCGAGCAGATCCCATCGCTGTTCGAGGCTTTCCGCCGGGCGGTCGGTGAACGGCTGGCATTCGACGGCGGCGTCGGCCTGGGACTGACGATCGCGCGCTCCATCGTCGCCGCACACGACGGCGCGATCGACGCCCAAGCCAACCCAGAGGGCGGCCTCACCCTGCGCGTCACCTTGCCGTCAGCCCAGTAGCGGCGCTGGAGCCCGCACGATTACTCACACCCATTCGAGGATTGAGCCGGTTGAGTGGGCGATAAGCGAGCTTTCTACTGTTTTGGGTTTGCCAGACCGTGTGAGGGGCGGGGCAGTAGGGGCGTTACACGATGCGGGAGATCGTCAACGCGCTGCGGTACCAGAACCGGCCCGGCTGCCAGCGGGAGTTGTTGCTGCCGCTTACTGCGCCGCCCCCGCGCCTTCCGCGCCCCGCGCAGCCTCCGCCGCACGCGCTGATACGGCGGCCGCCGCGCGTCGGTCGCGGCCGGTGAGCTTCCAGCCGGCGAGCCGCGCGGCCACGGCGGGGGTCGGCGGGAAGGCGCCGAGTTGGCCGAGCATGGTCAGGTCGTCGCGGACGGCCTCGTGCCCGACCACCCTCCCGTCGCGCACGGTCAGTACGTGGATCTGCTCGTAGTCCATCCCGCGGCCGGTCGGCGGCAGGATTTTGTCCAGCTTCCCGTCGCGGAAGAGCACGAACGGTCCGGTGTGCCGTCCCTGCATGCGTACCCGGACGAACACTTGTCCGCGCTCGTCGTCGACGCCCGTGTCGAGGACGGGGAAGCGCAGATCGGTGAACGCCGAGCGCATCCAGGCGCTGGAGGCGAGCACCCCGGCCGGTCCGGGGATGGCGCAGGCGGCGGGGGAGTTGGATGCCTCCCGGTTGTGGAAGTCGGCGCCGACGACGTCCGCGGCGAGGGCCGGGTCGCCGGTCTCTATGACCTTGAAGAGGGAACGCGCGCTGTCGGTGGCGTTGCTGCCCATGGGAACTCCGGGGGTGTGGGTCGGTGGACGGGGTGCCTCGTCAAATTGACCCTACAGGGAGCCTATTGAATCGGTAAATGGTGCATCCACGAAGTCCGGAAGATAGGCTGGCGGTTATGCCGACCAAGCGCGCCTATGCCTCCCCACTGCGGGAGAAGGCGGCGGCGCAGACGCGCGAGGCGATCCTGCGGGCCGCGACGGAGCTGTTCGGGCAGCGCGGCTACGGCCTGGTGACGGTCGCGGACATCGCGGCCGCGGCGGGCGTCTCGCCGAAGACCGTGTTCGCGAGCGTCGGCAGCAAGCGCGAGATCATGGACCGCATCATCGACGCGGCTGTGGTCGCGGGCCGCTGCGAGGAGGCGACGCGGCGGTTGCTGGAACTGCGCACGCCGCGGGAGGTCCTCGCGGCGCTGGCGGCGGGCACCCGCTTCGGCAACGAATCGCAGTTCACGGTGCACGAGGCGATCCGGCTGGCGCTGCCGGTGCACGAGGACGGCGCGGCGCTGTGGGAGCGGGCCACCCGCAACTCCCACGCGGCGTTGAGCGACGCGGCACGCCACCTGCACACCCTCACGCCGCGCCCGCGCTACGCGGCGAAGGAGACCGCCGACCTGCTCTGGCTCTGGTTCGGCCCGCACAGTTGGCGCACGCTCGTCGCCGAGGCCGGCTGGTCCTGGGACAGCGCCGAAGCCGCGATGCGCGAGACTGCTATCACAGCCCTCTACGACGAGCGCTGAACTCGGGCTCGTAGCGCGCGGGAGGCTGCCCGGCCATGGACGAGATCCCGTCGCGACGGCAAGCCGCCCTTGAGCGCGGCACCCCCGTCAGCTATCGAATGGTGGCGCGGCTTGGCCCGTCCCCCAGCGGTATTCAGCCGAATCGAAGAGCCTTACCACGCCACCGGCGCGCGAACAGTCGGCTGATGCGGCCGAGTGCTGTTGCGTCCCTGCTGACACGCCGACATCCGAGAGAATCTCCCGCGCCCACTGGATCTCTCGGACCGAACCCGGCTTGAGGACAGTCGATAGTGAAATGCCGCCAATGGCGTCAGGCGAATGCCGCGATGTGGTCGGTGATGAAGGTGCGTAGCGTGCGTGGCGCGGTGCCGGTGATGGATTCGACTTCGTTCGTCAGCCATGCCGCGTCGCCCTCGGCGATCAGCCCGAAGGCCTGGGCGTTCGAGATCGCGACCGCTTCCGGCACACCCGCCTTGATCATCGCCGCCCGGTGATCGGCGGGACTGGTCCGGCGGTATTCGACCGGGTGTCCGAGCGCGTCGGACAGCTCTTCGGCGACGTTGGAATAGGTGATCAGGTCGGGCCCGGTCAGCCAGTACGTCCGGCCGACGTGCGCCTGCGGTGTGGCGGCCACCGTCGCGGCGGTGGCGGCGACGTCGCGGGAGTCGATCATGCCGACCTGGCCGTCGGCGGCCGACATCAGGAAACCTCCTGTCTGCTTGATCATCGGCGCTAGGGCGAGGAGGTTCTGCATGTAGGCGTTCGCCCGCAGCAGAGTGAAAGAGAGGCCGGTGGCTTCCAGATGCGCCTCGATCCGCGCCTGGCCTCGACGTCGGTCGACGGGGGAATCCGCCGACGCCTTGCTCGTGATCTTGACGATGTGCCGGACGCCTTGGCGGACGGCACTGTCGATCACCGCGATCTCCTGCGCCGGCACGGCCGGGCTGACCAGCACGACGGTCTCGACGCCGCGCATCGCCGTGTCGAGTGTGTCCGGACGGTCGAAGTCGCCGATGACGGTCTCGACGCCGTGCGGCGCGCGGGACGCGTCGCGCACGAGTGCCCGCGTGGGGTGGTGCTGCGCGCCGAGCAGCCGGGCGGCCTCGGAGCCGACCTTGCCGGATGCGCCGGTTACCAGAATCATGTTGCTCTCCCTGTGGTGACACCCAATGCCGGGTCGGAAATCGTCAGAGTGTGGAGATGCGTCCGGCGTCGACGGCCAGGACGGTTCCGGTGATCGGGCGGGCTCCTTCACCGGCGAGGTAGGCGATGACGTGGGCGACCTCGTCCGGTTCGTTCGCGCGGCCTAGGGGGCTGGCGGCGGCGAGGGTGTCGAGCATGTCGCCCATGGACTTGGTGACCTCGGTGCGGCTCGGGCCGAGCGCCACGGCGTTGACGCGCACTCCGGCCGGACCGAATTCGGCCGCCCACGAGCGGGTCAGCGCCTCGAGGGCCGCCTTGCTCGCGCCGTAGACGGCCATGCCCGCGGCGCCTCGGGCGGCGACCATCGTCGAGACGTTCACGATCGCCCCGTGTCCGCGGGCGGCCATCTTCGGGGCGAGCGCGGCGGTGAGGAAGAACGGGGCGCGGAAGTTGACCGCGACCATCGCGTCGAAGCCCGCCTCGGTGGTCTGCTCGCTCGGGCCCAGTTCCCAGCAGCCGGCGTTGTTGACCAGCACGTCGATCTCCCCGGCCTCGTCGGCCAGGCGCCGCACGTCCTCGGGCGAGGCCAGGTCCGCGCGGATGAAGCGTCCTTTCGTCTCGGCGGCGACCTCGCGGCCGCGCACCTCGTCGCGGCCGCTGACGATCACGGTCGCCCCTTGGTCGCCGAACAGTTGCGCGGTCGCCCGGCCGATGCCCGAGGTCCCGCCGGTGATCAATACGGTCGTTGACGCGGTGCTCATGGCCGCCTCCACTCAGATTGGATTGTCCTATCCAATCTAGGGCGGGTAAGATTGGATAGTCAAATCCAGTTGTGGGAGTGAGCAGATGTCAACGCAGACGGCGCGGCAGGAAGCGCCGAGTACCAGCAAGGGGCGGGCGACCCGCGACCGGATCGTCGCGGCCGCGGCGGATCTCATGTACCGGCACGGGGTGGCCGGCACGAGCACCCCGGCGCTGCGGGACGCCGCCGGGGTCAGTTCGTCGCAGATCTACCACTACTTCGCCGACAAGGATGATCTGACCCGGGCGGTCATCGCGTTCCAGACCGAGGCGATCTTGTCGAACCAGGCTCCGCTGCTGGCCAAGCTCGACAGCCTGGACGCGCTACGCGCTTGGCGCGACGTCGTCCTCGATGCGGCCCGGCAGCAGGCCGGCGTCGGCGGCTGCCCGCTCGGCGGCCTGTCCAGCGAACTGTCCGACGACCACCCCTGGGCGCGCGACGCGCTGGCCGCGAGCTTCACCGCGTGGGCCGAAACGATCCGCGCCGGCTTGCTCGGCATGATCGCCAACGGCGCCCTGCGACGCGAAACCGACGCCGACAAGCTTGCCCTCGCGCTGCTCACGGCCGTCCAGGGCGGGCTCCTGCTCGCCCAGGCCCAGCGCACTACCGACGCCCTGGAAGCCGCCCTCGACACGGTGATCGCATACATCCACGACCATGCGACATCGCGGTAGACGGACCTCGTGGTGCCATGGCCTCGGCTTGATGCGAGCGCTGAACCCGGGTGCTTCCGTGGCTCGTGGCTCCACGAGGAGCATCTGCCCGTCGTCTTAGCCCTTGCCTGACGCGGGCCGCAGCACTCGATCGTCCGGGTTGAGGAAGAGGAATGCCGCGCCTGCCACCGCCCCGCCGGCTAGGCGAGGGTGACTGCCGGGTTCAGGTGCCCGCCGGAGATATGACCCGCGGCGTAGACCATCACCATGAGGGAGCAGCCGATGGCCAGCGGGGCGAGCGGCACGTGGCCGAGGACGGTGCATCCGACGGTGAGGACGAGGAAGAAGGTGCCGATGAACTCTGCGACGTATCTGCGCATGACGTGTCCCGATCTGCGTGGGAGGCGGAGCCGGGTGGGATCCGGCACCGGTGTAGTCCCGGCCCTCGGCCCGGTGTTACAGTCCGTGCCGTCAGAATCCGTTTCCGTTACGCAACCGTGACAGGATTCTGCGATGTGCGAAGGTCATGGCCCCCGCACGGCGACGTCCGGCCCTGGCCGTAGCCGCATCCGGTTCGGGTGACGGTGCGGTTAGAGTGAGTGTTGTGAAGCGGTCGGAGGATCTCGCGCCGACGCTCGACCCCGTGTCGGCGGAGTGGATCGGCGCTCTGACCGGTACGGCGAGCGAGCGCCATGACGGGCAGGTGCGGCTGCACGGGATGCTGGCGCGGGTCGCGCTGCACGAGATGCGGCGCCGGCGGGCCGGCAGTTCGTGGCTGGGCGGTGTCGAGCTCGAGGATCTGGCGTATCAGGCCGCGGCCGACGCGATGATCGCGATTCTCGGGAAGCTGCAAACATTTCGCGGGGAGAGCCGCTTCACCACCTGGGCCTACCGGTTCGTGGTGCTGGAGGTCTCGGCCAAGCTCGGCCGGCATTACTGGACGCTGCACCCGCCGGCCGTGCTGGAGGCGCAGGACTGGGAGCGGCTTGTCGACCGGCTGGGCACGGATCCCGGCGAGCAGGCCGAGCGGGCCGAACTGGCGCGGGCGGTGCGCCGCGCGGTCGACCAGGTGCTGACTGCTCATCAGCGGCGCGTGTTCACGGCGATCGTGGTCAACGGGGTGCCGCTCGACGCGGTGGTGGCCCGCCTGGGCACGAACCGGAACGCGGTGTACAAGACGATCTTCGATGCCCGGCGCAAGATTCGCGCGTACCTCGCGGCGAACGGATACCTGGACCAGAGTGAGGCGGGTGCACCGTGAACGCTCGGCCGCGGCTGGAACGCTTCCTCGCCACCGACCCCGCGGACGTCGGATGCGAAGAAGCGATGGAGGTGCTGCACATCTACGTCGACCTGGTCGCCGTCGGGCAGGACGCGGCGCGCGCCTACCCGGGGGTGGCCGCGCACCTGGCCGTGTGCGGCCCGTGCGGGGACGACTTCGCCGGCCTGCTGGCGGCGGTCACGCAGTCTTAGGGTTTTGGCGCGGTCGCGGGTTCTTCGACGTCCCAGATCGCCCCGGTCTGCGGTCCCTCGAGCCGGGCGAGCAGGGCGTGCGCCGACTGCTCGGGGGTGATCAGCGCCTGCTCGGCGTACATCTTGGTGAAGCGGCCGTGCAGCGCCGCACCGATGCGATCCGGGTCCTGGCCGCGGATCCACTCCTGCATCGCGGTGTCCACCCGGCCCGGCCTGAAGACGTTCGCGGTCACGCCGGTTCCGCGCAGCTCGGCCGCCAGGTTCACGGTGTGCGCCTCGAGTGCGGCCTTGGTCGCCGCGTACGCGTTGCCCCGCACCATCGCCTCGGGACGGGCGGCGATCCCGCTCGAGACGTTCACGATCCGGCCCCAGCCGGCCTGCGTCATCCCGGGCAGCACCGCGGCCGTGAGCGCGGCCGGGGCGATGACGTTGACCTCGAACGCCCAGCGCACATCGGCGGACGGGATCTCGGCGGTCGTCCCCAGCGGTTCCACCGTCGCCGCGTTGTTGATCAGGATGTCGACGCGGCCGCGCGCGAGCACGGTCCGCATTGCCTGCGCGCGCAAGCCCTCATCTCCGAGGTCTGTCGCGATCACCAGCACCCGCCCGCGCGCCATGCCCCGGTCGGCCAGCGCCGCCCGCGTCGCCTCGAGCTGATCCGAGGAGCGTGCGAGCAGGATCAGGTCGGCTCCGGCGTCGGCGAGGCCGAGCGCGACTGCTCGTCCGATACCGCGTCCAGCACCCGTGACCAGCGCCGTCTTGCCCGCGAACTTGTCCGTCACACTGCCTCCTGTAGTCCTCGGGGCGTCTGTCTCGCCCGTGGCGGCGGCCCTAACCGGCCGCAGCAATTGTTCGCGTCGCCGGGGACCTCGTGTCTTACCGATCGCCAGAGACTCGGTAAGACACGAGGTCCCCGGCGACGCTCATCAAGGAAGACTGCCGGGACGCACGGCACCGCTCCCCGGCCCACCCTCGATGACAAGGATCCCGTCATGCCCCTGCTCAGCCCCGGCGACACGTTCCCCCAGCTCTACGTCCACACGCTCGACGGCGCCGATCTCGACCTGCCCGTGTCGCTGGCCGGCGACTTCGGCGTCGTGCTGTTCTACCGGGGATCGTGGTGCCCCTACTGCAACGCGCAGCTACGCGCCTTCGAACGCGCCCACGACAAGCTCGCCGAGGCGGGTATCCGCGTTACCGCCCTGTCCGTGGACGACGAGGCGACCACCCGGCAGCTCGCCGACAAGCTCGAGCTGGGGTTCCCCGTCGGCCACAGCGCCGACGCCCGCGCGGTGGCCGAGCTGACCGGCGCGTTCGTCAACCCGGACCCGGTCTTCCTGCAGTCCACCGGCTTCGTCCTGGATCCCACGGGCAAGATCGTGGTCAGCGTCTACTCCAGCGGCGCCATCGGCAGGCTCGTACCCGAGGACGTCATCGGCATGGTGCGCTACCTCAAGGACCACCACTCCGCCTGACAGCCGCTCATCGCGGGACACCGGACCGTCCCTCGCCCTCATCCGCGCGATCTTCCGGATGCCTGCGTAAATCCGCAGGCCGGAGCAGTTCGCGCGGAATAGCGCCCGTATGCGGGCCGTTAGAATTGGTGAGAAGGAGAAAACAACCGCGATCGGCTCCAGCCCGCGGATCTCCTTCTCATCTTCGACGTGAGGGGCGGGCTGTCTTCGGTGCCTGATGGGGTGTGGGTCGTGCTGTTCGTACTCGGCACCGGGGTGAGCCTGGGCAGCAGCTGGCTGCTGGTCTCCCGGCTCGAACGGCTCGGCGAACGCGTCGGGATGTCCGAGGCGCTGCTCGGTATGGTCGCCGCGCTGGCCGCCGACGCCCCGGAGATCACCTCGGCGGTGACCGCGCTGGCGCACGGCCAGGCCGCGGTCGGCGCCGGGGTGGTGGTCGGATCGAACGTGTTCAACCTCGCCGCGCTGCTGGGCCTCGGCGCCGTGGTTGCCGGGCGGATCGGGCTGCACCGCAAGGTGGTCTGGCTGTCCGGAACGGTCGCGCTCTGGGTCGCGCTGGTGTGCATGCTCACGGTGCTCGGCGCGTGCTCCGCGATCGTCGGACTGGTGCTGGTGACGGTGGTGCTCGTGCCGTACGTGCTCGTGCTCGGCTCGAAGCCGGCCCGGCTGGCGAGGCTGCCGCTGCCCGCCGCCTGGACGCGCTGGCTGACCGCGGCCGTACACGAGGAGGAGCTCGAGATCGACGAGGCGGTCGCCGCGCGGCGCGGCACCTGGCGCGACGCGGTGGTCGCCGCCGTGATGCTGCTGGTGGTCGTCGCCGCCAGCACCCTGATGGAGAGCGCGGGCACGACGCTCGGCACCCGCTTCGGGCTGGCCGACATCATCACCGGCGGCCTGCTGCTCGCCGTCGTCACCAGCCTGCCCAACGCGGTCGCCGCGGTCTACCTCGCGGCGCGCGGGCGCGGCGCGGCGGTGCTCTCGACCGCCCTGAACAGCAACGCGCTGAACATCGCGGTCGGGCTGCTGCTGCCCGCGGCGATCACCGGTCTCGGCCCGCGCACCGGCCAGGGGATCCTGGTCGCGGGCTGGTACGCCGGGCTGACCGTCCTCGCGCTCGCCTTCGCCTACCGCGACAAGGGCCTGGCCCGCCTGCCGGGCGCGGTGATCATCGGCGGCTACCTGGTGTTCGTCGCCGCGCTGATCGCCGCCACGCTCCAGGGCCGTGTCAGCGTGGACACGGCGCTACTGCCGGCCGTGCTGGTCGGTGTCGTCGGTGTGCTGCTGCTCGCCCGGCCGCGGCGACGGGAGGGTGTTGTCGGTTCCGTGTCGCAGGCCGCGTCGCGCGGCGGGATCGTGCCCGGCTGGAGCCAGGCCCGCGCTTGGAACGCCAGCTTGATCGTGTGCGCGGTGATCGCTGCCGTCGATGCCGCGACCGGACACCGGCTGATCCTGATGGGGCTGCTCGCCTTCGGCCCGTGCTGCGCGCTGCTGAGCGGCCGGTGGCGGCGCACCGCCGCGTCCGGGGTGATCGCGCTCGGGCTCGGCGTGCTGCTCGGGGTGCCGGACGGGGTGTTCGCCACGTTCATCCAGTACGCGTTCCTCGCCGCGATCGCGGTCGTGGCCTGCTCGGCCACCGCCTGCGCCGCGGTGATCGAGCGGCGCCAGGCGGGCTGAGACCCCGGCCGGAACGGAGCGGTCAGGCGTCGTGGGCGGGGGAACGGTCCCCGTCCACGTGCCGCACCAGGAGGTTGATCCGGTCGCCGGGGGCGAGTTCGAGGCGCGGGTCGGCTGCGTGCAGCACGCGGTGGTGCAGGACCGAGACGGGGATGTGCCCGGCCGGCCAGGCCATCGCCCCGAGGGCCCTGCCCGCGGCCGGGGAGTGGTCTTCGACGAGTACCTCGATCACCCGGTAGCCGGTCAGCGGGTTGGGTGCATCGGCCGCGTCGGTCGGCTGGCGGGCGGCGGCCAGGTCCGCCTCCAACTCGGCGCGGGTGGACGCGGCGGTGGCGGCGCCCAGGTCGCGGGCGATCGCGTGCATCGCGCTGGCGTTGGTGACCCAGCCCTCCACCCGGGCGCCGTCCCCCGAGAGCACCGGCAGTCCGTCACGCCCGTAGAGGATCAACTGGCGCAAAGCCCGGCTGAGCGAGTCGGTCGCGTAGAGGGCCTGCGGTGTGCGCTCGTGGGTGACCGGTCCCGGCAGCGCGGTGGCCACCTCGTCCCCGGGCGCGGCCGGTTGCCCGTTCGCCTCGACGGCCAGCGGCTCGGGGAGCGGGCGCATCGCGTCGGCGAGTTTCACATCCTGCAGCGCGCGCCACGGGGTGGACTTGTCCAGGTCGGTGCCGCGGCGCAGCAGCTTGGTGGTGTAGATCGTGCCGTAGGACACCCCGCGCGAGATCGTGGTGGCGATCGCGACCGCCAGCATCACCGGCAACGTGAGGGTGAAGTCGCCGGTCATCTCGATGACGCTCGCGAGCGAGGTGAGCGGGGCGCGGGCGGCGGAGGTGAACACCGCGCCCATCGCCACCGCCGCGTACAGGGCCGGTGGTCCGGCGACCGCGCCGAACAGGTGGTCCACGACCACGCCGTACGCGGTGCCCGACATCACCCCGAGGAACAGCGAGGGCGCGAACACGCCGCCGGACCCGCCGATCCCGAGGCTGACGCTGGTGGCGATCATCTTCCCGGCCACCAGCAGGATCAGGAACCACAGCGCGTACCCGCCCGCGATCGCCTTGTACATCACCGGATACCCGACCCCGTACAGCTGCGGAACTGCGAGCAGGATCAGCCCGAGCAGCACCCCGCCGACCGCCGGGCGCGCCCACTCGGGCCGCTTGCCCCAGAGCGTGTCGCCGAGGTCCTCGATCTTGTACAGCACGGTCTTGAAGCCGAGGCCCACGAACGCCGCGATCACCGCCAGGACCGCGATCAGCAGGTAGTTCGCCGGGTGGTGCAGCGAGATCCCGGCCGGGAAGCCGGACAGGAACCGGCCGGAACCCAGGATCGGGGTGGCCACGGCGTCGGCGAGCATCGCCGAGAGCATCACCGGGAACATCGCCTCCACGCTGAAGGCCCGCAGGATGATCTCCACGCCGAAGAACACCCCGGTGATCGGCGCGTTGAACGTCGCCGAGATCCCGCCCGCCGCACCGCACGCCACCAGGATCCGCAGCCGGTCCTCCGGCATCCGCACGCGCTGCCCGAGACTGGAGGCCATGGCCGAGCCGATCTGCACGATCGGGCCCTCCCGGCCCACCGACCCGCCGGTCGCGATACACAACGCTGACGCCAGAGCCTTGACGATGGAGACCTGGGGCCGGATCCGGCCGCCGTTGTCCGCGACCGCGATCATCACCTCGGGCACCCCGTGCCCGCGCGCCTCGCGAGCCCACCGGTAGATCAACGGGCCGTAGAGCAGGCCGCCGACCACCGGGATCACCACGAAGAACCCGGCCCCCAGCCACGACAGGTGCGCACTCGATACCCGCCCCTGCTGCCCGAACTGGGAGTATCCGGTCGCGAGCCAGGTGAACGTCGAGATCAGATAGCGGAACGCCACCGCACCCAGGCCAGAGCCCACACCCACCAGGACCGCGAGGACGAACAGCCCACCCTGCGAGGATCGCAGATACCCGAGCGCCGCCTGCCGTCGCGAGCGCTGCGGTATCCGGGCCGCCATCGCCTGTGCCATCGTCGTCCTCTCCGTGCGAATGAGCGCCCTGACCGAGCACCACGCATTCAAGACATGCCAAGTAGGCGCTTTACCAGCGCCAAAAGCATTGCAGTATGCAATTGACTATAGGCGCCGACGTACCGGCACCGCAACGCCGGGCAGGGCGGGCCGACACCGGCACGCCCCCGTTCGACGCGTCGGGCGTTTCGCACGGCGGGCGCCGAACAGGTAGAAATAAGGGATGCCGATCCCCTCCGACCACGCCCCGGAACACGCCGAGGACCCCGAACACGTGGTCGCGGCGTTGCTCACGGCATCCCGCCTGCTGGTCGCGATCGCCGCGAAGTCGCTGACCGCGGTCGAGGAGACGCTCACCCTCCCGCAATACCGGCTCCTGGTCGTGCTCGACTCGCGCGGCCCGTCCAGCCTCGCCGGACTGGCCGAGGCCCTCGAGGTCAACCCGTCCACCGCACTGCGCATGATCGACCGGCTCACCACCGCCGGGATGGTGGAAAAGACGGTCAACCCGGCCCGCCGCCGCGAGGTGCTCCTGCGGCTGACCGGATCCGGCTGGCAGACGGTACGTCAGGTCACCGAGGCCCGCCGCACCGAGTTGGCCCGCATCGTCGCCGCCATGCCCGCCGAACAACGCACCCAACTCGTCAACGCCCTGACCGCCTTCACCGAAGCGGGAGGCGAACCCGCCGAACACCTCCCCGTCCTGCCCGGCTGGCACTGATCGACCCATCGGCCGTCTAGGAGTCGGCTGTCGGTCACGGTCGTGAGCACTTCTCGGGCGCCGAGCGCCAGGTAGAGGACGCCGGCGATCAGCAGGAAGCGGACCATGGTGTAGGCGTCGCGGGCGATCCGGGCTCGGCGCGCCGGGGATGCGTGCTCCGGCGCGTCCTCGGCGGCGGCGGCGAGTCGCTCGAAGTAGAGCCGCCACAGGCAGACGGCGGCCGCGAAGCCGAGTGCCGCGGCGACGAGCACCATGGTGCGGGACACCGAGTCCCCGGCCCCCGTCCCGGCGGAGATCAGGGATTCGCCCAACACGATGATCAGGACCATGCGATGGCGTCCGGCATCACCAGGGCGGCGATGAACAGCGCGGCCATCACCACCAGCATCCCGGACCGGACCAGGCCTTGGTCGGTGCGCACCCGGTTGCCCGGCCAGACGTAGGCCGTCCAGGACCACCACAGCAGCAACAGCAGGATCAGTCCGCGGGCCAGGGTGGCGGCCGTGAGCGAGCGGGCCATGAACGAGCCGACCCGCGTGATCGCGAAAACGAAGACCAGGTCGAAGAAGATCTCGAAGGAGGTCACCCGGTGGGACTCGGCGGTCATCGCCGGGCGGTGCCACGCGACGGTCTCGACGGGCCCGGTGGATCCGCGCTCGCCGGCGCCGGCGCCGGTGCTCACCGGCGGCCCGGGGGCGATGCCCGGCCGGGGAGCGGGCTTTCCGCCGCGGCGGGATCCGAGTATCCATCCCGGTGGTCACCTCGCCGTGACCAAGGGGGCGCCCACCCCGCTCAGCAGGGTGTCGACCACGACGTCGGCGGCCTGCGCGGGACTGAGGTCGGGCAGGTTCTCGGCCGCGTGCCGCATCAGCGGCGGAAGAAGCGCCGCCACCCAGCCGGGCGGCAGGTCGGAGCGCAGCAGCCCCTCGTCGGTGGCGCGTCGCAGGAAGGCGTCGACCTGGTCGATCAGGTGTTGGCGGCGCTCGCGGATCGTCTCCTCGGCGTGCAGGCGGCTTGTCTCCACCGGCCATTTCCGGTTGGCCGCGATGATCCCCTCGGCGTAGCGGTGCAGCGCGACCGCGACCGGGGCCTGATCAAGCCTGGCGGCGTCGACGGCCTGCTCGACCGCGTCGTACCGGGCCTGGTAGACGGCGGCCAGGAGCTCTTCGCGCGAGGCGAAGCGCCGGTAGACGGTGCGCCGGTCCACGCCCGCCTGCGCGGCGATGGCGGCGATGCTCGCCGAGGCGTCGTCGGCGAGCATCCGTGCCCCGGTGCTCAGGAGAAGTTCGAGGTTGCGCGCTGCATCGGCTCTCATATCCGCGATTATACACGCTAGCGAGGCGAATGAAGAGTTTTCAGCCACACTCTTGCGTCATGACACACGCTAAGTGCTACATTGATGAGGCGGTTGGCGAAACCCTTCGCCCCCTGACCGAGAGGACGATCATGATCACCTACGACAAGCTGTTCATCGGCGGCACATGGACCGAGCCGAGCAGCCCGGACCTGCTCGACATCCTGTCCCCGCACGACGAGTCGCTGGTCGGGCGCGCCGCCCAGGCCTGGCCCGCCGACGTGGACCGCGCGGTGGCCGTCGCCCGTGCGGCCTTCGACGAGGGCACCTGGCCGAGCACGCCGCCGGCCGAGCGGATCGCGGTGCTTCGCCGCCTGAACACCCTGCGCGAGGCCCGCGCCGAGCAGATCGCGGCCGTGATCACCGCGGAGAACGGCTCCGCCGGCTGGTTCACCCGGGCCGGGCAGCCGGGCCTGTCCCGCCAGGCGGGCGCCTACCTGAAGGCGGCCGAGAACCTGGCGTGGGAGGAGGTCCTGACGCCGACCGACCCCGCGGCCACCGTCCGCAGCGTGGTGCGCCGCGAGGCGATCGGCGTGGTGGCCGCGGTCATCCCGTGGAACTCGCCGTTCTCCGCCTCCCTGGCGAAGATCATTCCGGCGCTGCTGGCCGGCAACACGGTCATCCTGAAGGTCTCCCCGGAGAACTCCCTGAGCATGGGCCTGCTCGCCGACCTGCTGGCCGAGTGCGGGCTGCCCACAGGCACGATCAGTGTGCTGCCGGCCGACCGCGAGACCAGCGAGCACCTGGTGTCCCACCCCGACGTCGACAAGATCGCGTTCACCGGGTCGACCGGCGCCGGGCGCCGGATCGCCTCGATCGCGGGCCAGCAGCTCAAGCGAGTCAGCCTAGAGCTCGGCGGCAAGTCCGCCGCCATCGTCCTGCCCGACGCCGACCTGGCGAAGTTCAAAGCCGGCGTCGCATTCTCCTGCCTGCTCAACAACGGCGAGGCGTGCATCGCGCAGACCCGCATCCTCGCCCCGCGCAGCCGCTACGAGGAAGTCGTCGACGCCGTCAAGCAGGTCGTCGAGTCACTGAAGGTCGGCGACCCGCAGGATCCGGACACCTTCATCGGCCCGATGATCCGCCGCGACCAGCAACAGCGGGTGCGCGACTACATCGAGATCGGCATCAAGGAGGGCGCGCGCCTCGTCACCGGAGGCCCGCAGGTGCCGGCCGGCCTGGAGCAGGGCTACTACGTCACCCCGACCGTTTTCGCCGACGTCGACAACGGCATGCGCATCGCCCAGGAGGAGATCTTCGGCCCGGTCCTCGTCGTCATCGCCTACCAGGACGAGGACGACGCCGTACGCATCGCCAACGACTCCGAGTACGGCCTGTCCGGCGGCGTGTGGTCCGCCGACGAGCAGCACGCCCTGGCCATCGCCCGCCGCATCCGCACCGGCACCATGACGGTCAACGGCGCCCCGATCGGCTTCGACGGCCCGTTCGGCGGCTTCAAGGCCAGCGGCCTGGGCCGCGAGTACGGCTTCGCCGGCCTGAACACCTACCTCGAGTACAAGACCGTCACCCTCTGATCACCCGTCGAACGGGGGCTGCGGGCACGCGGCCCCCGACCGGAGGAGCGCGCCACCATGTCCACCGCCCTTGCCCCCGCGCCCGAAGCGGCGCCGCACACTCCCCTCGAACGCGACCGCCCCGGCGTTACCGCGGCCATGAGCGCGCTGGTCCTCGCCGTGCTGCTGGCCTCTCTCGATCAGACCATCGTCTCCACCGCGCTGCCGCGCATCGCCTCCGACCTGGGCGGCTTCGCGAACATCGGCTGGGTCAGCGCCGCCTACCTGCTGGCCTCGACCGCCGTCACCCCGCTGTGGGGCAAGCTCGGCGACATGGTCGGCCGCAAACGCCTCTACCTGTCGGCGACGGCGCTGTTCCTGGCGGCCTCGGCCGCGTGCGGCCTGGCACAGAACCTCCCCCAGCTCATCGCGGCCCGCGCGGTGCAGGGCGTGGGCGGCGGCGGCATGATCGTGCTGACCTTCGCCCTCGTCGGCGACATCGTCGCCCCCGCCGAACGCGGCCGCTACCAGGGCATGTTCGGCTCCGTCTACGGCGTGGCCAGCATCATCGGCCCGCTACTCGGCGGCGTCTTCACCGATGATCTGTCCTGGCGCTGGGCGTTCCTGATCAACCTGCCCGTCGGCGTCGTCGCGCTGCTGCTGGCCGCCCGGGTACTGCCGAACGCGGCACGTACCGCCACCGCCCGCATCGACTACGCCGGCGCGACCCTGCTGGCCTCCATCGCCACCGCCCTCGTCCTGGTCACCTCCTTCGGCGAACGCTGGGGCTGGGGCTCCGCGCGAATAGCCGGGCTGATATTCGTCGCCGTCGCGCTGAGCGCGCTGCTGGTGCCGGTGGAGCGGCATGCGTCCGCCCCCATCCTGCCGCCGGCCATGCTGCGTTCGCGCACCGTGGTCCTCGGCTCGCTGATCGGCTTCGCGGCGAACGTCGCAATGTTCAGCGTACTGATTTACCTGCCCAGCTACCTTCAAGTGGTGCACGGGGTGTCGGCCACCCTCTCCGGCGTGCACCTGCTGCCGCTGGTCGGCGGCCTGGTTGTCAGCCAGACGCTCGCCGGACGCCAGACCGCCCGCCCCGGCCGGGTCGGGGTGATCCTGATCGCCGGCATGGCCCTCAACGTCGTCGGACTGCTCCTGCTCGCCACCATCGGCGCCGGGACGAGCGCCCTCGTGCTCAGCGCATACTTCCTGGTCATCGGGGCCGGCATCGGCATGGTGCCCATGGTCGTCCTGACCGCGGTACAGAATTCGGTCCCCGCCGCGGACATCGGCGCCGCCAGCGCCGCGGTCACCTTCGCCCGCTCCACCGGCGCGGCCTTCGGCGTCGCGATCTTCGGCACCCTGCTGAACGCGGGCCTGGCCGACCGACTGCGCGACGCGGCACACCGAGGCATCCACGTGCCGAGCGGAATCGACCCGACCCAGACCGACACGGTCGATTCGCTGCCGCCCACCGCCCGCCAAGCCGTCCTCGACGCCTTCGCCCACGCCACCGCCACCGGCTTCCTGTGGATCACAGCGTTCGCCATAGCCGGCACCCTGCTGGCACTGATCCTCACCGCGCACCTTCGCCGCTCGAACTGAGCAAAACCCGGCCTCACCGTGGCCCAACACAAGATCAGCGGCACCCGTCTCGACGGGTACCGCTGCTGATGAAACCTGGTGCGCCGTCAGGGACTTGAACCCCGAACCCGCTGATTAAGAGTCAGCTGTTTGACGTTATTGTCCGTGTCAAATTGTGGGCTCCCGTCCGCTGTGGGCCTATCTGTCCCACTTTTGCGGGCCGGATCGTCCGTCCGGCACTCAGCCGTATGTCACGGTGTCCGGGACGCGCGCTCCCACTCGGCTCCCACAAATCGGCCGGGAATCCGGCGAACCCGGTGTTCGTACAGCGGCTTGGGTGCCGAACTTCATGCTAGCGAGGAGCTCGGCCTGGCGCACAGGTGGCTATCTGAACTGTACCGGGATCTGTCTACGGAATCAGGCTTGGTCACAGGTCGGAGCTGGCCCGTTGACCTGCACGAACCACGGATCCGAGGATGGAACTCAGTACGGGTCAGTCCTGGAACCGGGATGCTGTGCGGCGGCGTCGGTCCACGTTCACGGTGAAGACGTCGGGTCGGCTGTAATGCCCGGTCGGGTCCACGGTGAGGCGTTCTTCGCGTACTTCGGCGAGGTCGATGTC